>Ga0209783_1000031_pt1 | contig 78440 bp, 74 predicted proteins | sample WorMetfiPIANOSA1_FD_187395 | JGI IMG/M metagenome (GOLD analysis project Ga0209783, IMG submission 187395) | Marine gutless worms symbiont microbial communities from Max Planck institute for Marine Microbiology, Germany - Olavius filocauda... | ecosystem: Host-associated > Annelida > Digestive... | reverse complement strand
AAGGCCCTATCCCGGCCATGGGCGCAATTCCAAGCCCAAAACCGGCAAACGCCCAATTCACCGACTGGCTTCGCGACAATGAAACACCCGTCATCGTTGGACGAGCGTTTCCACACAGCCAAGACCCGAGGCGGACATTCCCGGAGATTGGGCCTGCCGTCGCTGCCTGAAGACCTGTCTGGATAGAGGCTTCGTCGTCCGGCCCGCAAACCGCCTTTCGAACCGCTAACCCATCGCGCGGGCGCCAGCCTGTGTAACAGCCTCTTTCGGGTCATTCGCCCATTCCGCCACCGGCGCCCGCGAAAGCCGCGAAGCACCGAAAGAGCCCATCGGTCGCGCGCGCGAATTGGGGATAGGCCAGCTTTTCGGGAGTGTCCTCGCTGGTGTGATAGTAGGCATAGCGATAGAACGCCGTGTCCGTGACCATGATGGCGCGATATCCGTGCTCCCAGAAAGACCAATGATCGCTCCATGAAACGCCTGGGATGGAACGGAAAGTGGCGGCGTGCTCCAGTGGAAAATCCGAGTTGGCCCGGAAGGCCCTGGCCAGGCGGCGCATCATCCGCCCCGACCGGAAATCCGACACGAAGCCGATGAAATTGCCTGCGCTCGGGTAGAACAGCCTGAACAAGGGCGGATAGTGTTGGCTGCCGGGCTCGTCAGAATAAAAGCCTATGGTCTCAAGGGCGACCATTAGCCGGATGTCGTCACCGCGTTCGCGTGCCGCCCGCGCACTAACATAGCTTCCTTGCAGGGGGCTGAACGAAAAGGGCGGCTCCTCGTTGACAAAGGCAACGAAGCGCACGGTCATGGACGGTTCGGCATCCCGAAATAGCCGGGAGATTTCAAGCAGCGCGGCGACGCCGCTTCCGTTGTCGTTCGCCCCGGGACTTCCCGGCACTGTGTCGTAATGCGCGCCGATGACAAGGAATTCGTTTCTGCGTGCGCCACCCGGCTGCTCGATTTCGAGATTGGCGCACTGACGCCCGCCCGCCTCATACCATTGCCGGTTCACGGAATAGCCCTGAGCCCGCCACTCTGCCTCGATATACTCACGGGAGGCATCGAGCGCATCCATTCGCAACACGTGACGCTCGGTGATCTTGCCGGCCAGATACTCAACACGGGCCCTGAGATCATGGGGGGCCACCAATAAACTGCCCGCCCTAGACGCAAGACCCGGCATGTTGCGATTGCCATGTTTCGCTTCAGACATGATGCAACGCGTCCTGCTTGTTGACGGTTGGCGTGCCGGTATCGGGATCGGGCGTCATCGCCGGCCCCTTCGGTCGCCAAAGCCTTTCAAGACACGAGCGCATCATTGCCCTTTCCAGGTTCAGACTTCCAGGCATGATCGCAATTGCGCTCTCGGAAGGTCCGCAAATGGCACAACTGCGACATCAATGGTCGGCGGGAGGGTGTCCGAGGTTCTGGCGAGAGTGGTCATCAGCCCATCGTCGTTTATGAGTAAGCGCCCTAGACTGGATGGAATGGACGTCGTCGACCCCGCGCTTGCAGAAAGCGACACCCTTCCCGCCCCGTTCGCCGCGTGGTTCGCCGGCCGCGGCTGGGACCTGCACCCGCACCAGCGTGCGATGCTGGATGCCGCGCGCACGGACGCGGACCTTCTGTTGATCGCGCCAACGGGCGGCGGCAAGACGCTTGCCGGTTTTCTGCCCTCGATGGTCGATGCGTGGAAGCGCGGACACCAAGGCCTGCACACCTTGTATGTCTCGCCCCTGAAGGCGTTGGCCGTCGACGTCCAGCGGAACCTTCGCACCCCGATCGAGGAGATGGGGCTGGACCTAACGGCGGAAACGCGGACCGGCGACACCCCCCATGCCAAGCGGCAGCGACAGCGGGCGCGGCCGCCGCATTTTCTGCTGACCACGCCGGAGTCGCTGGCCCTGCTGTTGTCCTACCCGGACGCAGGCGCCTTGTTCGGCGGCCTGCGGCGGGTCGTTGTCGACGAAATCCACGCTCTGGCCGGAACCAAGCGCGGCGACCAGCTCGCGCTTTGCCTGGGGCGGATCCAGCGGTTGGCGCCCGCCTGCAGCCGGGTCGGGCTGTCCGCGACCGTGGCCTGGCTGGACGCGCTGAGACAATGGCTGTCGCGCGATGCCGATCCGCACAAAGTCCGGACGATCGAGGCCGGCGACGGTCCCGATCCGACGGTGCGCATCCTGACGACACGCGAGGTGATGCCGTGGTCGGGGCATATGGGCGTACACGCACTGGCCGAGGTCTACCAGGAGATCGTCAAGGCCAAGACCACCATCGTTTTCGTCAACACCCGCGCCCAGGCCGAGATCGTCTTCCAGGAGCTGTGGCACCTGAACGAAGACGCGCTGCCGATTGCCCTGCACCACGGCAGCCTGGACCGGGAACAGCGCCGCAAGGTCGAGGCGGCGATGGCCCGCGGTGACCTGCGGGCGGTGGTCGCGACGTCGTCGCTGGACCTGGGCATCGACTGGGCCGCCGTCGACCTGGTGGTTCAGGTCGGGGCGCCGAAGGGAGTGAGCCGCCTGATCCAGCGCATCGGGCGGGCCGGGCATCGCCTGGACACGCCCAGCAGAGCATTGCTGGTGCCTGCCAACCGTTTCGAGGTGCTGGAATGCCGCGCCGCGGTGGACGGGGCCCGCGAAGGCACCCTGGACGGTGACCCGCCCCGGCCGGGCGGCCTGGACGTGCTGGCGCAACATCTGATGGGCGTCGCCTGCGCAGGGCCGTTCCAAGCCGACGCGGTCTATGCGGAAGTGAGGGCGACCGGGCCCTATGCGGCGCTGCGCCGGAAGGATTTCGACGACGTTCTGGGGTTCGTCGAGAACGGCGGCTACGCGCTGAGGGCCTATGACCGGTGGCGCCGGCTGGTCCGCCTGGGCGACGGCCGCTACGACGTCGCCAACGCCCGCCTTGCCCATCGCTATCGCATGAATATCGGCACCATTGTCGAAACGGTCACGCTGAAGGTCCGCCTGAAGCGCGGCCGCTACCTTGGCGAGGTCGAGGAGTATTTCGCGATGAGCCTGGAACCCGGCGATACCTTCATGTTCGCCGGGCGGCTGTTGCGGTTCGAAGGCCTGCGCGACATGGCGGTCGAGGCGAGTCCCGCAACGGGAGACGCGCCGAAGGTGCCGGCCTATCAGGGCGGGCGGTTGCCGCTGTCGACGCATCTTGCGGACCGGGTACGGGCGATGCTTGCGGATCCGTCCCATTGGGCCGACCTACCGGGCCAGGTCGCGGAGTGGCTGCAGCTGCAGCGGTGGCGTTCGGTGCTGCCGGCCAGCGACGGCCTGCTGGTCGAGACCTTCCCCCGCGGCGGCAAGCATTTTCTCGTCGCCTACTGCTTCGAAGGCAGAAACGCCCACCAGACGCTGGGCATGCTGTTGACCAAGCGGATGGAGCGGGCCGGGTTCGGCCCTCTCGGATTCGTCGCCACAGACTACGTGCTGGCGGTGTGGAGCGTTCATCCGCTGAAACGCATCGACGCCTTGTTCGAAGAGGACATGCTGGGCGACGATCTGGAAGCCTGGATGGACGAATCCTCCATGCTGCGCAGGACCTTCCGCAACGTCGCGGTGATCGCCGGGCTGATCGAACGGCGCCAGCCGGGCCAGCAGAAGACCGGACGGCAGGTCACCTTCAATTCGGATCTGATTTACGATGTGCTGCGTTCGCACGAGCCGGACCATGTTCTGTTGCGCGCCACACGCGCCGATGCGGCGCACGGATTGACCGATGTGGGCCGAATCGCCGATATGCTGAGGCGCGTGAAGGGACGCATCAGCCACCGGGATCTGGACCGCGTTTCGCCGCTGGCGGTGCCGATCCTTCTGGAAGTCGGCAAGGAGCAGGTTTACGGAACGGCCATGGACGAACTCCTGAACGAGGCGGCCGAAGATCTGATCGAAGAAGCGCTGCAGCCGGCGCAAACGGCGGAGCTGCCGCTTTGACGGCGGAGATCCAGGTCAACGGCGAGCGGCTGGTTGCCGATGCCGACGGCGCGCTTGTCTGGCCGACGCGGCGCACCCTGGTCGTGGCCGACCTGCACCTGGAAAAAGGTTCCAGCTACGGCCGGCACGGCACTTTTCTGCCGCCCTACGACAGCCGCAGCACCCTGAACCGGTTGTCGGCACTGGCCATCCGGCACAAGCCGCGGCGCATCATCGCGCTGGGCGACAGTTTTCACGATCCCGACGCGCCGCGCCGGCTGGCGCCGGGAGACCGCGCCGCACTGGAGGCGCTGACCCGGCGCCACGACTGGATCTGGATCGCCGGCAACCACGACCCGGCGCCACCGGAAGACTGGGGCGGCACCGTCATGCCCGAACTGACGGAAGGCGCGCTGGTATTCCGCCACGCCGCCGTTCCGGGCCGCGCCGTCGGCGAGATCTCTGGGCACTACCACCCCAAGGCCGCGGTACGGGTACGCGGCCGTCTGGTGTCCAACCGTTGCTTCGTAAGCGACGGCCGGCGCCTGATCCTGCCCTCGTTCGGCGCCTATACCGGGGGGCTGGACGTGTTCGATCCGGCCATTGCGTCCCTCTTCGAGCGCAACTTCCTAGTGTATATGCTGGGCCGCCGCAGCGTCCATGCGTTGCCCCGGTCCGGACTGCGGCCGTCGCCGCATGTCGGCTCGGCAGTTTGACGTATCGGCAGGGAAAAAGGGGCCGGGGTGAAACCCCGGCCCCTCAGCCACCGCGATAGCTTTGGGGGGAGGGTATATCGCGGTCGAGACTGGCGATGCCAGCTATCCGTGTCCAACCTCTCCGCTTTTGCGGCGATGCTGGTGCGGGGATACTGTTATCCGATTTTACAAGTTATACAAGAAAAAATCTCTGGTTTTACACTGCTAATCCAAGCGCCGCGCCGCTGCGTAATTCAGCTAAGAAAATAACCGCGCCTCAAGCATGGGTTTGATGCGGGCCCGCCAGGAAAAGCATGTCACCCGTTATCCTCTGGTTCAGAAACGATCTTCGCCTGCGGGACAACCCGGCACTGTCGCGCGCCGCGGCCAGCGGCCGGCCGGTTGTCGCACTTTATGTCCTGGACGAGGAGTCCGCCGGCGTGCGCCCGCTGGGCGGTGCGCTCAAATGGTGGGTGCACCACTCCCTTGCAGCGCTGAAACAGGCGCTGGAGTCGTACGGCGCACGGCTCGTGCTTCGGCGCGGTCCGGCGCATGACGTCCTGTTGGAGGTGATCTCTCAGACCGGCGCCGACGCCGTGTTCTGGAACCGGCTCTACGGTCCGCACGAGATCGCCAGGGACAGCGCCATCAAGGCCGACCTGCAGGCGCGCGGACTGGAGGTGCACAGCGACAACGGTTCGTTGATCCGCGAGCCCTGGGAGGTCGACACCCAGCAGGGCAAGCCCTACTTCGTCTTCACGCCGTTCTGGAAGGCGGAACGAGCGAAGGGCGATCCGCCTGCCCCGTTGGAAGCGCCGGTCGACTTGGCGGTCTGCAATGAGACCGTTCCATCCGGTCGTTTGGAAGATTGGGCGCTGCTGCCGCAACGTCCCAACTGGGCGGTCGGACTGGAGCAGACCTGGCGCCCCGGCGAGGCCGGCGCCCGCGAACAGGTGCTGCGGTTCCTCGCCGACAGCCTCGGGCGGTACGCGACGGACCGGGACAGGCCTGCCACGACGGGAACCTCGCGCCTTTCGCCGTATCTCCGTTTCGGCGAAATTAGTCCGCGACAGATCTGGCATTGGACCCTGGACCATGTGCGCAGGGAAAAAGCCGGTGAGGACGCAGCCTGGTGCTTTCTCAGGGAACTGGGATGGCGTGACTTCAACCATAACCTGCTGTTCCACCGCCCCGAAATGCCGGAGCGGAACCTGAAATCTCCGTTCGACGCCCTTCCCTGGCGCGACGATCAGGCCGATTTCCGGGCCTGGCGCCACGGCATCACGGGCTATCCCGTCGTCGATGCGGGCATGCGCGAACTTTGGCACACCGGATGGATGCACAACCGTGTGCGCATGATCGTCGCATCCTTCCTGATCAAGCACCTGCTGTTGCCGTGGAAATGGGGCGAGTCCTGGTTCTGGGACACCCTGGTCGACGCCGACCTGGCCAACAACGCCGGCAACTGGCAATGGGTGGCCGGCGGCGGCGCCGATGCGGCGCCCTATTTCCGGATCTTCAACCCGGTGCTGCAAGGCGAGAAGTTCGATGCAGACGGCGCTTATGTGCGCCGGTGGATCCCGGAGCTTGCCGACACGCCGTCGGCCACTATCCACAAACCCTGGGAGGCGTCGCCGGCGGTTCTGGCGGCAGCCGGCGTCACGCTGGGCGAAACCTACCCGCTTCCCCTCGTCAACCATACCCAGGCCCGGGCCCGGGCTTTGGCCGCGTACAACGATATCAAGAAAGGGGCTGCATAAGATCATGCGGATTGCTGTTATTGGCGCAGGCATTTCAGGGCTTGGCGCCGCCTGGTTGTTGTCCAAACGTCATGACGTCACGGTGTTCGAACGGAACGGCTACCTCGGCGGTCATTCGAACACGGTCAATGCGCCGCACGGCGAAGGCTCGATTCCGGTCGACACCGGCTTCATCGTCTTCAACGAGCGGACCTATCCCAATCTGCTACGCCTGTTCCGGCATCTCGACGTCCCGGTCAAGAAAACGGAGATGTCTTTCGCCGTTTCCCTGGACGATGGACGTTTGGAATACGGCGGCAAGAACATCTGGCAGTTGTTCGCGCAGCACAGGAACTGGTTCTCGCCTCGATTCCACGGAATGGTCATGGACCTTCTCCGTTTCTACCGGACCGCCGAAACGCTGCTGCAGTCGCCGACCGCGCGCGAGCTCAGCCTCGGCGATTACCTGAGGCTTGGTCGGTACAAGGACGCCTTCGTCCACGATCATCTGCTGCCGATGGCGGCAGCGATATGGTCCTGCCCCGCCGAGACCATGCGCGCCTTCCCGGCTCAGAGCTTCGTGCGGTTCTTCGTCAATCACGGCCTGCTGGAGGTGGATACCAAGAACCGGCCGCAGTGGTACACCGTCGACGGCGGCAGCCGTGAATATGTACGCCGGCTGGTTGCGGATATCGATGGCGCAGTGACGCCGTCGCGCGCGGCCGTGCAGATCCACCGACAGGGCGGAAAGGCCGTCGTGCGCGACATTAACGGGACGGAGCAGACCTTCGACGAGGTGGTTCTGGCCTGCCACGCCGACGAGGCGCTGGAGTTGCTGGCGGATCCGACCAGTGAGGAACGGCGGATTCTAGGCGCTTTCCGGTACTCCAAGAACGTGGCGGTCTTGCATCAGGACAGGGCCCACATGCCGAAACGGCGACGCGTCTGGTCCGCCTGGAACTATCTGCACGACCGGGACAGCACGGACGGGGCGGTCGCGGTGACCTACTGGATGAACCGCCTGCAGTCCCTCGATCCATCCTGCCCTCTGTTCGTCACGCTCAACCCGGACAGGCTCTTCGCGCCCGGGACGGAGCTTCGCCGGTTCAGCTACGATCATCCCATTTTCGACGGGGCGGCGACCCAGGCACAGGGCCAGCTCCCCTCCATCCAGGGGATCCAGAACCTTTGGTACTGCGGCTCATACTGCGGCTATGGTTTCCACGAGGACGGGCTGGCTTCGGCGATTGCGGTTGCGCGTGCGCTGGGCGTGGCCCCGCCCTGGGGCCATCACGAGACCCATGCCATGGCGGCCGTCGCGCCCGCGGCGACGGGCCTGGCGCTGGCGGCGGAGTAGAGAGATGACATCCCCGAAGACGAAAGTGCCGGAGCCGCAGATCTATATCGGTTCGGTCATGCACCAGCGGCTGAAGCCGATCTCCCACCGGCTGGACTACCGGGTGTTTTCGCTTTTCCTGGATATCGACAGGCTTGACGCCGCCGACCGGCGCGGAGGCCTGTTCGGCTATAACCGATTTGCCGCGATCTCGTTCCACGACCACGGACCGCGGGACGGCTCCGCGTTGCGGCCCTGGATTGATTCGCACCTGGAGAAACACGGGCTGGAAACCGGCGGCCCGGTCCGCCTGCTGTGTTTTCCGCGGATCTGGGGCTACGTTTTCAATCCCCTGTCGATCTATTTCGCCTACCGGCGCGACGGCGGGTTGCAGGCCATCCTCTATCACGTCTCCAACACCTTCGGCGAGTGGCACGCCTATCTCTTGCCGGTGGATGGCAAGTCCGGCGAACCGATCCTGCAGCGGGCGGACAAGCGCTTCTACGTGTCGCCTTTCAACACCGTAGACGGCCATTATCGGTTCCGCCTGAAGGCGCCGGGAGAGCGGCTGAAGATCCTGATCAGGCAGTTCGATGCAGACGACGAGGAACTGCTGTTGGCTTCGCACACCGCCAGGGGCGAGGCCCTCACGCAACGCAATCTTGCGATGGCGTTGGCCAGACACCCCCTGATGACATTCAAGGTCATCGGGGGCATTCACTGGGAAGCGTTGAAATTGTGGCGGCGCGGCCTGAAAATCGTCGATCGTCCGGCGCCGCCTAGTGAGCCTGTGTCATGGCAAACGGGTGTGCAGTGACAACAGCAATGCTAAAATGGCCGCCAGGAAAACAGCCGGTGAGTAAGTCAGTGTCCGGGACCAATATGAAACTGACGGGGCCCATGCGCCTGATCTTGGCACTGGTGCCGCGTTGGCAGCGAGGCACGATCCGGGTGCACCTGCCCAACGGCGAGGCGGTGGAACATACAGGGCCCCAGCCCGGCGGCACGGCGGAGATCGTCATCAAGGATCAGAAGGCGGCGCCCCGGCTGTTGACGGGAGGAACCGTCGGCATTGCCGAGTCCTATATTCTCGGCGAATGGGACACGCCCGATCTGCGCGAATTCCTGACAGTCGCGGCTGAGAACGAAGCGATCCTGACCGAAGCAATGCGCGGGTCGGTCGCCTATCGCCTGCTGTCCAGAATCCTCCACCTGACCAGGCAGAACTCCAAGCGCGGGAGCAAGCGCAACATCTCGTTTCATTACGACCTGGGCAACGAGTTCTATGCCCAATGGTTGGACAACACCATGACTTACAGCGCGGCACAGTTCGACGGACAGACGTCGCATCTGGAACAGGGTCAGGAGAACAAGTACCGTTTGCTGGCTGAACGCATGGCGTTGCAACCGGGTCAGCACGTGCTGGAGATCGGGTGCGGCTGGGGCGGTTTCGCGGAGTTTGCCGCCAAGACCTATGGCTGCCGGGTGACCGGCCTGACCATTTCGCAGGAACAGCATGCCTACGCGTCACAACGCGTTCAGCGCGAAGGCCTCAACGAACAGGTGGAAATCCGCCTGCAGGACTACCGGGACGTTGAGAGCACCTACGACAGGATCGCCTCCATCGAGATGTTCGAGGCGGTCGGGCAGACCTACTGGCCGCTGTTCTTCAAGACCTTGCGGTCGCGGCTGGTGGAGGGCGGCAAGGCGGCCCTGCAGGTGATCACGATCGACGACAGCTTTTGGGACGAATACCGCTCCAGACCCGACTTCATCCAACGGTACATCTTTCCCGGCGGCATGCTGCCCTGCCCGACCGAACTGAGGCGCCAGATCCGGGACGTCGGACTGGAGGTTGTCTCGGAGGACTGGTTCGGCGAGCACTACGCCCAAACCATCGCCGAGTGGTACCGGCGTTTCAAGGAGTCCTGGCCGCGGATCGCATCGCACGGGTTCGATGCCCGATTCAAACGCATGTGGGAATACTATCTGGCCTATTGCGAGGCCGGTTTCCGTTCGCGCAGCACCGACGTGGTGCGGATCGCGGTTGCCCCTGCCTGATCGTCAGACGCCTTGATGTCCCCCCCCCCAGCACCCGCTCTCGGCGCAGGCGGGACGGTTGCCGCGCGGTTTGCTGGCGGCAATGGCCGTCCCGGGCGTTCCGCTGGCGGCATTCAGCCTGCCGGTCTACGTGCATATTCCTGCCTTCTATGCCGTCGACCTGGGATTGGGCGTCGCCGGGGTCGGTCTCGTCCTGTTGTTCGCGCGAATCTGGGATGTCGTGACCGACCCCTTGATCGGCTGGCTTTCCGACCGGACGCGTGGACGGTTCGGTCGTCGCCGCCCATGGATTGTGGCCGGTGCGCCGCTGACACTGCTCGCCACCTGGCTGTTGTTCGTTCCGCCAAATCAGGTCGGCCTCGCCTATCTCGGCGCCACGACATTTCTGCTGTATGTCGGCTGGACGATGGTCATCGTCCCCTACACATCGTGGGGCGCGGAGCTCTCGGCCGACTACCACCAGCGCAGCCGGGTAACCGCTTGGCGCGAGGGCGCCGTGATCGTCGGGACCGTTTTGGCGGCGGGCCTGTTCGCCCTGCCCGGCGCCAGGGATCGGGCCATCGCGCTGGAATGGCTGGCTGTGGCAATCCTGGCGCTGCTGCCAATCGCACTGATTGTGGTGCTGGTCCGGGTACCCGACCCACAGGCGGCTCGCCCCGCCCCGCTTTCGTTCCGCAAGGGCGCCCGGCTTCTGCTGGAAAACCGCCCATTTGCCAGGTTGCTGGCCGCGTGGCTTCTGAACGGCATCGCAAACGGGCTGCCCGCCTCGCTTTTTGTGCTGTTCGTTGAGAACCGGCTGGAAAGCGCGGACAAATCCGGATTGCTGCTGCTTGCGTATTTCATGTGTGGAATCGCTGGTTTGCCGCTGTGGCTGGCCGTCAGCCGACGATGGTCGAAGCATCGCGCGTGGTGTTTCGCGATGTTGTGGACATCGGCATTCTTCGCGTCGGCCCCGTTCCTGGATCCCGGCGACGTGTGGCCCTTCTTTGTGGTCTGTGTCGCGACCGGACTGGGACTTGGGGCCGACCTGGCGCTGCCGCCGTCGATGCAGGCCGACGTGGTCGACATAGACACTGCCCGCGGCGGCGGAAGACGGACGGGTTTGTATTTTTCGTTGTGGGGGATGGCGACGAAACTGTCGCTGGCGCTTGCGGTCGGACTTGCCTTCCCGCTGCCTGGGTGGGCCGGGTTCGACGCAGCCGAGGATAAGCTGGCGACGCAGGGAACGATGACATTGGCTTTGCTTTACGGAGGAGCGCCGATTCTTTTCAAGCTTGCCGCCATTGCGCTGGTTTGGCGGCATCCGGTTGACATGTCGGTGCAGGAGAAGATCCGTGGAGAAATCGAAGGTACGATCTAATCATGGTGAGAAAGTCGCCCAGACGGGCTGCGGCATGCGTGTTCGCGTGTGTCCTGGTGTTTGCGGGATGCGGTTCGATGAAGCCTGAAGACTACAAGGACCGTCAGCCGACGTTCCTGCCCGAGGAGTACTTCGAGGGCAGGACCCAGGCGTGGGGAATGTTCGAGGACAGGTTCGGCGACGTTCGTCGGCAGTTCAGCGTCGATATCGTCGGAACCTGGGACGGCGAGCTGCTGACGCTGGTGGAAGACTTCGTCTATGACGATGGGGAAACCGAGCGGCGCGTCTGGAAGATCCGCAAGACCGGCAAGAACAGCTACGAGGGAGAGGCCGACGGTGTCGTCGGCATTGCCAAGGGCATTCAATCGGGCAACGCGATGAACTGGCAGTACGATTTCGACCTCAAGGTCGGCGACAGCATCTGGCGCGTGCAGTTCGACGACTGGATGCTGCTGCAATCGGACGACGTCATGCTGAATCGGGCAACAGTTACGAAGTTCGGCTTCACGCTGGGCAGGGCAACCATTGCCTTCAGGAAAGACGCAGCCAGCAAGGCCCAGCTCCGGTCGATAGACCCGCGCCGCCTGGCCGCCGCGGAATAACCGCCCGGCGCTCTAGGAGCCGACCGACAGCCGTCGGCGCACAAGACCGATCAGGCCGCGCAGAACCGGCAGCCGGGCATAGAATTGGGACGCGGCGTCCCAATGGTCCAAGTGTGCGGCAATCCGCCCCTGGTCGTCGAAATGGATCTCGCTCATCCCCTCGATGCGCCACGCCGGTCCCGGCAGACGACGGGGTTTGAACTCGAAGGTCCATCTGATGTACCCGGCCCCTTCCCCCAGCGCCTGATCCTGCACGACGAAACGCGGGGCGTCGCAGGTTTCGAACATGTCCTCGAACACCCGCACCAGCATATCGACGCCGCGCACGTCATTGAACGGGTCGCGAAACCGGACGTCGGGTGCGCACAGCGCGCGCATGTACGGGAGTGTCTCGGGCGTCAGCGTCTCGAACAGGGCCGCCCACCGGGCCAACGCCGTCTTGCGCCGGTCGGTCACAGCCCGGTCGCCTTGCGGATCAACCTGAAGTATGCGGCGTTCGGCAGCTTTTGCATCATCTTCAGCTGCCAGGCCAGGCGGCGCGGAAACGCGATTTCGAATTCGTCTCTGTTCAGGCCGTCCCAGACCCGTTCGACCGCGTCGTCCAGCTCCATCAGGTACGGCATCTCGAACTCATTGCGATCGGTCAACGGCGTGCGGACGAATCCCGGACAAATGACCTGGGTCTTGATGCCCTTGGGCTGGAGCTCGATATTGAGCGATTCCGCCAGTGCGATCAATCCGGCCTTGGTGGCGCAATAGCCCCCGGCCATCGGCAGCCCGCGATAGCCCGCCACCGATGCCATGATTGCAAGGTGTCCCGACCCTTGGTCCAGGAACTGCCGCAGCATCGGATCGACGCAATTGACGACGCCCATCAGGTTGACGTCGACCAGCGTTTTGACCTGGTCGGCCCGGAAGTCCGTCGCCGGAGTCGGCATGTGGGTGCCGGCGTTCAGGACGGCATGGGCCACAGGCCCATGGTCGGCCACAATACGCTGCACGACGGCACGGCATGCGGCAGGGTCGGTGACGTCAAGCGGGTAAGGCAAAACCGTTCCGTTGGCCTCGTTGGCCAAGGTCGCCAATGCTTCGCCATTGCGGGCGCTCACGGCCACCTGGCAATCCCGGGCGGCAGCCTTCAGCGCCAATCCACGGCCGATGCCGGAACTTGCGCCGGTAATCCAGAAAAGCTCACTCATGGCTCGGAAACCTCCAGCCAACGCAATATCACGCCTGCCTGTGGTTATACGCAAGCGCCGTGGCCCGGTTCACGGCCTTCCCGCCCGCCGATGCAAAAAGGAAGCCGGGGCGACGCAGTCGCCCCGGCCTCGGCAGTTCCTGGAAATGCGGTGTCTGGCTGGTCTCAGCCGCCTTTGTGGTCCTTTTCGAACCGGGTCACCAGCATGTCGATGCCCTTGAACACGGCGTCGCGCGGCCCAATCGCGGGTCCGCCGGCGTTCGGCTGCCGCATCACTTCCGTGCCGATAACGCCAACCTCGTAGAGCGCGATTCGGACTTCCTGCAGCCGCTCGATCGCTTCCATCGCCTGCTGGGGGATGTTCGTGTGATTGTCCTTGGTCAGCACGGCCATGAAGCTCAAACGCACGTGGTAGGTGCATTGCGCCTTCAACGGGCCGAAGACCGTGCCGGTGATCCCCAGGTTCGCCGTCAGTGCGCTTTCGTCATTCTGCGGAATGACCTTGCCCAACGAGGCCGCGAGCTGTTCTTCGAAGATGCCCGGGTCCTTGAGATTACACTTGGCCGCGTTCTGGGAGAATGTGACCTTGATGCGACCATACCGCTCGATTTCGGTCGCGACACTCTGGGCCTGCGCCCCATATGAAATCAGGCACGCAACCAGCGCGACGAGAGTAGCTCTGAACATTGTCCGATCCCCTGTTGCTTTTGATCGTATTCTAATGCCTCACCTCTAACCGCCATAGCCGATCTTATCAATGGCTGAACCCGCCTCAGCTACCAGGAATAGGCGATCAGGACGCCGCCGAACCCCTGTGTCGCGGAACCTTCGTCGTCGGTGATCGGGCTGTCTTTCGCATCGCCCAGCAGGCGGTCGATGCTGGCCAAGAAGCTTGCGTTCCATCCGCCATAGAACTTCCAGTCCAGCCTGAGGTTGCCGCCGATGTCCTTCAGCCCGGAATCGGCCGAGAACTTGCGCAGACCGCTGCGTGCGGCGTTGTCGCTGTCGATGCTGAAATATTCGTCCATGTAATTGTTGTCGGCCCATGTGCCGCCGGCGCCGATCGTGAACTGGAAGTCTTTCGAGATCGGCAGGCTGTATTTGGCATTCAAGCCAATCAGCCAGCCACTGTGCCCGTTGGCAACGTCCTTGGAAACATCCAGGTCAGCCCCGATGGAATAGCGCTTGTCGGACGAGTTCTTGAAGCTAAACCCACCGAACGCGCCAAGTTCCCAGGCTTCGTCGACGGTTCGAAGATCGTCCACCCTGTCGTTGTCGACGTTGTTTCGCTTGAAGCGATAGTTCAATTGCGGACCGGCGCGCCACATTTCCGATGGGACGATATTGGCCGAAAGTTTGGTCCCGACCAACTCGGCATAATAGTTGTCCTTCTCGACCTTGCCCGCAATCAGCGGAACGGCCTCATAGTCATCCGAACCTTCGTAGTCCGGCGCGAAGCCGACACCGGCACCAAGACGGAATTTCCAGTCGTCGGCCGACGCCGACCCCGACAACGCCAAGACACCGGCCGCAACTGCGACAACGGCGTGTCGGCTCCACCTGCCAATCATCTTTCATCCCCTGCAAGGCCCGCGCCGGCAATGACGCGGCCCCACCGTTCCGCCATAGCCCATTCGGAAACCTTATACTGTCTGTGTGCCTGCCGGGGTCAAGGCGGCAGGCCGCAAATGGCGTCCGGCCCATTCGGTTCGTGCAAAGATGTCACAGTCCCAGATAGGCCCTGCGCACGCCGTCATCCCGCAAGAGATCCGCACCGGATCCCTCCGGCGCAATGCGCCCGTTTTCCGGGTCGGCATAGTATGGCCAGGCTGCGCCACAGGCGTCACGCGTGGTGGCATCCGATCCAAAAGGAAGTCGAGAGCGTCGTCCCAAGCTGTCAGGGCTCAACCGATCGCCGGGCCCGGAGTATGCACACCTGCCCGATGAAGCTTCACAGCAGCGGGATTACCATGTTCTCGCGCGCCAACACCGCGCCCGGCCACAGCGCGCGGGCTTCGACCTCAAGACTGTCCAGAAAGTCGTCCTCGTGGTCGGGCTCGTGGTGGAAGATGGCCAGCATCTTGACATTTGCCGCCTGGCAAAGGCGCACGCCCTCCTGCCACGTGGAATGCCCCCACCCGACCTTCGTTTTGAATTCCTTGTCGGTATAGGTCGAGTCGTAGATGACGAGATCGGCACCTTCGATCAGACCAAGGATGTTCTGGTCTGGCAGACCCGGCGCATGTTCGGTATCCGTGATGTAACAGACGGCCTTGCCCTTGCACTCGATGCGATAGCCGGTGGCCCCGTTCGGGTGGTTGAGCGGCGCGGTGCGGACGAAGATGCCGTCGACCAGCGAGAATCGATCGCCGGCGCGAAAATCGGAGAACTCCAGGCGCGCCTTCATCGCCTCCAGCGGAACCGGGAAGAACGGCTGCGCCATCTGTCCGGACAAGACCTTCTTGATGCCGCCGTCGTCGATCGCATGGCCTGCCATGATCTGGAAGGTGTTGGTTTTCACGAAGGCAGGTTCGAAAAAAGGAAAACCGTTGATGTGGTCCCAGTGCGTGTGCGACAGCAGCAAATGGGCCTGCTGGACGTCCCGCTTCATCATCCAGGCCCCAAGGCTGCGAATTCCGGTGCCGGAATCCAGGATGATGCGCTCGCCGCCGCACGAAACCTCCACGCAGCTGGTGTTGCCGCCGACGCCGATATGGCGCGCGGACGGCGTGGCAATGCTGCCTCTGACACCCCAGAACTTGACCTTGAATGACATATCAGCGTTTCGTCAACCGACGGCGGCGGTTTCGGTTTCCTTGCCTGTGTAAAACATGTTGGTGCGCAGCTTGGCGGAAACAATACCCTATTTTTCGACCGCCGGGACAGCGCGGCGCGGTCAGAAAGGCACGAAGCCCTTGTATTCCGCGCGCTCGGCCGCGTTCTCACATGCTACCGCAGTGTCCTTAATCAAGCCTTGCCGGACCGGCCGCGGCCGTCCTCAAGCGGCCGGAGAGGCACTGCGACACGGCGTCTCGACGGACCGCAGCAGGGCCGGGTATTGCAGGTACAGCGTCCCCGCCCTGAGCGCCATGAAGACCGTCAGCGCCGCCCAGAGTCCGTGGTTCTCCCACAACCGAAGGCCGATATTGGCGGCGATCAGATAGAGTGCCAGCGAGATCAGCATTCCGTTGCGCAGGGCGCGGGTCCGGGTCGCCCCGATGAAGATGCCGTCGTAGGCGAAAGCCCAGACCGACACCAGCGGCAGCGCAGCGGCCCATGGCAGATAGTCCGCAGCCAACCGACGGACTTCGGGCAGGTCGGTCATCACGGCAACAATCAGGCCGCCCGCCGTCCAGTAGATCAGCGCGATCAGCGCTGCGCACATACCGGCCCAGATCATCGACACCCTGGCCGCGCGCGCGAACCCAGCCCTGTCGCCGGCCCCCATGGCCCGGCCGACCAACGCCTCGGCTGCATGGGCAAACCCGTCCAGACCATAAGCAGCGATGGCGTTGAAGTTCGCCAGGACCGCGTTCACCGCCAGGATCGTGTCGCCCAGTCGCGCGCTTTGCGCGGTCCAGTAGGCGAAGGCGAAAATCAGGCACATCGTGCGGATGAAGATGTCGAGATTGATTGCCATCATCCGGCCGATCTCCCGGCCGTCGAAGACCGCGGTCCGGCCGACGCGCCAGCCGCCGCGTCGGCGGACCCGTGACAGGACGAAAAACGCGCCGAGCCCCAGGCCCGAATACTCCGCCAGAACGGTGGCCGCGGCGACGCCGCCCACGCCCCAGCCGAGACCCAGCACGAACCAGAGATCGAGGACGATGTTGACGCCGTTGGTGAAGACCTGAAGCGCCAGCGGGATGCGCGCGTTCTGAAGCCCCAGGAACCATCCGAGGATCGCATAGTTGGCAAGCGTCGCCGGTGCGCCCCAGATCCGGATCCGGTAATAGGTTCCCGCCAAGTCCTCCACGGCCGGGCTGGCATCGATCAGACGAAACGCGCACCAGGCGATCATGGCCTGGCAAACCAGAATCGTTATCGCGATGGCGCCGCCGAGAACAAGGGCACGATAGAGGATCACCTGCCGCGCGCCGGGGCGCGACGCGCCCACTGCCTGGGCTGTCAGCCCGGTCGTTCCCATGCGCAGGAACCCGAATCCCCAATAGAGGAAACTGAAGATCAGGGCGCCGATCGCAACCGCGCCCAGATACTCCGGCCCGGGCAGGTGGCCGACGACAGCGGTATCCACGGCGCCCAACAGCGGCACCGAGATGTTGGAAATGATGATCGGCCCGGCCAGGCGCCAGATGCGCCGGTGCATGTCGCGGTCAAGGGAACGGCCGTCAGCCATCCGATGACATTTAACCGCAGAGCGGACGGCGGTCCACGCCCGGCCGGTTTGTTTGTTTAGCCGTCCGGGTCGCCGCCCGGAAGTTTCCGCCGCGCCAGGCGCGGCAACATCGGGTCGATATTGATGTGACTGACGAACTCGGCCGTCATCTTGTCGTCCGCGAGAACGAAATCCAGGACACCGGCCAGGAATGCCGGATCGCTGAGCCGACCCGAGACATCCTGTTGTCCGATCCCGCTGGCCGCAAGAAAGCGGTTCAACCGATCCTCTTCCTCGGCCACGTAGGCTAACGCTCGCAGCGCGATGGCTTGTGCGTCTTCTTCTCCGATATCCATGAAAGCGATGACCCCTGCTGAAACATTGACTGGTCCGGGCCCTCTCACCTGTCCGAACCTATAGCACACCCTTATGAAAAGGCGTGACCCGGTACTTCAATTTGCTTAGCCAACCGGCGGTTGCGGCGGTGCCTCAGCGGGTTACCGCGACACCAGCCGAAACAAGATCGGCGCGCCCAGAACCACCAATGCGACCCGCCCCATGTGGTGCACGGCCACATAGGCAATGTCAACGCCACGCGTCAGGGCAATCAGGTTCATTTCGGCCTGGCCACCCGGGGTATAGGCAAGGACCACCGACATCAACGAGAAACCCGTCAGCCAGCGGACGCCGGCCGCAAAGACCACCGTCAGCGCCGGCATCGCCGCCACCATCCCCGTTGTCAGAAAGATGATCCGGACGATTTCCCTGACCAGCACGCCGACAAATGAGGCCCCGATCGCCGTGCCAATCACCAGTTGGGCAAGCTTGATCAGCTCGTCGGGCGGTTTGGCATCCGTCAGCCCGGCCATGTGCGCGGCGGCGCTGAGAATCATCGGACCGACGATGGTCGCGCCGGTAAGCCTGAGCTTCGTTGCCCCCCACCAGCCCACGAGGCCGCAGAACAAAAGGATGGCGACGTCGCGCAGCGGCAGGTCCGTCAATCGCGGTCGAACCGGGCACGGGCCGACAAGTCGATCGATTCGCCCAGTTCGATCACAAAGGGAGCGAGGAAGACGATGATCAGAACCCGGGTGCTGTGAACAAGAGCAAGTTTGCCTTCGTCGCCCCCCCCCCATTTCCTTGCCGAATGCGGTCATGTCGGCCAAGCCGCCGGGCATCGATGCGAAATAGGCGGTCGGCAGGTCATAACCCGCATACCGCTGCAGGTACGGCACGCCGATCAGCCCAAGCAGCGCGACATAGGGAACAACGAAGACGAGACTGAGCAGCATCTCGGGCAGGACTTCGACGACCTCGGGGGTGAACCCGGACCCGATCATCACCCCCAGCACGACCCGCATCGGGGCTATCAAGACCGACGGTCTGCCTTGCGGAACGCGGGCCAACGATGCTGCAAGCGTGGCCGCCATGGCGGCCAGCATCCAGGGCAACGGCAGACCGGCTGCGGCGAAGACAAGCCCGCCGGCGGTTCCGATTGCCAGCGCCAATCCGGGGCGCAGGACCCGCCCGGCCAACACGGACGCTGCGGTCACGCCACCCCTTCCGCCAGCCGGTCGGCCACCGCCTGCGCAAAGGCCTGCGTTCCAAGACGCCCGCCGAGATCGCGGGTCCTTTCGTCCGGCTCCGACAACTGTGCGTCGACCGCAGCCTCGATCGCTGCGGCGGCGCGGCAGAGGTCCGGCGCATCATTGCGTCTGCCCAACCAGTCGAACAGCATGGCGGCGGCCAGGATCAGCGAACTGGGATTGGCGACGTCCCGTCCGGCGATGTCAGGGGCCGAGCCGTGCGACGCCTGCGCCATCGCATGGCGGTCACCGGCGTTCAGCGAGCCGGCCAGCCCCAGACCGCCGGAAAGTTCGGCCGTGAGATTGGACAGGATGTCTCCGAACATGTTGGTCGTGACGATCACGTCGAAGCGCGACGGCTGTCGCACCAAAAGAGACGCCGCCGCATCCACCAACGCCTCGTCTGCCTCGATTGCGGGATATTCCTCGGCGACCTGGCGCACGGTCTGATAGAACAACCCGTCTGTCAGCTTCAGGACATTAGCCTTATGGACGATCGTCAGCCGCTTCGAGCGACGCATCGCCAACTCGCAGGCCTGGCGGGCGATGCGCGCCGATCCTTCACGGCTGACCTTGCGCAGGGCCAGCGCAAGGTCAGCCGTCGGCATGAACTCTCCCGAACCGGCAAACATGGTCCGGTCGGCATAGAAGCCTTCGGTGTTCTCGCGCACGACGACCAGGTCCATGTCGGGCGCGGAGGACGCAACGCCAGGGCGGCTGCGCGCCGGCCGGAGATTCGCATACAGATCCAGTTCCTTGCGAAACGCGGCGGAGGCGTTGACGCCCCCTTCGCCGGCCGGCGGATAGTCATAGGTGGACAACGGCCCCAGGATAATGCCGTCACTTCTCCGCGCGGCCTCCAGGACCGCGACTAGAAAGGTCGTGCCCGTTCGCTCAAGCGCGGCAAGTCCAACTTCGGCCGTTTCAAGGGAAAGGCCCAGGCCAAAGCGACCATCCGCGGCGGCCAGGACGGGCTGCAGCCCGGCGCAGATTTCCGGGCCGATGCCGTCACCGGGCAGAAGCATGAGTCTCATACGCGTTTCTTTTTCACTTGATGGGTGGACGAGCGTTCAGGTCAACCGGCACCGCGATGCACCAGGATGGCCGCCGCCAGGTCCTCCAGCGCCGCGCCGGCCGACTTGAAGAAGGTGATCTCGTGGTCCGATTCGCGCCCGGCATGCTGGCCGCGGACCAGGCCGAACAGGTCCGACTCGATGGAGGTATGGTCCAGAATTCCCGACACCATCGGCTGGACGATGTCGCCGGCCTCGGTGCAGGCGCCGGCGAAGGTGTCGACAAAAACCGAGCTCCGCCGGACCGCCTCGTCGTCCGCCTCGCGCATTTCGGGCGTGAATCCACCGACCAGGTCCAGGTGCGCGCCCGGCTGCAGCCACTGGCCCTTGATCAACGGCTGATGCGCCAGGGTCGCGCAACTGACAATGTCGGCCTTGGCCACCGCAGCGCCGAGATCCGTGACCACATGGATTTTCGCACTGCCTGCATCAAGGTCGTCGGCCATGTCCTTGGCCTTTTCCACCTGCCGCCCCCAAACCGAGATCGTGCGCAGCGGACGCACCGTGGCGTGGGCGCTGACCAGGTTGCGCGCCAGCCGACCGGTTCCCACCATCAGGAGATGTTCCGCATCGCCACGGGCCAGGTAGGACGCGGCCAGAGCCGAGGCCGCAGCCGTCCGGCGCGCCGTCAGTTCGCCCCCGTCGATCAGGGCCAGCATTTCGCCGGTGCTGCCGCTCATCAGCAAGTAGGACGCGGCGATCGAGGCGAGGCCCTTGTCCGCGTTGCCGGGAAAGACGTTCAGCACTTTGACGCCCAGAAACCGCCCGGCTGTCCAGGCCGGCATCAGCAACAGCGTGGCATCGGGCGCACCGGGAACCGGCACGGTGTGGTGGTGGCGCTGCGGCATCTCGCAGCCGTCGTGAAACATGTCGCGCAGCGCCTGCAGCAGCGGCTGCCAGCTTAGCGCCGCGCGCGTCTCGTCTGGTCCGAGTGTCCGCATCTTCGACTCCCCACCGACCCTAACCGGCCTTATGGTAACAGCGTCGAGACAATCCGGCAGCCCTCCCCGTCGACGCCGAGGCAGGAGACCCGTTCCCGATGAACAGGGATCAGCAAGACATATCCGGCCGCCTGCCGACAATACCCTTGATCAAGATCGGCAACGGGTCGATGGCGCAACTGGCCGTCGACGAACGCGACCGGGCGATGGATCTGACGCGGTCGGGCCGCAACATGCTGACACCGCCGGGGCTTTTCCTGCTGGACATGATGTCGAAAAGGTGGGCGCATCGATCGCGCAACCCCTACCTGCAGGAAATCCAGCAGGTCGCCCGGTCCCTTCCCTATGGCGCCTGGTTCATGAACGTCGCCTACGAATGGGGCTGCAGCACCGGCGTTGGCCCCAGCGGCGAAACAAGAGCGCCGATGATGTTGCGCACACTGGACTGGCCGTTTCACGGAATGGGACGGAATCTGGTGGTGGCGCAGCAGGAAGGCCCGGCCGGCGTCTTTTTCAATGTCACCTGGCCCGGCTTCACCGGCGCGATCACCGCAATGGCGCCCGGCCGCTTCGCGATTGCGATCAACCAGGCCCCGATGTTCCGGCGCAAAGGGATGTCCAGGCCGGTTGACTGGCTGCTAAACCGGGCAGCCGTGTTTCGGACGCGGAACATCACGCCGGCGCACCTTGTCCGTCAGATCTGCGAGCGATGTCCGGACTACGAAAGCGCGCGGCGCAAGCTGATCGAAACGCCGATCGCGACTGCCGCGCTCTTCTCGATTGCCGGCACCTGGACCGACCACAGTGCGGTGATCGAACGCCTGCCGACCCAGGCCTTCGTGCATCCCGGTCCGGCAGCCATCACCAACCACTGGCGGCAGGTCGACCGCCCCGCCTGGCCGCGCGGCTATAAGAGCGAACAGCGCCTGCCGATGATGGAGGAGTGTCTGCGCAATCCGATCGAGGGTTTCGACTGGCTTGCCGAACCTTTGCTGAATCCCGATACGCGGCTGGCCGCGGTGATCCGGGCATCGACCAGCGAGCTTTGGCTTCGGGGGTACGAACGCGACGGCGTCGCGACCGAGGACTTCTACGTCAGCGCCGCCAAGCTTGCCTGACCTCGGGCGCGCAAAGGGGCGGCGCCCCATTGACTCAAACTCCCGCAGGGCTAGAACAAGGTCCGGTCGCCACGGCGCGCGGACCGCAAAACGAGGCACGAGAGGAGACCAGCCATGGCGATCGCCGACCCGACCGGAGGTGAGGTTGCTGAATCCCTGACATTGGCAGACAGCGCGCTGTTACGCACCCAGGGCTATATCGATGGGGGCTGGGCCGATGCGGACAGCGGCCTGACCTTCGCCGTGGTCAATCCGGCGACCGGTGCCAAGATCGCCGACGTGGCCAGGATGGGCCAGGACGAGACCCGGCGCGCGATCCAGGCCGCCGAACGGGCGCAGCCGGCCTGGCGCGCCAAGACCGCCAAGGAGCGCGCCCAGGTGCTGCGCCGGATGTTCGATCTGATGATGGCGAACCAGGACGACCTGGCCCGCATCATGACGGCCGAGCAGGGCAAGCCGCTGGCCGAGGCGAAAGGTGAGATCGCCTATGCGGCCTCGTTCCTGGAGTGGTTTTCCGAGGAGGCCCGCCGGATCTACGGCGACACCATCCCGCAGCACCAGCCGGACAAGCGGCTGATCGTGATCAAGGAGCCGGTCGGCGTCACCGCCGGCATCACGCCCTGGAACTTCCCGGCGGCGATGATCACCCGCAAGGCGGCGCCGGCGTTGGCCGCGGGCTGCGCGATGATCATCAAGCCGGCATCGATGACGCCTCTCTCCGCCCTGGCCCTGGCCGAACTGGCGGAACGCGCAGGCATGCCCGCGGGCATCCTGTCGATCGTCACCGGCGACCGGCCCGACTCGAAGGTGATCGGCGGCGAGCTGACCTCGAACCCGATCGTGCGCAAGATCGGCTTCACCGGCTCGACGGCCGTGGGCAAGCTGTTGATGGAACAGTGCGCCGGCACGGTGAAGAAGGTCGGCCTGGAACTGGGCGGCAACGCGCCCTTCATCGTGTTCAACGACGCCGACCTGGATGCCGCCATCGAAGGGGCGATGCTGTGCAAGTTCCGCAATGCCGGCCAGACCTGTGTTTCGGCCAACCGGATCCTGGTCCAGGACGGCGTCTACGACGCCTTCGCCGACAAGCTGAGCGCCGCGGTCGAGGCCTTGCAGGTGGGAAACGGCATGGAGGACGGCGTCACGATCGGCCCGCTGATCGACGATGCCGCCCTGGACAAGGTCGATTCCCACGTGCGCAACGCCCAGGCCAAGGGCGCCACGACCGTGCTGGGCGGCACGCCGCACGACCTGGGCGGTTCGTTCTACCGGCCCACGGTGCTGACGGGCGTGACCACGGACATGGACATGTGCAACGAGGAAACCTTCGGACCGGTGGCCGGGCTGATGCGTTTCACGGACGAGGCCGACGCGGTCAGAATTGCCAACGACACGCCGTTCGGCCTGGCCTCCTACTTTTACAGCCGCGACATCGGCCGGGTCTGGCGCGTCGGCGAGGCGCTCGAATACGGCATGGTCGGCATCAACACAGGCTTCGTGTCGACCGAGGTGGCGCCCTTCGGCGGCGTCAAGGAATCGGGGATCGGGCGCGAGGGTTCGCACTACGGGATCGAGGAATGGGTGGAGATCAAGTACCTGTGCATGAGCGGCCTGTGACGGCCGGTCGCGCGCGCCACGGGCGCAGCCGATGAGCGACAGATCCGACGCGAGAACCGGCGCGCAGCTGCTGGTCGACTGCCTGCTGACGCACGGTGCCGACACCGCCTTCGGGGTTCCCGGCGAGAGCTACCTGGCGCTGCTGGACGCGCTGCACGACGTGCAGAACCGGCTGCGGTTCGTGGTCTGCCGCCAGGAAGGCGGCGCGGCCAACATGGCCGACGCCTATGGCAAGCTGACCGGAAAGCCGGCGCTGTGCCTGGTGACCCGCGGGCCCGGCGCGGCGAACGCGGCGGTAGGCGTGCATACCGCGTTTCAGGATTCCACGCCGATGATCGTGCTGATCGGCCAAGTGGCGCGTTACATGAAGGGACGTGAGGCGTTCCAGGAGGTGGACTACCCCAATTTCTACGGTGAGCTGACCAAGTGGACGGCGGAGATCGATGACCCGGACCGGATCCCCGAGCTGGTGAGCCGCGCCTTCCACGTCGCCTGCACCGGACGGCCCGGGCCGGTGGCGCTGGCCCTGCCCGAAGACATGCTGGACGAGCTGACCGAGGCGCAGCCGGGCGATCCCTATGAGCCGGCCCGAAGCTGGCCCGGCGCGCCCGACATGGAGCGGCTACACACCCTGCTGGGTCAGGCCAAGCGGTCCTTGCTGATGATCGGCGGCGGCTGGTCCGCCGAGGCCAGCAAGGACATCACCACGTTTGCGGAGAACAACAACCTGCCGGTGGTGTGTTCGTTCCGCTGCCAGGACTATATCGACAACACCCACCGGCTCTATTGCGGCGATGCCGGCGCGGGCATGAGCGCGATCACCGGCAAGCTGATCAGGGAGGCCGACCTTGTGATCGCCGCCGGTCCGCGGCTGGGCGAGATGACTACCCAGGACTACGGCCACGTGAAGGCGCCGCGCCCGGAACAGACCCTGGTCCATGTGCATGCCTCGGCGGAAGAGCTGGGGCGGGTCTATATGGCCGACCTCAAGATCCATGCCGACCTGCCGCTGTTCTGCGCGGCCGCGGCGGCGCTGCCGCCGGTTGACAGCACGGCCCGGGCCAAGACATGGACGGTCAAGGCGCACAACGACCATCTCGCAGATTTCGACCTGCCCGACCAGCCGGGCGCGGTCGATATGCGCCAGATCATGAAGACGCTGCGCGGGACGCTGCCGCCGGACACCATCGTGTGCACCGGTGCCGGCAATTACGCGATCTGGGCCCAGAAGCAGTGGCTGTTCAAGCCCTACCGGACCCAGATCGCACCGACCAGCGGCGCCATGGGATACGGCGTGCCGGCGGCGGTGGCCGCGAAAATGGTCCATCCCGACCGCACCGTTCTTTCCTTCAACGGCGACGGCTGCTTCCTGATGAACGGCCAGGATCTGGCAACCGCCGTGCAATACGGACTGGACCCGATCTTCCTGGTCATCAACAACGGCATGTACGGCACAATCCGCATGCACCAGGAAAAGAACTACCCGGGACGCACCTTCGGCACCGAGCTGTCCAACCCGGACTTCGCCGCGCTGGCCCGCGCCTACGGCGCGCACGGCGAGCGGGTCGAGACGACCGAGGACTTCGCGCCGGCGCTGGAGCGGGCGCGCGCCGCGGGCAAGGCGTCGCTGATCGAGATCGTGATCGACAGCGAGGTTATCACGCCGCGGGCGACGCTGACCGGCATGCGGGAGACCGCACTGCGCCAGCAGGGCGGCTAGACCGCACCATGGCCGTTTCGATCCGCGTCATGGACAGGTCCGATCGGGAGGCCTGGGCCGACATGCGCGCCGTCCTGTGGCCGGAGGACAGCGCCGCCCGGCACCTGGCCGAGATCGACGAAATCCTCGCGACCGACGGCGCCTGGGGCTTTCTTGCCGAGAGCCCCGCGGGCCGCCCGGCGGGGTTCGTCGAGATCTCCATCCGGAAATACGCCGACGGCTGCACCGACCGGCCGGTGGCCTTTCTGGAGGGAATCTGGACAGACCCGGACCACCGCCGCACCGGCGTCGGCGCGGCACTGCTGGGGCATATCGAACGGTTCCTGCCGGCCAGGAGCTCTGCTCGGACGCCTTGGCGGAAAACGCCGTGTCGCGGGCGGCGCACGGCCGCTGGGGGTTCGCCGAGACCGAAACGGTGGTCTATTTCCGAAAGCCGCTGGATGGCGACGGGCAGGGATGACGGGACGCTGGGCCCCTGCCCGCTGTGCGGCCGGGCACTGATCGACGGCCCGTCCATCAACCGGCACCACTGGGTTCCGCGGGGCCATGGCGGCGACGGCTGGTCGGTGCTGCACGTGATCTGCCACAAGAAAATCCACAGCGTTCTGACCGACCGGGATCTGGCCACGGACTATGCGACCCCGGAGGCGCTGCGCGCGCATCCGGAGATCGCCGCCTTCATCCGCTGGGTCCGCCGCCGCCCGCCGGAATACATGGACCGGCACGACCGGCGCCGGCGGTAAGGCCCTGGCGTCCCCGCCCTCAGGTATCCGAACGGCGGCAGCCAAATGCTTCGAGACGGCCGCTTTGCAGCCTCCTCAGCATGAGGATTACTAACCACTCCCCGCATGCTGAGGAGCGCCCGGAGGGCGCGTCTCGAAGCATGCGGTTGCAAGCGGACAATATAGGTCGACCGGTCCATGCGTCGGTTTCACTAATTAAACGATAGGTCTGTCTCTTGGATCGGAACAGCGGCATTGCGAAACCCGGCGACCACGGCCTAATATAAAGAAAAGGCCGCAGGGAGGCCCCGACAATGAAACACGTGCTCGCCGCGCTGATCGCAGCGGTTCTGGCCGCTTGTTCCAGTGGGCCGCCCAGCCCGACGCCGAACCAGAAGATGTTCGCGCTGGCCGGCCACCTGTCCACCGCAGATGTGCCCACCGGCTGGACTTTGACGCGCTACCGCCTCAGGGACGGCAGCGGCTATATCGACGCCAAGCTGGACTTCGAGGCGCGTCTGGACGCCCTGACCATCGCGCCCGGCGAACGCTTCCTCTATTTCACGACCCCCTGCCCCGGGCGCAGCAGCCCGGCTTGGCGGCTGTTCAGCGCCCGGGAGGACGTCTTCATTGCCGTCAACATCGACGGACGGCAGCGCTTCCTGGTGTCCTGCCGATCGGCGATCTAGCGGACTGGGCGCGGACTGCCGACACCGCCTGGTCGCGCGGTCAGGTCCGCCTTGCCCGATGTCCTGCCTCTGCGATCGGTCGGCGTCCCCGCTAGCCTAATCGTCTCCGCGCCCGCGGACCCGCGCCTGTATCAAACGAACAGGTTATCCTCGATCAGCCCGGTGAGGCCCAACAGCGTCACGGTGTCGCCGGAGCCGAAGGTGACCAGCGTGGCGTCAACGATGGTGTCGCCGTCGGCGTCGGTGTCGGAGACGCTGGCAACCGTGAGCCCGTCCAAAAGGGACAGGGAATCGGTTCCGACGACGAAGTCGTCGATCGTGTCGTCGCCGGCGCTGTCGGCGAAAATGAACAGATCGTCGCCGCCGCCAATCAGGGTGTCGTTGCCGGCGCCGCCGCGAAGTTCCGTCGGCCCGCCAAAGGCCGACGCATCCACGGTGTCGGCGCCCGCGCCGCCGTTGAAGACGATCTTGCCGCCGGCAATCGACGTCAGGCCGAGATTGCCGACCGTCACCGCGGTCCCGGCGTCCCCGGCATTGACGACAAGGTTTTCCACGCCACCGAGCTCCAGCGTGAAGGCGTCGCCGCCGGTGCCGGTAAGGGTCGCGAAGTCGACCTGGATATCGCTTCGATCTGCGTCGCAGCGAGCGTGTTGAAGGCCGACGGTGCCAGGTTGACTTCCAGCGTGTCGTTGCCGGCACGGCCGTAGATCAGGTCAGTGCCGTCGCCGGAGTTCCAGATGAAGCGGTCGTCGCCGATGCCGCCGTCCAATCCATCGAGCCCGGCGCCGCCGATCAGCGTGTCGTTGCCGATGCCGCCCTCAAGTTGGTCGCTGCCGCCCAGGCCGAAAATCGTGTCGTCGCCCGCGGTACCTGTCAGCGTATCGTCGCTCTCGGTGCCGAAGATCAGCGCGCTCAGAACGCGGTCGGCGAATGCGATCGACTCGATTCCGCTGATGACGTCCGTACCGTCGTCTCCGTCCGCCGCATTGTCGTCGGTCACCAGGATGAAGCCGTTGTTTTCTGAAAAGGTGTAGTCGGCAAAGTCGCCGGAAAAGACCGCAGTGTCGAACCCATCACCACCGAAGATCGCGTCGTCCCCTGCACCGCCGTAGAGTCTGTCGTCTCCGGAGCGGCCGCGCAGGTGATCGCTCCCGCCAATGCCGAACAACAGATCGCCCGCCACCGTGCCATTCAGCGTTTGATCACTGCCGCTCCCGACGAGCAGGCCAATGTTACCGTCGGCAAAGGCCAGCGTTTCGATGTCCGTGAGGCGGTCGGTGCCGTCGTCGCCATCGGCCGTATTGGCGTCCCTCACCTGAACGATGCCGCCGGCATCGGAAATGACGTAGCCGGCGCGGTTGCCGGAATAGACCGCCGTGTCGCCGTTGTCGCCGAACAGTACCTCATCCGCCGCAATGCCGGTCAGAGTGTCGTTGCCCGGAGTCCCGGTGACGACGCCGAGACCGCCGTCCGCAAAGGTCAGCCTTTCGATGCCCCGAAGCCGGTTGGCGCCGTCGTCGCCATCGGCCGCGTTCCCGTCAATCACCCAGATGTCGTAGCCAACCAAGCCAAAGACGTAGTCGGCTCGGTTGCCGGAAAAAACCGCAATGTCAAAACCGCCCGCGCCGAGAAGCGTGTCGTCGCCTCCGAAGCCCGCCATCACGGTGTCCTGCGGGTTGCCAAACAGCGTGTCGTTACCGGCGGTCCCGGATACCACGTCTAGAACGAAATCCGTAAAGAGCAGCCTTTCGATGCCGGTGAGGTGATCTGTCCCTTCGTCGCCGCCGGCCGTATTGTCGTCGGTCACCCGGAGCGTCCCGCCAACGACGCTGATCGTGAAGTCCGCCTGGCTGCCGGTAAATGCCGCGGAGTCATAGCCGGTCCCGCCCCGGAGCGTGTCGTCGCCCAAATAGCCATAGAGGAAATCGTCGCCAGCGCCGCCGACCAGCGTGTCGTTCCCGCCGTCGCCGTTGAGCACGTCGTTACCCGCGCCACCCTCGACCCAGTCGCTGCCGCCGATGCCGCTGAGCAGGTCGTCGCCACCAAAGCCAAGCACCAGGTCATTCGCCGCGGAACCGCCCAGCACCTCGTTGCGGTCCGTCCCAGGGACAATGGCGAAACCACCGTCGGCGAAAACCAGCATTTCGATACCGGTGAGACGGTCCGTGCCGTCGTCGCCGTCGGCCGCATCGTTGTCGCTCACCTGGATGGCGTCGCCAAGCACGGATATATCATAGCCGGCGCGGTTGCCGGAAAAGACCGCCGTATCATAGCCGGTTTCGCCGATAACGGTGTCGTTGCCCGCGCCGCCGATCAGAGTGTCGTCGCCTGCATCGCCGACCAGGATGTCACCGGCCGCGGAACCGTTCATCGTGTCATTGCCGGCCGTACCGAAAACCACACCCAGACTGCCGTCAGCAAACACCAGTGTTTCGATGCCTGTAACGCTGTCCGTGCCGTCGTCGCCATCGTCAGAGTTGACGTCGGTCACGTGAAGCGTGCCACCGATCGAAGCAATCGTGTAGTCGGCACGATTGCCGGAATAGATCGCTGCGTCGTTGCCGGCACCGCCGATGAGCGTGTCGTCGCCGATGTTGCCGATCAGCAATTCGTCCGCCGTGGAGCCGGCCAGGGTATCATTGCCGGCCGTTCCAGAGATCACAGCGAGAGCGCCGTCAGCGAAAACCAGGGTCTCGATGAGGTTGAGGCTGTCGGTGCCATCGTTGCCATCGACGCGGTATTCATCGGTAATCTGAAGGGTTCCGCGGTTGATGGAAAACGCATAGCCGGCGCGATTGCCGGAATAGACTGCCCTGTCTACGCCAGGCCCGCCGTCTAGGGTGTCGTCACCCGCACCGCCGTTAAGCGTGTCATCACCAAAAAAGCCGACCAGCACGTCGTTGACTCCGCTACCGACCAGCGTGTCGTTTCCGGCGGTTCCATAGATCGCACCTAGACTGCGGTCGGCGAAAACCAGCGCTTCGACGCCCACAAGATAGTCGGTGCCGTCATCGCCGTCGGCGGCGTTGTCGTCGGATATCTGGAGTGCGTTGCCTTTCGCGGTAATGGTGTAATCGAAGCGATTGCCGGAGAAAGTTGCATTGTCGTAACCGGCACCGCCGTCCAGCGTGTCGTTGCCGCCAAGGCCAAAAAGCAAGTCGTCCGCCGCGGTGCCGGTCAGCGTATCGTGATCGGCCGTCCCGGTGACGACGCCCACGCCGGCGTCTGCGAAGGCCAGCATTTCGATGCCTTTGATGACGTCGGCTCCGTCGTCGCCATCGACCACGTTCTGGTCGCTCACCAGTAGGGGGCCGTCATCCGCGAGTGCAATGGCATAGTGGGCCCGAATGCCGGAGAAAGCGGCCGTGTCGATGCCTGTTCCACCGTCGATCGTGTCATTCCCCGCGTCACCCGACAATTGGTCATTCCCGGCGCCGCCGTCCATCACGTCGGTCCCATCGCCCCCGGTCATGACGTCGCTGCCGCCGCGACTGAACAGGATCTCGTTCGCCCCTGTGCCGTTCAAAGTCTCGTTGCCGGCAGTGCCATAGAGGACGGAGATGGTTTCGCCGTGCGAAAACTCAAACTTCTCGAAGCTGTCGAATACGAAATGTCGCCCACCCCCTGTAAAATGCACGTCGTCGCCGGCGATTGACAAGGTGTAGTCAGCACGGTCGTCAAACCAAAAGAAGGCCGTGTCGAATCCGTTGCCGCCAAAGTGAAGCAATTTGGAGGGTAGTAATTGAACGACGATCGCATCGTCGCCGCTGGTGGAGTTATCATCGATGTGAAAGAGTTCGCCCGCAAACTCAGCACCCCACAGGTTACCCCATGAGTCCGAGCCCTCATCACCGTCGGCCGGATTGATATCTGTGACGCCAGGGCTGTGACCAAGCACGAAATCCTCGAACCGCCCGTCGTATACGGCAATGTCTAACCCGTACGTGTAGGTGTTCCCCGCCAGGATATCGTTGCCGCCGCCACCCTTGAGCTTGTCGTGGTTGCCGCGGCCGCCGAAGAGATAATCATCCCCTTCGCCGCCGTAGAGATCGTCCCTGTCGTCGCCGCCGATTAGGGTGTCGTTGCCGTCGCCGCCGTAAAGATCGTCATTGCCATCATCGCCGTCGAGAAGATCATTCCCCTCGCCGCCGTAAAGATCGTCGTTGCCGTCGCCGCCGAAAATGTTGTCGTCGCCGTCGTCGCCATAAAGATCATCTCGGCCTCGACCGCCTTCTAGCCAGTCGTCGCCGTCGTCGCCATAAAGATGATCTCGGCCTCGACCGCCTTGTAGCCAGTCGTTGCCGCCGGCGCCTTTCAGATCATCGTTGCCGAGGCCGCCATAAAGACTATCGTCGCCATCACCGCCTTGTAGCCTGTCGTTGCCGCCGCCACCGAGCACGACGCCGGTGACATTGAGCGCTCCACCATCAAATACGTCGTCGCCCAGTCCACCGTTGAAGATGACCGTGTCGTCGGTGATGTCCGAGCCGGAGAGATCCCCGACGGTGACGGTGGCCCCGGCGTTGCCGGCGTTGATGACCAGTTCTTCCACCTCGTCCAACGTGAAGGTGAAGGTTTCACCGCCCGATCCGGCAATGACCACCTGGCCCGCCGCATTGACCGTTACCGTGACATCGTCGAGCACCGCATCCGGAAGGTTGACGACGGCCTGGTCGAAACCGCGTCCGCCAACAACGGTGTCGTTTCCGTCGCCCGGATTGTGGATGATCGTGTCGTCGCCCGGTCCGGCGTCGATCACATCGTCGCCGGCGCCGCCGGTAATGGTGTCGTTGCCGTCCGTGCCGCCGATCGTCCGGTCCGGGTCCGCGACGCCGGTGACGGTGACGCTGGCCGTCGCCTCGCCGGACACCGCGCCCTGGCCGTCCAATGCAACATAGGCGAAGGTGACAACGCGTTTCTCGCCTTCGGCGAGATCCTGGAATTCGTCACCGGGATCGAAGGTGAAGGTTCCGTCATCGTTGTTGACGACAGAGCCCTCCGAGGGGCCGGACGTGATCGCGTAGGTCAGGGTCGCGCTGTCGATGTCGTCGCCGGGGAAGCTGCCGTTGACCGGCGCGCCGTCCTCGTCCGCCGACACGGACACGTCGGCCGCCACGGGCGCGTCGTTGACGCCCGTCACCCGCACGTTGCCCGTCCCCGGCGCGCTGACGGCGCCGCGGCTGTCGGTGGCGGTATAGGTGATGGCGATGTCCCGGAACGCGCCTTCGCCCAAGTCCTGGAAGTCCGTTCCGGGATCGAACAACAAGATCCCGTCCGGACCGGTGATCACCGAGCCTTCCGACGGCTGGCCGGTGATGGCGTAGGTCAGCGTCGAACGGTCGTCTTCGGAGTCCGGGTCGAAACCGTTGAAGGGAATCGGGATGGCAGCGCCGTCCTCGGTCGCGAAGGCCCCGAAAAAGCCGGCCCGAGGCGCGTCATTGGTGCCGAGCACGGCAACCATCACCGTGGCCGTCGACGTGGCGCCGGCAATGTCGGAGATCGTGTAGGTGAGCTCCACCTCTTCCACGTCGCCGTCGTCCAGGAACTGGTAGGCTGTCGGGTCGTAGACGACCTGGTTGTTCTCCACCCGCGCCGACCCCAGACCCGACGTCACAACGACGTCTTTGACCGTAAGCCGGTCCAGGAGATCCGGATCCTCGTCGTTGGCCAGCACGTCGATGGTGACCGCGCTGTCCTCGTCGGTCCTGCCGGTGTCCGCCTCGGCGGTGGGCCCGGTGTTGACCAGATTGACCTCCAGCGCCTCCCAGTCGCGGACGGTGAGCCCCATGGTCGAGAAGGTGAAAGCCCCATCGCCGCCGCCGTCGGAGCCTCCGTCGCTGTCATCGTCGCTGCCACCCGGCAGGTCCGTAGTGCCCGCCAGGAAGTCGCGGAAATCCAGCAGGTCGTCCTCGATTGCCTTGAGCTCGGCCTCGCCATAGCTCAGATTGATCTGCAGCGTGTCCTGGCCGTCGCCGCCGTCATAGAAATCTGTCGCGCCAAGGTTTTCCTGACGGGTGTAGATGCCCCGATCGTCGCCGGCGCCGGTCCGCACCAGGTCGCTGCCGGCCCCGCCGTCGACGGTGTCGTCGGGCCGCGGGATCCGGGGACCGTCTTCGCCGTCGCCGTCGCTGCCGCCAAGGCCGCCGGTCCTGATCACGTCGTCACCGGCGCCGCCCAAAACCGTGTCCCGGCCCGACCCGGTCCGGACATCGTCGTTTCCGGCCCCGGCATCGATCACCTTGTCGCCGTCGTCGGCGCGGATGATGTCGTCGCCCGATCCGGTGGTGATCCGGTTGTCCCCGTCATCCACATAGACGTGGTTGTTGCCGTCGCCCGCATCGATCACGTTGTCGCCGTCGTCGACGCGGATGTCGTTGCGGCCGCCGCCGGCATTTATGACGTTGTTGCCGTCGTCGGCGCGGATCCGGTCGTCGCCGTCGCCCGTGGTGATCGTGTTGTCGCCATCGTCGACCCGGATGTCGTTGCGGCCGTCACCCGCATCGATGACGTTATTGCCGTCGTCCGCACGGATCCGGTCGTTTCCCGATCCCGTCGTGATCGTGTTGTCGCCGTCGTCGGCGTCGATGACGTTGTTGCCTTCGCCGGCGTCGATCGTGTCGTCGCCGCGTCGGCTCCAGATGCGGTCGTCGCCTTCGCTGGTGACGATCGTATCGTCCCGGCCGGTGCCCTTGACCCTTTCGCCTGGGTTGCGGCCGCTGCCTAAACCGGACGCGCTCCCGTGCCTGCCCCACTTCGCCATGAACATCCCCCAGTGCTGCGCGAACGCGCTCAACAATCACATCGCAACCGCCGTGCCAGTTGCGGCTGTTGCCGTACCTCGTTGAATTGCAACGAATTACGCGCTGGTTCTGCGCAGAACGACGATCAAAGACGTTCGCATGCGAGCAGTTCCGTTCGTATGCGAACAACGCATGCGAGCCTGCGCCCGCCGGAGCTAATCTGCGGGCGCCTTGGCCTTGATGCGGTAGACCTTGTTGCGGTCGATGCCCAACAGACGGGCCGCCTGGGTCACGTTGCCGTTGGTTCTGTCGAGCGCCCGTTCGATCAGCATGGCTTCGGCCTTCGCGAAGTCCCACGGCAGATCGTCGACGCCGAGGCCGGATCCGGGCGACATCTCCGACCTGGTGCCGAATTTCAGGTGTTGCGCGGCGACTTCGCCGCCGCCTCTTTCGATCAAGGCACGCTCGACGATGTTCTTCAGCTCGCGCACGTTTCCGGGATAGTCGTGGCCCGACAGCGCGACAAGCGCCTCGGAGCTGAACCCGGGGGGCGAAACACCCATCTCCGCCGCGAACATCTGCAAGAAATGATGGGCGAGCAGGGGAATATCGACCCTGCGGTCGCGCAGCGGCGGCGCCATGACCGTGAACCTGGCCAGCCTGTAGTAAAGATCCTCGCGCAACGCATCTGCGGGCGCATTGGTCGCCGACAGGACCCGCACATCGACGCGGCGGTCGGTCTTCGCGCCCAGCGGTCGGATCAGGCCATCTTCCAGCACGCGCAGCAGCTTCGGCTGGACGACGGCCGGCATGGCGCCAACCTCGTCGAGGAAGAGCGTGCCACCGTCGGCCATACCGAAGAAGCCGGTCTGTTCCCGCTGCGCGCCCGTAAACGCGCCGGCCAAGTGGCCGAACAGCTGGGATTCGGCGAGTTCGTTCGGGATCGTGGCGCAGTTGACGGCAATGAACGGGCGCTCGGACCGGTCGGAACGGGCATGAATGGCGCGCGCGATCAGTTCCTTGCCCGTGCCGCTTTCCCCTGTGATCAGCACCGACGTGGTGTTGGCGTTCTGCAACAGCCCGATCTTGCGCAGGATTTCCCGCATCGTCGGGCTCTGGCCGATCAGGCCCTTGATGCCCCAACGGTCGGCTTCGCGCTGTGCCAGCATGGACAAACGGTTGTCGAGCATCCGGCGCTGGGCGATCTCCGACTCCAGGGCACGGTTCTTCGCCGCAAGCTCGCCGACCAGCATCGCCCGCTCGAGATGAGTGCGCAGCCGGGCCAGGATCTCGTCTTTCAAGAACGGCTTGGTGACGTAGTCAACCGCGCCTGCGCGAAACCCGGCCAGGATCCGCCGTTCGCTGGTGTCCGCGGTGAGGAAAATCACCGGAATGCCTCGTGTCTCCGGCGCCGCCTTCAGCCGATGGCAGACGTCGACGCCGTCCATGCCCGGCAGCGCAATGTCCAAGAGGATCAGCGCCGGCCGTTCCTGCGCAGCCACCGCAAGGGCGGCCTCGCCGCTGGTCGCGACGAGCACGGAAAACTCCGCCGCCTCCAGAGCCGCGATGAGAACATCCAGGTTCGGCGGGACATCGTCCACGGCGAGGATCCTCGCGCCGCGAATGTCAATTTCGGGATCAGCCATGATCGAGCCGCTCCAGCGCCGACAGCACGGCGTTCATGTCGTATCGCGCGCGCAGGGCGCGCAGCTGCCGGGCCACCAGACGCTCGGGATCACCCAGCGTCTCAACCTCGGCGATGTGGCGCTTCAGGTCGGTGATGTTGTGACGCCGCGCCGCATCGGCGAGGGATCTGCGAAGTTCGCCGGGAAGTACGGGAGACCGGTCGACCGCGACCGACCGCGCCGGCGCCTGCTGGGGTTCCAGGCCGAAGCCCAGAAATCGGGAAATGCATGCGGACAGCGCGCCCATCTCAACCGGCTTTTCGATGAAGTCGTCGAACCCCGCCGCGAGAACCTCCGCACGCTGGTGGGTCAGCGCCGACGCCGAAACCGCGACCAGCTTGAGATCGGCCCGCCCCTTTTCGGCGATGCGCCTGGCGACCTCGGAGCCAGTCATGCCCGGCATCCGGATATCGAGGAATGCAATGTCGATGGGCAAGCGTGCAAGCATCGCCAGAGCATCGGATCCGTTATCGGCAAAATGGACAGTCAGACCGGTCCGACTCAGCATCTGCCCCAAGACTTCCCGGTTGGCGGCAACATCGTCGGCGACGAGTGCGATGACGTCCTGGCCCTGCGCCAGACGGATCTTTCTGGTTTCCGCAGCCGGTGCAACCGCGGCCTCGCCCGCATTTACCTGCGGGAGCGAAAGGGAGAAGCTGAAACACGCCCCCTCGCCCGGCGCGGATTTCACACTCAAGCGGCCGCCCATCAGTTCGACATACCGCTTTGCGATGGCAAGCCCCAGTCCCGTTCCACCGCTGATCCGGCCCTGGACGGCCTGCGCAAAGGGATCGAAGATTTCCTCAAGCTGGGTCTCGGAAATGCCCGGCCCGGTGTCTTCCACGGCGAACGCAAGCCGGCCGTCGCCGTCCGGTTTGACGCGCAGGGCCACGTGGCCGGTATGCGTGAACTTGACGGCGTTCCCGACGATGTTCGTCAACACCTGCCGGAGCTTCGTCTCGTCCCCCATGACGCAACCGGGATCGGCGTCTGCGTCGAAGACCCAGGATAGGTTCTTTTCCGCGCAGCGGGCGGCAAAGATCGCTTCCAGTTCCCGCAACAGCGCCGTCAGATCGAAGCGCGTGGCGGCGACCTGTTCGGCGCCCGCCTCGATCTTCGACAGATCGAGGACGTCGTTCACGATGGACAGCAGGTGTCGCCCGCCAATCCGGATCGCCTCGATCGCCTTTCTCTGGTCGGGCGTGATGCCGGTCTCGGCTTCCAGCAACTGCGCGTTGCCAATTACCGCGTTAAGCGGCGTTCGGATCTCGTGGCTCATATCCGCTAGGAACTGCGATTTCAGCGCGTTGGCCCGCTGCTCTCGGTTGCGTTCCTCGACCGCGACCAATGAGGCGACCTGTCGGCGCGAGAGCTCCCGGGCGACAAAGGCCGCGCCCGCCCCGCCCAACAGCAGGATGAAGGCCTTGGCCACGTAAAGGCGCGGCGTCATGAAAACGGAGTCCGCGACGGCATCGGGGCCGACCTGGGAGAATGTGAAAAGAACGATCAACAGATACTGAACCGCCGCCAGGCCTCCGGTGAAGAGGCTGAGCCGTAGGTCCAGATAGAGGGTCGACAGGATGATGAACAGGAAGTAGCCCGCAAGCGGCGGCGTCGACAGAACGAAGATCGGGTTGGAAACCGAGCCCTGTATCAGGACGATGAGAGCCGACATCGCGGTGATCTCGACGCAGGTGCTTGCGTACCACACCCAAACCTGCAAAGGCTGGCCACGGCGAAGCTGCGCCCTGATGACCCGGCGCATGCCGAACTCGTAGACGGCAACGAAGCTGGCCACTGCGAAGACGGTCAGCGGCACCTGGGCCGTCGGCCACCCGAACTGGAGATTGAATTGAAACGTCGTAATGGCGATGAAGACCGAACCGATGGCGAAAACAGCCCCCAGGGCCAGGGTTCGCAGGGCCTGGCTTTCGAGCATTTCGATGGCCAGGGCCCGCTCGAATGACCCGGCCAGACCGTCCTCGCCGGTGGCCTCGATCTTCTCTTCAGCCGACGGGTCCATTGCTGACACCGCACCCCTCCCGGAACGCAGTATAGACCGGTTCCTGCCAGGCCCTAACGGCGACTTAGACAGGCAGGTCCCACGCGTTCACGGTGGGGAGAAGAGGTCCGCGCCGTCAATAACCGGATCGATCCCGTAGACGGCAGGACACGCCATGGGCTCCATAGCCGATGAATTGCGGGCCTGAGCCAGCACCAGGCCCGCCGTCACCTGCCCCGCAGGCCGGTTCAATCGAGAACGAACGTGATCTCCAGCGTCGCGCGGTATTCGGTAATCCTGCCCTCTTCCACCTTGGCCTTCTGCGAGACCACTTCCAGGCCGGTGATACCGTGCAAAGTCGTGGCCGCGCGGTCCAACCCGGACTCGATGGCATGCTGGAACCCTTCCTTGGATGACGACGTGATCTTCGTTACCCGTGCAACTGCCATGACATTCTCCCGTCGTTGCGCGGTCGAAGGGATTTCCGCCCGCGCCTTCCGAATTGTGGAGGCTGGCCTTGGCCCATGCAAGGCAAGAAGCGCGATCGCCCCGCCGATCAGGGAACCAACGTCATCCGGATGCCGAACGCACGGTCCAGATGGCAGGTGTCGTGGTCGGCCTGATTGGTGTCGCTGAGTTCCAGGTTGAGAAAGTCCACCTGCGGCGCCGTGAAATACGGACCCGCGTGCCAGGTGCCCCGGTGCGGCTTGATCGCCACGGACCCGGGAATCCGGAAGGCCGCAATTGCGCGGGGATCCGGGCGCCCGTCCGGATCGTCCGGGTCGCCGGGCGGGGCGACCGCCAACAGCCAGTCCATGCCGCCCATCGCGGCCAGACACTGGGTGACCAGGCGGTGGCGCGTGATGGCGGCGAACGCCAGGCCGCGCGATTCGAGCGTCATGATGTAGAGGCGCGGCCGTCCCCTGCCCAGTTCCAGGTCCGCATCGTCGGGCCCGAACGGGCGGCCGTCACCGGTCGGCTCGATCAGATCGCCGAAGGGCCGGAAAGCCTCCGCCGAGATGGTCTGGCAGGGCAGCCGGACCTGCTTCAGGTCGCCACGGGCCGGCACCGGTTGCGCCTCAGGCCACCCGCCGGCCGGCGCGCCAGACGGCGCGCACCAGCGGCTGGGTCCCGTGCCGGCGCACCCGGATGACATCGGCCCTGGCGCCGGGCCGGATCTCGCCCCGGTCGTCAAGCCCGACCGCGCGGGCCGGGTTGCGGGTGACGGTTGCGACCGCCTCGGGCAGGGTGTAGGCGCCGTCCCCCTCCGCCAGCATCAGGGCGGCGCGCAACAGCGCGACCGGCACATAGTCCGACGCGATCACGTCGATCAGATGTTCGGCCGCCAGATCCGCGACCGAGACGTTGCCGGCCTGGGAGCCGCCGCGCACCATGTTGGGCGCCCCGGCAACAACGACCTGGCCCGCCGCGCGGGCCGCCCTGGCCGCCGCCAGCGTGGTCGGAAACTCCGCGATCGTGACGCCCAGCGCCGTCGCCTCGCGGATATGGTCCACCGTCTCGTCGTCGTGGCTGGCGACCGGCAGGCCGTGTTCCAGCGCCATCGCCGCCATCCGGGCGCGGTACTCGGGCGCGAAGGTGCGAGACGCCTCCCGGTCGTCGGCCATCAACCGGTCGACCTCCTCCTCGCGTTTTCCATAGCGCTTGACCAGGAGCTCCCGATACTTGGCCTCGTTGGCGAACTGGCGCTGGCCCGCGGTGTGTTCCATCACCGACACCAGCCGCAGGGTCGGTTCATCGAGGAACGGAATGACCCGGTCGAACAGGTTGGGATCGGTCAGTTCGCAGCGCAGGTGCAGGCAGTGTTCCACCCGGAACAGATCGTCCTGCGCGCCGGTTCGCAGCGCCGCGACCAGCCCGTCCAGCAGATCGTGGCGCGCCTTGTCTTCGTCCCGCAGCCCGACGACCAGCGAATCGAAGACCGTGGTGATCCCGACACTGGCAATCAGGCCGTCATGGGCGACGGCGGCGGAAACCGGGTCCCAATAGACGCCGGGCCTTGGCCGTGCCTGGCTTTCCAGGTTGTCGGTATGCAGGTCGACCATGCCCGGCATAACCAGATCGCCGCCGCAATCCACGGCCCCGGCGCCGTCGATTGCGCCCGGGCGCGTTTCCGCGATCACGCCGTCGCGCATGACGACCGAGCCCGAAAACGCCGCCTCGGGCGTGACCACATGCGCATTGGTCAGAATCACCGGCGCGTCGGTCGCATCTTTGCGGGGGTCGCCGGCTGAAGGCAGAGGCTGGTTCTGCATCATCGTTGCCATTAAAGACCGTGCAAGGTCAACCTGTTAAGAGTGAGTGGCGGGACCCGCGGCGCGGCCTGCACTGCGCCTTTGTCCCGGGCCGCGAGACCTTTGTATACTGCGCCGCACGGCCGATCACCAGAGCGGACAAGACCCATTCCCGACGCCTTCACGCCCGAAGAAAGAACACGTTTCTTGAACCTGTTGAAGCTCGCAGCGGACAGCCCGTTCGCGGGCGAGCGGGACAATGCGCTGGCCGCTGCCGAACGGCTGGCGGCGCGCAACGGGATGACCCTGGACGAGGCGGCGACCGGCGGCCGGCGGCAACGCCCGCGCCACGAGGAGGCGTTCACCGCCCATGACGGGTTTGCGCGGGCCGGCGGTCACGACCGCTCTGCCCGTCCGCCAACCTGGATGGACGTGATCGATCATCGGATCTTCCTGGAAAAGGCGTGGCGGGAAAAGGCGCTGCAGGCGGCGATGGCCCGCGGCCTGGACGCGGACGAAAGACGGGCGAAGTCGCACGGGCTCCATTCCCCCACCCGCAGCCGGCGCCGGCGCGATCCGTGGAGCCACGCCCGGGCGCTGCTGTCGGAAACGTCGCTGCCGCTGCACGAAGTGGTCGATATCACCGGCCTGGATATCTACCAGGTCGCCGGATTGAAGCTGAAGATGCGCGGCAGCGGCTGAAAGGCGCCTGCGCCGGCCTCAGCGCGCGGTCCAGCCGCCGTCGATCGGCAGTGAAGCGCCGGTGATCGAGGCCGCGCCGTCGGAACACAGAAAGACCGTCAGGGTGGCCACCTCGTCGATCTCCACGAAACGCTTGGTCGGTTGCGGTTCCAGCATCACTTCCCGGATCACCGTATCGCGCGGAATGCCGCGCACCTTGGCGGTGTCGTCGATCTGGCCGTCCACAAGGGGTGTGTGGACATAGCCGGGGCAGATCGCGTTCACGGTGATGCCCAGTTCGGCCACTTCCAGTGCGACAGCCTTGGTCAGTCCAAGCATGCCGTGCTTTGCGGACACATAGGCCGACTTGAAGGGCGATGCGACGAGGCCGTGGGCAGAAGCCAGATTGATGATCCGGCCCCAGCCTTTCGCCTTCATCATGGGCGCGGCGGCGCGGATCGTGTGAAAGGCCGATGAAAGGTTGATCGCCAGGATGTCGTCCCACTTTTCCGGCGGGAACTCCTCGACGGGCGACACATGCTGGATCCCGGCATTGTTGACGACGATATCGACGCTGCCGAAGGTCTCGCCCGCGGCCGCCACCATGGCCGCGATCTGGTCGGGCTTGCGCATGTCCGCACCGTCGTAACGGACGTCGACGCCAGACTCGTCGGCCAGCCGCGCCCTGGTCGCCTCGATTTCGTCTGGATCGCCAAGGCCGTTGAGCACCACGTTGGCGCCCGCGCGCGCCAGTCCGGTGGCCATCCCCAGGCCGATCCCGCTGGTCGACCCTGTCACGATCGCGGATTTGCCTTGCAACATGTTCATCTCCAACGCAGCCAGACGCCAGAACCGGAGTAAATTGTGCAGCGCAAAATACGGTGTCGCCGGCCGTCAGGCAACGCAAAGGATGGCCGCGGACGCGCCGACGCGCCCCAGAATCGTCATCATCTCTCGGTTTACCCGGCACTGCGCTGGGGCTAGCATGCTGTTAACAGCATGCATTGGCCGGGCAGCCAAACCAAATGGCCAAGCGAGCAATGCAATCGGGCACAGACAAGACGGACTTCGGGGCAATGCTGAAATCACGTATCGGAAGAACCGCCATGGCCGTTTTCGCGGCGGCAACCATGCTTGCTGGGCCGCCCTGGCGCAGGACGAGCAGCCGGTCTTGCGGTCGCCACAACCAGCGGATTCCGAGCTCAAGCCGGGGATCGCGGTCAACTATTTCTATGGCTTCGAGGGCCGGCACACTGGTGCGGCGTGGCGGATCGTCGACACCGTGAACCCCGACGCGGGCGCCCCCATTCCGATGCTGAACTACAATGTCGGCAACGATCCGATGCTGACCAGCTCGCGCAACAAGGGCCTCGTCGCACACATGACCGGGGTGATGTATTTCAAGGAACCTGGGACATACAAGTTCACCGCCCTGACCAACGATGGGTTCGAGCTCAATATCGGCGGCGCCTTCATCCTGGAAGATCCGGACGTACACTACGACCGCTGGTCGGACATCGTTTCCGTCGAGATCCCCGAGGCAGGCTGGTACGACCTGGAGATGGTCTATTTCAACCGCAAGGGGACCGCGACATTGGAACTGTACTGGCGCCCGCCCTGGGACAAAAGCGACGGCGACATGGCGTTCGTGCCGGCGGAGGTGTTCGCCCACATCCCGGCGAACCAGCCGTCCTGAACGGTCGCTCGGCGGTCATTCCGTCATTTTGAGCTTGTAACGGGCGAAGCCTTTCGCACCCGGCCCCATGTAGCTGACCTGAGGAACCGCATCCAGGTAGTCCTTGCCCTTCGGCGAACTTTCGAACACCACGTTCTTGGCGCCCGGCACCGGCTTGAACGACCGTTTCGAATCCGCTGACGGGTTGATCGTGCCGGTCTCGACGATGTAGCGCACGATGACGTCCCGGTTAGTGTCCGGCGCCGACAGGATGATGTTGGTGCCATCCATGCCCGGGAACTTACCGCCACCCGACGCCCGGTAGTTGTTGGTCGCCACGACGAACTGCTGCTTGGGATCGATCGGCGCGCCCTGGTAACACAGGTCGGTGATGCGGTTGGCATCGGGATTGACCAGGTTGCCGTCCTCGTCGTAGCGCGACGGCTGGGTCAGGTCGATCTGGTAGGTGACGCCGTCGATGACGTCGAAGTTGTAAGACGGGAAGCCCGCGTTCAACAGCGGCTGCTCCCCTCCGCCGGCCTCGATCCGGTTGAACATGCCTGCCGACCGTTCCAGCCACTGGCGAACGCCTTCGCCGTCCATCAGCACCGCGCGCACCGTGTTGGGATAGAGATAGAGGTCGGCCACGTTCTTGATCGCGATGTCGCCGGCGGGCACGTCCGTGTAGTAGTCCGCCCCACCCCGGCCGCCCGCCTTGAACGGCGCCGCCGCCGACAGGACCGGCAGGCCGTCATAGTCACCGCCCTTCAGGATATCGGCGACGTACCACATCTGTGCCTGGGACACGATCTGGACCGACGGATCGTCGGCGACCAGCGCGAAATAGCTGTTGACCGGCGCCGCGGTCTTGCCGACCGCGCGGCGTACATAGGCCAACGTGGCCTTGTGGTCGTCCTCCACCGCTGCCAGCACGTCCGGCTGGGCACCGACCAGCGGCACAGTCTTGCGGCCGTCGCGCTCGTAGATCGGCTGGCTCTGGCTCTTGTGCCGGACGACGCGCCACTCGCCCGCGTCGCGCTGCAGGCCGAGGTCGATCACGCCCAGAGGCTGCCCCAGAAGCCCGGCATGATCGTCGGCACGCCGTGCAGCGTGCCGGCATCCACGTCGATCCCGTCCAGCCCGCGAAACTTGTCGCCGGGGAAGACCTGGTGGGCATGTCCGGTCAGGACGGCATCGATTCCCGGCACGGCGGCGATATGCATGCTGGCGTTCTCGGCATCCTCCGCCGGCGCGTCCACGTCGATGCCGGCATGGGACAGCGCTATCACGATGTCCGCCCCCCGCTCCTTCATTTCCGGAACGAAGGCCCGGGCAGCCGCGACCATGTCGCGCGCGCTCACATTTCCTTCCAGGTGCCGGCGGTCCCAGTTCATGATCTGGGGCGGCGTGAAGCCGATCACGCCGATCTTGATCGGCAGTTCGTTGCCGTCGCCATCGACAACCGTCCGCTCCAGGATCACGTAAGGCGGCACCAGTGTGTCATCGTCGCGCGGGTTGGTCGCCAGCGTGCGGCCGCGGGCCACATTGGACAACACGAAGGGAAAGTCCGCGCCGGCCATCGCCTTGTCCAGGAACGACAGGCCGTAGTTGAACTCGTGATTGCCAAGCGTCGCCACATCGATCTTCAGGGCATTCATGCCCTTGATCATGGGATGCGCGTCGCCTTCCTTCAGGCCCCGCTCGTAGGCCATGTAGTCGCCCATCGGGTTGCCCTGCAGGAAATCGCCGTTGTCGAACAGCAACGAATTGGGCACCTCAGCCCGGGCCGCTTTCAGCAGGCTTGCGGTCTTGGCGATGCCCACCTTGTCGTCTTCCCGGTCGCGATAGTAATCGTAGGGATAGACATGCACATGGACGTCGGTGGTTTCCATAAGGCGCAGATGGACCATGCCGGCGGCGCGCGCGAAATTACGGAACGGCGAAAAGGCCAGTCCGCTCGCCGCACCTGTTGCGGCGATGCCCTTCAAGACGGAACGACGGTCGATGCTGGGGAACCGAATCTTGCTCATGGCAGCCTCCTGCTGGGCGCCGCGCGTGGCGCGCCGCTGCGGCGCCGGCGATACGATTCAATCGGCTTTGGAACGACAGCGTAGGCCGCCGCCGGGGCGCTGACAATTCACGTTTGTTGTCGGCTCGTCCCTCATACGAACCCGCGGTCAACCAGTCGGTCCCAGGCCTCGTCGGCAATCGCATCGGGCGGGCGGATCGCACCGGTTCCATCGAACAACGAGATCACTTCCCACGGCGCGATCACGTCGTCTGCGGCCAGCGCATCGTAGATCGTGCCGCAGGTGACCAGGAAATCCTGGTCCTGCTCATGCACGTCCAGGGTCTTGTCGGTGTAGGACCGCGCCGCATTCCGGGACAGCAGCGACTTCGAACTGGCGGCGGATCCCTTGATCAGGATCTGCAGGTCGGGCCTGGGCAGTTGAACGATGTCGAACTCCACCTCGACCAAGGCATCGATCAACCGTCCGCGCTTTTTCGCAGGCAGGCGCGCCGCCTGATAGACCAGGTTCGACGCGACATAGCGGTCAAGCACGACGATATCGTGCGCGGCGATCAGGCCAAGCAGGTGGTCGCGGGACTCCGCACGATCGAGCGCGAACAGCATGCCGGAGAACCAGGGCGACACCTCGTCCAGCGCGCCGAAGCCGCCGTTCAGGTATTTCGCGCAGCCCGCCGATGCCCGGGTCTCGCCATAGCGCGGAAACCCGCAGGTCGCCACGCTGCGGCCCACGTCGGCGAAGCGGGCCTCCAGGTTCTCCGTCAATGTCTGCTTGCCGGAGCCGTCCAGCCCCTCGATCGAAATCACATGCGCCATGGGCCTGTCTCACCGCAATCCGAGGCTGGGCATTTCTAGCAGAGGCCGCGACGGATGTACCGTTCGAAACGCGCCGCCCCCTACCGGACCGCGTCCGCGCAAGACCGCCCCCGCAGTTCGGCACCGCCCGCCGTTTCGCCGGTTTCGTTGCCGACGGGCGCGACGCACCGGCGCAGATGTCGCGCACAATAGGATGTACCCCGTTGGGATATCCGGCCGCAGAACCGGATCCCGGCCCCCTGCCCGCCGACCGGAAACTGGCAGCGCCGCGCCGGTCCGATATCGCCGCCGGCCAGCGCCGTGGTGACACGATAGGGGTAGCCGTCCGTCCAATCCCGCATGCCTTTCCTCCGCTGGTTGACAGGCGGCCTGTATGCGGTATAATTTCCGTGTTGTCAACGGTAAAATTTCTGCATATGGTGAATCCATGATGGACAGGAACCTCGCCGGATGAGCGCCGGCATCGTTGCGGGACGCATCCGCGAGCGTCTGGATGCGCTGGGCAAGACCGCCCGGGGCGCGTCGCTGGAGGCGGGGCTGTCCCCGGATGCCATCCGGGGCGTGCTGCGCGGAATGTCGAAAACGCCCAGGGGCGAGACGCTGCAGCGGCTGGCCCGGGTGCTGGACTGCTCCATCACCTATCTGTTGGGCGAAAGCGACGATATCTCAGCCGCGGTCGAGGTGGCCGCGGGCAACGCCCTGCGTATCTATGTCCGCGGCGCCGTGCAGGCCGGCGAGTGGCGCGAGGCCGTGGAACTGCCGCGCGAGGACTGGACCTATTTCGACCTGCCGGCCGACGGCCGCTATCCCGGCGTGGAGCGGTTCCTGCTGAAAGTGGTCGGCCCGTCGATGAACCAGATCTTCGCCGACGGATCGGTCATCGAATGCGTGCGGTTCTTCGGGATTTCCAGGAATCCCAAGGACGGCGACTATGTTGTGGTGCACCGCGCCCGCGCCGACGGCCTCTACGAGGCGACGGTGAAACAGTACATGGTCGACGAGGAAGGCAAGGTCTGGCTTTGGCCACGCTCGACCCATCCGGCCCACCAACAACCGATCGCGCTTGAGCCCAGCGGAGCGATCGAGGAAACGACGATCCACGCCCTGGTGATCCGGGCAACGGTGCTGTTCTAGACGACCGGGTCAGGCTGCCCAGACGGTCAGCGGATCGCGTTTGCCGCGCAACTGTTGCGGCGGCGCCTTCTCGAAGCCCTGCAACAGAGCGTCGGTGTCCGCGCCTTCCTTGCGGGCCGCGGCCACAAGGGCATCGCTGACCAGGGCACGGACACCCTGGGCGCGGGTCAGATCCTCCAGCCGGCTGGCCGTGTTGACCGTATCGCCAACCACGGCGAATTCCGGACAGCGTTCCTCGCCGATGTCGCCGACCACGACGGGACCGTAGTGGGCCCCTACGCCGAACCGGACGGGCGACTGGTCGTCCGCGGCGCGTTTGTCGTTCCAGGCCTGCATGGTTTCCAGGATCGAGCGGACGCAGTGCAGCGTCCGCGTCGCGTCGCCATCGGCGCTTTCAGGCGTGCCGAAAGTGGCCATCACCGCATCGCCCATATACTTGTTGACGGTCCCGCCATGACTGAAGACTGCCGCCGCGATGCGGCTGTGAAAGGCCTGCAGAAAGGCGATCACCCGTTCGGGGGGACGGCTTTCGGAATAGGCGGTGAACCCGACGATATCGACGAACAGGACGCCGCCTTGTTGCGATCGGCCCTGCCCCAGGGCATGCCGGGTGTTCGCCAATTCGTCGACTATGTTGGGCGAAAAATACCGCGCCAGGTTGGCGCGTTCCGCCGCGACGGCGGCCTGGCGCAGGACCAGGCGTCGGCCCCGCCAGACCGCGACGGACAGGATCCCGGCAACCAGCACGCACAGCAAGGTCTGCTGAATCCAGATGTCGAAACTGACATAGTTGGGATCCAGCAGCAGGTCGACGATCTGGTCGACCGGCTGGGCCTGCACCTCCCGCCAGTTGGTGATCGTGAACGGTGCGGGCCGGCTGATCACCCAGCCGACACCCAGGCTCCAGGCCGCGGCCGATGCGATCCCCGTCCACAGAGCAAGCCCCGGCGAATAGCTGAGAACGGCAAACGCGATGAAGACGAAGAAAATAGTCGAAGCTGCCGAGGCGGAGCTGCATGGCCAGCGGCCAGGCTGCATCGGCCGTCGGCGCAGGCACGACGAAGGCAACGGTCAACAGCGCCATGTCCAGGAAGATCAGGCCCATCCACAGCAGGCGTGCCCGCAAGCCCTGACGCCGGCTGACCAGAAGCTGGACGGCGCCCAGCGCGCCGACCAGGACGACGATCGTGCCGTAATAGAACAGCGCGGCGCCGGCGACACGCAACACCAGCCAACCGAAGACCACCGCAAACGCCGCCAGGCGAACCTGGACCATCAGGCGCACACCGCCAAGTTCCTCGCGGCGCAGGCTTTCGAGAACGGCCGAAGACGTCGAGGATGCTGACGACCGGAACATGGAGACCTCTCTGACAACCCGCTAGACGGGTCAGACTCCGCGGACCGTGCCGTCGCCACGGGCATCGGGCCGCAACCCGCGATTGCCGCCCTTATCCCTCGATTCCCTTTGATTTCATACGGTCATCGCACCGCTCAGGATCACCTGTCTGCGGGACCGCGGCCGACATATCGAACGGCCCGGCGGAAGGGCCGGGCCGTCGGGTCGGACGGGACTACGTCGTCGCGGATCTACGGCATCGCCAGCGGCCGTTGGGCTACCGGGTCGAAACTCTTGGCTTCGAAACGATAGAAGCCCTGGTGTTCAATCGACCGTTTCGCGAGATCTTCGTCGAAGGCGGCGCGTTCCTTGCCCATTTCGCCAAAGACACCGACTTTTTCCATCTTGTCCTCGGCAGTCGGGCAAAGGGCGGCCTTCTTCACGTCCTCAAGATGCGCTTCGTCCGTGACGATGAAATAGTCCTTGTCCAATTTGCACTGAAAGACATGGAATTCCATCACACACCTCCAACGGGCGCGTTCGGCGCCCGGTTGTTGCAAGCGTTGGCTCTTTTATCACAGGGCCGCGCAAGGCGCCTTAAGCCGGATCAGTTTTTCCTCAGGCTCGCCGCATAGGCGGCAAGATCGGCAACACCTTCAGGCGTGACCTCGAACTCGGCGATCGTGGCCGGCTCGGCCGATTTGCGGGGCACGCCGGGCACCCGAACCATCACCGGGTGCGGCGGGCGTTCGAAGAAGCTGAGGAACCGTTCCTCCCAGTCGCGCAACGAGGCGAGGATCATGAAGGAAGGCGTGGAGTTGATGCCGGCGAGACGGTTCTCGGGGCTCACGACGTGGCACCGCTGACAGTGCGTTTCGGCGATCCGGCGGCCGTTGGCGGCATCGCCATCGGCAAACGAACCGAATGCCGGGGCAATAAACAGCGCCAGAACGGCAACAATGGTGCGAATGACAGTCACGCGGCCAGAGTAGCATCCCCAACGGTTCGGGCAATACATGCGACCAGGCCGTGCAGGCGGCACTTTGGGCTTCTTTCCGCGACGCGCGTGCCTATAGTGCGCCGTTGCCGCCGATCGTCCGGCCCGCTCCTCCGCCCGCCCGCGCCCCACAGCCCGTTCATCCAGAGGATCGCCTGCCCGTGGACATATCCCTATATGCGCTGACGGTCCTGCTGTGGGGCACAAGCTGGCTTGCAATCAAGTTCCAGCTTGGCGTCGTCATGCCGGAGGTCTCGCTGGTCTACCGGTTCGCCCTTGCCGGCGCGATCATGCTGGCGCTGTGCATCTTCGGGCGCCGGCGCATGCAGTTTTCCAAGGCCGATCATCTGTTCTTTGCACTGCAAGGCGCCTGCCTGTTCTCGTCCAACTACTTCTTCGTCTATCTGGGCAGCCAGCATCTCACCGCCGGTCTGGTAGCGGTGGTGTTCTCGCTGGTGGTGGTTTTCAGCATCATGGGCGGCCGGATCCTGTTCGGCACGCCGTTCCGTCCGGCGGTCCTTGCCGGCGCGGCGCTGGGGCTTGCCGGCATCGCCCTGGTCTTCTGGCCGGAAATCCGGTCCTTCGACCAGTCGCGGCAAAGCACCACGGGTGCGCTCTACTCCCTGATCGGTACAGCGATCGCGGCGATGGGCATGCTTACCTCGGCCTGGAATCAGCAACGCCGGGGCCTGCCGGTTCTGCAGTCCAACGCCTACGGCATGCTGTACGGCGCGGTCCTGCTGACGGCGCTGACATTCGCCCGCGGCAGTCCATTCGCCTTCGACGCGGCCTTTGCCTATGTTGCCTCGCTCTTGTACCTGGCGCTGTTCGCGACGTCCTGGCCTTCTGGTCCTATCTGACGCTGGTCGGCCGGATCGGCGCCGAACGGGCGGCATATGCGACCGTTCTGTTTCCGATCATCGCGCTGGCGCTTTCGACCCTTGTCGAAGGGTTCGTCTGGACGGCGACAGCGGCCCTGGGGATCGCCCTGGTCCTGGCCGGCAACGTTCTGATCCTGCGGAAGCCCGGCCCATAAGGTCGGGACCAAATCCAATCTGGACGCCTGACGCGAGTCCTGTTTTGATCACCATCAATGCCCTCCGCGGCCGCATTTCATTCAATCGGCCGCTCAAAATCCGCCCGCCGCTTTGATCATCAAAGGAATTGCACGATGCGTCCCAGATCCCCAGTCCTTCTGGCCTTCAGCCTGTGTCTCCTCTTTGGCACCGCCACCGCGCAGGAGGAGGATATGCGCGAGGCGATCGCACTGCCACCGGATCTGAAGCAGCAGTTCATGGCGGAGATGCGGGCGCATATGGGCAACCTTGACGACATCATGCTGACGCTGGCCGAGGGCGACTTCAAGGGCGCCGCCCAGATCGCGGAGATCCATATGGATTTCGGCCACAGCCTGTGGGAAGCGATGGCCGCTGCAGGCAAGACCGACGAGGAAATCGCCGCGGCCAAGGCGCGCTTCCGCAGCGCCGGCGGCGGCCAGGGCCAAGGACAGGGACAGGGAATGACCCACACTCCCGGGCAGGGTATGGGCGGCGGCATGGGGCTGGGCCGCTTCATGCCGGAGGACTTCCGTTCCATGGGCATGGTCTTTCACGATGCCGCCGGGAATTTCGCGGAAACCGCGCGCGCCGTGGGTCCGGAACCCAGCGTCGAGGACTATCAGGCCGTCGTCACCGCCCTGCAGGAAATCACGACCGCCTGCCGCGGCTGTCACGACGTCTACCGGCTCGAGTAGGGCGCCAAACAACGGGCAACAGACACCCAGACGCCGCCGCCTATTCCATCTGCCGAAAGCGCTGCTGACGGAGCTTTTCGCCGATCAGACAATCGATCCGCGGCGCCCGGCTGCCGGCGTTCGCATAAGTGATGACCGGCGGGCGTCCGGCAATTTCCAGAACCAGCTTGCGACGAATCGCATCGGCAAGGCGCGCCGGGTCGTGCGCGGTGACCAGAAAGGCTCCCGGACCGCCGATCACGCAGTCCTCGTAGTAAATGTCCAGGTTCTCGATGTTGTAGAAGCGGTCGGTCGGACTGTTGAGGGTGACCGGCAGGCCATTGATCACGATACCCTGCGCGAGGACGGAATCCCGCGCCTCGACGACCGGCAGGCCGGCGTTGTTCGGCCCGTCGCCGGAGACGTCGATCACCCGTCGCAGCCCGGTGATGCCGTTTCCCCGGAAAAGGGTCGCGGAGAACATGAGGCCGCCCGAGATCGACGTTCCCATGCGGCTAGCCAGCGGACCGAACGTCAGTGCGTCGGCAAAAGCACTGGCCGATTCCGCGCTGTCCAAAACGGCCCATGGAACGATCACCTGCTGAACCCCCGGTCCGGCCCACTCCAGGTAGGTGACCGCGATCCGGCCGTTCGGACCCGAGACGATGGCAGAGATCACGCTGGGATGGCGAAAAGCTTCCGCATAGCCGTATCGTTGCAGCGCCAGTTCGCCTGGATCCATCGAACGCGAAACATCGACGGCCAGGACCAGTTCCAGATCGACGAAACCGTCGTCCTGCGCAACTGCGGCGGAGGGCAGCCCGAACAAAACAAAGAAGATGGCGGCAATTCGTGCCGCGCAACGAAACACAGGGACCAGCTTCATCCGCCTCACCAGCGCCTGGAACGATCGGCTACGCTCAGAATATCGCAGTTTCTCCGACGCGGTTCGAAAAAGCTGTGTCGGCAGGCCGCGCGACGCCGACCAAGAGGCAATTCGGTTTCCGTTTCAGGCCGCCCGGCGGCTGCCGCGGCCGACCCGGTCAAGCGCCTGGGAAAGATCCGCGAGGATGTCGTCCGGCGTCTCCAGCCCGACCGATAGACGGATCAATCCGTCCGAGATCCCGTGCTCCGCACGCTCCTCCAGCGTGTAAACGGAATGGGTCATGCTGGCCGGATGCTGAATCAAGGTGTCCGTATCGCCAAGGCTGACGGCGCGGCGGACCAGCCGCAAGGCGTTCATCATGTCCCGCCCGGCAGCCAGGCCGCCACCCAGTTCGAACGCGATCATGCCGCCGAAATCCCGCATCTGGCGTTTGGCCAGGTCGTGCTGCCGAAAGCTCTCCAGACCCGGATAGAACACGGTCTCGACCGCCTCATGCGCCTCCAGCATGCGCGCCACCTTCATGGCCGAGGCGCAGTGCCGGTCCATGCGCAGTTCCAGGGTCTTCATTCCGCGCATGACATGAAACGCGGTCAGCGGCGCCATCACCGCGCCGGTCATGTCCTTCAGACCTTCCAGGCGAACCGCGTGCATGTCTTCTTCGGATCCGGCGGCCAGGCCGGCAACCAGGTCGCCGTGGCCGCCCAGGTACTTGGTGGCCGAGTGGACGACGATGTCGGCGCCCAGTTCCAGAGGACGGGTCAGGTATGGCGTCGCATAGGTGTTGTCGACCACCGTCTTTGCGCCGTGCGCATGCGCGATCGCGGCAACGGCTTCGATATCCACCAGCCGCATGTTCGGGTTGGCCGGCGTTTCGAAATAGACCACGGCAGTCTTGGACGAGATAGCCCGGGCTAGGTTTTCCGGGTTCTGCATGTCCCCGTAACGCGGCTGCACGCCGAACTTGGCAAGGCCGGTGCGGATGAAGGCGAAGGTACAGCCGTACAGCGTCTTGTCGACGATGATCTCGTCGCCCTGGGACAGCAGCGTCCACAGCACGGAACTGATCGCACCCATGCCCGAGGCGAAGGCGACGGATGCCTCGGCACCTTCCAGGCAGGCGAACCGCCGCTCGAGAAGATCCAGGGTCGGATTGCTGATCCGGCAATAGAAGTGGCCCGGCTGCTCGCCGCTGAACAGGGCGGCCCCCTGTTCGGCGCTTTGGAATTCGAAAGTCGAGGTCATATAGACCGGCGGGATGATCGATCCCTGCTCGCTGTCCGCGTCGTAGCCTTGATGGATCGCGCGCGTCGCGAAGCCAAGGGAAACGCGGTCTGCGTCTTTCGCTTTCATCGCACAAATCTCCGGTGCGGGCAGGTGCCCAAGTCTGGAAGGGAACATTGACAGTATCTCAGAAAACGACCGGCAGATGCTTGCGAAGTCTGCCCTGATTCGTTAACCAAATAGCAGAATCTGCCAATTAGGCTCTCCCGGGAGGCAGGACATGGACGCAACCGACCGCAAGATCATCCGCGAGCTGCAGGCCAACGCCCGGCTGACCAACCAGGAACTGTCAGAACGGGTGAACCTGTCGCCCTCGCCCTGCCTGCGCCGGCTCCGCAACCTGGAACGCGCGGGCATCATCCTGGGCTACACGGCGATCGTGGATCAGGAGCGTTACGGACTGCCGATCAACGTCTTCCTGTCCGTCCGGCTGGAAAAGCAGACCCGGGACGTGATCCGAACCTTCGAGGCCCGGATCCAGGAAATCGATGAGGTACTGGAGTGCTACACGATGACCGGCGCCAGCGACTATCTGCTGCATGTGGTCAGCGATGGGCTGAAATCATACGAGCGGTTCGTGAAGGAGACGCTGGCGACCATTCCCGGCATCAGCACGATCGAGTCGGCCTTCACCTTCGGGATCGTCAAGCGGCGGTCGAGTTTTCCGAGGCTGGCCCATTTCGAGCAGCGGCGCTAGCGCCGCGCAGCGGGCAATTTCTCAGGTCTGCCCCGTCCGGGCGGTTCCGGGGCCGGAGGTCAAAGGCCGGACGTCAAAGCGTTTGAGCGTTGGTCTGGCCGCTCCAATGTCGGATCAGCCGGGCCTTGCTGAGGCTCATCTCCGGCAATGGCGCAACCGTGCCGCCGAGCCCGTCGTCCAGCTCCAGCAACACCCAGTCGTGGGTCGCGTTGCCGGGCCCGCCGGCCTGGGCCGGGTCATATTGCGGCGACACCCAGTAGGACAGCGTGCGCGCCGCGCCGCGCGGCTGTCCGTCTTCGTGACCCGCCAGGAACCGCACGCTGCGGGCCGGTGCCCAGCGGCCAGCCTCCGCATCCCAGAGACAATGGGCGGAGGTCAGCACCTGGCGCGGGCCGGTCAGGACACCGGTGCAGATCCGACCGCCATCGACGGCCACGCTGCCGACCGCCGCAAGCGGACCGAGCGGCCGAGCCGCCTCTTCGCCCGGCGCGGACAGCGCCGCGTCGAATGTCCACAACAGCATCCATGCGGTCAATACCAACAGGAACATGAACGGCCGGACATCCGGCTTGTCCACACGAACTTTTGCGCGCGCGCCGCGCCCTGCGTCTGCTGTACATCTTGCCACCCTGCCGCCTGTTGTCCGAAGGGGCCTTGGAATGGGCCCTCGTTAATCTCTTGAAAACCTACTTTATAACGCAAAATCAAATAGTTACAGAAGAAATTCGTTAACCACACAAGTCCCTGTGCAGGCTGGCAATTGCGGGCCGTGCGGGCATCCGGCCGCAGCCATATCCGCGACCCCTACGTTGCGCGGCGCCTCGCCTGCCAGCGATTTTTCTCGATGTTCAATTCGCGCGGTAACGGGAGATGAATTCGACGTGCGTGGCCAAATTTATTAACCGCTCGTTAGAGTCCGCTAATGCAATTAAACGTTGAGATACGGCAAGCGGACGCCCGCCTGGAAGTGACAACGGAGATTAGTGCGATGGACTTGAAGACCGACGAAACCATCACCGCCAACGACATGCGCCAGCGGCTGGAGTTCATCGGCATGGACGAGATCCGCCGCGACCGGTTGGCGGGCCTTCAGGACACGATCGGCAAGATCCTGCCCGGCGTCCTGGACGACTTCTACAGCCATATCAGCGACTGGTCCGAGATCTTCGAGATGTTCGGCGGCGAGGCGCATATTGCGCATGTCAAGGAGCGCCAGCTGCAGCATTGGCGGACGATCGCCGCCGGCCGGTTCGACCGGGACTATATCGATTCGGTCCGCCAGATCGGCGGCGTCCAGCACACGCGGGAACTCGACCCGAAATGGTACATCGCGGGCTATGCGCTGATCCTGTCGCAGCTTGTCCGGACCGTCCTCCAGGACTCTGGCAAGCTGAAGCGGCGCGACCAGGCGGCGGAAACGATCGATGCGTTGATCCGGGCCGTCTTCATCGACATGGACCTGGCGATCTCGGTTTATCTGGACGAAGGCCGCAAGGAAAAAGAACGCATCCTGGCGGGTCTGACCAAGGACTTCGAAAGCAACGTCGGCCATGTGGTCGATGCGCTTGCGTCGGCATCCAACGAGCTGGAGGCGACGGCCGGCTCGATGGCCCAGCTCGCCGACGACTCCAGCGCCCAGTCGCAGGCGGCCGCGACATCCGCCGAGGAAACCACCGAGAATGTGAGCACGGTCGCCGCGGCGGCCGAGCAGATGTCCAACTCGATTGCCGAAGTTGCCTCGCAGATCGCCGAGTCCGCGACATCGGCCGGCAATGCCGTCGTCCTTGCGAAGGGCGCCAACGAGAAGGTTGGCGGTCTGGTGCAATCGGCCAACGAGGTGGGCGTCGTGATCGGCCTGATCACCGACATCGCCGAGCAGACCAACCTGCTGGCGCTGAACGCCACGATCGAGGCGGCGCGCGCCGGCGAGGCGGGCAAGGGCTTCGCGGTCGTCGCACAGGAAGTGAAGGCACTGGCAAACCAGACCAAGAAGGCGACCGAGGACATCGCGTCCTATGTCCAGGACATCCAGAGCGCGACCGACGAGGCCGTGGGATCGATCCGTTCAATCGGCGATGCCATCGCGAACATCGAGACAAGGACCTCCGAGGTCTCCGCCGCGGTCGAACAGTAAACGGCCGTCGTTCAGGAAATCTCGCGCAGTGTCCAGGCCGCCGCGGCGGGTACTGGACAGGTCTCGACATCCATCGCCTCGGTCAGCCAGTCCTCCAACGAGGTCGGCGCGGCATCGGAGCAGCTGGTCGGCGCGGTCAAGGAACTGGTGCAGCAGAACCACGCGCTGAAACGCAGCTCGGACGACTTCCTCGACAAGGTGCGGACGGCCTAGGCCCGACGCAGCGCCCGGGACAGGAAGGCCTGGGCGAAGTCGACGAAAAGCCGCGCTCGGATCAAGATTCACGCGGCCTCGCCCCAGGACCAGGCATGCGGGGCAACGATCTCTTCGGCGCGCGGATCGCGTGCGCATCCCTGCGATTCAGTCGCAGCGCCTTTCATCTTGCCTGCCGAAACGCCGGCCGGGCTCGACGGCCCCTACCGCAACCGAAAATCGGTCGGCGTGAACTGGCTCATCAATCGGCGCCACAAATATTGTTTGAATGATACGCTGACGACACGGCAATCCTATATTAAACTCCTCTCACGCAGTTCGATTCACGCGGGGCGCCAAAGTGAACAGCGGTCTCATGGGACAGCGGGAACCGCAATCCGGCACGCACAGCTATCCCAGCCTTGCGAAACCCTATCTGGTGTTCGTGGGCGACGTCACCGATCCGCTGGATGCCAAGACCGCCACGGGCTTCGTCCATTGGCGGCGCGACTGGTGCGCCGGGCAGCTTCGCCTGTCAGCCGATGCGGTCGACGTCGGCCTGCCCGAGATGTCCGTCGTCGAAGCGCGGGAGCGCGGCATCGCCACGCTGTTGGTCGGTGTCAGTCCGCTGGGAGGCGGTCTTTCTCCGCGTTGGGTTTCGACGATGGTCGAGGCGCTGGAAGCAGGCATGGATATCGTCTCCGGCCTTCACCAACGGTTTTCGGCACAGCCTGAGATTGCCCAAGCGACAGCGGCATCGACGGCGCGCGTACACGAACTGCGGCATCCCGCCGGGCCGTTTCCCCTCGGCACGCCGCGCCGGCGCACAGGCAAACGCTGCCTCACCGTGGGATCGGACTGCTGCGTCGGAAAGATGTTCACCGCCCTTTCGCTGGACCGTGCCTTGACCGCGCGTGGCGTGGCGTCGCGTTTCTGCGCGACCGGACAGACCGGCATGATGATCGCCGAGAACGGCCTGTGCGTCGACGGCATCGCATCGGATTTCATCTCCGGCAGCCTCGAACTCATCGCGCCCGACGCGCCCGAGGACTGCTGGCAGATCGTGGAGGGCCAGGGCTCGCTGTTTCACCCGTCATTTGCCGGCTTGACCCTGGGGATCGTTCACGGGGCCCAGCCCGACACCATGGTGTTCTGCCATATTGCCGGAGAGACGGCGATCGTCGACTTCCCGACCGTCGCGCTGCCGCCAATCGAGGAATGCCTCCAGCGTTATGTCGAAGCGGCGCGACTGATCAACCCGGCGGCCCGGTTCGTGGGTGTCAGCGCCAACACGTCCAAGCTGGCGGGCGCGGAACGCGAACGCTATTTGGGCGATCTGGAAGCAAGATTGGGCCTCCCTTGCGCCGATCCCGTCGCGACCTCGGTCGCACCCATCGTGGATGCCCTTCTACAGGTTCGGGAGGCCGCACAGGCTCCGGATCCCGTTCCCATTTCCGGCTAGGCGAAGGGGCTGGGCCTTGAAGCTGACGATTGACACCACCCCGATCAGAGAAAACGCGCGACACCTTAGCGACTTGGCCGCCGGGCGCGGTCTCGGCCTGGCGGTGGTCCTGAAAGCCGGCGCGGCGCGCCCGGAGATCGCCGCCGCGCTTGCGGCAGGCGGCATCCGGCGCTTCTACCTTTCCGGCCCGCACGGGATGCCGGGCCTGAATGTCGTTCCCCGCGAAAGCCGCGCGCTGGTGCGGCTGGCACGGTGGTCCGAGCTGCCGGACATCCCCCTGCACTTCGGGGTCAGCGTGCAGTCGGACATCGCCAAGATCGAAGCCCTGCGGCAGGCTGCAGCAGCGGCGGGTCTGACCCATCGGGTTCTCTTGGCCGTCGATCTGGGCGACCGCCGCGAAGGCCTGCTGCCCGACGAGGTCGGCGCCTTCGCCGCGGCGCCCGCCGGCCAGCTGAACGGCCCGCTGGCGCTGGAGGGTCTGCTGGTGAACTTCGCCTGCTGCACGAGGTTCCTGCCACGCGCCGAACATTTCCGGATGATCTCCCGCATGGTCCAGCAGGTCGAAGCCATTACCGGCTCCCGGCTCGGGACCGTTTCGATCGGCGGCTCTGTGGTTCTCGACCATCTTACCGGTACGAAGAAATTCGGTCGGGTGACCGAGATGCGCAGCGGCGAAGCGCTGTTGCTCGGCACCATCACGAACGCCCGCCGACAGCTGCGCGGCCTCGACCGGAACGGCTTCATCTTTTCCGGCGAGATCCTGGAGGCGAAGACCCGCCCCATCTCGACGGACGGGCAGCGCGGGCTGGACGCCATGAACACGCAGCCTCGGATCGGCCGACACGGACTGCGCCATCGCCTGCTGGCCGATTTCGGCAGCCTTCACACGGCCGTGCATGGTTTGGAGCCCCTCCACAAGGGCCTCGAGATCGTCACCGCCTCAGGCGAATACACGGTGCTCGACGCCACCGCGCTGGACCCGCGACCGACGGTCGGCGACCGCATCGACTTCCGGCCGGACTATGTCGCGCTCGCGGCCGCACTGCTTTCGCCGCTGGTCGATGTTGAGGTTTCGACATCGGTTGCGTTGACGGTGGGCATGGACAACGGGAAGCCGGAACCACGCCGGACACCTGTCCGCCGCTCGGCGAGACTTTCGCACCGGCAGGAGAAGGCGAAAATCCTGGCCTGAGAGTCAGCGACGGCCATACCGCGTAAACCTTGCAGGATAAAACGCCGCGTGACGAGACGGGTGGCGCCGGATCTGGGCCCGGCGCCACCTTCGAATGCCTTCGAGACCAGCTACGCCGCCTTCACGCCCTCGATGAAACGCTGGACGATGCCGTTCAGGCTGCCGGCCTGTTCGCTGGTCTGGCTGGACGCATTCTTGACCTGCGCTGCGGCGGCGCTGGTGTTGCTGGCCGCTTCGCGGACCGAGGCAATGTTGCCGGAGACCTCGCCGGTGCCGTTCGCCGCCTCCTGGCAACTGCGTGCGATCTCGCCGGTCGCTGCGCGTTGCTGCTCGACCGCCGCTGAAATGGCGCCGCCCGCCTCGTTGACCTGCCCGACCCGCTGGACGATCGTCTCGACCGCCGTGGCTGAACCGTCCGCGGCGTTCTGCATGCGCGTGACCTTGTCGGCGATCTCTTCCGTCGCCTTGGCGGTCTGCTGCGCCAGGTTCTTGACTTCGGAGGCTACGATGGCAAAGCCCTTTCCGGCCTCGCCGGCGCGCGCCGCCTCGATCGTCGCGTTCAATGCCAACAGGTTGGTCTGTTCGGCAATCTCGGTGATCAGGTTGACGACCCCGGTTTCAATCGGTTGCCTGGTAAACGCATCCCAAGGTCTGTGTCAGTCACACACCAAGTCGAACGACATGAGACCGGTCCGGCCGGCTAGGGCAGGACTGCACGGTGGATGGCATCGCACACGTACTGGACCCTGTCCCTCCCAAGATACGGATTGATGGGCAGGCACAGAATGTCGCGCGGAAGCCGCTCACTGACGGACAGCGAAGGCCGGTCCTGTTCCGGAAAGATGTAGGCTGGCTGCAGGTGCAAAGGCCGCGGGTAGTAGACTGCGGTCGGAACCCCGGCTTCACGAAGCAGTGCCGCCGCGCGGTCGCGGCCGTCAACCTTGACGGCATAGTGCGCCCACGCGCTCTCAGCACCGGGAAGGCACTTGGGCGTGGCTATGACTCCTCCAAGTGCCTTGCCGTACTGGTCGGCAATCTCGGCCTGCGCCTCGAGCTCGTCTTCAAAGACGGACAGTTTGACCAACAGGATCGCCGCCTGCAGCGTGTCCAGGCGGGCGTTAAGCCCAAGCCGCGAAGTATCGTACTTCGCACTGCCTCGTCCATGCAGTCGGATGGAACGGATCGCATCGGCGATATCATCGTCATCCGTGAAGACCGCGCCACCGTCGCCATAGCAACCAAGCGGCTTGGACGGAAAGAAGCTGGTCGTCGTGATCGGCGCGAGCGTGCCAACCCGCCTCCCATCCAATGCCCCTCCAAGGCTCTGCGCGCCGTCGGCAAGCAGTGTCAGGGTATGCCGTTCGCAGATTTCGGTCAGCAACGGATAGTCTGCCGGTTGCCCGAACAAGTCGACGGACAGAACGACCCGCGGCCGGACGACACCGGCACGCCGCGTCTCTTCGATCCGCTGGACCAGATCGGCGGCATCGATATTGAAGGTCTCGTCCGACACGTCGACGAACACTGGGTGAGCGCCCAGCAGCCGTACCACCTCAGCAGTGGCCGGGAAGGTAAAGGCCGGCAGGAAAACTGCGTCACCGGCGCCAACCTCCAGCGCCATCAGGGCAGCCAACAGAGCGTCGGTTCCACTTGATACGGAGACGCAGTGCCGTGCCCCCGCGAAGTCCGCCGGCGCCTCCTCCAGGGCCTGCACTTCGGGACCCATGATGTACCGGCCGTGGTCGAGGACGCGCTGAATGGCAACGTCGATTCGGGGCTTTAGACGCCGTTGCTGCGCCCGAAGCCCAGAAAAGTCGATCTGGAGATCTTCAATCAACGGGGACGAGGCCGTTTTCATGCTCACGGTTTTTTTCTCCGCTCCTGGGACAGACGAGGTCTGGTCCCAGACGGTCTCCAGTGCGGCTGACCCATCCGACGGCCCGCGCCGGATTCCCAATAACCAGCGCGTAATCGCGGACGTCTGCCGTAACAACGGCACCTGCACCCACCATCGCATATCGGCCAATTGTCACCCCGCATACGATCGTTGCGTTTGCGCCGATCGTCGCCCCCTTCTTGACAAGCGTCTTCGAGAATTCCCGCTTTCGCTCGACAAAGGCCCGAGGCGTTAGGACGTTCGTAAACACACAAGACGGCCCGCAGAAGACGTCGTCCTCAAGTGTGACTCCTTCGTAGACAGAAACGTTGTTCTGGATCTTGCACCCGTCGCCAACCGTCACGTGGGGCCCGACCATCACGTTCTGACCAAGGACGCACCGTTCGCCGATTCGCGTATCTTTCAGGACGTGGCAGAAATGCCAGATCTTGGATGCCGCCCCTATCTGGGCCCCATCGTCAATCACGGCGGTTGGATGGACAAATGCCTGGGTCATGCGGCCGGCTTTTGCACGTCAAGCGAGACGGGAAGGTTCGTGGCAAGCGACCTGGCGGAGGCGTCCAACACCTGCAGAACCCTCAACCCCTCCTCGGCATCGGAAAGGATGCCGCCATTACCGCGAACTGCCGACAGAAAGGCCTCGCATTCGCACCGAAGCGGTTCAGCTTCCACATCGTAGGGGATTGGTTCTTCTTGCGCGTTGGTCAGCACCGGAATCTCGCCATCCCATCCTGCCCGGTGCGGATACAGCAGCACTTTGTCCGGGCCATCCGCGACGTCATTGAAGACCGCCATCGCCTCATCCCCCACGACCACGAGAGGTTGATCCTTGAATGGATGCAGCCACGAAACGAAAATGTGCGCCTGGATGTCGTGCTGGAACTCCATATGAGTCATGGTCGTATCTGCGATCCCGGGTCTGCGATCCCGGGTCGCAGGAAGTGGCCGCCATGTGTCGATACACGGTTCGGCATGTGCCCGGTGAGCTGCAGGATCATCGAGATGTCGTGCGGCGCGAAGGACCAGAGGACGGTTTCCTCGCGCCGGATCTTTCCCAGACTAAGGCGGTTCGAATGGATGTAGCGCAGGTTTCCGAGAGTGCCGGCCTCGAAGGTGCTCTTCAAGGCAATAAAGGCCGGGTGATACAGCATCAGATGCCCCACCATCAGCGTGAGTCCGACCTGCTCGGCCTTGGACTTCAGCTTTCTCGCCTCCCCAACATCAAGACAAAGAGGTTTCTCGACGAATACGTGCTTGCCGGCCGTGAGCGCTTCATCCACCAGCGCACCATGGGTGGCGGCGGGCGTGGCGATGACGACCGCCTCGATGTCAGCCTCGGCGATCAACGCGCTTGCAGAGTCATGAATGGCCGCCCCCGGATACCGCGCGGCACAGTCGGCGCGCGCCTCAGCGCACGTATCGGCGAATGCCGCGAGCGCATTCAGACTGGAGAAGTTTCGCGCCAGGTGACGACCCCAGTGGCCAACGCCGATCAGGCCAAGGCCAGGCGCGCCGCCGATACTCACGCCGCCCTCCAGCGCACATCGCGCATTGTCTCATGCCCGCCTGCATGGCGATTCTGCAGTTCATCGCAACGCTTGGCCTCTGGCGCGTTCATCTGGGAATTCCGGCACTCCGGGACGGCTGCAGGCCGAGTTCCCGGTTTATGCGATCGAACACGCCGCCGACCGCCTCGAGGGAATGGTGCTTCTCCACGAATGCGCGTGAGCGACGCCCGATCTCGTGCAGGTCGCGTCGGGGGAGCGTCGTCAGCTCTCGGAGCTTCTCCTTGATTGTGTGAATCGAGGCGTCGACCAACGGCAGCTCGCCCGGCTCGAGCAGGCCGACGCTGACATAGAGATCCAGGAAGTCCGGCCGCACATGACAGACGACCGGTTTGCCAAGCGCCATGCCCTCCAGCGCGAACATCGCGTACCAACCGAGCACCAGTTGATCAACCACGACATCGGCGGCCCGGATGAGTTCCAGCATCTCCTCATTGGGTACGCCTTCCACCACCGATAGCTCAACGGGGACACCGTCGGCCCGCAGTTCCTCCACGACCTTTATGATATGATCGGTGCCCTTGAGGTTGCGGTGGTTCGGTGTATGGATCAGCCGCAGCACGGCGCCTTTCTCCTCGCTTTCGCCCTTGGGCTCCGCAACGGCGAATGCCCCGGTATCGATGGCGAAGTGGGAGAGCATCAAGGTGTCCCAGAAGTACAGGAAGTCGACCCAGTCGCATCCGCAAATGATATGGTCGGCGACGTGGATCCAGGCGTCGACCAGGGACGCGGTGCGCGCATTCGCGTGCCTCAAACCCGGATAGTCCTTGCTGTAGGCATGGACCATGAGCCTGTTTCTGGCACGCGACAGCACCTGCACGTCCACCCCGAAGGGCATGACCACGGTCCTGATGCCCGCCAGCTGCAACAGAAACGGCTCGCACCGCGCCAACAAGGTGGTGAAGCCGAGCGGACCGCCGGTGAAATAGGTATAAAGACACTTATACCGGAACAGCAAAAAGAGATACGAGACATAAGGCCCGAGTGCGCGAGGGCAGAATCGATCAAGCCTTACATCGAAGTCGGTCGTGAAATACCAGGTGTGATAGACAAACGTCTCACAACGATAGCCATACCGCTCGAGGGACTTCTTGTGATAGCGGCTGTTGATGCTCGGAGTAGGTCCCAGGCCGACATCTACCGGTCGTGGTGCCAGTCGGGAAATCGCCGTCACTGCAAGCAGAGGAATGAACAAGAAAACATCTACCGTCAAATATACAACTCGGACGAATAGATACTTTCCGTAAATCACTCTGTTGTTGTGAAACCCGCGCCCCTGAGAAGTCTTAGTTCCTGACATCCCCATTTCAACAGAATTACTTCTTGTGGACTTCACCGTCAATGTAACTCAGGGAGCCCTCGTCGCTCGCTGACGCGCAGCGGCCGTCTGCCCGGGGATTTCCGCTTCGTCGCCGCCGGCAAGATAGGCGTCCAGCGCGGCACCGAGGCTTGCGCTCGCTTGTCCGCGTTGCCGCATGGCAGAGCAGAGCCTTTCGAAGAAATCCCGCGTGCCCGCGCCATCATAGGCCAGTCGATCGAGATCCTCGCCCGCCTTGAAGCGCTCGCGCATGGCAAAATAGAAGTCGCGGTCGGGCGTGTTGAGGAGAAGGTGGATCGGATGGAAATCGAAGACGTAGAGGCCATCATCGCCGAGCGCGGTTTCTATGAGGGTTTCCGAGAACGCCCCGTTCGGATTGCCCTGCCAGAAGCAGTGGCTGGAGAAGTCAGAGGTGTCCATGTAGTAAATCGGCAGCTGCCAAACTCCCCAGGACGGGCGGACCGGCTGAATGCCGGGTTGTCCAAACTGATCGCTGGTGCTGACGTAAAGATAGCCCTGGTCGCCCAACCATTCGGCGAGACCGATGCTAAAAACGCAGGAATGGGAACGCCACCCGCGCGCCCGGGGAAACATCGCGCGCGCGTTCCAGTTCCCTCTGCCATGCGGACCCGGCCTCCAGGGTCGGGTGCGGTCCGATCTCGTGACGCGTTGTTTCGAGACAGTCGAACTTCTGGGTGCAGAAGATAGTGGCGATACCGGGGATATCGATCTTGTCGAGGAACTCGGCCATCCGGGCCTCGTCCATGTGATCGGTATCAAAGGTCAGGCACAGCATCGCTCTACCTTCATCCGCGCGCATCTTGTGCCGGGGCATCCGGCCGTTTACGCCACGCAAACCCCACCAAATGGCCGATACTCTCGAAATCCGGTACCAGCCGGGCGATCTGCTTTGCCACCTCGTTGATCGGGTGATCGTAGCGGGGACTGTCCGGCGCGACCAGAAGCGGCTGCACGATGCGGGTCAGGAAATAGTACATTCCGAATCGCTGGGTCCGCAGCAGTTCGAAATACGGCGCACAGTAATCCGTCAGATGCCCTTCATGAAACTTCAGTGTTAGCAGCCGATCTCTGCCGTCCGGCTCGATCTCGTCGAGCCCGAACTTGCGGCGATAGAAGTTCAGCCGTTCCAGGCCATCGAATGTCCCTTCCATCATCACGAAGATCCCGCCCGGCTTCAGCACCCGGTGGATTTCGCGCAAGGCTCGTTTCTGTCGTTCCCAATCCAAAAGCGCCATGAGGCAACGGTGACTGGTCACGACATCGAAAGCCTTGTCTGCGAACGGCAGATCGTCCACCGAGGCGCAGTCCACGTCAATTCCTGCGTCGGGCACGGCCTCGGCCAGGCGCGTGCGCGCGAAATCGACCATGTTCGCCGAATAGTCGATGCCGAACGCTTTGATCCTGCGCCGCGTCGCATACCGGCCCAGGGCGACACCTGGGCCGCAGCCGACATCGAGGACCGTGTCGCCGTCGCGAATAAACTCCAGGCCGTATTCGATCTCGAGATCGCGAAGGTTGTAGTCGCAGGCTGTGGTCGTGTCGTCACCGCTTAAGGCGATCGCGTCATAGCGGCGTTTGAGCTCCGTCGCATCATCGCTCATGCCCGAGCACCCTTCGATAAACGTTGAGATGGTCATAGATGACGTTGCGCGGGTGATGGTAGCGGTCGACCCAAACCCGCGCACGCGTCTCGTATTCGCCACGCCAGCCCGGTTCAAGCGCCCGCAGTACCGCCTCGGTCACTTCCTCCGGAGAGTGGGCTGACAGTATGGGCGCCGGCTCGGGGATCATCCAGGTCGTGCTGTCAGGCATGTAGCTGGCGACCACCAGCGTGCCGGCCGCCATCGCCTGGGGCGCGGTCGCACCGAAAGGCGGCAGCACCATCTGGTCGAGCACCACGTCGGCGGCACGCATGTGCTTGATCATGGCGATGCGGCACATGGACCTCCGCCACACGACGTCGAAGCTGCAACCAAGGCTTTCGAGCAGGGCCTCGCTCTTGGCAAGGTCAGGGCCCCAGCGGACCAGAACAAGCTTCAGCCGCCCCGACAAACGCGCCTTGATCAGAGGAAGGGCACGCAAATGCGCGTCCACGCCCTTCACCGCCCAATCGTGGCGGATCGGACAGAACAGAATGACGTCGCCACCGATCTCGCCGCGCAACGTTTCGATCGCGTCGCCGAAATCCTGTCGGTGCTGTTCGACATCGACCGGATGAACAACCGGACTGTAGCTTTCGATCTTCAGCCGCTCGGCATAGGCAAGGCAGTCTCCGTTGGTGATGAAGGTGTGGTCGGCCTCCCGGTAGGCAAGCGACGTCAGGCGGTGCAAGGCGTTGTCCCCCATCGTGAAGTCGCGCAAGGTGCCGTGCTCGAACGCCACGTAGGGGTGCTTGCCGCTCATCAAGGCGTAGATCGGCTCGGTCGCATAACACTGAATGATGTCGTAGGGCTCCAGGGCAGGTCGGAGAATGTTCGCCGCGGGCAGATACAAATGGATGTCCGCCGCCCGGAGCCGGTCCGGTCGCTGCGGAAACGCCTCGGCGAACCGATCGACCAGTTCGGCGGCTCGGAATGCATCTTCGTCAGCGAACGCCCGCGGCCCGGACCGCAGAGCGTGCCTCAGCTTGAGCAGGAACAGACTTGGCGAGATCAAGGCGAGCCGCAGTGCATGGCTCAGCCTTGGACCGAGCCTCAACAGCCGTGTCAGAGAATCAACCATGCGGTCGATGGCCAAGAGGGCCACCAGGCGTGGCCTGTGGATGCGCGCGCCACACAATTCGGCAATCCGCAATGCACCCACCCGCAGCGAGCCACCGACGAACCAACGGGGCCTGCGATAGCTGCCAAGATCACGCCTGGAGAATCGCGGCGTAAAGTCGTCGCCGTGATCGCGCAGAAGCTCGACGTCCTCCCATTCCGGTGTGGCCATGACGTGCCGGTAGTCGTAGGACAGAACATGGGCTTCGACGCCGACCGACCGGAGAAACTTGGCATTGAGGTAGGCGTTGTTCGCAATGTTGCCAACATGCAGCACGCGCAGCGGCCGGCCCTCCCGCGCCTCGAACGCCTTCAGCCAGGCGAGATGCTGCTCAAGCGCGGGGCTGGCGGCAGCGGCGTCTTCGACCGATGTGGATGGCGTGGCCTCCCCGACAGGAGAGGTCGCCGCGCTGCTGCCTGCGGCGCGCGTTCCGGCATCAGCGTCATTCCGCATCGCCGCCCCCCGGGATCAACCGGTCCCCGGTCACCATCCGCCTGATCCCCACCGCCATGTCGATGCGCGGGGTGGCCAGCACCCGGCTCATCTTGTCGGTGTCACCCACCAGGTGTTTCGCGTCGGAATCGTGCCGCACCTCGAACACCGGCTCGCACCCGGTCACCCGGCCGATCAAGCCGCCGATCTTGCGCAACGTCAGGACCTGCGGGCCGGCCACGTTTATCGTGCCGCTCGATTCGAGCGCAAGCGCGGCTTCGATCGCGGCGGCGGCGTCGTCCACATAGACCGGATTCAGCCGCATGCCGTCTTGTCCCTGGAGGATGATCGGCCGGCCGTGCAGCACGTTGTCCACCAGCCGCGGCAACAGCATCGTCCGGCGTTGTGCAGGTCCGTAGACGAAGAACAGTCGCAGCACGATGACGGTCAGATGCTTTGCATAACTTTCGGCCAGAAGTTCGCCGCAGCGCTTGGTGGCAAGAAAGTGCTCTCCGATCCTGTCGACCTCAACCGGTGCATCCTCCGCGAAAGCCGCGCCGCCATGTCCGTAGACGCCGCCCGAAGAGGCGTAGATGAAGCGCCTGACCCCGTTGCGGCAGGCCCAGTCCAGCAGGTGCTGCGTCGCGCCCATACTGACTTCGAAGACGTCGAGCGCGCCCGCGGGAAAGTCCAGATAGCGCGGCGACTGTGCCAGGTGAACGACGGTTTCGGGACGTTCGGAAACCTCGATGTCCCGGTGTTGGCGGAGATCGCGCACGATCGGCGTCGCGCCACCGACCAGGGGCTGTTCCGGCAGGCCCTTGACCACCGCATACGCGCGGCGCGAGGGGCAGATCCGCGCGAGGACGGCGCGCCCCAGCAGCCCGGCGGCGCCGGTGAGGAGCACGGGCGCCGTTGCCTCCACGGACGTCGTGCCGCTTGGGATTTCGGACATCTGTGCCACGCCGCAACCCCAGCCCTTACCGATTGCGCGCCAGCATGGCCGCTTTCAGCGCGGATGCCACGCTCTCCTGGTCGTCGCGACGCATTCCCGGAAAGATCGGCAGGGTTATCGTCGTGTCCTTGGCGCGGGACGCGACCGGAAAATCACCGCTTCGAAGTCCGTATTTCTCGCGGTAGTAGCCAAGTCTGTGGACGGCATGGGTCCCGGGCCTTGTTTGTATGTTCTCGCACTCCAGGAACGCCATTACCGCGTTACGTCGCTCGCGCCCACCCGTGGCCAGGCGGACGACGTAGGACTGAAACGTGTGACCGTCGGTGTCGCCGGCGGTCGGCAGGACGATCTCGTCCATGTCGCCCAGGATCTCGGTATAGCGAAGTGCCGTCCGGCGGCGTTCGCTCAGCAGGCTTTCAGCTTTTCCAGTTGCGCGAGGCCGACCGCCGCCTGGATGTCCGACAGACGCAGATTGAGGCCAAGCACGTCGAAACTGGCCATGGTCCAGGGCCGGCGCGCGTGCGCCTCGGGGCCCTTCACACCCGTGCTGCCGTGATTTCGCAGGCTGGCGATGCGATCGGCCAGACCGGGATCGTTGGTCGTCACCATGCCCCCTTCTCCCGTGGTGATCACCTTGCGGGGGTGAAAGGAGAAGCATGCGACCCGGCCGAAACCGCCGACCGGCCGGCCGCGATAGAGGGTCCCGATGGCGCAGGCCGCATCCTCGATGACCACGATGTCGTGCCGCGCCGCGATGGTCTGGATTGCCTCCATGTCGGCGGCCAGTCCGAAAAGATGAACCGCCACGATCGCGCGGATCCGCTCCGTGATGGCCGCCTCAAGAGCCTGGACGTCGATGTTGTAGGTGAACGGATCCACGTCGACGAACACGGAATGCGCGCCGACATACTCCGCAGCGTGCGCCGACGTCACCCAGGTGAACGCGGGAACGATCACCTCGTCGCCGGGCCCCAGGCCGAGAGCCGAGGCGCTGAGATGCAGAGCCGCGGTACAGGACGTCGTCGCCAAGGCGTGCTTCACGCCGTGCAACGCGGCCACCCGCGCTTCGAACCGCGCCGTCAGCGGACCTTGCGTCACCCACCCGGAATCGAGGCAGGCGCGCAGGTTCTCGACTTCGCGATCGTCGAACAGTGGCCGCGTCAGTTCCACCAAAGGCTCCGTTTCATGGGCTGGCCACCTCAGCATCCCCTCCATTCCTGGCCACTTCCAACACCGGTCCGGGATCTGGACAAGGTGCCGGACATGTCAGAGTATGACGGGCCGGTCGTTACCGGCAACCGGGCGACCGGCGCGACAGCCCCTCAAGGGTTCGCCGCCGCAATTTGGACCTCGTTGCTCGGCCAGCAGAATACGTCGCGGCGTTCCTTGAGGCGTGGCGTTACCTCCAGATAGGCGCTGCCCGGCCAATCGATCTCAAAGCCCGTCCCGTCATCGACCCATCGATCGACTGCGACCGGCGGCGGCGACAGGACCGACGCCATGTCCACCGGTTGAGTCTCGTAGTTCCAGCCTCTGGAAACATCGCGTATGACGAGCCGGTATTCGACGTCGGACTCATCGATGGGTTTGGCGTCGTTCCAGGATATGCGCACCATTCGGCCGATCCGCCCAGCCTTCAAGATCGGCACCTTCGGCTTGAAACGGGCGCCCTTCACGTCGTGGAAATGGCACGAATAGATCCTGACGGCCCCATCAGACACCCTGTATCCGGTCGGGCGGCGCCCCCAGATGTCCGTGCTGTTCCTGAAGTGCGTCACCCACCACGTTCGACAGTCCGGCAAGGGATCGGCGCAACGGGGATCCTCGAGGAAGGCGCGATAGCGCTGCAACCGACCGTCCGGGTCTCGCGGGACGACACCTTGCTTGAAATAGTCCGCCTCGACGAGGATTTCGTCGCCGCCGCAATCGGCGACGGCGAAGACATGTCGGGAAACCTGCTCGGTTCGCGCGGGGATACCGACAGCTTCGCACAGGGAAACGATCAGCGGCGCCGCCGCCCCGCATCGTCCTGTGCCAAGAAACAAAAGCGTTGCAGGGTCGGTGATCACGGCACCGTTGAACTCGATCGGCTGAACGATCGGGTGCGGAACCAGAACATCCTGCGCGAAGCCTATCAAACGCTCCAGGCAGTCCTCGGTGTCGTTGGCGCCATCGCATAGCTTTTCCGCCAGTCTGGCCACCAGTCGTTCTCCGCCGGCGGCCGCCGCGCGGCGCCGCGCTTCCTCGATCCAGCCGCGCGGCATCGTGGCGGCATCAACATTCGTGATCAGCGGTCGGCGCGCCTGTGCGAGATAGGGCAACTGCGCCGCATGGCGTGCGTTCGCGATGAACCATTCCGGCTCGATCCTGTTTGACAGCTCGGTGTCGGGCTTGAACGCGAGGAATTCCCAGACGTTTAGATGGCCGTCAACATAGCCCTCGAACAATGGCTCCGGCATGTCTGCCAGCACGGCTCCCGCGATCAACCCCTCGCAGGCCCACTGAAAATCGATGAACCCCACCTCATTGCAGAGCGTCTCGACATCCTCCGGAACATACCCACGCGGCCTCCCCCGCCGGCCGGACCCGGTCCGATGACCCAGGGCACGTCGCCACAGGTTTTTCGCGCAGCATGCGATTTGGTCAGGCCCATACCGCCACCCGAGCGCCGCCTTCGCAGGGAGACTTTCACCATCCGCATCGTCCGGTTCGGGGTCCCAGCCCGGGTCGGCCAGGCAGACGTAGATCAGGCCCCCTGGCCTGAGCAAATGCCGAAACGTCTCCAGCGTCTCCTTCGCGGGAAAGCGTGGACCCTGCAACGAGTGGCAAAACACCGCATCGAAACTCCCGGGCGGTAACGCGCAATCAAGAACGGTCCCGACCCGGAAATCCATGCCAGCGACCCGCCCTCGATCGGCCAACCATCGCGCCACGCCAATCCGCTTCTCACCGGCATCGATACCGACCACTTCATCGAACTGGCTGCGAAGCGCGAAGCTCCACGTACCCATCCCGCAATTGGCATCCAGCACCTTGGCGCCCGTGAGGCCCAGCTTTCGGATCCGCGCCACATGGTAGCCGAGCGATCGCCGAGGGTGCCCTCTCGCGGGCGCCGCTCCTGTCTGCAGCGTCCCCGGAAGGCCATCCATGCTTTTCCAGATCCTATCCAGCTCGGCAAGGGCGCCAGGCACGCCGGTTCGTCCCTGTGCCTTCATCTACAGTTTTTCGACCGTGGGAACGACGGGGGTCTCCGTGAAGACGCCGCGCCCGATCGTTGACGGCACGTCAGGAAACGATTCGACCTGGAAATGGTTCATGACTCTTCGAAGGACGTAGTGATCGGCTTCGGATTCCAGTTTTCGACGAGCCGTCTTCGGCAGCAGCCCAAACGACCAGAAATACGTGTATCCACCGAGCGGCAGGCGGGGAATCGTGAAGACCAAGCGCGTTGCGCCTTCGAGCCGGCCGAGCGCGACCCGACGGAGTTTGGCGGTGACAGGATCGACACAGAGGTTGCCGAAGCTCGTCGCGAGCACCCCGTTGTGCGCGTTGTAGATATAGATCCTGAACCGGGGGTCCTCGATCGGCTCCAGAAACTCCAGATCCACCACGAGCTTGAGCGGCTCGTTCCAGGCCGCCGTCCTGGCGCCATCCGGCAGTTCGACCTTCGAATCCAAGATCAGGACTTCGCCTGTTCCACTATCGCCTCGCTTGTCCGGCTCCGTCTGACGCTGGAGCGAACCGAAGAGTTCAACGTTGGATTCCGACAGCATTCGTCGGTACTCGGTGCCCATCTCGGACGCGGTGCCTCTGGCGACCAGCTTTCCGTTGCTCATGATGGCGGCATGCTTGCACAACCGCTCCACCACCGAAATGTTGTGTGAAACGATGATGATGGTACTGCCGCTGTGACAGATTTCCTCAATTCGCCGGTTGGCCTTGCTTGTGAAGAAACCGTCACCGGAGGAGAGTGCCTCATCGAGTATCAGAATTTCAGGTGTTCGGTGCACGGCAACAGAGAACTGCAGGCGCGCCTGCATTCCGGAAGAGTAAGCATAGAACGGCATGTCGCCGAATTTCCGCAGCTCGGCGAAGTCAAGCACCGGTTCAACGGCCTCCTTGGCCTCATCGACGGGCACGCCCATCGAGATCAAGCCGATGACGATATTCTCCCGACCGGTGAAGCGCTGGTTGAAGCCCACGCCCAGCCGGAGCAGAGCTTCAACTTCTCCGTTGACTTCGATTTCACCAGAGTCGATCGGGGAAATGCCGGCAACGCAGGCAAGCAAGGTGGACTTTCCGGCGCCATTGGGACCCAGAAGGCCGAACACTTCTCCCTTCTCGATTTCCAGATCGATTCCCTGCAGGGCAGAGATTCCCTGGACATCCGGGTTGGGCAGGCGGGGGAAAACCGCTCGACGCACCAGGCCCCGAATGAGCCTGCGATAGACCAGATATGTCTTGCGCACGCTGCGGCATCTGATTGCAACCACTGGCGGAAGGGCCTCAGACGACACGGTCGATTCCCCTCTGACGGATCTGCTTGAGCACCCATCGTTCGACCAGCCAGGCGCCGACAGCGATGAATGCCAGAACCGCAACATCGGCCAGCGGTCCAAGCATCAAGAAGTCGGGGTTCCCGGTAAGGGCATATTTGAACGACGTCAGTGCGTACGAAAAGGGATTCACGAGGCCAACGACAATCCACCGGCCGAGTTGCGAAGGGAGATAGAAGATTGGAGAAAGATATATCGCCAGCATGAGGACAAGATTGGTCAGCCAACGGACATCCGGCAGAACCGCCGTGCAGGCACCAAGCAGGGTGGCGGCCCCCCCCTGATGGCAACGAGCATCAGGACATAGACCAGCAACAGGAGGGGAATATTGATTCCGGCCATATCCCCGGACAGCCCCATCATCACCAGAACGGCGGCCATTCCGACGGCGTGGGCCGGGATCTGGGTGAGCAGGATCACGTTCGGAAGAATGCGGTAGGGGAAATTCGGCTGTCGAATGAAGCCGGCATAGGAATGCAGGAGTCCTGCCCCTTCGTTAAGAACAGCGCTGATATACATCCAGGGAACCAAGCCCATGAGAATGTAGATGGCATAGCCGAAAGCGCCGGAATCGTCTCCCGGGAGCCGGATGCGCAAGACCGCCGTAAAGATAAAGATGTAGATGGCGACGCGCAGGAGAGGCTCGAGACCCATCCAGACAAGACCCGATCCGCTTCCGGCCGTCTGCTTCTTAATCTCGAAAAAGGAAAAGAAGACCGTCGTCTTGAGCCGCGCGAAGACCTCGCGGGCGAACGCGGGCAGATGCAATCTGACGATACTGGTGCTCATTTCTTCGGATCTTGTCGATTCTTCTGACGCAGTGTGGTCGACATGAAATCTGCGGAGCCGCTCACGACCGTGCCGGCGCGACGCTTTGCGCGGGTGTGTTACCCGCAAGATAGCAGTCAATGAACCGCTCGACATTGAGCAGCGCCCAGATCAGCAGCCGTCGGTTCTGCTTCCCTTCGAGATGCTCGTGCACGAGCGCGCGAACCTCCTTCTTGTCCATGTAGGACCAGATATGCGCGCCGTCGGCGTCGATGGTCTGGCGGACGTAATCCATGCTTTCCCCCTTGAACCAGCTCGCGTCCTGCGCCGAGAAGCCTTTCTTCTCGCGTTCGACCACCTCCTTCGGGAGGTATTTCTCCATCACCTTGCGCAGCGCAACCTTGCCGTCCTGGGTCATCTGGAAGTAGCGGGCGGTTTTCTCTCCTGGTTCGTTCTCGTTGATGGCGATCAGCTCGTCGAGCTTCGTGAGCTTGAGCCGGGTCGGCAGTCTCAAGGCGAAATCGACGAGGTCATTGTCGAGAAACGGCACCCGCGTTTCGAGCGAGTGAGCCATGGAAAGCTTGTCCTCGACCACCAGAAGACCATGCAGGAAGGTCTTGGCTTCGAGGTAAAGCGAATGGTTCACATAGTCCTCGGGCCGGGTCAGCCTGTCGGCATGCGTGGCGAACGTGTCGTGGAAGATCCCGCGCGTCGAAACATCCGCCAGCCGGTCCCGGATGGGTGCGAAGACCCGGCCAATCACCGCGTCCGGCAACAACCGCTACCAGTAGGCGTAATACTTGTCGATGTAGTGATCGAAATCGTCATTGATCACCGCGCGGTAGTATCGCCACGGATACCCACCGAACATCTCGTCGCCGCCGGTACCAGCCAGCACCACCTTGTTGAACCTGCTGGCGAGGCGGGCAATGTAGAAGTTGGGATAGCTTTGGCCCACGCGCGGCTCTTCCAGGTGCCAGGCCAGCAACGGCAGCGCGCGCTCCATGTCGCCTGCCTTGAGCACCATCTCGTAGTGCTCGGTCTTGCAATGGTTCGACGTCTGCTCGGCAGCGGCGCGCTCGTCGAAATTCAACTCCAGACCCGAGGCCGAACTGACATCGAAGCCGCAGGTGAAGGTGCGCATGTAAGGCAGGGTGCGCGAAGCGATTGCGGTTATGGCGCCTGAGTCCATGCCGCCCGAAAGATAAGCGCTGACATCAACGTCGGACACCAGCTGCCGCTTCACCGCCTGACGGAAAAGGAAGTCAAGCTCCTCGAGATAGTCGGCCGTGGCGCGATCTCCTTCCGGTTCCTCGAATGCGTAGTCCCAGTAGCGTTCAACTCTGGGGCCCACCGCCGCAGTCAAGCGTGAGATAGCAACCGGCCGGAACGGTCCGTACGCCCTCCAGCAACGTGTGGTCGGTGAAGAAATTCTGGAAGGTGAAGTACTCGAGCAGGCCGTCGCAGTCGATCTGCGGATCGAAGCCCGGAGACTGCAGGAACGCCTTCGCCTCGGAGGCGAACAAGAACGCGGTTCCGTTCGTCCAGTAGTAAAGGGGCTTCACGCCGTAACGGTCGCGGGCAAGCGTCAGGCGCCTGGCGCGGCGGTCCCACAGCGCAAAGGCGAACATTCCGTTCAGTCGTTCAAATGCCCCCGCACCCCACTCGGCCATGGCGTAGAGCAGAACTTCCGAGTTGGTGCGGGAGCGAAACCTGTGCCCCTTGGCTTCCAGCTCGCCGCGTAGCTCACGGAAATTGTAGATCTCGCCGTTATAGGACAGGACATACCGCCCGTCGGAGGTCTGCATCGGCTGGCGCCCGGCGGAGCTCAGGTCGATGATCGACAGGCGGCGATGGCCGAGACCCACGGGTTCCTCGACCCAGTGGCCGCTTCCATCCGGGCCTCGATGGGCGATCATGTCCGTCATCCGCTCAAGCGCCTGCGACGAGACTGGAGCGCCACCCAGGTTCAGGATGCCTGCGACACCACACATTCCTAGGCGTCCGGAGCGAGTCGATGACCCGGTGAGCGGCTGCGTCGTTCGCCTTGCGCGCGACGGGCTTCGACCTGGGCCTTGTGGCGGGCGCGCCAAGCGATCAGGGCGCGCAGGCCGTCCTCGAGAGAGACCTGGGCCTCGAATCCGAGCTCTTCCCCGGCGCGCCTGGGACAGCCGATCCGGTTGCGCACCAGCGTGGCCTGGCTGCGTTCCTGGTATTGGACAGGCTGGTCGGAGCCAGCGAGCCCCAACAGCAGGGTCGCAAGCTCCTGCAGCGTGGTGCGCTTTCCGGTGCCGACGTTGTAGTACCGGCCGACAGTGTCCGCACCCATTGCGCAGAGGTTTGCCCGGGCGCAATCGATCGCGGAGACGAAGTCGAAGGCTTCCGAGCCGTCACCGAAGATGGTCGGCCCTTCGCCGCGATCGATGGCGTCGAGCATCTTCATGATGACCGCGATATAGGCGCCTTCATAATCCTGCCGCGGCCCGTAGACGTTCATGTAGCGCAGGCCGACGACCGGAAGACCGTAGCGGTGATGAAATGCCGTCGCCATCGCCTCTCCGGCGATCTTGGTCGCGCCGTAGAAGTTCTTGTTGTTGAAGGGATGGTCCTCGGTCATCGGTTCTTCCACCGCATCTCCGTAAACCGACGCCGAGGAGGAATAGACCAGCCGCTTCACATCATTGGCGACGCATGCCTCCAGCACGTTAAAGGTGCCGCGGACGTTCACGTCGAATGCCGCCCTGGGAAATTCATGGCACTGCAGCAGCCACAGCGCGGCGAAATGGAACACCCCGTCCACACCTTTCAGTGCGGCGTTCAGGACATCCGACTGGCAGATGTCGCCGCCCATCTCGTAGATCCGCAGCCGCGGGTCGTCGATCACGCTTTCCAGGTTGTCCAGCGAGCCGCGTGCGAAATTGTCGTAGACGACGATCTCCGCCACGTCCTCCGCGGCGAGCAGCTCGACGGTATGCGAGCCGATCAGCCCGGCGCCGCCGATGACGGCAAGTTTTCTCCCCTTGATCTCCAAGGCTCCCTCCCCTGTCGCCTGGATCTATTCCCGCCGCCTCTCGATCGGTCGCGCGGGCACGCCGGCGACCGTGGCGCCCGCCTCCACGTCCCCGACGACCACGGCGCCAAGGCCGATGCGGGCGCCATCGCTGATACGGACCTTATCCCGGATGACCGCCCCTGGCGAAATTCCCGCGCCGGCGCCGATAACGCAGCTACCGCACAGCAGCGCCTGCGCCATGATCAGGCAGTGGCGCCCGATCCGCACGTTGTGGGCGATATAGGCGGCATCGTCGATCTTCGTGCCGGCGCCGATCTGCGTGTCGCCGAGCGCGTCCCGATCGATGCAGGCGCGCGCGCCGACCTCTACCTCGTCTGCGATCGTCACGCCCCCGACATGCGGAAAGCGGTGAAGCGGGCCTGCCCCGTCGCGCTCGAAGCCGAACCCCTCGGCACCGATCACAGCCCCCGCCTGGACCGTACAACGCGCGCCGAGACGCACGCGATCGTACAGCACCGCCCCGGCGGCGATGCGGGTGCCCGCACCGACAACACAGTCTTCCCCGATGACCGCCATTTCACCGATCGCCACGTCTTCGCCGATCACCGCTGAGGAGGAAATCGTGGCGCTTTGGGCAATGCCGGTCGCGCCGGCCGGCGGTGGCACGCGCAGCGGAATCGCCTGGACGAACGCGAGCCTCGGATTGTCGACAGCGATCAGCGCCTTGCCGGGATCGGCGCCGCGCAACCGCTCCAGCGCTTCGATCCGGCACAGGATCACGGCGGCACGGCTGGCCGCGATTTCATCCTCGCCGCCAACGCCCCGGGTGGAACAAAAGCTGAGCGCTCCGGCAGCGGCCGCATCGCCAAGAGCCGCCACCGCGTCCACCGTGACATGAGCCGGGCCACAGTGGCTCAGCACGCTGTCACCGAGCGCGGCGAGGATCTCCTCCACCGAAAGGGGGCTTGTCAGGGCGCTCCTCACGGCGTCATCGTCCCGGCAGGGGCCGCGCCGGGTTGCCGCCCACGACGGCGTGCGGCTCGACGGCCCGGACGACGGCGGCGCCGATGCCGACGATCGCGAAATCACCGATCGCGAGGCCGTCGCGGACGCAGGCGTTCTGGCCGATGTGCGCGCAGGTGCCGACCGAGCTCCCTCCTGCAAGACTGGCATTCGGGCTGATGAACGCAAAGTCCCCGATGCGGGTGTCGTGGCTGATATGCGCTCCGGGACGTATCGCGGCAAAATCGCCGATCCGGGCACCGGGCTGAATCGTGACAAACGACGCGACGAAGACCCCGCAGCCCAGTGTCACATCGGGCCCGATAAAGGACTGGGGATGACAGACGGAAACCCAACGCTGCCGCGCGATGCCCAAGCTCTTCACCAACGCCGAGCGGGCCTGCATATCTCCGGTCTTCTGGATCGCCGGAATGAAGACCGTGTCGTCGGGCAGTGTCGACCAGTCGGCGAGACCGCCAAGCACGGGCAGGCCGTTGACGGTCTGGCCGGGCGCCATGCCGTCGTCCAGGAAACCGTCCACTGCAAACTGCGCTTCGGCGGCGGCCGCCGCCGCAACGATCCTGCCATTGCCGCCGGCGCCGAGGATCACCAATCGGTTTTTGTTCGTCATATCGACACCGTGGATCTTCGCGGATCTGCTGCCGGCACTAGGGGTGTGCGGGCGCATGTTCGAGCCCGCTGCGCAGGTAGTCCCGCTCGGTCTCGCTCAGCGGTTTCTGCAGTGGCGGGTCTGAGAAGTCGAACTCCAACCCCAGCGCGCAAGCGGTCAGGATCTGACGGTATCGGGACGCCCATCTGGCCCCGGACATGTTGTCGAGGAACCATTGCCGGCTGCTGGCCGAGATCGCGCGGCGCGTGTCTTCCTCATCGTGGAGGCGCTGCAGCGCCGCCGCGATGTCCTCGTCCGTCTCGGCGTTCAGGACCGGCAGCGCGCCGTCGAAGTAGGCATCGAACAGCGCCACATCGATGCTGACGACGACCGGAAGTCCGCAGGCCAGCGCCTCGCGCGTAGTGCTGCCGAGTTGCCTGAGGACGAACTGGTCCAGCAGGCAGTGCGCACTCTGCAGATACGCCATCAGCCGGCGCTTGCCGGACATCGGCAGAAATATCACCCGGTCCAGCACACCCTCCGCGGCAAGCACTTTTCTCGCCAGTTCCTTCTCCTGCCCCCATTCGACCAGAACCAGCCTGGCGCCGGGTGCCTGTCTGGCGAAACGGGCGAAGCCTTTCAATCCCAGGCTCGACCCCTTGTCGCCCTCGTGCATCCGGGATGTGGACAGCACGAAAAAGCTGCCGCCCGATCGCTGCTGCCAGTCGGCCCTGCAGACCGGGGGACCGGGCTTGTAGATCGACTCGGCGATGACCGCCGGCAGATAGACCACGTTGGTCAGGCCCAGGCGCCGCGCGTGGGCGATGGCCCAGGGATTGCTGACCAGAAAGGCCGCACAGTTCCGGTAGGCCGCACGGTGCAGGGCGCCGTAGGCATCGCCGCGACTGGCGGCGATCCAGATGTCGGCACCCGACTGGGTTAGCAGGTACGGCATGTTGGCAAGGTACGGCACGAAAGGCACCTGGGTGCCGAGAACCGCATCGTAGCCGCGCAGGCATTTGAACATGGGCAGCAGGCAAAAGAACTCCGGCCACCTGTCCAGATCCTCCGGCCTGTATGTCTTGCGCAGCTTTTTCAGCCGTTTCTGCCAGTCGGAAATCTGCCCCGGATGGCGGATCCGCCCGGTGACCTTGTGGACCTTGCCATGCGTGAAGACGGTCTCGTTCACGGCGTCGAGATCGTCGAGGCTTTCGGGGGCGACACCGTCGAACTCCTCCCAGCGCGGATCGCTCATGACGAATTTGTCCTGCGGATGCTGCACCAGGTCGGGCGTCAGGCCGTGCGCCGAGAGCCCGCGCAGCCGCTGGTATAGATCGTTGGCGATGTTGCCGGTAAAGGCAAAGCGGAAGCGCCGCCCGCGCAGCGCCGCCGGCTGGCCGGCCAGCTGCTCCTCCAGGCGGGCGAAAAAGCCCTCGCTGAACGTACGGAACGCCTTGAGGTTGGCCGGCGTCAGGAATGGGTGGTCCCAAGGAGCCGGGTCCCAGGCGAACCACTGCGTTGCCTGCACACGGTCTTGGTGTTTCGGACGGTCCGGTTGCATGGGCCGGCCCACCGCATTGGTTACTGACGAATTCAGTTGGCGACCGGCCAAACTAGCATTTTCGAAAGCGGCCCGTCGAAGGCCGCCGGCCAACCTTCCAAGGCCGGTGGCATGGAAGGGCCAGTTTCGGGCGATCGAAATCCGCGCCGTCCCGGAAATTCGCGTGACTCAACAAAAAACCCTCTGATTCTTCTTTCAAATCAGAGGTGAGCGGCCCGAGACATAGGTGACATTTCGTACCGGACACATGGGTAACACTTTTCGCCTGTTTCAGGTGGGAGGTGTTGATGCCGCGGAAAGAGAGTTCGGTGATGGATGAACGCCTGCGTTTCGT
>Ga0209783_1000030_pt1 | contig 79949 bp, 77 predicted proteins | sample WorMetfiPIANOSA1_FD_187395 | JGI IMG/M metagenome (GOLD analysis project Ga0209783, IMG submission 187395) | Marine gutless worms symbiont microbial communities from Max Planck institute for Marine Microbiology, Germany - Olavius filocauda... | ecosystem: Host-associated > Annelida > Digestive... | reverse complement strand
GTCTTGCCCAAATCAATCCCGAGTGTGACGATCGTCATCGGTTCGCTCCCTTTGGGTTTGGGGTTTCGCAAACCGGTATCCTACCGGCTAAACCGATAGGGGGCGGACCATCCCATAACCATATGGCCGCAGCCGCTCGGGCAGCCTCCCGGCCGATATCCTAAACCGCGCCTTCGGTGGGGATGTTCAGGATCTCGCCGCAATGCTTGCAGTGCACCGCGTCGGGGTCGTGCCGGGACAGGCCGCATTCATTGCAGCGGTAGCGCACCCGCGCCGGCCTGAACACGGTCTGGACCAGGCGGATGAACAGCGAGATCCCGAACACCATGATCAGCACCGCCATCAGCCTGCCCGCATCGCCCTGCAGCGTGATGTCGCCGAACCCCGTCGTCGTCAGCGTCGCGATGGTAAAATAGAGCGCATCCACGTAGGTGGTGATCGCCGGGTTGATGTCGTCCTGGGTCACGTAGACCACGGCGGTGACGAAGAAGATAAAGACGACCAGGTTCAGCGAGCTGACCAGCACCTCCTCGTTGCGGCGGACCCAGGTGTGGCGCCGGCGCAGCATTCCCAGCACATGATAGGACCGCAACAGCCTGAGCGCCCGAAGCACGCGCAGGAAGGCCAGGTTCTCCACGAAGGCATGGGCCACCAGGGAACCGATCACCACAAGGTCCGCCAGGTTGGCGAAATGAAAAAAGTGGGCGAGCTTTCGCGAGGAGATCCAGAACCGGGCGACATAGTCGAAGGTCAGAACCGCGGCGACGATTGCATCCACGTACAGGACCCAGACGGCGTTCTCGTTGACGAAGGTCAGCACCAGGAACAGGCTGATCGTCAGCACGTCGAAGCCCAGCAGGCAGATCCGAAAGACCAGCGCGACACGGCTCCCGCCCTCGTATAGAAGTTCGAGCCTTCTTTTGACCGTTTCCAACTTCTCGCCTCCCCCCCTCGCGCGCAGATCCGCGCATCACCCCTTCACCGCACAGCAAACCGGGTCACAACATTCCGGTCAAACGCCATCGCAAACCGCTACCTACGGAGGCAACCGGCTCTGCTCCATTTGTACTTTGATTTCAATCGATTAGAAAATCGACCAGTTCCGGCGGCGACTCGATTCAGCCAGTACCACTTTTGACCTACCATGGTACCGATCTGTACAACCAGCGACCGTGATAAACCAATCGGTAAGTTCTTCATACGGGCAAAATACGGTTAATTCGGCCTTAAACCTTTGAGTGTCGTTCCCACCATCGGAAAATTGCCATGGTTTGGGGAGTCGCGGCACCGATTATGGTCCGTGTACCGAAAATAGGAAGGGGGGGCGGCGCCTGACGCACCGCTTTTTTGATTATGGACATGGACAACGTCGTCTATTTGGAGGCACGCAGAGAACAGGACTCGTCCGAGCGGGAAGAGGCCCGCCGGCGTGCGCAGGAAAGATTAAGCGCCGCGTTTGCAGAACTGCAGCGCGCATTGGCCGAGCAACGCGAGGCCTGCCAAAGCTTCAAGGACGAGGTCAAGCGGCTCGATACGGCGATCGGGCGGCTGAGCAACAACCTCTCGAGCTATCGCAGCAATCTTTCCAAGATCAATACCCAGCCACTGCGCACGAAGAGCCGTCGCCTGGCCAGGTTGGCCGACAAGCTCGGCGAACAGGCCGAGGATCTGAGTGACCTGACCCGGCCGCAGTCGGGCTGACGGTCACCCAGGGAGTTCGGGGTTGAACGGGGGCCGCGTCCCAGCGACGCGGCCCTTCTTTTTTGCGCCCTTTGACCGCGCGGCCAAAAGCTGACAGCCTTCCGATCCAAGGCAAGGGATGGGGGGTGCCATGAACGACATCATCGAACGCCTGGGACGCCGGCTGCGGCTTGGCGTTGTCGGCGGCGGGCCGGGTTCGTTCATCGGGCCGGTGCACCGCACCGCCGCGCGCCTGGACGACTGCTACGACATTGCCGCCTCGGTGCTGTCGTCCGATCCGGCGCGGTCAAAGGCGGGCGCCGCGGCGATCGGCCTGGACCCGTCCCGGGCCTATGGCAGCGTCCCTGAAATGCTGGATGCCGAGGCCGACCGCGACGACGGTATCGACGTTCTTGCGGTCATGACCCCGAACGACACCCACTATCCGATGTCCTGCATGGCGCTGGAGCGGGGTCTGGACGTCGTCTGCGACAAGCCGCTGACGACGGCATTGGACGATGCCCTGGACTTGGCCGCCCGCGTCCGCGCCAGCGGCCTGGTCTTCTGCACCACCTATAACTACACCGGCTATCCGATGGTGCGGCAGGCGCGCGCCATGGTGGAGGACGGCACCATCGGCGAGATCCGCATGGTCCAGGTGGAATACATCCAGCCGTCGCTGGCGGTCCTGAAGGATGCGGAGAAGACCGGCACGGGCGCGCCGTGGCGCATGGATCCCGCCAAGGCGGGCCCGTCCCTGATCCTGGGTGATATCGGCAGCCATGCCCATCACATGGCCTGTTTCGTGACGGCCCAAGAGGTCGAGGCGGTCTCGGCCAGGGTCGGCGCGGTGGTGCCCGGGCGCCGGGTTGACGACTGCGCGATGGCGCAGCTCAAGTTCGAGGGCGGCGCCTGGGGGACCTTCTGGGTCACCAATGCCGCGGCCGGGGCCGAACACGGCCTCAAGTTCCGGATCTTCGGCGCGAACGGCGGCCTGGAGTGGTTCCAGGAGAACCCCAACTACCTGCGGCACATGCCGCTTGACGGGCCGGTCCGCACGCTGGCCCGCGGCGGCCCGGGTCTCAGCCCGGCAGCCGAAGAGGCCACCCGCCTGAAGATCGGCCACCCTGAAGGCTACCAGGAGGCCTTCGCCACGCTGTACCGCGAGGTCGCAGAGGCGGTGGTGGCGCGCCGGATCGACGGGGTCTATCGGCCCGAAACCTGGCGCTTCCCCACGGTGGAGGACGGCGCACGCGGCGTCGGCTTCATCGAGGCGGCGAAGCGGTCCAGCGCTGCGGACGGCGTCTGGACCGACGCCCGGATCGGCTTCTGATCGGCCGGCGATCTGGACTATACTCGCCGCAAGAGCAAAGAAGGAGGCGAGACGAAAATGACCGACACGGTCACCGCGCCCGATCTGACGATCCGGCTCAACGCAAACGACAATGTCGTGGTTGCGCGGGCCGACATCCTGCCGGGCACCGCCGTGCCAGGCGAATCGGTCACGTGCATCGATCACATCCCCCGCGGCCACAAGCTGGCGACCGGCGCCATCGCCAAGGGCGAAGCCGTGCGCAAGTTCGACCAGATCATCGGTTTCGCGTCCGAGGAGATCCCGGCCGGGGCGCATGTGCACGTCCACAATGTGGAGATCGTCGCCTTCGAACGCGACCATGCGATCGGCGCCGACCAGAAGCCGACCGATTTCGTTCCCCAGGACAGCCAGGCCACCTTCGAAGGCTTCAGGCGCGCGAACGGCCGGGTCGGCACGCGCAACTATATCGGCGTTCTGACCTCGGTGAACTGCTCGGCTACCGTCGCCCGCTATATCGCCGCCGCCTTCGACGGCGGCAACGGCCTTGCCGGCTTCCCCCACGTGGACGGGGTCGTGGCGCTGACCCATTCCACCGGCTGCGGCATGGCCGATTCAGGCGACGGTTACGCCAATCTGCAGCGCACCCTGTGGGGCTATGCCCGTCATCCGAACTTCGCCGGCATTCTGATGGTCGGCCTGGGATGCGAGGTCAACCAGATCGATTTCCTGCTGGAGGCCTACGGCATCGAGCGCGGCCCCCTGTTCCGCACCATGAACATTCAGACCACCGGCGGCACCCGGCGGACCGTGGATGCGGGCGTGGAAATGATCCGTGAGATGCTGCCGCATGCCGACCAGGCGCGCCGGTCCACCGTGCCCGCCAGCGCACTGAAGCTGGCGCTGCAATGCGGCGGTTCCGACGCCTATTCGGGCATCACCGCGAACCCGGCGCTGGGGTCCGCCGCCGATCTTCTGGTCCGCCACGGCGGCACCGCCTGCCTGGCCGAGACGCCGGAGATCTACGGCGCCGAGCATCTGCTGACCCGCCGGGCGGTTTCGGCGGAAGTGGGCGAAAAGCTGCTGGCCCGGATCCGCTGGTGGGAGGACTACACCGCGCGCAACGGCGGCGAGATGAACAACAACCCCTCGCCCGGCAACAAGGCCGGCGGCCTGACGACGATCCTGGAGAAGTCGCTGGGCGCGGCCGCCAAGGGAGGCACGACAAACCTGATCGACGTCTACCGCTATGCCGAGCCGATCGAGGCCAAGGGGTTCGTGTTCATGGACTCGCCGGGCTACGATCCCTGCTCGATCACCGGCGAGGTGGCGGGCGGCTGCAACGTGGTCTGTTTCACCACCGGCCGCGGCTCGGTCTCGGGCTTCAAGCCCGCGCCCTGCATCAAGATCGCCACCAACTCCACCATGTACGAGCATATGAGCGAGGACATGGACGTGAACTGCGGCGCCATCGCCGACGGCGCGGCCACGATCGAGGACAAGGGGCAGGAGATCTTCGAGCTGATCCTGCGGGTCGCTTCGGGCGAGAAGTCCAAAAGCGAGGCCCAGGGCTTCGGCGACAACGAGTTCATCCCCTGGCAGATCGGCGCGGTAATGTGAGGCGGACCTGCAGGGTCCCGCATTGGCGCCCGTCGCTTAGGGCCGCCCCAGCCGCTGCTCGATCACCAGAATCACCGCCTCGCCTGCAAAATAGGCCATCGCCGCACCGACGGACAGGGCGATCAACGCAAGGACAATGCCGACGACCAGCATCAGGCCGTCGCGCTCTAGGAATCCCAGGGAAAGACAGGCCAGCGCAACGGCGGGAAGCACGTTGCTGAACGGGATCGGCAAAGCGACGACCACGGCAAGGCCAAGCGCCAGGACGCCAATGACGGTCGGCATCGGCGGCAACGTCATGGTCAGCCAGCGCGGCCTGACAAACCGTTCAAGCTTTTCGATCCACGGTATGAACCGTTCGCCGGCCGCCTGAAGGGTCGCGGTCGCAACCCGCCGTTCCCGTACGAAGCGCGGCAACAGCGCCGCACGAAACCCCAGAATGAGCTGCACCGCCGGAATGAGCATCGCCAAGCCCGCGAAGACGGAAATACCTGGCACAAGCCCCAGCAGTCCCAGAATGACGAAAAGCCCGCCGAACGAGCGCTTTCGAAGCTGGCGAACCACATGGCCGATCCGAACCTCCTCGCCCGGAAGTTCGGAAATAACGTTTCGCAATAGCGCCGAAGTCTTTTCTTCCGTCTGCGGCGGTACATCGCTTGGCGGTATGAGAATGGTCGGGCGCATTTATGCGCTGCCTCCGGTGGCGGCTTTAGCCGTCGCTCTCTTCTGTCGGGCGCGCCGCGACAGCATGTTGAGGCCCTCGATGAACCCGGAGAATGCCATCGCCGCGTAGACGTAGCCTCTGGGAAGATGGATCCCGAACCCGTCCGCGATCAGGGTCGTGCCGATCAACAGCAGGAATCCCAACGCCAGCAGCACGATGGTCGGGTTGGCGTGGATGAAATTCGCCAGCGGGTCCGCCGCGAAAAGCATGACGGCGACGGCGATGACGACCGCCACCACCATGATCGGGATGTGGGTCGTCATGCCGACGGCGGTGATGATGCTGTCGATGGAGAAGACCAGGTCCAGCGCCACGATCTGGGCGACCACGGCGAAGACGCCTGCCGTTGCCACGGCAGGGTTCAACATGTCCGGGCCCGGATCGGGGTCGACTAGGTGATGAATCTCCCGCGTCGCTTTCCAGACCAGGAAAAGGCCGCCGGCGATCAGGATCAGGTCGCGCCAGGAAAACGCGTGTTCGAACAGCGAGAAGATCGGGTCGGTCAACCCGATGATGATGGCTACCATCGCCAGGAAGGCCAAGCGCAGGATCAGCGCCGCGCCGATCCCAATGCGCCTTGCCGTCGAGCGTTGGTGAGCGGGCAGCTTGTTGCTGAGAATTGAGATGAAAATCAGATTGTCGATCCCCAGAACGACCTCCATGGCGATCAGCGTTAGAAGCGCGATCCACGCCTTTGGGTCGACGGCAAGAGTCAGAAGCGGTTCCATGGGTGAACTCCGTTTGCCTTGACCTGATTATCGCGCGAATCCCGTCCGCACTGCCGGAAAATCAGACACCGACGATTGCGATTCGATTGCACAAACGCAAGACTGGCTTCTTAGTCTAAAGATCCGAAGACGGCTTGGTCCGCGTCGCCCCGGGCGCCGGCAGGACGAACCGGTCCGGGCCGGACTTTTCCAGCAATTCCTTGTCCCGGAGGCGCGCCAGCGCCCGGTACGCGGCCTCGTGCGTCAGCCCGATTTCGGAGGCAAGCGCCTTGACCGTGCCGTCGAGGACCACGACGCCATGGCGGTCGGCACGCAGCCTCATTGCCGCCAGCAAGCGCTCTTCCGCCGTCTTCAGGGTCGCGACCTCCAGACGGGCGCGGACGTCGCGCACCTGGCGCGCCAGATGGGCGGCGAACTCCTCTACCAGACCCGGGTCGTCACGCATGCGCGCGCGCAACAGGTCGCACGGGATTGCCGTCAACACCGAAGGCAGATCCGCAACGGTGTCGCAGTGATAAGCGTCCGCAAACACCGCCGCTTCGGCCAGGGTTTCCCCCGGACGGACGGCGTGCACGGTGAGTTCGTGTCCGTCTGGCGACCAGCGGACCATACGGACGCGACCGCTGCGCAGGAAAAAGAGCGCTGTCGCCGGATCGCCGGTTCTGAACAGCGTGGCGCCGGCACCCAGTTCGACCGGTCGGCACCGATCGGCCGGAAGCCTCGTCAGAAAGGGAGGAAGCATCGTTGCCCTCACCGACATATGATCAAGATCATATGCCGAATCCCCGACCGCCGCCACACTGACGGCACCCGAAACCGAGAAAGGAGGCCGTCATGCGGCTCACGACCGTTGTCGCAGCGCTTGCGGTGGGTTCCCTCTTTGTGACGGGTCCCGCCAGGCCTGCGGGTTCTGGCGACCATCGCTCGGCCTATGCGGGCGAGGAAAGTCGCGCGATCAAAGCCCTGTCGGCTCAGGACGTGGACGACCTGCTGAACGGGCGTGGCTGGGGGTTCGCCAAGGTGGCCGAGCTCAACGGGATGCCGGGACCGACACATTTGCTGGATATGGCCGACGAGATCGCGTTGAGCCCGGAACAGCGCCGCGCCCTCCAGGACCTGTTCGACCGGATGCAGGCCGAAGCGAAGGCGCTGGGTCAAAAGTTCGTTGCATTGGAGCGTTGGCTTGATCGGGACTTCGCCAACGGAACGATCACGCCCGAATCGCTGGCGGCTCAGCTGGCCGCCATCGCGGAGGTGCGTGGGCAACTGCGGCTTGTGCATCTTCGGTCCCATCTACAGACACCGGGGCTCCTCACGGCCCACCAGATCGCCCGGTACAACCGGTTGCGGGGCTATGAGACGCCCGCCGGGGCCCACTCTCACGCCCACTGAACCGCGATTGACCGGTACGGCCGGATTTCGCCTTGACCTTCCAGTGACTGGAAGGATTATCTGTGCGACCGGCTCCCGGCTGAAACGAATGGACAGGCTGCATGACCGCAAACGCGGAAGCATCGACGCAGGCACCGGCGCCCTGCTGCCACGGCAAGCACGGCCACACCCATGATACCTCCCCCCGCAGCGATCCGCGCGGCGGTTATATCTGCCCCATGTGCCCGGACGTCTGGAGCGAGACGCCCGCCGCCTGCCCAAGCTGCGGGATGGCACTGGAGCCCGCCGCGCCGATTGTGACGAAGACGCAGTACACCTGCCCGATGCATCCGGAGATCGTTGCGGACGCGCCCGGCGACTGTCCGATCTGCGGCATGGCTCTGGAGCCGGTGACGGTGACGGCGGCGCCCGAGCCCAATCCGGAATTGATCGACATGACGCGGCGGTTCCGGTTTGCCGCTGTCCTGACGGTCCCGCTGCTGGCCATCGCGATGGGCGAGATGGTGCCGCCGCTGTCAGCTCTGCTGCACGGCGCCTGGAATCCCTGGGTCCAGCTTGCGCTGGCCTGCCCCGTGGTGCTGTGGGCGGGCTGGCCGTTCTTCCAGCGCGGCTGGCGGTCCATCGTCACCCGCAACCTCAACATGTTCACGCTGATCGCAATCGGCACCGGCGCGGCCTTCCTGTTCAGCCTGGTGGCCGTGGTCGCGCCGGGCCTGTTTCCGGACGGCTTCCGCGGGCCGGGCGGCCGGGTCGGGATCTATTTCGAAGCCGCCGCGGTGATCATCACCCTGGTCCTGCTGGGCCAGGTGTTGGAATTGCGGGCGCGGGAGCGCACCGGCGACGCCTTGCGCGCGCTGCTTGACCTGGCGCCGAAAACGGCACGCCGGATTGATGCGGACGGGACGGAAACCGAAATCCCGCTGGAACGTGTGCAGGTCGGCGACCGGCTGCGCATCCGACCGGGCGAAAGCGTGCCGGTGGACGGCACGGCCCTGGAGGGCAAAAGCGCCGTCGACGAATCCATGGTGACCGGCGAGCCGGTGCCGGTGGAGAAGGCGGCCGGACAGGCCCTGATCGGCGGCACCATCAACGGGCGCGGCACCCTGGTCATGACCGCAGAAAAGGTGGGCGCGGACACCATGCTGGCCCGGATCGTCCAGATGGTGGCGGAAGCCCAGCGCAGCCGCGCACCGATCCAGCGGGTCGCCGACGTGGTTGCCGGCTGGTTCGTCCCCGCGGTGGTCGCCGCCGCGGCCGTCGCCTTTGCCGTCTGGTCTGTCGTCGGCCCCAGCCCGGCGCTGGCTTATGCACTGATCGCGGCGGTGTCGGTGCTGATCATTGCCTGTCCATGCGCGCTTGGCCTGGCCACGCCGATGTCGATCATGGTCGGCACCGGCCGGGGCGCCCGCGCCGGCGTGCTGATCAAGGATGCCGCGGCGCTGGAGCGGATGGAGGCGGTCGATACCCTGGTGATCGACAAGACCGGCACGGTGACGCAAGGCAGGCCCGTCCTGTCGGAACTTGTTGCTGCGCACGGATCCGACGAAGAAAGGCTGTTGCATCTGGTCGCCAGTCTGGAACAGGCCAGCGAACACCCGCTGGCAGAGGCCATTGTCGCCGCGGCCAGCGAACGCGGCATTGCGCTGTCCCGGGTCGAGGACTTCCTTTCGATCACCGGCAAGGGCGTCGCCGGAACGGTTGACGGACAGCGCGTGCTGCTGGGCACCGGGGCCCTGATGGCGGAAGAAGCGATCGACATGGGCGACCTGCACGACGCCGCGGAACGGCGCAGGCAGGACGGCGCAACGGCGATGTTTGTTGCGGTGAACGGCGAAGCGGCGGGCCTGGCGGTCGTGACCGACCCGCTGAAGGAAACCGCGCCCACCGCCATCCGCGCCTTGAAGGCCGAAGGCCTGCGCATCTTCATGGTCACCGGCGACACCCGCACCACGGCCCAGGCGGTCGCACGCAGGATCGGTATCGACGAGGTCCAGGCCGACGTCCTTCCCGAGCGCAAACAGGAGATCGTGCGCCGGCTGCAGGAGGCGGGGCGCGTCGTCGCGATGGCCGGCGACGGGATCAACGACGCGCCGGCGCTGGCCCAGGCCGACATCGGCATTGCCATGGGAAGCGGCACCGACGTGGCGATCGAAAGCGCCGGCATCACCCTGGTCAAGGGCGACCTGCGCGGTATCCTCCGCGCCCGCCGGCTCAGCCGGGCAACGATGCGCAATATCAGGCAAAACCTGTTTTTTGCCTTCTTTTACAACGCACTGGGCGTGCCGATCGCAGCGGGCATCCTGTTCCCGTTGTTCGGCATTCTTTTGAACCCGATGATCGCCGCCGCCGCGATGAGCCTGAGTTCGGTATCGGTGATCGCGAACGCGCTGCGCCTGAAGGGCGCGGCTTTGGAGGAGTAGGGCATGAATATCGGCGAGGCGGAAGACCGCTCCAGCCTGCCGGCCAAGACCATACGGTATTACGAGGAGATCGGCCTGGTGGTCCCGGCACGGCGGGCCAACGGCTATCGGGATTACGACGAAACCGACGTACACAAGCTGGCCTTCCTGCATCGGGCCCGCGGGTTGGGCTTTTCGGTGGCGGACTGCCGGGCCCTGTTGTCGCTGTACCAGAACCGGCACCGGGCCAGCGGCGACGTCAAAAGGATCGCACAGGGCCACCTTGCCCGCGTCGAGAACAAGATTGCGGAACTGGAGAGCCTGCGCCGTACGCTGGCGCATCTGGTCGAGGCCTGTCACGGCGACACACGGCCCGATTGCCCGATCCTGGACGACCTAGCCGGTGTCGGAGACGACGCCGCATGAAGCCGCCGCGCCCGCTGCTTTTCGGCATCGTTTTCATTGCGGCCGCCGTCGCCGTGGGCGGGTTGATTCTTCATGACCAAATCTGGCAGGGCTTCGCCGCCACGTCCCTGCGTCCGGACGACCCGCGAACCGTGGCGCTGGGCGGCGAGATCTACCGCCGCGAATGTTCCGCCTGTCACGGAACGAACCTGGAGGGTCAGCCGAACTGGCGTCAACATCTGGCCAATGGCCGCCTCCCGGCGCCGCCGCACGACGAAACCGGCCACACCTGGCACCATCCGGACGCCCAGCTTTTCGAGCTGACCAAGTACGGCCCGGCGGCCCTGGCAGGCGGAGACTATCAAAGCGACATGCCCGCCTACGCGGACACGCTGGACGACGACGAGATCGTTGCGGTGCTGTCCTTCATCAAAAGCCGCTGGCCCCTGGCGGTTCGAGACCGGCACGACCAGCTGAACGCCCAAGCCGGACGTTAGCAACGGCCTTGAGAATGATACCTATGCGATCCGTGTCGCCGAGATTTGCCACTGCAGCAGCCCAAAGCCGGCGCCGCATTTGACGTCCGGGCTCATAACCGGTCCCGACGCGCCCGGATTTCTCCACATCGTGGGAGTCTTATTTGAAAATCGGCGCCGCTCGGTTAGTGTCTACGTATACGACGCGTCGAAGAACGCGGGAAAAAGGGCGGGCGTTTTGTGTATTGAATGCTTGGCACCCGGCGTCCAGACGCCGTCGCAAAGGGAGGATTTTATGAGATCCGCTACCAAACAGACCAAGGCACAGGAAAAGCCGGCACGGCGCCGGTTTCTTAAAGGGGCATTGGCGGCGACCGCGGGCACCGCGGCGGCCGTTGCGATGCCGAGTGTGTCTCGTGCCCAGACGGTGACCTTGAAGATGCAAGGCTCGTGGGGCAAGGCCGACATCTTCAACGAAATGGCCTCCGAATACGTCAGCCGTGTCGAAGCCATGGCCGGTGGCCGCCTGAAGATCGACTACCTCGTCTCCGGGGCCGTCGTAAAGGCGTTCCAGGTTCAGGATGCGACCCACAAGGGCGTTCTGGTGCAGCCCACACGGTGACGGCGTACTGGTACGGCAAGAACAAGGCGGCGTCGCTTTTCGGCACCGGACCGGTGTTCGGCGCCAATGCCTCGCAGATTCTTGCGTGGGTCCACAAGGGGCGGCGGCAAGGAGCTGGTCCAGGACATACTTGGCCTCAACCTTGTCGGCTACTTCTGCATGCCGATGCCGACGCAGCCGCTGGGCTGGTTCAAGAAGGAAATCACCTCGGCGGAGGACATGCAGGGCCTGAAGTACCGGACCGTTGGCCTTGCCACCGACATCATGCAAGGCATGGGCCTCAGCGTGACGCAGCTTCCCGGCGGCGAGATCGTGCCAGCCCTGGAACGCGGCGTGATCGAGGCGTTCGAGTACAACAACCCGACGTCCGACAGCCGGTTCGGCGCCCAGGATGTCTCGAAAGACTACATGATGGGCAGCTACCATCAGGCTGCCGAGTTCTTCGAGACCATCATCAACAGGGACAAGTTCGAGTCCTTGCCGGCCGAGCATCAGGCGATTCTCGAGTATGCGGCCGAGGCGGCGAATACGGCCAACTACGCCACCGCCATGGACAACTACTCGCGCGATCTCCAGAAGCTGATCAACGAGTCCGGTGTTCGCGTACACCGGACGCCGGAATCCGTGATGCAGGCGCAGCCTGCATCTTGGGACAAGGTGCTTGAGAAGCTGAACCAAGACGCGTTCTTCAAGAAGATCGTCGACAGTCAGAGGGAATGGGCCCAGCGGGTCGCCTTCTACGATCTGATGAATTCGGCCGATTACAAATTGGCCTACAACCACTACTTCCCGGGTGCGCTTCCGTTCTAACGCTTTTGCGTTGGCGGTTCCGCGTTCGGTATAGTCGGGGACAGGGGCGGCGCCAGCAGCGCCGCCCCACCCACTCATGGGTGGCGGGAATCTCCCGCGTCGGGGGCCAATCATGGATCGCTTTCTTTTTACGATCGACAAGCTGAGCGCCTGGGTCGGCAAGGCTTTCGCCTGGTGCATCCTGATCATGACGTTCGGCGTCAGCTATGAAGTCTTCGTGCGTTATGTTCTGCGCGACCCCACGCCCTGGGCATTCGACATCAGCTACATGATGTACGGCACGCTGTTCATGATGGCGGGGGCCTACACGCTGTCGCGTGACGGTCACGTCCGCGGCGATGTCATCTACCGGCTGTGGCGGCCCCGCTACCAGGCAACTGTCGAACTGGTTCTGTATTTCCTTTTCTTTTTCCCTGGCATCATTGCGCTGATTTATGCGGGTTTCGACTATGCTGGCGAATCCTGGGGCTACCGCGAGGTCAGCGTGATGAGCCCGGCCAATGTGCCGATCTTCCAGTTCAAGACGGTCATTCCGATCGCCGCCATCTTCCTGTTCATCCAGGGCGTGGCCCAGGTGATCCGCTGTATCATTTGCATCCGCACCGGTCAGTGGCCCGCACTTCTTCACGACGTCGAGGAAATGGAGACCATGCTGCTGCACGAACACGAAGATGTCGATCGGACGCGTGAAGACATGCTCTCCGACCCGAAAGGAGGCGCGAAATGACCGACCCGCAAATTGCGATCGTGATGCTGTCGGTCTTCGTCCTGACCATTCTTTTCGGCTTCCCGATCTGCTTCACGCTGATCGCGATGGGTGTGGGCTTTGGTTACTACGCCTACTACGACCCCGAGCGCATGCAGTCGATCTTCGACAACCGCATCTTCGATCTGCTGGTCAACCAGACCTACTCGGTCATGGCCAACGACGTTCTGACTGCGGTGCCGCTGTTCCTTTTCATGGGTTATGTGGTCGAGCGTGCGAACATCGTCGACCGGCTGTTCTTCAGCCTGCAGATCGCCGCGCGGCGTATGCCCGGGTCGATGGCGGTCGCGGCGCTTGCCACCTGCGCCATGTTCGCCACGGCGACCGGCATCATCGGCGCGGTCGTGACGCTGATGGGCCTGCTCGCCTTCCCGGCGATGCTGAAGGCCCGCTACGACACCAGTTTTGCCGCCGGGGTCATTTGTGCCGGCGGCTGTCTCGGCATTCTGATTCCACCCTCGATCATGCTGATCGTCTACGCCGCCACCGCAGGGATTTCGGTGGTCAAGCTTTATGCCGCGGCGATGTTTCCGGGTTTCCTGCTGGCCGGGCTTTACATGATCTATGTCGTCGGGCGCCCCGCCCTCAATCCAAAACTGGCGCCAAAACCGACGGACGACGAGGTCGGCGATTTCAGCCGCGGCAAGGTGTTCGTCATGCTGCTGACGTCGTTCTTCCCGCTGGCCATCCTCATCATGTCAGTTCTGGGCGCGATCCTGTTCGGCCTGGCGACACCGTCCGAGGCCGCTGCGGTGGGCGCGTTGGGCGGCCTGGTATTGGCCGCGGTTCACAGGGCCTTGAGCTCGGAGCGTCTGAAAGAGTCGATCTACTTGACCGCACGCACCTCGGCCATGGTGTGCTGGCTGTTCGTCGGGTCGTGGACCTTCGCGTCGGTCTTTTCATACCTGGGCGGCCACGACCTGATCGAGGAGTTCGTCCTGGGTCTCAATCTGTCGCCGGTCATGTTCCTGATACTCGCACAGCTCATCATCTTCCTGCTGGGCTGGCCGCTGGAATGGAGCGAGATCATCATCATCTTCGTGCCGATCTTCCTGCCCATGCTGCCGCATTTCGGGATCGACCCGCTGTTCTTCGGCATCCTCGTGGCGCTGAACCTGCAGACGTCGTTTCTGACGCCGCCTATGGCGATGGCCGCCTATTACCTGAAGGGCGTGGCGCCGCCGCATGTGCAGTTGATGGAGATCTTCCGCGGCGTGATGCCGTTTCTGGCGATGGTGTTCCTGGCGATGATTATTCTCTACATCTTCCCGGGCATCGCCTTCTGGCTGCCTGACTATCTCTACGCGGTCCGGTGACGGGAAACGGCGGATTGAGGCGGAAACATGCAGGCTGAGACCCATGCCGACGATCTGGCGCCGTCCGCCCTGGGTGCGGTGCAGGCGCAGGCGCGGCTACAGGCCGGAAGCCTCACCGCCGAGGCGCTGGTCCACTCCTGCCTGGACCGGATCGAGGCGGTCAATACGGAGATCCAGGCCTGGACCTTTCTCGATCCGGACCTTGCGCTGACCCAGGCCAAGGCGGCGGACGAACGCCGTGCGTCCGGTGCGCCGACGGGACCGCTGCACGGCCTTCCCATCGGCATCAAGGACATCATCGACACCCACGACATGCCCACCGAGAACGGCTCGGCACTGCATGCAGGACGCCGGCCCGAGGCCGACGCAACCTTGGTGGCCCGGCTGCGCGAGGCCGGTGCCATCATCATGGGCAAGACGGTGACGACCGAATTCGCCGTGCTGTCGCCGGGCAAAACCCGCAATCCGCACGATCCCGGTCGCACGCCGGGCGGGTCGTCCAGCGGCTCCGCCGCCGCCGTGGCATCATTCATGGTGCCTGCCGCCCTGGGAAGCCAGACCAACGGGTCGATGATCCGGCCCGCCTCGTTCTGCGGCGTCTGCGGCTACAAACCCACATTCGGCCTGATCTCCCGGGGCGGCGTCTTCCGCACCTCACAGCCCCTGGACACGATGGGCGTTTTCGGTCGGTCGGTGCAGGACACCGCCCTCATTGCCCAGACCATGATCGGCTTCGACGCCGCGGATCCGGACACCCGCGCGTTGGCACGGCCGCCGCTGGTGGCCACCGCAGGCGATGAGCCGCCGCTTGCACCAAACCTCGCCTTCGTGAAGTCGCCTGTCTGGGACGCGGCGGACGCGGACGTGGCGGAAGGGTTCGCCGAGCTCGTCGACGCGCTGGGCGGGCACTGCCGGGAGGTGCCGCTGCCGTCGATCTTCGACCAGGCCGGGCCAAACCAGCGCATCCTGCACTGCACCGGCCTCGCACGGTACCTGGGCCGGGAATACGACAGCTCCCCCGACGGGCTGAGCGACAATCTGCGGGAAATGATCGAAGAAGGCCGACGGACCCAGGCCGTGGATTATCTCAGGGCGCTGGAATGGCGCGACGTCCTCTACGCCGCCCTCACCGAACTGTTCGACGAATTCGACGCCATCATCACGCCCGCCGCGACGGGCGAGGCGCCCACCGGGCTGGAGAGCACCGGCAACCCGGTTTTCTGCGCCTTGTGGACCTATAGCGGCGTCCCGGCGATCAGCCTGCCGCTGTTGCAGGGATCAAACGGCCTGCCCATCGGCGTGCAGCTTGTCGGGCGCCGCCGCGACGACGCCAGGCTTCTGAGGACCGCCCGCTGGCTGGTGCGGGAACTGGGTCAACCGGAACTGGCGTAAGGCTGTGTGGAGGATGCCGATGCTGGCCTGTCAAATGGACATCGTAGCAACCACAACCGACCGGCAACGAGGAGCCGCTGGATAATGGCAGACAAGATTTTCGCGCCGCTGGCCATGTTGCTGTTCCTCAGCTTCATGGGCTTCATCGCCATCTACATCAACGAGATCGACCTCTGGGTCATCATCGTCGTGGTCGCGGTAATGGGCGTGATGGAGTTCTGGCAGTCGCTGCGGGCCGGCGGCGACTAGGCAGCAGACCCGGAAAGCGGCCGGGCCCAAAAACGCGACGGGACCGTCAGGATGACGGCCCCGCCAACGTAGAACTTCAAGCCGCCTTTATGAAGGACGACTTCGTGCCGGTCATGTTCTTGACCGTGCCGGTGATGCCCATCTTCTGCATCACCGTCCGCGCCATGGCCATGTCCTTGGTTTGCACCTGCATGACCAGATGTTTGGCACGGCTGGCCATCAGGCGATTCGCCGCAGTGACGATCGCCGTCCGGCCACCGGACGGGACGATTTCTATTTTCTTTAAGAAACCGCCACCGGCCGGCTTGGCAGACACTACTTTTTTCTTGCCCGCCTGACGGCCGGCCGACGTGCCGAAGCCATCTTGCGACGCGCCGGCACCTTGCGGGCCGTCGAACGACGGGCGGTCGTCTTCCGCTTGGCGGTCGTCCTCCGCCGCACCGGCGACTTGCGCGCCGTCGTCTTGCGACGGGCGGTCGTCTTCCGCTTCACGGGCGACTTACGCGCCGTGGTCTTCCGCTTGACCGTGGTCTTGCGGGCGGTCGTCTTCCGCTTCACGGGCGACTTGCGCGCCGTGGTCTTCCGCTTGACCGTGGTCTTGCGGGCGGTCGTCTTCCGCTTCACGGGCGACTTGCGCGCGGCGGTCTTCCGCTTGACGGGCGACTTGCGAGCCGCGGTCTTCCGCTTGACCGTGGTCCTGCGGGCAGTCGAACGACGCGCGGTCGTGCGCGACGTCCGGGTCGACGGCTTACGTCGCGCAGTGCTGCGCTTCGCCGCCGGCTTGCGCGCCGTTTTCGGCTTAGCGCGCTTCACCATTTTACGTACAGCCATTCTTCAAACTCCGATTGGTTCTAGAACTCGGGGTTGAAACTGGTCGTGCCAGTTCCACGATGGCTTTTGAAGGAAAAGAGCTAATTTAATCTTAACAATACGGGCGTGACTTGGGCTTACAACTGCGTCGTCTTGGTGCGTTCGAAGTCTTCGTGTTGCGACTTCAACGTCGCCTTCATGAAGGGTATGGCGACGGTTACACCGTTATTTGATAGACGCCGCGAACCCGCATTCGATTTGTGCCGACTATTGCACGAGAGCCATTCCGACCAAGGGTGGACTTTCTCGCAGCTAAGAGTAATCGAATATATCAACGAATTCAGTAGGATAGACGCATTCAACGAACAGGCTGACACAGCGGCCATTCATCCGCGCCTACGAAACGGCGCAGGCATTCGATCGCAGAACACAGCAGCGCGTCCTTGCGCGTCCGACAACAGTGCCTGGCCGCACACATCACGGCGTCATCAAAACGGCGTACCGGTCGAGCGGATTCGACGCATTCTCGGTGCGAGAAAAAGCGTGAGATGTTTTTTGCACGTCCTGCACGTTGCCAAAAAAGAACCAAGACTCGATGGCGCAGATGTAAAGGTTTGGGCAAGAAATTGTCTTCGAATGCGCTGCATCGGATCGTGGATTTGGACTAGCGTCGTTCGCAATTCTCGTTCGTGTTGGCGTTTTCGCAACGTGAACGTGACCCCGGGGTTCTTCCATGCGACGACGGTTCGATTTGGGACGTTGTTTCCAATCGACCACGAACGTCATCTTTATCGCACCAGTCGCGGTTGCCATGTCGGACGACGGCGGGTGCACCTCGACGAGCCAGCAGCCGATGACCCAGGAACAGGTGCGATCGGTGATCGTGGGCAACACAGCGCACGGCGAAGAGACAAAGGCCGTCGCGTTCATCGACGCCGACGGCAGCATCCGCGCGGAACTCGTCGGCACCGATGCCACCAAGACCGACAGCGGAACCTGGAGCCTGGACCAGGTCGGAAGGTTCTGCGTCGATTGGACCGTGACCACCCATGGCGATGAAAACTGCGGCCAGTTCGTTGCCCTGGGCGAGGGCTCATATCAATGGGGTGGCCACACCTTGACCTTCAAGCCCGGCAATCCGAGCAACCTGTGAATTGACGCCGTCCCGCAATGCGGGCGGAAAAGGCGGCGTGCCTCTAGTACGTCGCGCGGCCGCCCGACAGATCGAACACCGCGCCCGTCGTGAAGCTGTTCTCGTCCGACACCATCCACGCCACCATGGCCGCCAGCTCCTCGACCTTCAGAAACCGACCGCGGGGGATCTTCGCTAGCGTATAGTCGATATGTTCCTGGCTGATCTGGTCGAAAATCCGGGTCTTGGCAGCCGCCGGCGTGATGCAATTGACCGCGATGTCGTGGTCGGCCAGTTCCTTGGCAAGCGACTTGGTCAGCGCGATGACGCCGGCCTTGGCGGCACTGTAGGCCGAGGCGTTGGGGTTGCCTTCCTTGCCGGCGATCGAGGCGGTGTTGACGATGCGGCCGTAGCCGGCCGCCATCATCAGCGGCACCACGGCGCGGCAACAATAGAAGACGCCGTTCAGGTCGAGGTCGATCACCTCGCGCCAGGAGTCCGGTGAATAGTCCCACAGCTTCAGCGACGGTCCCGCGATCCCCGCATTCGCACACAGAATATCGATGCTGTCATGCCCGGACATCGAGGCGGCCACCGCCGCCTCGACCGCGGCAGGGTCGGTCACGTCGACGGGCACGGCGGTTGCCGCTCCGCCAAGCGCGCCTGCCGTTTCCGCCAGCAGGGATTCGTCCCTGTCCCACAGCGCAACCGATGCGCCGGAGGCCAGCAACCGTTCGGCAATCGCGCGCCCGATGCCCTGCGCCGCGCCGGTGACGACCGCATGCCGCCCTTGTAGATCGATCTGATTCATGTGCCCGCCGTTTCCGATCCCGTGTGCCCCTAATCCGTTACCGCGCCATTATAATGACGTCGCGACGGCGACACCATCGGGCCGCACCGGCGGTCAGGCGGTTGCGCGCACGGCCCCCCAGGACAAGGCGACGGCCGCAGTCCGGGTGAAGAAATCGCCGCCGCCACCTTGCCCGTCGACCGGGCTGTAATGCTCGTGCAGACCTGAGCGCGCAGCCAGGTCAAGCGTGTCCTGCCGCACCCGCCGTTCCAGATCGGTGAACCCGTAGGCGTCCAAGCCTCGCCCGATCAGCCAGTTGATCACGAACCAAACCGGCCCGCGCCAATACCGATGCGGTTCGAACGCGCTTTCGTCGGGATGCAGCGATGGAACCAGCCACCGGCACCGTTCTCCCCAGGCCCGCAGCTGATCGGCCAGAAGCCGTGCGCGCTCTTCGTCTGGCACCCTGCCGAAAAACGGCAGGAAGGAGGCCGAGGTCGCGATGTCGATCTGCCGGCCTGCAATCAGATCATAGCTGAAATACAGAGAACGCTCGGGCGACCACAGGCGGTCGAAGGCGGCATCGCTGAGCGCGATCCGCGCTGGAATTTCCGCACGCTTGTCGGCGCTCCCGAACCTTTCGGCAAGCGACAACAGGTCCCTATTCCCGCCCTGCAGGATGGCGTTGGTACCCACGTCCTGGACCTTGAACGGGCTGTTCGCCGCCATCGCCGCAGGGTCGTAGCCAGCCTCGCGGAACAGCTCCACCAGGAACAGGTAGCGGTCGTATTCGTAGTTGTGCGGACGATGTGAGGCGTCGATCAACTCCAGATCGCGGCGCCGATAGCTTGTCTTCGTGGGCTCCACCCGGGCCAGCACCTCGTCCCAGATCGGGCTGTTGTCGCGCCCCGACTCCCAGGGATGGTAGATCGTCACCAACCCGCTGCCGTCCAGATCGCGCTTGCCCCACCACCAGCGATGCCAGGCGAGGATCTTCGGATAGAGCGCCGCGGCCCGCTCGGCGGCCGGGGCCGGGTCCTTCGCGTTCTCCACCATATAGAGGGCGACGGTCGCCAGAACCGGCGGCTGGGTGATCCCCGTCGTCGGCGGCTCGTGAGTCGTGCCCCAGACGTCCGGACCGGGAAAGTAGCTGTCCTGGCGCTGGTGAAAGACGATGTGCGGAACCATGCCGTCATCCCACTGCCCCTCGAACAGCCGCTCGAGCTCCGTCCAGGCGCGCGGCTCATCGAACTCGGCAAAGCCCAGCGCGGCAAACCCGGAATCCCAGTTCCACTGAAACGGATAAAGACCCTTGGTCGGTATCGTATAACCGCCGCGATCGTTGCCCTGCATGATGGCAATCGCCTGGTCACGAAGGGCGTTGTCGATGCCTTCAGATGTCATCGTCTCGGTCGACCGGCCCGGCAATGAGCAGCATCCATCGGCCGTTTCCCCTTCCGTGCCGCGGCAGCCTCAATCGGCCGCCGCCCGCTCCCTTCGGTCATTCGCCCGCGATCGTCGTTGCCGCGGTCAGTCTTTCATATATGGTTCGATCTCAAATATCAAAATCGATTTGGAGAAAACTTCATTTCGTGCTTGGCGCTCGTCACGCAAGATCTTTCGCTGTACCGAACACCGAGGGAATAACATCAGGCATTACAAAGCATTACGGCTGCTCAGAAAATTGCATTCGGCCGAATCCGAAACATAGATCCTTGAGTCCGCCACAAATCGATTGCGCCAAACACCAGATCGCGCTTTAATGACGTGTTTCCAAGTCGATTTGGAACAACCGACCGGCGCAGCATGACAATGAAAACAGCCGGTTCTGAGGGGGCGAACGCGGGCGATGAAGCTCAAAGACCTCGCCAAGCATCTGGAACTGTCGCAGACCACCGTGTCGCGGGCGCTGGCCGGCTATGGCGATGTCAGCGAAGCCACCCGCGAAAGGGTGGTGACGGCGGCCCGCGAACTTGGCTACGTCCCCAGCCTCAACGCCCGCCGCCTGAAGTCCGGTCGTGCGGAGGCGATCGGCCTGGTCATGCCGATCGACCGCGACGGGCATGCCTATCCCTTCTTTCTGGAGATGATCGCCGGCATCGGCGAGCGCCTGGCCGAGGAACGGCTGGACCTGACGCTGGTCACCGCCCGTGAGGGAGCGGAAGAACTGGAGGCGTACAAGCGCCTGGTCGGGGGCCGCCGGGTGGATGGCGTCATCGTCGCACGGACCCGCCGCAAGGACGACCGCATCGGCTATCTCCTGGATCGCGGTTTCCCGTTCGTCGCGCATGGGCGAACCGAGGAAACGCGCCCCTACCCCTTCCTGGATATGGACGGCACCTACGGCATCAAGATTGCGTGCAAGCGTCTGATCGGCTTGGGCCATCGCCGCATCGGTTACATCGGGATCGACGCGGACTTTTCCTTCGCATCCTATCGTGAGCAGGGCTATCGAGAGGCGCTGGACGAAGCGATGATCCCGTTCGACGAGGGTTTGATGATGCGCACGCCGATGCGGCCGGAACTGGACGAGTCCGCGGTGCTGGATTTGATCGAAAGGGACGACCCGCCCACCGCGGTGATTTGCGCCAGTGACGGCATTGCGCAAAGCCTCGTTCAGGTTCTCCGTGAACACGGTTTGCGGCCCGGAGCGGACATTTCGGTGATCGGCTACGACGACGCGCCCAGCGGGCGCCTGTCCGATCCCGGCCTTACGATCGTGACACACCCGATCCACGATGCGGGCAAGACACTTGTCGATCTTCTGCTGGCGCGCATCGCCGGCACCGACCCGGCCGAGCTTCAGCTGATCTGGAAACCCAAGCTGGCGTTGCGCCAATCCGACACCCAGCCGCCGGCAAGCATGGTGGCGTGATGCGCCGGCGTCGTAACCGGGGATAAGGTACGAGGTGAAACACAGACGATAATTGCAAACACACAACGGCAAGGCCCGCGCGGCATTGCCGGACAGAAGGCATACTCACGGCACGTAAGGCACCTTAAGGGAGGACAAGACATGAAACGACTCAATGCAAACTGGCTTTTGGCGTCGGCGGCAGGTGTGGCGCTGACGGCCGCGGTCGCCCTGCCCGCTTCGGCGCAGGAACTGCAGTTCTGGACAACGGAGAACCAGCCTGCCCGGATGGCGAAGCAGCAGGAAATGGCCGAGGAGTTCGAGGCAAAGACGGGCATCAAGGTCAACGTGATTCCGGTTGAGGAAAGCGACCTGAATACACGCGTGACGGCCGCCTTCGCAGCGAACGATCTGCCCGACGTCATCTATTACACCCAGCAGTATGTCGGCTCCTGGAGCGAGGCGGGTGTCCTGGACACCGAGGCCACGACCGAACTGGTCAATGACTTGGGCAAGGACACGTTTGCGCCGGGCGCTTTGGAGATGGGGCAGTATGAAGGCGACTTTGCCGGCGTTCCGGTTGACGGCTGGACGCAGCTGATCGTCTACCGCAAGGACCTCTTCGACGCGAAAGGTCTGGCGGCGCCAACGACCTACGAAAACATCGTCAAAGCGGTCGACGCCCTGCACAACCCGCCCGAAATGTACGGCTTCGTCGCCGCGACGAAGGTCGACGAGAACTTCATGAGCCAGGTGCTGGAGCATGTGTTCCTGGCGAACGGCGTGTCGCCCGTCGACGCCAACGGCTTCAAGCCGCTGGACGAGAAGGCAACCGTCGAGGTTCTGGAATTCTACAAGGCACTTGCCGATGCGAGCCCGGAAGGCGAGCTCTACTGACAGCAGTCGCGCGAGCTGTACTTCGCCGGCAAGACCGCAATGGTCATCTGGTCGCCGTTCATCCTGGACGAACTGGCCGGACTGCGTGATGCCGTGCCGGTCACGATCACCGACGATCCGACCGCGCGCGATCTTGCGAAGAAGACGGACGTCGTGACGACCTTTGCCGGACCCAGCAATCCCAACGGCGCCGCGTGGGCGGACATTCGCTATTTCGGCATCACCAACGACGCCGACACCGATCCGGCCATCGAGTTCGTCAAGTTCTCCGTGGACGAGGGTTACATGAAGACGCTGTCGATCGCACCGGAAGGCAAGTTCCCGGTTCGGCGCGGCACGTCGGATGCGCCGAGCAAGTTCCTTGACGGCTGGGCCAAGCTGCCCGTCGGCGGCGACCGCAAGGCGCCCTTGTCGGAGCTCTATCCCCAGGAGACGGTTAACGAGATTGCCGGCGGCCAGGAAACCGCCAACCGCTGGGGTGTAAAGGAAGGACAGCTTTCGCTGGCTTCCAAGATCATCAACTCGCAGATCCTCAACCGCCGGGTGCGGGAGTATATCGACGGCGAACGGTCCGCCGAAGACACGGTCAAGCTGTTGAACGAGGAACTGGCGCAGATCCAGTAGAGCCGTTTTCCGGCGGGCGTCCCACCCGGGCCGCCCGCCGGGTTCCTTTCAACTGAGCACGGTTGAATTGTCGTGGACGGGGGATTGTCATGGCGGCACTTGCAGAAGAGGCAACCGGGGGCCGGTCGAAACGTAAAGTAGGCACCCTGGCCAAGGAGGAGGCACGGCTTGCCTCCATCATGTTGGGCCCGACCTTTCTGATTGTCGCAGCCGTCGTGCTGTTTCCCGCGCTCGCCAGCATTTGGATCAGCTTCAAACCCGTTGAGCTGGCGGATCTCAGGGCGCCGACGCCGATCGCGAACGAGCGCGTCCGCGGCAAGCCCGCTGCGCCCGGAGATGCAATTACCATCCTGTACCGGCTGCGCAACAGTTCCGAAAAACGTCCCATCCGGAACGTCGTGCTGACCGACACACCGCCCAAGGGCCTCTCCCTGATCGAAGGCGACGAGCGGTGCGCCATCGACGGTCAGGCACTGACATGCCGGCTGGGCGACTGGGAGCCCCGCCACCGCGACCGGCTGAGCCTGAAGTTCGAAGTCGACGGCGTGTTTCTTGAGAGTGGGGCCGCACCGCGGGACAGCAAGCCCGTGATGACCGGCAGGTCCGAGAACGTGCTGACCAGCTTCGAGTTCGACCTGGACAACTTTCGCAGGGTATTCGAGCAGCGCGAATTCTGGACGATCATGAAGGTCACGATCTATTACACGATCTTCGGGACCTTGGGCGCGCTGATCCTTGGCCTGTCTGCCGCGCAGCTCCTGAACACCCCGTTTCGCGGCCGCGCGTTCCTGCGCGGGCTGTTCCTGTTTCCCTATGTCTCGCCGGTGATCGCGGTGGCGTTCACCTGGGCGTTCCTGCTGGACCCGTTCAGCGGCACGATCAACGCGCTGCTGGTCCAGTTCGGGGCGGCAGAGAGTCCAATCAACTTCCTGGGGACCCGCACCGTCGATTTCGAACTGTTCGGCATGACGTTCGGCTTTCCCATCGCGTTGGCCATGGTGATTGCGTTCGAAGCCTGGCGTTATTTCCCGCTGTCCTTCCTGTTCATCCTGGCCCGCATGCAGTCGCTGCCCAGCGACCTGTACGAGGCGGCGCAGATCGACGGCGCGACGCCGCTGCAGATGTTCCGCTACATCACCTTGCCGCAGCTCATCAGCATCCTGTCGATCCTGTTTCTGCTGCGCTTCATTTGGACCTTCAACAAGTTCGACGACATCTTCCTGTTAACAGGCGGCGCGGCCGGCACGCGGACCCTGACGGTCGACGTTTACGAACAAGGCTTCGCGCTGGCCAACCTGGGTGCCGGCGCGGCCGTGTCGGTCGTGATCTTCGTGGTGCTGGCCATCTTTATGGTCATCTATTTCAAATTCGGGCCGGAAGGAGAGATGTGATGGAACGGCATCTCGGATTGACCCTGTCCGTTGTGCTCGGCGCGTTGTGGGCCTCCTTGGGCGCTGCCATTTGGGGCGTCGCCGCGACGCTGTTTGGCGGGGTCGACACCACAATTCCGATCGGAGAGGCTTTCGTCGCCGGCGCCATCGCCGGCCTTGTCTACGGGCTGTGGGCGCACCATCGCACTCGTCCTTGGGAGTGGTTCTTCTCGACCGCGCTGGTCGGCTACATCGTGTTTCTGGCCCTCACGTTCGGCGCGCCTTTCGGAATCGATCCGGCAGCGCACCCGATTCTGGGGCCGGGCGGCGCGCTGGCCCTGTTCCTGGTCGTTGCCTGGGCAGTCCGCGCCTGCCTGTTCGACCAGACCCTGGACGTGATGGGCCGCTACATGACCGAGGTTGTCTTCCTGCGGGCCTGTCGCGGCGTGGGCATGACCTTCTTCATCGTGCTGGTGATCCTGCCCTTTTACGCGATGGTCGTCAGCAGCCTGAAGCCGCAGGCATCGCTGATCGCGAATCCCACGGATTTCAGCGTCGATCTGACGCGAGGGTTCGACAGCCTGTTCAGCGGTTATGTGGAGGCGCTGGTCGAGTTCAAGTTCGGGCGCTACATCCTGGTGTCCACCTTCGTGTCGGTTTCCACCGTCATCCTGACTCTGGCCTTCGCGATCCCCGGTGCCTAAGCGGTTTCGCGGCTGCGGTTTCCCGGCCGCGCGATCCTGTCGCGCTCGATCCTGCTGATCTATATGTTCCCGGCCATCGTGTTGGTGATCCCGCTGTACAGCGTGTTCAGCCAACTTGCGCTGCGCGACACGCTGTTCGGCCTGCTGATCGTCTATCCGGCGACGACAATTCCGGTGGCGCTTTACATGCTGCAGGGCTACTTCCGCGGCATTCCGCCGGAGCTGGAGGAGGCCGGCATCATCGACGGTTGCACGCGCGCCGGCGTGATCTGGCGCATCACGCTGCCGCTCAGCATGCCGGCACTTGCCTCGGTCGCGCTCTATGTGTTCATGATCGCCTGGAACGAGTTCCTGTTCGCCTTCATGTTCCTGGACAATCCGAACATCTTCACCCTGTCGCGCGGCCTTGTTTCGATGAACAGTTCGGAGGTGCCGCGACAGTTCCTGATGGCGGGATCGGTCATCGTCACCGTGCCGATCCTGGTGATCTTTCTGTGGTGCGAACGCTATCTCGTCGGCGGCCTGACCGCAGGCAGCGTCAAGGGTTAATCGGGCCAACCTCCCTTACCCGGCGAACCGAACGTCGGGGGGGCCCGGTCACTCCCGCGTCGAGGGCGAACAAATCGCCCTCGCGCGGGTTGTTGGCGATGTCGGCGTCGCTGAGGCCCTCGCGCGCCGAGGTGACGAACAAGGGGTGCGCCGGTCCGGCCCGCCGAAGGTGCAACTGGTCGGGTTGGTGGCCGGCACGTCGACGATCCGGTCGATCGACCCGTCGGGCGCATAACGGATGACGCAGCCGCCGCCGAAGCGCGCGTCCCAGAGATAACCCTCCTCGTCTATCGCCGAGCCATCGGGCACGCCGTGACCGTCGGTGCGCGCGAACACCCGCCGGTTGGCGATGGTCCCGGCCGCGGGATCGAAGTCGTAGGCGTAGATCGTCTGCTCCAGCGAATCGCCGAAATACATGGTCCGGTTGTCGGCGCTCCAGGCCAAAGTATTGGAAAGCCGGATCGTCGGCCCGGTCATGTCCGTCGCGGTTCCGTCCGGGTCGATCCGCCACAGGGCGCCCGACGTCTCGGTTATCGGCCGCGGCGACCCGTCCGGATTCAGGTTGGTCTGCATCGATCCGACCCAGAACCGTCCCTGGCGGTCGCACTTGCCGTCGTTGAACCGGTTGCCGGGGCGGTCCGCCTCTGGCCGGCACAGCTCCCGGTATCCGCCCGTCTCGAAATCGAGAAAGCCGATGCTGCCTGCCAGCGCGACCACGGCGCCGCCCGCTTCCCTCAGCGCCATTGCAGCCGTGAAGTCGGGCATGTCCCAGATGCGGAACGACCCGCTTTCCGGTTCCAGCCGGTGCACCCTCTTGTCGATGATGCCGGCCCAGTAGAGGGCCTGCTCGTCCTCCGACCATGTGGGCCCCTCTCCCAGCATGTTGGCCGCCTTGAAGACCAGCTTCACATCCGTCATCGTCTTCCCCGTTCTTGTGTCTTTCGAGCGAGCCTAGCCCGAAACCGGCCACACCGCATCCGATACGGCCATGGACGGAGATCGCGCGCATGCAGCAAAACGAACGCCCCGGCGGCGACGACAATGCGGCAATCACAATCGTCAGAAGGCTGGACAAGGCACCCGAAGCGGTATGGGCCGCCGTCACCGAGTCCGAGCACATCGCTGACTGGTGGGGCGACTATGTCTCCCTGGAGGCCCGGCCTGGCGGCGCCTTTCGCGAGGTCTGGCGCGACGAAAGCGGCCGCGAGGTGATCACGGCCGGAAAGGTCGAAGCCTTCGATCCGCCCCACCGGCTTTCCTTGAGTTGGAAGGACGCGGATTGGCCGGTCGAAACGCGGGTGACGATCCGGATCGATGATGACGGCAACGGCACCGTTCTGACTTTGGTGCACGAGGGCTGGAACTGTTTTGGCGCGGACGGCGTCGCATTGAGACGGGCACACGAAGCCGGCTGGCGCCATCATCTTGACAGCCTTGCAGCCTTGCTGGGCACTTCGCCCGGTTGAGAATCGCGTCGACGCGCCCGGATAGACCACATGCCCCATCGTCCTGACCGCATTGAAAAACGTCCGGTGCTGGCCGGCCTTTTGATCGCCGGATGGCTGGCGGCAGCCCCGGCGGCGCCGGCACAGACCGACGCCATCGGTGTGGTGGTTCGGCAATCGGGAATCGTGACGGTCTTGCGCGCGGCGGTTCCGGGAATGCTGGAGCCGGGCGACGGGGTCTTTCGCGGCGACCGTGTCGTGACCGGCCCCGGCGCGCGCCTGCGAATCGCCTTCAACGACGGCTCGACCGTCGCAATCGGGTCGCGCACCGATATCACGGTCAGCGGTTTCGTCGTTTCCGATGACGACACGATCACCGAGGGCATCCTGGACCTGCTGCGAGGGATCGTGCGGGTTGCCCTGATGCCCTCAACCACCCGCGAACGCTTCGAAATCCGGACCCGCACGGCCGTCACATCCGTGCGGTCCACAGACTGGATCGTCGAAGCGACGGACACGGGCGCATCAGTGTTCGTCGTTTCGGGGCGGGTCGCGGTCGCCGCCATCGATTCCGGCGATTCGGTGACACTGGAACGGGACTTCGGCACCGACGTGGCCGACGGCCAACCGCCTAGCGTGCCCAAACGGTGGGGCAAGAAGCGCGTGGCGCGCATCCTGAAGCTGACGGACTAGCGCCAGGCGCGCCGCGGCAGGTGCCCCCGATTCCTCTCGGCGGCCGCGCTGGCGCATCCAAGTCCAGGCCATCTGGCGTGGCGAACGGCGGCACCGGAAGAATCCGGGCTCTAAATTGGTTAACGCAGCGTTGCTATTAACAATCGGTTAAACCGCATTCGGGAGAATAGTTGCCTTCAGGTATGCGTTGGCCCGCACGCCGATGCACCGCAGTCACCGGGGGCACCGTCATCACAATCAAGAAGGATTTCTCGGTCCTCGACGCCGTCCAGGCGCATATCGCCGTTCTGGACACGAGCGGCGAGATCATCGCCGTGAACGCCGCGTGGCGAACCTATGCCCGCACAAACGACTACGGCGGCAGCACTTTCGGCGTCGGCCAGAACTACCTTCATGTCTGCAATGCGGCCCAGGCATCCCTGCCGGAATCCTCCAGCATCGCCGAAGGCATCCGCAAGGTGCTGGCCGGACAGATGGAGTCCTTCTCCACCGTTTATGAATGCTCAGGACCGGACAGCAGGGCCTGGTACAAGGGCTCTGTCACCCCCCTGGTCGAAGGCGAATGGCACGGGGCATTGATCAGCCACACCGACGTGACCGCCGAGATGCAACAGCTGCATGCGGTCGCGGCGCAACGGGACTCGCTGGAAACCTGCCTGGACAACATGAGCCAGGGGATCTCCTACATCGACCGGGACCTCAACGCGATTTCGTTCAACCGGCGTTTCCTGGAGATCCTCGGGTTTCCGCCCGACCGGTTCTCGCCCGGCGACCCATTCGAGAAGTTCGTGCGTTTCAACGCAATGCGCGGCGAATACGGCCCCGGCGACGTGGAAGAACAGGTCGCCGAACGGTTGGCACTGCCGCGCGAATCGAAGGCGCACCGGCTCGAGCGCGTGCGCCCCGACGGGACCGTGGTGGAAATCGTCGGCCGTCCCCTGCCCGAGGGAGGCTTCGTCACCACCTACACCGACATCACGGATCGAAAAAAGCAGGACCAACGGGTCGAGGACAACGCCGCCCTCTTGCAGCGCATTACCGCCAACCTGCCGGGCGCTGTCTTCCGGCTGGTGCAGCACACCGACGGACGGTTCCGCCTTGCCTACTACAGCGAGGGACTTCGCAAGCTGCTGGGCCTGACCCCGGCGGAAGTCATGCAAGACCCCGATGTGCTGTTCAGTCTGATCGTGACGGAGAACCGGCAGGCCTGGCAGGACGCCATCCAGCGGTCCGCCGAGACGATGGAACGCTTCGAGATCGAGTTTCGCGCCCGCAGTACGACCGGCGAGGAGAAGTGGCTGCGCAACAGCGCACACCCCCGCCGCGTCACCTCCGGCGACGTCGTCTGGGACGGCATCAGCCTGGACATCTCCGACCGCAAGCGGGCCGAGACCGCGATCCGGGCCAGCGAACAGCGGTTCCGCGACATTGCCGACGTTGCGTCCGACTGGATCTGGGAAACCGATGAAGATCTTCGCTTCATCTACCTGTCCGACCGCTGGTCCGAAATCACGGGCCTGGATCCCAGTTGCATCCTGGGAAAGACGCGGCGCGAGCTTGGCTGGGCGGACCCGGACGACGAGAAATGGCAGCAGCATTTCGCCGAGCTTGCCGCGCGCCGGCCGTTTCGCGATTTCCAGTACACTTTTCTCACCGCGGACGGCCGCCCCATGCATTGGTCGATCAGCGGCACCCCCGTGATCGATGAACAGGGGCAATTCAAGGGTTACCGTGGCACCGGCACGGACATCACCGCGGTGGTCGAATCGGCGCTGGCCGAACACCGCGCGCGCGAACAGGCGGAGCTGGCAAACCGCTCGAAGTCCGAGTTCCTGGCAACGATGAGCCACGAACTGCGGACGCCGCTGAACGCGATTCTCGGGTTCTCCGAGGTCATGCTGAAAGAGATGTACGGCGCCCTGTCGCCGCCGTCCCACCGTGACTACGCCCAGGGGATTCACGAAAGCGGAAGACACCTGCTGAGCCTCATCAACGAGATTCTGGACCTGTCCAAGATCGAAGCCGGGAAATTCGACCTCAACGAGACGAACATCGATCTTGCGGACGTGGTCGATTCCTCCGTGCAGGTCGTCCGCGACCGGGTCGATGCAGGCAACCTGCAACTGGATGTCGGGATACCCGCCGGCATACCGCCGATTCGCGCAGACGAACGGGCCTTGAAGCAGATCCTGATCAACCTGCTGTCAAACGCCGTCAAATTCACGCCCGAGGGTGGTGTCATTGCGATCAATGCGATGGTTGTCGCGTCGGGCGATCTCAGGATATCCGTTGCGGACACCGGGATCGGCATTGCGGAGAGCGACCTTCCGGGCATCGTCGAGCCGTTCCGGCAGGTTGAGAACACCATCGCGCGCCGCTACGAAGGCACGGGCCTGGGCCTGCCCATCGTGAAATCGCTGGTCGAGCTGCATGGCGGCCGCATCGAAATCGAAAGCGTCGTGGAACAGGGCACGGTGGTCACCATCCACTTCCCCGGTTATCGCGTTACGGCCAGCCCCAGGGCCGCGAGCGGCTAAACCCGCAAAGCCGCTTCGCAAGCCTGGATCCGCGAAAGGGGTCCACGCCCGCCTAATCTGATTTAGACTGACACGCGATGGCGATCCCAGAGGTGACCGCATTTCAGGGAAGAACCGGGTGCCGGCTCGACTTCGCGTTGAAGCAGGGCGGACGGGTCTGCCTTGACGTTCTGCGGCCCGACATCGTCCGCGTCCTCGTTCTGCCCCAAGCCGAGCCCCGCGTGCCCCGCACCTGGTCGATCGCCCCCGACGGCCGGGACGTTCCATGGGAAGGCCTGCCGCGCCTGGACATCTTCACAGGTGCCGGGCCAGATTTTACGACCGCGGACGCAGAGAACCGCCTGTGCATCCAGACGGACCTGTTGCGCCTGGATGTCCATTACAGCCCGTTCCATATCGTTTGGACCGGCCCTGCCGCCGGCACTCAGGCACCGCTTGCGTTCGCAGCGGACCGGGCGATGGAACCCTATCGGCTGGGCACGGACGGTTCGGTCTTTCACGCCCTTGCCCGTGCGTCGGGTGACAGAGTTTACGGCCTGGGCGAAAAGGCCGGCGCCCTGAACCGCGCCGGCCGCCGCCACCGGATGCTGGGCCTGGACGCGTTCAACTACGACGCGGCAACGACGGACCCCCTGTACAAGCACATCCCCTTCACAATCACCAAGGAGGCGCGGACCGGCCTGGCCTACGGGCTGTTCTACGACAACCTGTCCTCCGCCGTGTTCGACCTGGGGTGCGAGATCGACAACCGTCACGGCCCGTACCGCTACTACGAGGCTGAGGGCGGCGATCTCGACTACTACCTCATCTTCGGGCCGCGGGTGCGCGACGTCGTCGCCAAGTTCGCGGCCCTGACCGGGGCGATGGCCTTCGGGCCGAAATGGAGCCTTGGGTTCTGCGGGTCGGCGACGAACATCGCCGAAACCGATGGGGCGGAAGACGCCATTCTGGGCTTTGCCGAGGAAAGCGGCGCCCGCGGCATCCCCTGCGAGGCCTTTCAGCTGCCCTCGGGCTACAGCGGCGGCGCTGACCGGCGGCACGTCTTTCAATGGAACCGCGACCGGTTTTCCGATCCGCAGCGTTTCAGCGCCGCGCTGCGGCAGCGGGGAATCAGGCTGGCCGCCAATATCGAACCTTTTCTCCTGACGGACCATCCGCGCCATGCCGACGCGGCCGAACAAGGCATCTTCATCCGCAGCGGCGGCGACCAACCGGCCCAATCCCAGTTCCGGGACGGCCCGGGCGATTATCTGGATTTCACCAATCCGGCGACGATTGCATGGTGGAAGGAACAGGTCGCCGCCGCGCTTCTCGATCAAGGGATCGCGGCGACCTGCAACGACATGAACGAGTTCGAAATCCAGGATCGCGATGCTGTCTGCGACGGGTTCGGGACGCCGATGCCGGCCGACCCAATCCGCCCGGTGTTGGGCATGCTGATGACGCGCGCATCCCGGGACGCGCAGGTCGAGCACGCGCCGGACGCCAGGCCGCACGTGATGTCGCGCGCGGCCTGCCCCGGCCTTCAGCGATATGCCCAGACCTGGACCGGCGAAAACGGCACATCATGGCGGACATTGAAATACAACGTCCGCATGGGCCTGGGGCTCAGCATTTCCGGCCAGTTCAATTTGGGCCATGATGTCGGCGGCCATGCGGGTCCCCCGCCCGATCCCGAGCTGCTGGTGCGCTGGGTCCAGAACGGCATCTTTCATCCGCGCTTCGCGATCAGTTCCTGCAACGACGACGGATCGGACACCCTGCCATGGATGCATGAGGAGGTTGCCGGCGTCGTGCGTGACGCGATTCAGTTCCGGTACGACCTGATGCCCTATCTCTACACGCTGTACCACCGCGCCCATCGCGACCACGAACCGATCATCCGGCCCACCTTCTACGACTTCGACGCCGATCCGCGGACATTCGACGAATGCGACGATTTCATGCTGGGCGATCAAGTGCTGGTCGCGTCGGTCGTCGAGCAGGGGGCCTTCGAACGGTCGGTCTATCTCCCGAAGGGGCCGGACGGGTGGGTCGACATCCATCGGGGCACATGGCACGGAAGCGGTAAGTCAGTCGTCCTGCCGGCGCCCTTGGACGTCGTGCCGGTGCTGGCCCGGGACGGCGCCATCCTGCCCATGAACGCGACGCCGCAGCCCGTCGCGCCGATGGCGGACACCGACAGGATGGTGTGGGTGTTTCCACACCGCCGGGAAGGGAAAAGCCGCTTCCGGCTGTACGAGGACGACGGCGAAACCACCGCCTACCAGCGCGGTCATTTCTGCGAGATCGACATCGTGATGGAAACGACGCCCGACGAAGTCCATCTGTTCGCTCATCGCGAAGGCGTGTTCGAACCGGGCTATTCGGAGTTCACCGTCGTGCTGCCTGCATACGAGAGACGACCGATCCGACTGAACGGATGGCCCGTAGATCGGGCAACGGAGCCGCTGGTTTTGACCATCTGAAACGCCACGGGACTGATACCATGCCGGAATCCGCCGCGGACAGGGACACGCAGGATGCCGAACTCGCGCTGACCCTTGAACGGGCCGAGCAGGCCGGGCTGCGCGTCCTGCTGCGCGGCAAGTTGATTGCCGTTGTCATCGTGGCTGGTTGGTACCTGGTGTCGCGGGCTTATCCCACGACGCTGTATGTCGGCTTGCTGGCCGGCGTCGTCGCGGTGATCGCGATCTTCCAGTATCGCCTGATCGGCAGCCCGTGGGACCGATGGTGGGCCCGATACTTTTTCATCACCATCGACGTGGTAATGATCGTGGGCGCTATTATCTTCGGGCTGCCAGCGATGGGGGCGGATCTGCCGCCGATCCTTGCGTTCCGGATCGACGTCTTCAACTTCGTCTATCTCGCACCGGCGATCGCCGCCTTGAGTTTCTCGCCCGGACTGGTGATCTGGGCGGGAATCGTCGGTGCGGCCGCCTGGTGGATGGCCTTCGCCTGGGCCCTTTCTGGCATGGATCCCGCCGTGATCCTGGACTGGGGCGATCTCCCGCAGCCGCCCACGCTGGACGGATACAGCGCGGTCTTCCTGAACCCCAACTTCATCGGAACTGGCAGCCGGATGCAGGAGACCGTGGCGCTGGTGACCGTCTCCCTGATCCTGGCCATCGCGGTCCATCGGGCCCGCGGCATCGTCCGCGCCCGGGCCGAGGCCGAACACGCGCGCGACCTGGTGACCCAGACCTTCGGCCAGTACGTGCCCGAGGCGGTCGCCACGGCCCTGATCGCCGACCGCGGCGTCCTGGCGCCGACAAGGCGGCCGGCGACCGTTCTGTTCCTGGACATCGAGGGATTCACGCGGCTGTCGGAGTCGCAGCCGCCCGAGCGTGTCCTGTCGATGCTGAACGCGTTCTTCGACTCCGTGGCCCAGGTGATCGCCCGCAACAACGGCGTGATCATCCAGTTCATCGGCGACGCCCTGATGGCGACCTACAACGTGCCGCTGGAAGACGATGGCCACGCCGCGAACGCGGTGCGCAGCGCGGCGCAGATCAAGGCCCTGGTGGCGTCGGAAGCGTTCGAAGGCGAACGGCTGCAGATCCGGTTGGGGCTGAACACGGGCGAGGTCGCCGCCGGCAGCGTCGGCGGCGGCCAGCGGCAGGCCTACACGGTCTACGGCGATGCGGTGAACCTTGCCGCGCGCCTGGAAGGCATGAACAAGCAGCACGGGACGCGGGTCCTGATGTCCCAATCGACCGCGACGGCGGCGGGCGACGACATCCCGCTTATACGGGTCGGGACCGCAGCCGTTCGCGGCAAGGAACAACCGGTGGAACTCTATACGCTGGCCGATCTCGCTCAGCCGTCATGACCGCCCGCTTCGAATTCATCATAGACGGCACGGGCCATGCGGATCATCTCGTCGCGCCCGGCACTGCCGACCATCACGTAACCAAGTGAGCCTTCAAGCCAATAGAGCGCGGTCACGTCGCCCTGTTGCTGGATGCGAAAGGCGGTCTCGCGGCCGTCCTCGTTGATCGCCATATAGCAGGTGATGCGCTGACCGTCGTCGCGTTCGTACATGAACTGCGCGGCCGGCCGCCCCGCAGCCGGCAACAGCCGGCCGCCGACCAGGCGAAATCCGAACTGCGAGAGATCTGGCGCGTGAACGGATTGACCGATGCGTTTGGACAGCCAACCGACAAGGTGCGCCTCCTCGTCGGCGCCCACCTCGACGGGATGTTTCACTTCGACCACGTAGACCTGATGGGCCGAGGTCGCCCGGGCGGTCAGGTCCATGGCAACAGGCGGCGGAACCGCCGCATCATGGGCAAGCCAGCCGCCGGCACCGCCGACCGCAACAAGGGCCACGGCGGCGGCGATCCGAAGCCACCAGCCGGAGACAGTCCTCGGCCCTCCCGCTGCCGCGTTCAACAACCGCTCGGGGATGTCTTCGCCGGCAGGGGCGGCGAATGTGGACCGCAACAGCCGGTTTTGCGCCCGGTAAACCGCAATCCTCTCCGCCTCCTCGGGCCGGGCGGCAAGATAGGTTTCCACCGCCGCGCGCCGTTCCGGATCCAGGACGTCGTCGACATAGGCCTGAAGCTCGTCTTCGTTCACGTTGTCCGAACGTGCCGTCATTTTATTCTCCGCAACCCTCCGGCGCCTTCCTTCATCAGGGTGCGCAACCGTTCCCGCGCCCGTGCCAGGCGGGACATCACCGTCCCGATCGGCACGTCCAGCACCTCCGCGGTCTCCAGATAGGTCAGTCCCTCGACCGCGACCAGGAACAGGACGTCGCGGTGCTGCTCGGCCAGTGCTTCCATGGCGCGCGCCACCTGGGCCATTTCGGTTTGGACCGCCTGCGGAGCAGGCCGCCCGAATTCCACCACCGCATCCAGCGGCGCCTTGTCAGGCCGCCGGCTTTCCCGGCGGGCCTGGTTTGCGAACTGGTTGTGCAGGATCGCGAACAACCAGGAACGCAAACTTCCCTCCTGCCGCCACATGGCCTGGCGGCTGACCGCGCGTTCCAGGCAATCCTGCACCAGGTCGTCAGCCCGTACGGGATCACGGGCCAAGGCGCGCGCATACCGCCTCAGCGCGGGGATCTCCTGGACCAGCAACAGCGCAAAGTCGGGCATCCAGACGCACCGCATCGTTATAATGGCGCCAGGTGCCGCCATTCGTTCCAATCATAGACAATCTGGCGGCGCCCTTATTCCCTTGGCGCCGAATGGTCGATTATCCTTCACAGGCCCGACAGACGCCACCACAGCGGATTATTGGGAACACAACCCATATCAATCCCGTCAACGCCGTAGATCGGTATCGCTTGAGCTATGGACGTCGCCGCAGACAAGGCCGAAACCCTGCTGAAGCTCGTCGCCGCGCTGGCCGAGGAACTGCATCCCGGCCAGATGGCCGGCCGACCGGTGAAGCTGGACAGCATGCTGGACCAGGACCTCGGGTTCGACAGCCTGGGCCGGGTCGAGCTGGTGCTGCGGGTGGAACGCGCGTTCGACGTGACCGTGCCCGAACAGACATTCGCGACCATGGAAACGCCCCGCGATCTTTTGCGCGCCGTTGTCGGCGCCAAAGGCGCGAAGGCCGCGACCGCCGCACCCGTGGTCGAGGCCGCCGCGCTGGGCGCCGCGGATGTGGCGCCGCCCGAGGCCGATACCCTGGTGGCGGTGCTGGACTGGCATGCCGCCCGCCATCCCGACCGGGCGCACCTCCGGCTCTACAGCGACGAGGGCGAGGGCGAGATCCTCACCTACGGGGAGCTGAAGAACGAAGCGACCGCCGTCGCGAAGGGCCTGCGGCGCAGCGGCCTGCAGCCGGGCGAGGCCGTGGTGGTCATGTTGCCCACGTCGCGTGCCTATTTCGCGACCTTCTTCGGCATCCTGCTGGCCGGCGGCGTTCCGGCGCCGATCTATCCGCCGCTGCGGCCCAGCCAGATCGAGGACCACCTGCGCCGACACGCGCGCATTGTCGAGAACTGCGCGGCGCGCCACATGGTGGTGGAAGACCAGGCCAAGCCGGTCGCGCGGCTGTTGCAGTCCCAGGTTGAGATACTCCGGTTCGTGACGACGCCCGCGGGACTCGCCGCAGCGGGAAGCCGGGGCGAGATCGACCTGCCGCTGCGCGCAGCCCGCGACACGGCACTACTGCAATACACGTCCGGCAGCACCGGAACGCCCAAGGGCTTGGTGCTGACCCACGCGAACCTGCTCGCCAACATCAGGTCCATGTCCATGGCCATGAAGGTGGGATCCGAGGATGTCTTCGTCAGTTGGCTGCCGCTCTACCACGACATGGGGCTGATCGGCGCCTGGCTGGGCAGCCTGGTAAACGCGGTGCATCTGGTGATCATGCCGCCGCTGGCCTTCCTGGCCCGCCCGCAGCGCTGGCTGACCGCGATCCACCGCTATCGCGGCACGTTGTCGGCCGCACCGAATTTCGCCTACGAACTGTGCCTCAAGCGCATTCCAGACGAGGCATTGAAGGAGCTGGATCTGCGCTCGTGGCGCGTCGCCTGCAACGGCGCGGAGGCCGTCAGCCCACAGACCGTCGAGCGGTTTTGCACACAGTTCGCCGCCGCCGGCTTTCGGCGCGAGGCGATGATGCCCGTCTACGGCCTTGCCGAATCGTCGGTCGGCCTGGCGTTTCCGCCCCTGGATCGCGGTCCGCTGATCGACCGGATCGACCGCAAGGCGCTGACCGGTGCCGGCAAGGCGATCCCCGCAGCAAAGGCGGATGCCACGGCCCTGCGGTTCGTCGCCTGCGGGCGCCCGATTCCCGGCCACCAGATCCGGGTCATCGACGCCACCGGCCGGGAGCTTCCCGAACGTACGGAAGGTCGACTTCAGTTTAAGGGCCCGTCCGCCACCGGCGGCTATCTCAGAAATCCCGACAAGACGTGGGAGCTGTTCGACGGCGACTGGCTGGGAACCGGCGACCTGGCCTACCTGGCGGAAGGCGACGTCTATATTACCGGCCGGACCAAGGACATCGTTATCCACGCGGGCCGCAACATCTATCCCGAAGAACTGGAAGAGGCCGTCGGCGATCTGTCCGGCGTGCAGAAGGGCAATGTGGCCGTGTTCGGCAGCACCGACCCGGAAACCGGTACCGAACGTCTGGTCGTGCTGGCCGAAACCCGAAAGCGCACACCCCGGGACCAAGCCACGATCCGCAGCCGCATCACCGACCTTGCAGTCGACCTCGTGGGTACGCCTCCGAACGACATCGTGCTGGCGCCCCCGCGCACGGTGCTGAAGACATCCAGCGGCAAGATCAGGCGCGCGGCAAGCCGGGAGCTCTACGAGGCCGGAATGATCGGGCGCAAGCGCCACGCCCTATGGTGGCAGGTGGTCCGGCTGAGCATTGCGGGCTTGCTGCCCCAGACCCGCCGGTCGTTGCGCGCGCTGCGGGCCGTCGCGTACGCCGCCTATGCGTGGGGTCTGTTCTGCCTGGTGGCGCCGCCGATCTGGTTCGCTGTCGTGCTGGCGCCCCGGGCATGGCGGTGGACGGTTCTGGGTCGCAGCCTCAGGCTATGGGCTTGGTTGTCAGGAATCCGATTGTCGCTGCGCGGCGTCGAGAACCTTCCGTCCACCATACATCCCTGCGTCCTGGTTTCGAACCATGCGAGTTATTTGGACGGATTCGTGCTGTCGGCAATGCTCCCGCGCGCGGTCGAGTTCGTCGCAAAGGCCGAACTGGTCCGGAAGTGGCCGGCCCGGATACCGCTCCGCCGCATCGGTGCGGCGTTCATCGAACGGTTCGACAGCCGCAAGGGGGTCGAGGATGCCAAGCAAGTCGCCAAAACGGCCACCGGGGACCAGCCGCCTTTGTTCTTCGCCGAGGGGACAATTCGCCGCGAACCCGGCCTGCTGCCCTTCCACATGGGCGCCTTCGTCGCCGCGGCCGAGGCCCATATTCCCGTGGTGCCCTTGACCATCCGCGGCACCCGCTCGATCCTGCGGCCGGAAGGCTGGTTCCCGCGTAAGGGCACGATCACGGTCCTGATCGGTCCACCCATCGAACCCGGCACTTTCGAATCCGCAGTGGGCGGCGACACCTGGGCCCTGGCTCTGAAGCTGCGCGATGCGGCGCGGTCGGAAATCCTGCGCCACTGCGGCGAGCGGGATCTCGGATACGAGATGACGGCGGTCGCCGATCTGGAAAGGCCACCGGCCGCTACTTGGTGTCCAGGTCGACGATGCCGCCCCAGTCCGGTGCGGGCGGGTCCGACAGGAAGGCCCGCGCGCGCCCGGCCATGGCCGCCGCGGGCGGGTCGGTCTGGGCGTGTTCGGCAAAACGCGCCGCCGCCTCCTCGAAACGTTCTTCCCGATACGCCTGCAGCGCCGCGGCATATCCCGCCACCCGGTCCAACGCCGCAGGCGGCACCGCGCCGTCAAGGCCGACCGGCTCGAACAGGGTGACCGGCGCGACGCGGCCCACGACACGGACGGTATCGATCTCGCGCAGCACCACACCGCTACCGCAGGTCGCTGCGGTCGTGTCGCTGATCAGGATGCGAGTACCGTAAACCTTGTTCGCCCCTTCCAATCGGGCCGCCAGGTTCACCGCATCGCCGATGACCGTATAGTTCAGCCGGCGCGCCGAACCAATATTGCCGACGACCATCCGGCCCGAATTGATCCCGATCCGGGTATGCAGGATCACGCCATCGGGCACGGCGAAGCGGTCGTCCGCTTCCACCAGGCGGGCCTGACACGCCAGCGCCGCCTCGACCGCGTGGCGCCGGTCGTCGCCGTCCGCCAACGGCGCCCCGAACAGCGCCAGCATGCCGTCGCCATAGTAGCGCTCCACATAGCCGCCGTGCGCCTCGACCACGTCGGTCAACTCCGTGAAGTAGTCGTTCAGGAGAGACACCGTTTCCTGGGGTGCGGTGTTCTCGGACAGGGCAGTGAAGCCGGCAAGGTCGGAGAACAGGACCGTGATGTCGCGTTCTTCACCGCCCAGCGCCGGCATATCGCGGCTTTCGACCAGACGCTCCAGCAGGGCCGGCGCCATGTAGTAGCCGAATGCCTTGCGGATATGCCGTTCGCTGCGGTCGATCACCGACACCCGGAAGGCACTGGCGGCGGCGAAGGTCAGCGGACTGGCCAGCACCGGCTCGAACAGCGCCGGATCGATGCCGCGGCCGAACAACGCCAGGGCGATGCCCGACCAGACCACGCTGACCACCAGCCAGACGACCCCGGCGCCAGCCGGATGAAACCGCATCACCGCAAGGCCGCAGGCGCCAGCAGCGGCCAAAACGACAAGGTAGACCAGCCAGCCGGGCATCTCGCCAAGATAATCGCCGTTCAACAGGTTGCTGATGGCGGTTGCCTGGATATAGACGCCCGGCACGGTGCCGCGGGCGATCAGTCGGTCGGCGCTTCGCGCCGGCAGGGTCTGCGTGCATGGCGCGGGCCAGCCCTCGCCGTCGGGACGCGTGACCAGCCGGGCCGAGGACGGGACGCGGTCCTCGACGTCCAGGACCGTCCCGAATACGACCGCCTTGCCGGCAAAGGCGGTGGTGAAAGAATCCGCCCGTCCCTGGTCGGCGCAATGCCAGAGATCCGCGAATGAATAGGTGGGCACCCCTCCCGGCGGGTCCCCGTAATTCAGCAACAGGACATTGTCCCGCGCCGCGCGCAGCCCCGGCGACACCTCGCCCGTGCCCCGGTGCCGGTTCGCCAGTTCCAGTGCGAAGGCCGGTTCGCTGACCACGCCGCCCTCGGCCTCACGCTGGACGAACAGGGGCACGGCGCGAACCACGCCGTCCGGATCAGTGTGCAGGTTCAAGGACCTGATATTGACCGAATGCCCGATCGCCCAGCGCATCCGCTCGTTGGGCAGGATCGGCTCGTCGCCCAGTTGGGTCGCGCCCAGGACGATGCGGCCCCGGCCGCGTTCGCGCGCCATGATCTGCAACAGCGGCAGGTCGAAGCGCTGGTCGTCAAGGAACCCGGCAGCGGACGTGGGGAACACGATGTCCCATTCAACCACCGTCGGGCCTGCGGCCAGCACCGCCTCCATCACCTTGGCGATCTGGGGAGCCCACAGGACACGCGGCAGGCCCGCAAACGGCGGTGTGCGATAGCTGCGCTCGTCGACCGCGATTACCGCCACCTCGGAGTCCTGATGCCGGGGCGCCATGCCCGCAGCGCCGCGTAGCCAGAACAGGATATCCGTCCCCGAGCGCATCACGTCGCGCGCCCAGGGCATGCAGGCAAGGCCGCTGAACACGACCACGAACAGGGCAATGATGACGGCGTGGGTTCGCCGCATGGCCTAAAAAAGGAGAAACCGGCCGGTCAAGGACATGGCACAATTATGCCGTGGCCGGCGGCCGGCAACCACCTCTTTGCCGGCGCCCTGCGCCACGTTGGCCCGCGCTCAAAGCGGCAGGTAGCGGCTGATCGCGGGCACGGCGCCGTCTTCCGCCGCGGCGGACACCTTGAAGGTGACCGTCCGGTCCCCGGCGGCCGCTATGTAGGTCCGGCCCGGAACCAGCCTGACTCCGTGTTCGCCCAGATCGTGGGTTCCCGGACCCAGCCGTACCGCATGACCCGTGGCGTTCGATCCGGCCGCCGATATGGTCAGCTCCGCACCCTCGCCGGGCACGGAGACGACCGGGCTGGTGCCGTAGATCACCAGTTGCGGCTTCGGGGAGCCCATTCCTTTCTTGGGCTTCGCCGCCTTGCGGAACGTCGCCGCGCCGGCCAGCTGCGACTGGGCGGTGGTCGTCCTGAATTGGCCGACGTCGCAGGTTGCCTGTTCGCGTTCGACGGTGCCGCCGACCACCGTGCTTTGGCCCGCGCCGATCGTGACCTCGCCGCCGGCAATCGATTCGACTGCGCAGGTTTGGAAATAGCCGATCCGCACCGTGTCGCCCCCCTTTAGGCGGAGCACATCTCCCACGGACAGGACCTGCATCAGTTCCACACCTTTGGTCGACGGACCGACAGCCTCGACGATCGCAACCGGCCCATCGGCCCGCGCGGCGGAAACCGCTAGCGCCGACATGTAGGCAAGGACGGTGAGGACAGTTCTGTATCGGTTCATCGTCTCAACTCCCTGCTGCTGCGCCGCCGCCGTCGCCAACCAGCGAGAACGGCGCCCAGAAGATCGGGTGGGCATAAGCGAACACCGTCTTGCCGGTAGCGGGATCGACGTGGCCCGGCCCGTCCACCAGCGCCATCATCGACCGACGCAGCGCTTCGGCGCGGCTGAGGCCCGCGTCCGCCGCCTGGCGCCGGAACAGGTCCGTCGTCAGCTCCCGCGCCGAGGTCGTCTCCACCGGCCAGTTGGTCACCAAGAGCCCCCGCGCCCCGGCATAGAAGAAGGCCCGGCCCAATCCGGAGATCGCTTCCGCGCCCGCCCCTTCGCCCGCACCCGTGTTGCACGCGGACAGAACAACCCAGTCCGCATCCAGCCTGAGACCCAGAACCTCGCCCATGGTCAGCAGGCCGTTGTCCGTGCCGCCCGCAACATCCGGCGCGCTCAAGGCCAGCGCAGGCTGCTCCAGCCCGTCGAGATCGCCCGCCACAAGGCCGTGCGTGGCAAAGGCAACAACCTTCCGGTCAGACAGGGTCATCGACTTCACCGCACCCTCGCTCGCCTTGTCGCCCAGGAATACGTCCGTCGACGGATCCGCGTTGAGCGCCACCGCGATCGACCGCACCTCGTCCGCCGTGTCCGGCAACCGCGGCAGAACCGAAAGATCCGCGCTCTGCATCTCCGCCGTCGACACCGGGTTGCGCCGCCGGAAAGACACGCCGCGAACCGCCGCCAGGCTGTCGCCGTCGACCGCCGTGACCTGCACAGACCCGCTCTCGCTTTGTGCTTCGGCCCGCTGCGCGGCGCTGAACCACGGGTCGCCGAAACCGGCGAAGGCCAGCCTTCCCGGATCGCCCGGCGGCAGGCTGCGCAGCGTCAACAGCGCATTCACCGACGGCAGAACCGTCACCGCATGGTCCCGCGCCAGCCAGGGAACAGTGCGATAGTTGGAGAACAAAGGAGCCTGCTCAGGCGGCAACGCCACCGCGTCGGGCGGCAGCACCGACACAGGCAGGTGGCCCAACGCCCCGTCAGTCACCACCAACAGGCTCTTCTTGTCCTTCCACACCGCCTCCACCGGCTGCAGCAGCTCCCGGTAGAGCCTGTGCGCCATCGCTACGTTGAAACCCGGGAGCGCGCCCAGGCTCGCCGCGTCCGGGTCCAAGGCCGTGCGCAGTTCCTCGACGATCCCGGCAAGCTGCGCCCGGCCAAGCTCCACCGGGGCGAACGCCACCGGACGGCCCTGGGCAACCGCCCAGACATAGGACCGGGTCTCGCCCACATAGAAAGTCAGCAGCGCCTCGTCAGCCCCCAGCACCGCCTGGGCGTCCGTCCAGCTCGCCGGACGCGGGTCGATCAACAGCGCATAGTCGGGAAACCGCGCCTCGATCTCCTCGCGCAGCGCCGCCCGCGCACCGCGAAGCCGGTCGATCCGCGTGCGCAGGGAAAGAGACAGCGTTTCGTCGTCCGCAACATCCGTCTGGACCTTCGCCAGCGTCGCAAAGGCCACGCCGATCTGTTTCAGCGTGTCCTGTTCCTGGCGCACCAGTTCCGCAAGATCCGGGTCGCGCGCCGCAGCGCGGGCGGCATTGGCGGTGAAGGCCTCGGAGACCGCGCCCAGCCGCGCCGCGGCCGCAAGCCGGAAAGTCTCCGCAGGGATGTCCACCCCCGCATCGCGGCCTTCGGTCTGGAACGTCGCGAGCAGATCTACATATGCCTCCAGCAGGATCTGGATCAGAGGACGGAACTGGCCCTCGGCGTTGTCTTCCTCTTCGGTCCGGCGCGACCGGGTCAACAATATGGGAATGGACTGCCGGAACAGGTCCAGCGCTTCGACACGCTGCCCCAGGTCGGCCAGAACGCTCGCGAGGGTAGCGCCCGCCTTGGCGGCTGCAAAATGCTTCGCACCCAGTTTCTCGCGCTTGCGTTGGTAGGCCTTGCGCGCACTTGCCTGCGCGCTGTCGGCGCGGCCCGTCTTGACCAGGGTCAGGATCAACATCGGCGACCGTCCGACCCGGCGATTGTAGAGAGGCCGGTTGGTCTGGATTCGTCCGCGCAGATCCTCGTAAACGGCTAGCGCTTCTTCCCAGCGCCCCTGGATGGCGAGACTGGCGCCGATGCTGGCCTGGGTATCGATCACGAATTTGGTGTCGCCGGAAAGACCCTGCTCGTCGTTGAGCGCTTCGAACAGCCGAAAGAGCCGCTCGGCGGATCTGGTGTGCCCCTGTTTCAGTTTCGTCTTTGCCAAATCGCGAAGCGCGCGCCACCAGGGCCGACTCCCTGCCCGAAATCTTCAGGACATCTTTGAGGACGTCGCGGATGTCGGCCTCGGCGAGCAGCAGCTTGCCGTCCTTCCTGAGATTCCGCGCAATGGACAGGCGGCGCGACGAAATCCATTCCCGCAGATTGGACTCCTCGCCCGTCCTTCGGAACGCCTCGATCGACCGCCGCCAATGGGTGCGGGCATCGGCGTACCGCCCCTCGGCTTCCAGGATGACGGCCCGCATCTCGGCATCGTGAACGCTGTCCCAACTGTTCGCTCGACCGGCGCGGCCAGGGGCGCGGGTCGGCGTACGGACCGAGGCGCGCGCGCCACCGCGGCGGTTTGCCTGTTGCGCCTTCTCGTAAACCGCTTCTGCCCGTTTCAGATCGCCCATGCCGGCATAGAGGCGCACCAAAGCCGCATAGCTGGCGCGTCTCGGCCTGGCCGACGCATGGCGCTCGATGAGGCGGACGCCGGTTCGAAAGTCACCGGCCGCCATCTCGGCCCTGGCGAGACCGCGAACGATCTTCATGCCCTTCACCGCGCCGTTCGCCTGTTTCATGAACGTATGGGCCTTCCGGAACTCCTCCAGCGCGCGACCGTCCCGGCCCAGTTGATCTGCCGCCTGGCCGCGGACCATATGGGCGTTGGCCAGGGCCGGCGCGTCGGTCGTCTCCGGCAGCGGTTTTTCCATCTGGGCTTCGAGGCGCGCAATGCGGTCCGGATCTTGGACCGGCGTTGATTCGACCAACTGGATCACGTCGTCGACGGTGCGCGGCGGCGGCGTAAAGGATGCGCTTTCGAATTCAGTCGCGAGTTCCCGCGCCTCGCCCAGCGAGACGCTGGGTGGCTCGTCCGGCTGGCACGCCGCCAGGACGACCACTGCGGAAACGATCCCTACGAACGCACCGGCCGATCCGCCTGTCCCGAGGGCTTTGAACGCCATCCGCCCAGCTCCAATACCTGTCATCATTGCTGGAACATGTTGTGACGCGCCGCCGTATTGGAAGTGACGCGGGTCACACTCTAACGCGTCTTTACCGTGTTTTTCTGTAACGTTGCTTAACGTTTCCCGCTTGGGTTGACGGAACCGCAAAAAGCACGATCTGGCCGCACAAACGGACCGCCCGTTTCGGTGAGGCGCTCAACTTCCTGCTGCTGTGCCGAGATCGTCTCTACCGGCCAGTGGGTTACCAGCAACGCCCAGGCGCCGGCATAGAAACGAAGGTTCCGTGTCCTAGGCGCGCCGCGCCAGCGCCAGTCCCATGCCCGCGCCGATCAGAAGAGCGCCCGTGAACCGGTTTTGCAGTCTTGCGCGGCGCGGGTCCTGAAGCCAGTGGCGCAACCGTCCGCCGGCCATCGCATAACCGCCGTCCAGGACCGTGGCGATGACCAGGAAGGTGACACAGAGGACCGCAAGCTGGACTGGCAACGATCCCGCAGGGTCGACGAATTGCGGGAAGAAGGCCGCATAGAAGAACAACGTCTTCGGGTTCGACGCACTGACGAGAAAGCCGCGCCAATAAAACCGATGGTGCGAGGACACCGGCTGCGCCTCCGTGCCCATGTCACCCGTCCCGGCCCGCCAGTGCCGCAGCCCAAGATAGACAAGATAGGCGCAGCCGGCCCAGCGCAGCCAGTCGAGCCATTCGGACAAAAGCAGCATCAAAGACGTCATGCCCAGCGCGGTGATCGCCAGAAGCGCCGCAATCGCGGTGCTGCTTCCGGCCACGGCGATCAGCGCCGCACGCGATCCGTGCGCGATGGAAGTCGCAAGAAACAACGAGACAGCGGGCCCGGGAAGCAGGATCAAAAGCGTGGTTGCCGCCACGAACGCAAGGTAGAGCTCGAGATCCATCACCCCTCCACGAACCGCCCCAGCCGCACGGCGGAATTACCCTTCGTCAGGCGTCGTGACGGCATGACCAGGACGCAGTCGTCGTAGGGCGTTTCGACCGGTCTCTCGCCGTCGTGCCCGATTATCGTGCCGGCCTTCGGGATCACCTCCAGGCCGCGATAGTCGGCGGCGAACCTGAAGTCGTTGGTTTCGATTGTAACCGGACCGGTCACCTCGATGAATCGCTGCGCCGGCGGCGCGGTCTCCTCCAACAGCGGTTCGACGGCGTCCCGCTCGACGGTGCCGGTCGCCAGCAGGAACATGAGCGCCGTCTGGATTGCCAGGGGCCCGGCACTGCGGTCCCAGTGCTGGCCGCATTCAACCAACAGCGCATTGCGCTCGCTTTCCGGCGCCGCGAAAGCCGCATAGTCCCTCATCCGCCGGCCGGCAGTGTGGCCCGCATCCGAGACGACCGTCTCGGGCGTTCCCACGGCGCGTGCCAGGGTGCGTGCCGGCCCGGCCATCATCAGGGGCGCGGTCGCGTGCTGCATGGAGTGGATGTCCAAAAGCAGATCGACCGTGTCCAGGTAAGGACGGACGGCGCGAGCGCGGCGCAGCTCAACGCTGTCCCGGTCCGGATCGTCCAGAACCGCTTCGCTCCACAGCCGGTTGAAGTCCTCGTCCACGAACCGGGAGGCGTTGGGGCGTTCCGGATCGAAGCACCGATAGGCGTCGACATTCATGAAACCCAGCGACAGCGCCCCCCGCTGCGGCCTGATGTAGTCGCGGAACAGGGTGTCCAGCGCGATCGCTCCGCACAGCTCGTTGCCGTGTACCACGGCGGTGATCATCACATGCGGCCCCGGCGCCCCCGTCTCGAACCGGGTAACGTAGTCGATGCCGGTATTGCCGCGCCGGTACGGTTCGATATCGGGCGGGCTCAGATCGATCGGGTAGTCGTCGCGCGGATCCTGAGCCATGGACCGGAAGCTTAGGGTTCCTGTCGTGCCTATGCCAGCGGTGTGGCAGCTCCGGGCGGAAATCCGCAGCCGCCCCGCTTGACGCACCGATCCGGCCGCGGGTACTCACCCACCATGAGCCGACAGAAGGAATCCGGGCCAAGCGATGCCGAAGGCGACGAGACCCGCATCGACGGCGTCCTGTTCGAAAGGCGCCCCACAGGCGAGGCGGCCCCCGTCGTCTTCGATTCGCCGCACAGCGGCAGCGACTACCCGGACGACTTCCGCTCGAAGGTGCCGCCCGAACGCCTGCGCCTGGCCGAGGACATGTATGTGGACGCGCTGTTCGCGGGCGCGCCGGCCTGCAGCGCCGTGTTGCTGGGGGCGCTGTTTCCGCGCAGCTATATCGACCCGAACCGCACGCTGTCGGATCTTGACCCGGATCTGGTGCGGGGCGCCTGGCCGGGCACCCTGACGCCCAGCGCCGAAACGGCATTGGGGGTGGGGCTGATCTGGCGGAACGAACCGACCGGCGGGCCGATGTACGACCGCAAGCTCAGCGTGACGGAGGTCGAAGCCCGGATCGACGGGTACTACCGCCGCTATCACGACAGGCTGCGGGCGGCGCTGGACGACGCTTATCGCCGGCACGGGGCCGTCTGGCACATCGACTGTCATTCCATGCCGTCGACCAGCGGGCCCCTGTCGCCTGAAGGCGCCAACGTCGCCAGGCCGCAGTTCAGCCTTGGCGACCGGGACGGCACGACCTGCGATTCCGCCTTTACCGCCTTCGTCCGCAAGACCATCGAGGGCCTGGGTTATCAATGCACCGTCAACGATCCTTACAAGGGCGTCGAGCTGGTGCGCGCCTATTCCGATCCGCCCGGAAACCGCCACAGCCTGCAGATCGAAATCAGCCGCGCCCTCTACATGGACGAGACGACGTTTTCGAAGACGGAAGGCTTTGCTGCGCTGAAGGCCGACCTGGACCGGTTGATCCAGGCCATCGTCGACCATGCCCGGAAAAACTGCCCGGCTTAGGTCTGTATGACGCGCCGACTTTAGGCAATACTGTTGCACCGACGGTTGATCCGAATTGGTCGTCGGATATGCCAATGACGGCGGGAAGGAGCGCGCGATGCGGTGGCTGGCCTGTCTCTTGTTGTCTTTGGCCGTGGCGTCGTCGGCGTACTCCCAGGCCGGCAAGAATGATCCGATACAGATCTATGTGGAAGACGGTCAGTTCATCAGCCACGTGATCACGGTCTTCGTCTCGGCAAAGATCGAGCGTACCCAGAATCCCAAGCTGGTGCTGCACAGGCCGCGCACGCCCTTTTCCGACCCGGTCCCGCCCTTCGACGGGGCAACGCTGGTGGACATGGGCACGAACCAGGCAATGGCGACCGACGTAACCGGCAGTCAGGCGGTCTTCAAAACCGGAACGGTCCTGCTGTTCCGATTGCATGATTACAAACCGGCCCTGTACAAGCCTGTCTTTCGGGTCCGTCCGGTGCTGCGGTGGGACCCCGCAGACGCCTCGGACCCCGGCGCTGCGATCAGCGGGGACTCCGTCTATTTCGCCAATGCATCGGTCGTCTATAGCTTGGCGATTGCGATCGTGGTGATTCCCGTCGTGGTTCTCGGCTGGATCACGCACCGCGCGCGCGGCAGCGCCTTCGCCCTGCTGTGCGGGCGGGACGGCCGCCTGTCTCTGTCGCGCACGCAGGTCGCCTGCTGGACGGCGGCCATCGGTACCGCGGTCTTCGCATTCGGCATCAAGGAGCTTGACGCCCCGACCATCCCCGAATCGCTGGTGATCCTGATGGGACTGTCCTTGGGCACAAGCGGGATCAGCTATGTGCAGTTTCTCAGGCGCGGCCAGACGAAGTCGAAGGAAGGCGGCGAAGGAGAGCCAACGCCCCCTGGCGCCGCGGCGCCGCAACCGCCGCCCAGTCAACAGCCGGTCAAGCCGCCCCACCCACGCCTTGCCGACCTGATCACGGTCCCCGATCCGGCCTCCGGCGACACCCTTTCGATCGCCCGCGCCCATATGGTGTTCTGGACCGTGCTGCTGCTGGGCGTCTTTCTGGGCAAGAGCTTCATCGACGGGGCCCTGTGGCAGGTCCCCTGGGAGATGGTGGCGCTGATGGGAATCAGCCAGGCCGGCTATCTGGGGCCGCAGTTCGCCAAGACCTGACCGAAGACCGCGTCCCTACTCTCCCAGGCCGTTCGCTTCGTACTGCGCGGTGATCATCGACGGCGTCAGACGGTCGCCGAAGCCGCGGGCAACCGCGTCTTCGAAGTCCTGCCGGAATGCCCGCGCCACCGCCGCCTGCAAAGACACGTCGTCGGCGAACGTGGTGAAATAGGTCATGTCCTTCAGGGCATTGGAGATCGCGAACTTCATGCGTCCCAGGTCGCCTTCGACCGCACCGCCGGCGACAAGCTGGAACAGGCCGCTGTTCACGCCACCGGCCGAGATCAGGTCGTAGAGATATTTCGGGTCGATATCCGCGGCGCGGCAGGCCGCGAACGCCTCGGCGGTGACCGTGACCTGGCTCATCGCCATGAAATTGTTGATCAGCTTCAACGTGTGGCCGGCCCCCACCGCACCGACATGGAAGATGTTCTCGCAGAACGCCTGCAATACCGGTTCAACCTTGGCATAGGTTTCGGTCGGGCCGCCGACGATGGCGTTCAGCGTTCCCTTTTCCGCCTCGATCGGCGTCCGGGTCAGCGGCGCGTCCAGAAAGCCGCACCCCGCTTCGGCAAGGGCTGCGGCGACTTTTTCGGTGGACGACGGCAGGCTGGTCGAGCAATCGATCACGATCATGCCGGGGCGCGCGCCGGCAAGAATTCCATTCTCTGCGAAAATGCAGTCCTCGACCTGGGGACTCCCGGTCACGCACAGCAGGACCACGTCGGATGCCTCGGCCACGCTGCGGGGATCCGACGCCTCCGATGCTCCCAGCGCGACCAGCCGTTCCAGCGGTTCCCGGTTGCGGTGCGCCATGGTCGTCACGGCGAACCCCTTCTCGACCAGGTTCTTCGCCATGCCGGCGCCCATCATTCCCAGGCCGATAAATCCGACTTTCATGATTCCCTCCCCGTCGCCCTGTTTCAGGCCGCCGCCGGCCCGCCAATTGCGCTGAGCCCTAGACCATGGCGGCCGCCTTGTCAAAAAAGACGCCGCGCCCGCGACGGATTCCCGGCGGCGGGCCGTGTATGCCTTCAGAAACGCCGTCAAACGCGGCGGGCATGCGAAAAGGAGACCGGAAATGCAGCACTTCGCGCGGTTTGGAAGCCGATTTGCCCTGGTGGGCGCGCTGACGATCGCCCTGCCATCGGGCATCGCGCTGGCGCAGGGAGCTCGCGGACCGGGCGGCGGCGATGGCGCCGGGGGTGGACGGCCATCCATGGCCCAGCGCCTGATCGAGTTCCTGGATATCGACGGCGACGGCGCCGTCAGCCTGGAGGAGATCGCCGCCGAACAGGACCGCCTGTTCGTTGCCGCCGACGTCGACGGCGACGGCAAACTGTCGGTGGAGGAGTTCCGGCGCCGCGGCGCCTGGTTCCAACGGATGCGTACCACCACCCTGTTCGACCTGTCCGATGCCGACGGCGACCGGGCCATCGTGCCGGACGAGATCAAATCCCCGTCCGCCCGCTGGTTTGCACGGTATGATGCGAACGGCGACGGCAAGCTGGAAGCGGCCGAGCTGCCCCAGCGTTCCTGGCGTCGCAGCCGGCGCTGAGGGATAGGAAACGACAAGGTTGGCGCCGACCGTTCCGACCGCGCGCAGGGTTCCGGACCGAATGGACGCAATGGTACCTCAGAGAGCCGACTGCGGCGCGGCGGATGACACGCTCATCCGCCGCGTGGTCGAGGGCGACGCGACAGCTTGGCCGGCCCTGGTGGACCGGCATATCGGCCCGATCACGGCATTCGCCTGGCATATGCTTGGCGACCGCGCCGATGCGGAGGACGTGGCCCAGGAAACCTTCCTGCGTCTGTTCCGGAAAGCGCCGACCTGGCAACCCGGCGGCGCGTTGCTGCGGACCTGGCTGACACGCGTTGCCAACAACCTCTGCATCGACCGCGCCCGCAGCCGGCGCGTGCTGGCGCTGGACGTGGTCGACCCGGAGGACCTGGCGCTGGACGGCGAGGAACCGCTGCAGGTCCGCCTGGACCGGCAACGTGCCTTAGGCACGGCAATGGCGGGGCTTCCGGCGCGCCAGCGCGGCGCCGTGGTTCTGGTCCACTACCAGGGCTTCAGCCAGCGCGAGGCCGCCGAAAGTCTGGGCGTGACCGTCGAGGCGCTGGAATCCCTGCTGGCCCGGGCACGGCGCAGCCTGCGTCAGGCGCTTTCGCCCCTGTTGGACGATCTGCTGGAGAGACAGTGACGCGGCGCGGCGGGCGGCAACGGACTGTACAAGGACCGAAGACATGGAAATGAACGAGACACGATTGGACGCCATCATGCAGAGCTACGGCGCGGCGCCGGAACACTGGCCGCCGGAAGAAGGGCCGGCCGCGTTGTCGTTGCTGAAACGCTCGGACCGGGCCCGCCGGCTCTGGGTCGAGGCGGCGGCCCTGGATTCGCTGCTGGTGCCCGCACAGGCGCCCCAGCCGTCCGAAGAGCTGGTCCGCCGCCTGAAAGCCGTTCCGGCCGACACGGCAATGCAGCGCCGGCGGCCGGCAGCCTGGCGAACCCTTGCCGGCTTGATGGGTCCGGTCCGGTTGCCCGTCGGCGCGGCCTTTGCCGCCGTGGCGCTTGCGTTCGTGGCAGGCTTGGCAGCCCCGTCCCCCTTCGGCCTCGAGCCGGCGGTGCCTGCGATTCAGGCGGCATTGGTGGAGACCGATGCGGAGGTCGACGATGCGGAGACGGAGGACGACATCGCGATCGACGACAGCTGGGCCGACGAAACCGAGGCGACCGGCACGGACGGCGATGACATGGAGCTGGCGATCCTGGACCTTGCACTGGACTGAGCGCCGGACCGGCGCGCAGGTCAGGCCATTCCCTCCAGGTCGACCTTCAGGGCGAAGAATTTCAACATGTCCTTCAGCGAGATAATGCCGACCAGCCGCCCATCCTGTACCACCATCAGACGGCTGTTCCCGGTCGACTGCATCAACGACAAGGCGCGAATCGCATCGGCATCAGGTCCGATGGTGTTCTCGCGGTTCATCGGAACCATCACCTCCCCGGCCTGAACGCGGCGCCAGGCGTCGCGCGGGACTGCGGCAACCTGCCGGGTGGTCAGGCCGCCCAGCGGCCTGTCGCCGTCAACGACCGGAAAGAAGTCATGGTGGTGCACATAGACATAGTCCTCGACGAAGCGGTCCAAGGTCAGGCCGGGGGACACCGCGATCACCGGCGTCGACATGAAGCGGGCGACCGTCTCGCCCTCCAGCGCCCGGCGCGTGGCGAGCTGATAAACGGACGCACCCGCGGCGCCGCGCATGAACAGGCCGATCAGGCACCACCACATTCCGCCGACGACGTTTCCGCCGAGGAAATTCAGGATCCCCACGGCGATCAGGAAAAGCCCGAACATCGAGCCCATCTGTGCGGCCTGATGCGTTGCGATCCGGTAGTCCCCCCGCCAGTGCCACAGGGCGGCACGCAGGGCACGTCCCCCGTCCAAGGGAAACGCGGGTACCAGATTGAAGCCGCCGAGGATGACGTTGATCAGCGCCAGGTATTTCGCGACGCCTGTCACCGTGACCGGCAGGGCCCGCGCCTCCGACGCAGCCGCCACTCCATAAAACGCCGCGGCCAGCGCAAAGCTGGCGATCGGGCCGGCAATCGCCATGAAGAATTCAGCGCGCGGACTTGGCGGCTCCTCGTCCATCTCGGCGACCCCGCCGAAAATGAACAGCGTGATGCCCCGGATCGGGATCTGGAAATGGCGCGCTACCAGCGAGTGGGACAGCTCGTGAAAGACGATCGAAAAGGCCAGCCCCAGCAGCCCGGCGATCCCCATCCACCAATAGGCGACGGGAGTCAGGTCGGCATACTGGGCCGGAAAGTAACCTTCGGCCAGGGACCACGCGACCAGGACCGCCAGCAGCACCCAACTGATGTCGACCTGGACCTTGAACCCGAACAGTTCGAACAGCGTCAGTCGTTTTCCAAACATCGCGTCCCCTGGATCGCAGCCGGCCCGGGCCCGGCCTTTACGGCAAGGACCTCATCATGCGCTATTACCCGCCGCCGGGCGAGGCTTTGTCCTGTTCGGCGCGCGCCGCGCGGCGCGAAAACCTGCGCGCGTAGTATGCACCGTAGAGGCTGCGGCCGCCGCGCGCGCCAAGGGTGAAACGATACAGCGCCATGCCTGCCACCATCGCGGCGGCAAAGATCAGCGGCGGCGCGGCGCCCGTCCCGACGGCGGCAAGCGCGGTGCCGGGGCTGAATCCGACCAGGCCCCACCCGACCCCGAACAGCACCGCGCCGCAGATCAGACGCCAGTCGATGCGCCGTCGGCCGGGCAGCCGGTAGTCCCACGCAAACAGCGGCGCCGCCCCTCTACGGACGAAAGCAAATGCGGGCACCGCCACAACAAGCGCGCCCACGAGCACCAGCGCCAAGGAGGGGTCCCAGCCACGCGTTACGTCGAGAAATCGCAGCACCGCGGCGGGATTGATCACCCCGGACACCGTGATGCCGGTCCCGAACAGCAGGCCCGCGACGATCGCGACGACGGTCAGGCGCATGCTCACGACACGACACCCGGGAACTGGCAGACAATGATCACGGCCGCGACTGCGCTGAGAAAGAATATGGCGGTGGCAAGAAACGAGCGCCGAGCAAACCGGGCGAGCCCACAGACCGCATGACCGCTGCAGCTTCCGTCGCCAAGCCGTGAGCCGAAACCGACTGCCAGTCCGCCGACGATCAGCGTCGCGGTCGGCGCATCGACGACGACCTGCGGCACCGGCAGTCCGCCCAGTCGACACAGAAACGGCGCCGCGATAATGCCACCCAGGAACGCAAGGCGCGGCCCGGCCCGGCTCATCGGCCCGCGCAGCATGGCGCCCATCACCGTGCTGACGCTGGCAGCGCGGCCGTTGAACAGCAACAGCAATGCCGCGCCGAGGCCAATCAGAACACCGCCGGCGAAGGCCTGCAGGGAGGGGAACAGATCCATGCGATCCAATTCTTAGACTTCAGAACTCCCCGAACGGACCGATGCCAAACGCCATCGCCGACCGCAAGAACCGCGCGCCCCGCATGGGCGACCGGGACTTTCCGGGGCAAATGCGGCGCTCAAAACTATGCGAAAACCGGTCGGGCTGTCCATCCCGCGCCGCGGCGGCAGGGGTGCTAGGTCCACGCGGCAATCATTTCGTCGGCCAGGACCGTCTCGATCTGCATGTCGAAGCGGGCGATCACGGCGTTCAGGGCCGCCTCGTGGCCTTCGGGCGAGGAACTGGCCACCGCGTCGACCACCACGATGACGCGCAGGCCATGGTCGACGGCACCAAGCGCCGTTGCAAGGACGCAGACATCCGTCTCGACGCCGGTCAGGATCACGGTGTCGCAGTTCCGGTCGTGGAGATGTTGCACGAAGGCCGCGCTTTCGAACGCCGAATGGGCGGTCTTGTCGATCACCGCGGCCGGCGGACAGAACCGCTGCAACGGTTCCACGAGGTCAAGCGGTTCGACGCCCATCACGTCGGTCGTATAAGCGCGCCAGCGTTCGTAGTAGGCGCGCCAGCGGCCGGCCGCGGCGGCAGGGGACTGCGGCGTGACGAAGCGCGTGAACACGGTCCGGCCGGCATGCGCTTCCGCAAGCCTGCAGACGGCCGGCACGATGGCGGTCAGGCCGGGCGTGTGCCATTCTCCGGGCTCCGCGAACAGCCGTTGCATGTCGACACAGACATGCAGGGCCCCTTCGCCGGGCGCGCCAAACATCAGTTTGGTTATCCGAATGTTAACCGACATCCTGTCAGGCTGGCGCAACTGACGGCACCGGGCAAGACCTCTTCCCTTGCAACTGCCGCCGTCTCCGATAGGCTAGACGTTCGATCGACATGAAGCAGCGCCAAGATACCGACCCCGTCAGGGGTCCGCTCGCCGGCATCACCGTGATCGACCTGACCCGGGTGCTGGGCGGGCCCTATTGCACCATGCTGTTGCATGACCTGGGCGCCCGCGTGATCAAGGTCGAAGCGCCGGAAGGCGACGACGGCCGCGAGATCGGTCCGTTCCTGGGTGACCGTTCCGCCACGTTCGCCGCGCTGAACCGGGGCAAGGAATCGATCGCGCTTAACCTCAAGGACAAGGCCGACCGCAAGATCATGGACCGGCTGCTGGAGAAGGCCGATGTCCTGGTCGAAAACTTCCGCCCAGGCACGCTGGAACGGCTGGGCTACGGCTGGGAGGAGATTCATGAGCGGCATCCGCGGCTGATCTACGCCGCCATGTCCGGCTTCGGGCAAAGCGGCCCCTATCGCGGCAAGCCGGCCTACGACATGGTCGTCCAGGGCATGGGCGGGATCATGAGCGTGACCGGCGACCCGGATTCGCACCCGACGCTGGTGGGGGCCTCGATCGGCGATATCACGGCGGGTCTGTTCACGGCGATCGGCGTCAATTCCGCGCTGTACCATCGCGAGCTGACCGGCAAGGGCATGATGATCGACGTCGGCATGATGGACTGCCAGGTCGCGATCATAGAGAACGCGATCGCCCAGTATCTGGCAACCGGGGTCGCGCCCGGGCCCGTGGGCAACCGCCACCCGGCGATCACGCCGTTCGAATCCTACCGGACCCGGGACGGGCATGTGATCGTCGCGGCCGGCAACGACAATCTTTTCGTCAAGCTGTGCGCCGCCATCGGACGTGTCGACCTGGCCGAGGACGAACGTTTCGAGACCAACGACGGCCGGACGCAGCATGCCGAGATCCTGAAGGCCGAGATCGAAACGGCGCTTGCCGCGGACGACACGGCGCACTGGCTGGAAGTACTGGAGGCCGTCGGCGTCCCGTGCGGCCCGATCAACGACATCGCCCAGGCGCTGGCCGACCCGCAGGTCGCCGCGCGCAATATGCTGCTTCCCGTCAACGATCCCGAGACGCCGGGGCTGAAGGTGGCGGGTAATCCGGTCAAGATGTCGGCCTTCCCCGACATTCGGGCGCACCGCCCGGCGCCGGAACTGGACGGCGACCGGGACAAGGTTCTGGACTCTCTTGAGGAGAACGTGGACGGCCCGATCGACATCGCTTCGGAAATCATCCTCTGCCAAGAAAAGCGTCCCTGACCGCCGGACTGGCCGCCAGTTCCGCACTGGGGCCGGCCGCAACAACCCGCCCCAGCTGCAGCACCAGCGCCTCGTCGCTGTGTTCCAGTGCCTGCGCGGCATTCTGCTCGGCCAGCAGGATCGCGGTGCCGCCGTCGGCGATCCGCCGAACGGTCGCGAAAAGCTGGCGGGTCAGCGCCGGGGCCAGACCGAGGCTGGGTTCGTCCAGCAACAACAGGCGGGGCCGGCCCATCAGCGCCCGACCGATCGCCAGCATCTGCTGTTGTCCGCCGGACAGCGTCCAGGCCTGCACGTCGGCGCGTGCGCCCAGCGCCGGAAACAGCGCGGCGACGTCGGCCAGCCGCGCACGCCGCGCCGATGCCGGTTCCGTCGATGCGACCTCCAGGTTTTCGCGCACCGTCATCCCCGGGAAGACCCGCCGTCCTTCGGGGCAGTAACCGATCCCCAGCCGCGCGCGCCGTTCCGCGGACAGACCGCCGACATCCGTTCCGGCCACCCTGACCGTGCCCTCGTCGCACGGGTCCAGTCCCATGACCGCCCGTATCAGGGTTGTCTTGCCCGCCCCGTTGGCGCCCAGGACGGCTGTGATCCGGCCCGGACGCAGCGACAGCGAGACCGACGACAACGCGGCTTCGCCGGCAAACCGCACCGTCAGCCCGTCGATCTCCAGGACCGCGTTCATGCGCCCGCCTCCGTGGCAGTGCCAAGATAGGCCTCGACGACGCCGGGATCGTGGCGGACCGTGTCGGGCGGTCCTTCCGCGATCAGACGCCCGGCATCCAGGCACAGCAGTCTGTCGGCCAGCGGCAACAGAAACGGCATGTTGTGCTCGACGATCAGCACGGTTGTGCCGGCCCGGGCCAGCGCCCGCAGCCGCTTGGCCAGGACCACCTGTTCCGCCACGGAAAGCCCCGCCGCCGGTTCGTCAAGCAGCAACAGCATCGGCCGCAGCGCCAGGGCGCGGGCGAGGTCGACCTGGCGCCGCAGTCCATGCGTCAGCGTCGCGGCCGGCGCGTGTGCCATTTCCGTGAGGTCCAGGTCGTCAAGGATCGTTACCGCCTCCCGCTCCGCACGTCGCAGGGTGCCCACGCCGCCGGTCAGCGCCGACAGGAACCCGCCGCCAGGGCCGCCGCATCGCGCCGTCGCGACGCTCTCAAGGACCGACAGTTCCGGCAGCATGGGCGCGCTCTGATAGGTGCGGGCGACGCCGCCGCGGGCGACGGACACCGCGCGGGCATGGGTGATGTCCCGTCCGGCACAGACGATGCGGCCCCGGTCGGGGCGCTCCACCCCGGTGACCAGGTTCAACAGCGTGGTCTTGCCCGACCCGTTCGGACCGATCAGGCCGGCCACCTCGCCTGCCCGAATCGACAGCGTGATGCCATCGACCGCCATCAGGCCGCCGAACGACTTGCCGAGGTCCGTGATTTCCAACAGCGGCGCGCCCGGCGGCGGGATCGGCGGTGCCGCCAGCGGCAGCGGCGCCGGCAGGGACGGCCGGGACTCAGGCCAGAGGCGCTGGCGCAGCCGGGACAGCCGCCCGATCAAGCCGTCGGGGGCGACCACGATCATCGCCAGCAGGACCGCGCCGTAGGCGATCAGGTATCCGCGTTCCAGGAACCGCAGCCATTCGGGGAGGTGGATCAGCAGGACGGCGCCCAGAACCGCGCCGGCAATGCGTGTGCGTCCGCCGACCACCGCCATCGTCAGGCAGGCGACCATGACCGGAAATTCCAGCGCCTCGGGCGAAATGACACCGATGGTATGGACGTAGAGCGCCCCCGCGGCACCGCCGTAGGCAGCGCTCAACAGAAAGGCCGCAAGCCGCAGACGCGCCGTATCCACGCCCAGACAGCGCGCGCCGATCTCGTCGGCGCGCATCTGTGCGAAGGCGAGCCGCAGGTGACCGCGCGTCAATTGCCAGGCCGCCAGCGCGCCGACCGCGACGACCGCCCACACGAAAACCAGGATCGGAAGTCCCCGGCCAAGCTGCGACCCGAACAGGACGATGCCCGGGACCCCCGGGATCCCGTTTGCGCCGCCCGTCACCGTCTCCCAGTTGATCGCAACCAGCAGCACCGCCTGGGCGATGCCCAGCGTGGCCAGCGCCAGATAGTGCGACGCCAGGCGCAGCACCGGCAGCGCGACCACCGCGGCGACCGCGACCGGCACCGCAAGCGACAGCGTGAAGGTCAGCCCGAAGGGAACGCCGAAGCGGGCGCCCAGGATGCCCGTCACATAGGCGCCAAGCCCGAAGAACGCCCCCTGCGCCAGCGACAGTGCGCCCGCCTGTCCGAAGATAAAGTGATAGCCGATCGCCAACAGCGCGTAGATCCCGGCCACGGTCAGCACGCGCTGTTCATAGGCGTTCGCGAACAGCAGTCCGTACAACAACAGCCCGGCCGCCGCCGCGGCAAGCGGCAGGTTCAACCCCCTGGATGGCCAAGTCGGCACCGGGCCCTCCCGCTAGACGCGCCGGCGGGCCGCCTCGCCGAACAGGCCCTGCGGTCGAAAGAAAAGAATCAGCAACAGCGCCCCGTAAAGGCAGGCGACCGCGACCGTGTGGCTGAGATAGGCGGAGACAAGCACCTCGAACAAGGCGATCAGGAACGCGCCCGCAACCGCGCCGAGAACCGAGCCCCAGCCGCCGATCACCACCGCGATATAGGCCGCGATGATGTATGCGGTTCCGTCCGTGGGCGTGATGAAGAACCGGTTCGCCAGCAACAGACCCGCCGCCCCGGCCAGGGCCGCGCCCAGCGCGAACGTGGCGGCGATCATGCGGTTGACGGGGATACCCAGGGCCCGGGCCATCTCCCTGTCCTGGGCGGTTGCGCGCAGGCGGCGGCCGAACTGGGTCCGCTGGAACAAAAGCTGCTGGGCGACGATCAGGATTGCAGCCGCCGCGACGATCGCGACCTGCTGCTTTTCGAGGACCAGCCCGCCGATCTCCCAAAAACCGCCCGCGACCAACGGCGGCGTCGCCTCGGGCTCGGGGCCGAAGCCGGCATTGACGCCGTTCTGCAACATGATGCCGACGGCGATCGTGGAAATGAACACCGCCACGGGCGGCCTGTCTTTCAACGGGAAATAGGCAAGCCAGGACAGCAGCAATCCCAGGCCGGCCATGCTGACCAGCACGAACGGCAGCAGGACAATCCCCGGAACCGGCGCAAGGGTCGCCAGCGCCACCCCGGCATAACCGCCGGCCATCACCATGTCGCCTTGCGCGAAGTTGACTGCACCGGTGGCGTTCAGGATCAGCACGAAGCCCAGCGCGACCAGTGCGTAGGCCGCGCCAAGCGCCGTTCCGTTGACCAATAGCTGCAGAACCGTCACCGGTCTCGTGTCCGTCGATGCGCCGCCGCCGCGCCGATCGCTGGCGGGACGGGCAGCTTACAGAACGCCGGTCACGTTGTCGTAGCGTTTGACGATGCGCGGCACCCGCGATGCGCCGTCGTAGCACATGATCACGGCCGAATGGGCCATGTTGCCCGTGCCGTCCGACCGGTAACGCATCGCCAGCCCCTGGTACTCGTTGGCCGACAGCCAGTCGGCCACGGCCTTGGGCCCGCGGGCGCCCTGCCGGATCGCTTCCAGCGTCATCATCACGCCGTCATATTGGCCCAGCGCAAATGCGTCCGGCTCGTCGTCGTAGGCGGCGCGGTAGGCATCGCGCCAGGCCTCCAGCGCCGGACTGCCGCCGTACACGGGCGAAGACGCGCTTTCCGCGCACACCCCTTCTAGCTCGGACGGTTCAAGCCGCGCCGCCGTCGCCGGCTGATGCATGGCGGATCCGGCAATGATTGGCAGACCGAGCTTCATGGTGGCCGCCGCCCTGACGATCAGCGCCGTCGGCGGTGCGTGCAGATGCAGCAATAGGGAATCCGCACCGGCCGCGCGGATTTTGGCCAGCACCGGCGTCATGTCCTTGATCCGCGTATCCAGCCCCTCGTCCAGGACCGGCGTCACGCCCAGCCGTTCGAGGTTCGCCAGAATATGCTGGCGGCCGGACTGCCCGTAGGCGGATGTCTGATAGACGATCGCCGGCTTCCTGGCGCCAAGCACCGACACCGCATAGTCCACGTGCGCAACCTTGGTCACGGCGTCGCCGGGAAAGAACCGGAACACCCAGGGGCTGTCCAGTTCGGTAATCTTGGCGGTGCCCGAGACGGTGATCAGGGGCACGCCGTAATCGTTCGCAACCGGAATCATGGCCAGCATCTGGGTCCCAAGCATGCTGGCGGCCACCGCCGTCGCGTCGCCGTCGGCCAGCGCCCGTTCCAGGGCGTTGACCGCGATCTCGGGAGAGGTCGCTGTGTCGGCGACGTCGTAGGTAACCGTGACGCCCTCCGGCGGGTTTTCCAGGGCCAGGACGGCGCCGTTGCGCTGGCTGGTGCCTTCAAGCGACAGGAACCCGGTGACAGGGACCAGGATCGGGACGTTCGCGTCTGCCGCCGGCGCGGCTGCGGCGCCAAGCAGGATTGCCAGGCCCGGCAACAGCCGAACCACAACGGTGAGCATGCGCATCGGACCGCGGATCGCCTCCTGTTTTTCTGATTGCCCACGCGGTGACGGGAGGGCGATGTAGCACGCGGATATGCAGCGGTGAAGGCAAATCGAGGCGCCGCCGCGTCGGCTATTTCTAAAGCGACAGCGCCTGGCGCACGCTCAGGAACTGATAGCGGTTGTCCAGGGTGAAATAGACGTCCACCAGCCACACGCGGTAGAAAATGGCTTGGCGCACCTTGTAGCGACAGCGGAAGAACTTGATCTCCGGATCGGGTTCGTCGCAAGGCGCGCCCCGCAGCGCCATCCAGTCGCGCACCGTATTGACGTCCGAACCCTTCTTCAGCGCGGCCATCAGGTCGTCCTCCAGCGAGTCTGGCCGATCGTTGCGCAGGAACGGGTTGTCCAGCGGATCCGTGATCACCGCCTCGGGATGCCCGCCGCACGCGCCTACCGCCAGAATCGCCACGACTGCCACAAGCTTGGTTACCAGACACGCCATGGCCTCCTTATATCGCGTCAATTCGCCCGGACCAATCGCCGTGCGGCTTGACCCGGTGCCCGTGCGGGAACCAGGATCGTCACAAGACGGGTCAGCAGGAGGGCACGTTATGGCGCTGTCGCCGTATTTCACGCCGGCCGCGGGCGGGGACACCGCGTTCACGGTCGAAGCGCCGCGGATCAAGTTCGGGCGTGGCGCGCTGGACGAGATCGGCGCGGACGCGCGTGCGCTGGGGATGCGCCGGGTCGCCCTGTTCACCGATCCCGTGGTGGCCAAGCTGGCGCCCGTCGCGCGCGCCCGGGACGCGCTGCAGGCGGCGGGGCTGGACGTCGCTGTCTACGCGGATGTGGAAGTCGAACCGACGGACCGCTCGTTCAAGGCCGCGACGGCATTCGCGGCCGACGGACACTTCGACGGCTACGTCTCGGTCGGCGGCGGATCGGTGATGGACACCGCCAAGGCCGCCAACCTGTACGCCACCCATCCGGACGATCTCCTGGCCTACGTGAATGCGCCCATCGGCGCCGCAACCCCCATTCCCGGTCCGTTGAAACCGCACATCGCCTGTCCGACGACACTCGGGACGGCTTCGGAATGCACCGGCATCGCGATCTTCGATCTGCTGGAACTGGAGGCCAAGACCGGCATCGCCGGTGCCGCGCTGCGCCCGGTTCTGGGCGTGTTGGACCCGGCAAACCTGCAGACCTTGCCGTCGCCGGTGGTCGCCGCGAACGGGTTCGACGTGTTCAGCCATGCCTTCGAATCCCTGACGGCGCGGCCCTACAGCCACCGCGCCGCGCCCCAGAACCCGCTGCGGCGGCCGCTCAGCCAGGGCGCCAACCCCTACAGCGACATCGCCTGCCTGGAGGCGATCACGCTGGTCGGCCGGCACCTGGTCGGCGCGGTCAACGACCCCACGCCGGATGACTTCGAAGCGCTGCTGTTCGCCGGCATGCTGGCCGGCATCGGCTTCGGCAACGCCGGCTGCCATATCCCCCACGGCATGTCCTATGCGGTCGCCGGCCTGGTACGCGACTACCACGCCGACGGCTGGCCATCGAACCACGCGATGGTGCCGCACGGCATTTCGGTAATCGTGAACGCCCCCGCCGTGTTCCGTTTCACCGGCTCCGCCTGCCCCGACCGACACATGAAGGGCGCCGTGGCCATGGGCACGGACATGACCGGGGTGGATCCGAAGGATGCGGGTGCGCTGTTGGCCGACCGGATCGTCGAGATGATGCGGGCGACCGGCATCCCCAACGGGCTGAGCGGCGTCGGCTACGGCCCGGAAGACGTGGATGCGCTGGTCGAACGCGCCTTCCTTCAGCAGCGGTTATTGACCAACGCGCCCTGCCCGGTCGGCCGGGACGACCTCGCCGCGCTGTTTACGGATGCCCTGCGCTATTGGTAAGGCGATGCCCGGTGGCTACGGGACCGGCGCGCCGTGGGCCGCCTCCAGGATCGCATACCATTCCTGCCGGTCCAGTTGCAGGTCGCAGGCCGCCGCGTAGGACCTGATCCTGTCCACGCGCGCCGTGCCGACGACCGGGATCGGCTTCGACGGGTGGTTCAGCACCCAGGCCAGCATCACCTGGGCCGAACTGAAGCCTTCATGCTGGTGCTCGACCTGGGCGATAACCTTGCGGATACGGGTTTCCCGCGGTTCCTTGCTGGCAAAAAGCCGGCCACCGGCCAGCGGCGACCAGATCATCGGCGATACCCGCCCGCGCTGGCACTGGTCCAGTGTGCCGTCATACAGGGCCTCGGTCTGCAGGATCGAGAATTCCACCTGATTCGTGATCAGGGGCCGGTCCAGGCGCGACTGCAGGAGACTCAACTGGTGCGGCAGGAAGTTCGACACGCCCACATGGCGGACCTTGCCGGCCTGGCACACCGTCTCCAGACCGTCGGCCGTGTCGTCCGCATCCATCAACGGGTCCGGCCGGTGGATCAGAAGCACGTCCAGGTAGTCGGTTCCCAGCGCCGCCAGAGTCGAGTCCACCGACGCGACGATATGCTCCCGGGTCGAGTTGTAGTGTTTGACGCGGTATTGCGGCCGCGTCCGCGCGGCAAAGGCGATTCCGCACTTGGAGATGATCTGGATGCTCTCTCGGTCGCCGCCCCATTCCGCAAGGCCGGCGCCCAGGACGCGCTCGCCTTCGTGCTTGCCGTAGACATCGGCGCTGTCGATGGCGTCAAGGCCCGCATCCACGGCGGCCTCTATCCGTTCGGCGACGAATCGCGGGTTGACCTTGGCCTCGTGCGTGTCGACCAGCCGCCATACGCCGAAGATCAGCCTCGGCATCGATGGGCCGTCTGGGTGAATGTCCAGTCTCGGAACGGTCATTGGCATGGCATCAGAACTGGTTGCGGTCACGGATGAAATTGTCCCATTGCTTCTCGCCAACATCGCAAGGGGGGCCCGCATGGCCGGCGACCCTGACCAGTAGGCCAGGCCGCCCGGCGTCCGGCGCGGATCCGCCGGCGATCTCCCGGACCAGCTTGGTGCGGATCGCCCCGGCAAAACTGCGAAACGACTCGGCAACCACCAGGAATGCACCGGGCCCGCCGATCACGCAGTTCGCGTAATAAAGATCCAGGTCCTTTGTCGTCGGAAACCCCCAGGGGTTCGGGCGGTCGTTCATGATCGGCAGTCCGTTGATAGTGATGCCGCGGGCGACGGCCTGATCGCGTGCCACCGTGACCAGCGGCCCGTAGTTGTTCGGACCGTCGCCGGAAATGTCGATCACCCGCCGGGTTCCATCGAAGCCGTTGTTGTCGAACATCGGGATCGAATAGACGATCGCATTGCTGATGGAGGTTCGCTGTGCGGTGAACAGCGGCGAAACCGCGATCTGCCGGGCAAAGGCGCGCGCGCCGTCCAGATCGGCGATCTCGCGCCAGCCGACAACGACACGGTAGTAGTCCAGACCAGCCCATTCCACATAAGCAAGCGCGATCCGCCCGTGACGCCCGGACGTGACCGCCTGAACCACGGCCGGATCGGACAGCGCGTCGATATAGCCGCGCCGCTGCAACTCGGCCTCCTCCTTGTCGATGCTGCCGGACACGTCGACGGCCAGCACAAGCTCGAGGTCGACCGCGGTCGCTGCCGCCCCGACCGACGCCCCGACCGACGCCCCGGTCCAAACCAGCATGCAGGCGAATGTGAAGATCGAGATGCTGCGCATCCACGCCATTACAACGCACGCGGGGATCGCCTGCAACCTTGCCCATCCGGCGGGACGCATCGGTTTCGTCATTGCAAAGACCGGCCTGCAACGGAACGGACCGACGTCTCGGCATGCGTCCTCGGCCGCCGGAACCGACCACCGCACAATCCTTTGTAAAAGATGGCAGAATCCGAGGCATATCCACTCAAAAACCGACCGGACTGTCTACTCAGAGACCCGCTTGTTCGTGTCCATGCGCATCGTTCAACGGCTCGTTTTCTGCCCGAATGGTGCATTCGTAACCCAAATGATCCTGCTGCCGCGCCTGTCTGCGCGCATCAAATATCTTGTCAGACAGGCCGTTCCTGCTTCATTCTGCCGCCACCCCGGGGGAAAAGCCTAAAAGGCAAGAACTGTAGCAGGGAAGGAATTCATCATGGCCGCCGTGTCCCGTCGCGACCATCTGGTCGATACCGCACTTAGCCTCTTCTACCGGGAAGGGTTCCACGCAACCGGTATCGACAGAATCCTCAGCGAGGCCGGTGTGGCCAAGATGACGCTGTACAACCACTTCCGTTCGAAGGAAGACCTGATCGTCGCAACGCTGCAATTGCGCGACGAACAATTCCGCGCGTGGCTGATGGAGGCGGTCGAAAAGAAGGCGAAGAAGCCGCACAAGCGGCTGCTGGCGCTGTTTGACGCTATTGAGGACCATGTCTCCGGGCGCGGTTTCAGCGGCTGCATGTTCGTCAACGCGGCGGCGGAATACGCGCCGCGCAAGGATCCGGTCCACAAGGTCGCGGCGAACCACAAGAAACTGCTGTTGGACTACATCACCGGCCTGGCCAAAGAAGCCGGCGCGAAGAAGTCCGCAGATCTTGCCCGCCAGCTTCTGGTGTTGATGGACGGCGCAATGGTCGGCGCGCAGGTTTCCGGACCCGGTGATGCGGTCGGCGCGGCCCGTCAAGCCGCTCGCGGGCTGATCGACAAGGCTGTCGGCAAGTCCTAGACCGCGGCGGCGCGGCTTCCGTCGTGGCGCCGCTCCTCATCGGGGGCTGGCGAAGAGACCCCAATATCTTGGGTTGGGCTGAGTCAGCACAGCCAAATGCGGTGTGCAGACCAGCTTGGCCTGTCATTTCGCCGCTTCTTCTGGCACAATTGAGCCTGATCAATGAGAGGCTGGCCGGGGTGTGGGACGTCATTCCGGTCCAGCCTGGCGAATCCATGCGCAGGGCGGAACGCGTTCGTTTCCACCAGTTGTGGTGCATTCATGGAACCGCAAGACGACTACTACGAGCAATATTACGGCAAGACCGGCCGACGCCGGAAACCGTCGCCCTGGCGGATCCATTTCGTCGCCATCGCGATCGTTATGGCGGTGGGTGCGGTCGTAATCCTCTCGGGCGTGACCGATCGCTGGATGACCGCGGACAACGATCAGGAAGCCCATACGATCGACGTGCATAACCTGGGCGCCTTGCGTTAGGCACCGCTCCGGCGCAGCGTTCCGTGCCCGCCGGCGCTTCGCCGGCAGGTGCGCTGCGCTGTTGTCAAGCCGCCGCGCGGCAGGCAGGTTGGGCTCCCGTGCCGCAACAGGATCGGAGTGCCGCGCCCCATGACCGCCGAATCCACCCAGCCCTGGCTGGCGCCGAGCACGCCAGTTCCCGATGCACCGGGCGACCGGTTCGCCCACATGCTGGCCGCGCCGGGGATCCTGCGCGCGCCCGGCGCGCATAACGCGCTGTCCGGACTGCTGGCGAAGCGGGCGGGCTTCCGCTGTCTCTATGTGTCCGGTGCGGCCCTGACGGCGTCGATGGGATTGCCCGACCTGGGCGTGCTGGCGCTGGACGAGCTGATCGCGGCGACCCGGCAGATTGCCCGCGCCACCGGCCTGCCGTTGATCGTCGATGGCGACACGGGATATGGCGAGTCTTTGAACGTCATGCGTCTGGTCCGCGAGTTGGAGGACGCAGGGGCCGCCGCGGTCCAGATCGAAGACCAGGTGATGCCGAAGAAGTGCGGTCATCTGAACGACAAGCAACTTGTCCCGGCCGAGGAGATGGCGCGCAAGATCGCTGCGGCCCGGCGCGCCCGCACCCATTTACGCATCGTCGCCCGCACGGACGCTGCCGCGGACGGCATCGAGCGCGCCGTTGAACGCGCACGGCTTTACCTGGAGGCAGGGGCGGATGTCATATTCCCCGAAGCGCTGACCAGCGAGGCCGATTTCCGGCACATGCGGGCATCGATCGACGCACCGTTGTTGGCCAACATGACCGAGTTCGGTCGCACGCCTTACCTGAACGCCGATCAGTTCGCGGAGATCGGCTTCGATGTGGTGATCTGGCCCGTCTCGTCGCTGCGGGTGGCTGCGAAGGCCGTCGAATCGTTGTACCGGCATCTGGCCGAGGCCGGCGAGACCCAGACCATGCTGGATCGGATGCAGACGCGCGCGGAACTGTACGAAACCATCGGTTACGGTGCCTACGAGTCCCTGGACGAGACGATCGCGGCAAGCGTCGTGCCGGACACGCCGGACTGAAACGGCCGGACCCGTGCCGCGAGGCCGGCAGGTCTATCGGCGTGAAACGTATCGCACCGGGCCCGCAGCTTCCACCGCGGTGTCGTCGCCCATCCCCAAGGCGGGATCCGGAATGTCGGCTTCGCCGAACGTGACGGAACGGTTCCGACCCGCACCTTTGGCCTCGTAAAGTGCCTGGTCCGCCCGCTTCATGATCCCGGAAAAGTCCAGGTCCTTCCGATCCAGCGCCGCAATCCCCATGCTGACGGTGAACTTCAGACTGCCGGTGTCCAGCGGGATCTCGATTGCGGCCAAGGCCTCGCGCATCCGTTCCGCGACCCGCCGCGCCTCTAATGTCCCCGTTTCGGGCAGCATGATGGCGAATTCCTCGCCGCCGATCCGCCCGATTACGTCGTTTTCACGCAACAGCCCGCGGCATTCACGGCAAAGCTCTCGCAGGATCTGATCGCCGATATGGTGTCCGTAGCTGTCGTTGATGATCTTGAAATGGTCGGCATCCAGCATGATGACCGAAAGGGGATGGTCGTACCGGCGGGCGCGCGCAAATTCCGGCTCGGACAGTTCCAGGAAATGGCGCCGGTTGCTGACATTGGTCAATTCGTCCGTCGTCGCCAGATGCCGCAGACGGCTTTCGGCCCGTTTCCTGGCTTCGATCTCCGCCTTCAGCGCGGCGGTCTGCTGTTCCAGTTGGATTTCCAGTCCGATCCACTTCGCGAACAGCCGGGTCAGTTCCAGCTCGCCTTCCGTAAACGGTCGCGTCCTTGGCGCCGGGCTTGAGAAACTCAGCGTGCCGAAGCGCTGTCCGTCGGCAACCAGTGGCGCGCCGATATAGGTCTCCAGGCCGAATTTCGCATAGCACTGATGGTCGCTGATTTCGCTTTTGCCCACGTGGTTAAACCCAACCGGCGCCGCGGCAGCCAGAACGTGAACGCAGTAGGTGTCCTGGAGGTTGAAGGACTGACCCGGCTCGACCTCGCCGCCGGGCGTGAGCGCGTTGACGACCGTGTATTTGCCGCCGCGAATCTGGCTGATGATCGCAATCGGTGCGCCAAACCGTTCGGTGCCCAGGGTGAGGATCCGCGCAATCTTTTCGTCCACGGAAAGGTCGTGGTCGGAGGTGATTTCGTGCAGCCGCTTCAGACAGCGGCCATTCTCGTTCTGGTCGGTCGTGTCGCTGAGAACCACCGTCAGGCGGTCCGCTGTGCGCGACGCGGAGACCTTCATCCAGCAAAGGCTGTCCTGAACCTCGAAGCGGTGCTGAAAGGCGACCTGAGGTTGGTTCCTGGCCTCGTCGAAAAGCCGAACGAATAGCCCGTTCAACAGCGGTTCGATTTCCGCGCGGGGAATGGCTCTCCCGACGGTCCGTTCGCCCAGCCAGCCGGTCAGGATCTCGGCCGGCGCATTCAGATATTCGATTTCGAGGTCGTCTTCATCGGCCGACCTGGCCCATTTGAAGACGAGAACGGCATCATCGAGATACTCGAAATACGCATTCGCGTATGTCGAGAAACCCAACTCCGCGTCGGCACCGCCGTCAACGTCCCGCATCGGCAACTTTCCCCCACTCCTACCTATCCGAGTGTGCAAAGTCTTTCTCAAGATTCGCTTAAACACCTGCAAGAAAGGCGCGAATCCTGGCCGTTCTTGCGCCTACAGGTCGATCCTTAACGGCTCTGAAGCGGGTCTTTTGGTAAACCGGCCAGGCACCGAGCCAGCACCGTCATGGAGCCAGCGCGCGATGGTTTACAAGACGATTATGCTGGCCGAGGACGACCCGATCGTCCGCGGCATGTACGAAGGCATCCTGGACCGCGGCGGCTATGTCCCGCTGACGGCAACGACCGGGAGCGAATGCCTGGCGCTGTTGGCCAACAAGAAGCCCAAGGCGATCATTCTTGACGTCAACATGCCGGATCTGAACGGCATCGAGACATGCAAACGCCTGCGGACTCAGGCGAAATACAAGGGCCCGATCATCTTCCTGACCGGTGCCGACGACATCGAAACCGTGCGCTCCTGCCTCGCCGCCGGCGGTGACGACTACATCCTGAAGACCGCCCAGCCGAACGAGTTCCTGCGCCGCGTCAACCGCTGGGTGGAGGGCGACCTCGACGCTCTGCGCAACCGCGACGGCAACTAGCCGAACCCCAACTCTCCCACGCAAGATACGCGTTCCACCGACGCTCCAAAATCTCCTGAGAGCGGTATTATGAAACCGCACTTCGGCGCGCGTGGCAGCACAACTTAAGGGTTCTTTAGCGCCGGATAGGTAACCTTACTTGGGTCACAGGCCATTGAAATCAAATGATTTCTCGACGGCTGGCCGGTCCCTGTGACCGCAGCAGATACAGGAGAACCAGCGCCATGAGAGTCATCTCCACCCATTTGATCGCGGCTCTTGCCGTCTTGACCGCCAGCCTCGCGCCATCGGGTGCATCCGCGGCCGGCAACGATGTCCAGATCGCGAACCGAACCAACACGTTGGTGTTCGGCAGGGTATCCGGAGACACCGTGAAGACCCTGAAGAAACTCGATCCGATGGTTCGGTACCTCACCAAACGTCTCAGCCATCTCGGCTATGCCCAGAGCGATACGGTCGTGGTGCGGTCCAATCAGGAGATGGCGCAGCTTCTGCGAAGCGGACAGGTCGATTTGGTTTCGGAAACCGCGCTGTCGGCCTTCTTGTTCGCGGAGTCGGCCGATGCACAGCTGCTGATGCGTGAATGGAAGAAAGGCGTGGCGCAGTACAACACCGCCCTGATCGCCAGGCCCGAAAGCGGCATCACCCGGCTTGAGAATCTCAGGGACAAGGTTGTCGCCTTCGAAGATGCCGGTTCCACATCGGGCTTTCTCTATCCGCTGGCGGTCCTGCGCCAGGCCGGCCTCGAGCTGGTCCCGGGCCGGCGCGGCCAGAGACCCCCGCCGGGCAAGGTCGGCTACATCTTCACCAACGGCGAGGTGAACGTGGCAGCCTGGGTTGCCCGCGGCCTGGCCGATGCCGGCGCCATCAGCAACCTCGACTGGGAGGACATTGCGCGGACCCCCAACAGCTTCAAGGCGGATCTTTCCGTGTTTTACGAAGGGAGCCCGATCATGCGGTCGGTTCTTCTGGTCCGCGGCGATTTGGACCCGGAGGTCAAGGCCGCGCTGAAGCAGATCCTGTCGACCATGCACGACGACGCGGAAGGCAGGGAGGTCCTCAAGGCCTATTACAAGGTCAAGCGCTATGACGAGATCGCGGGTGCCGTCGAACAGGACATGAACCGCCTGCGCGAGGTCTACCAGTTCATCAAAGACGCCATGTAGACGCCGTCGTGTAGATGCAGCCCGGTAGATGCAGCTTAGAACCCGGTATGGCCTGACGATCCTTGTTGTGATCGTCGTTACGGTGACAGTCGTCGCTTCGGCGACGCTGTTCAGGGTTCGCTCGCTGCTGGACGAGACCCAGCGCCACGGCACGGAGGAAATGAATGCGGCGCTGGAGGAACAGCTGCACGAATTCGGCATTGCCACCGCCGAACAGCTCGCATCGGTGCTTGCCGAGCCGCTTTACCACTTCGAACTCGACAGAATCCTCAACCTGTTGAACCCTGTGATCGTACAGGATGCGGTGATCAAGGCGGAGGTCTTCGATCCCTCCGGCCTGGTGGTCCACGACGGCACGGACGCCATGGAGGGCTACGGGCAGGATATCAGCGACCATTCCGCCATCGAGATCGCTCTGAAAGACCGGAACTCCGCATCTTCGCTGGAAGGAGAAATCCTGGAAGCGGCTGCGCCGATCATCGTGGGCAGCAGGGTCTTGGGCGGCGTTCATCTGCACATCTCCGCCCGCGATCTTCTGACCCGAAGCTCGAGAATGTCGCAGGCGCTTCAGGCAATCCGGGACGACGGCATCGACGATTTCATCACTCTAACCGGCATTCTTCTGATCTCGTTGTCTCTGTCGGGAATGGTTATCGCCTATCTGCTTGCCCGCGGCATGGCCCAGCCGATCACGGCATTGACCGACGTGGCGCGGCGTATCGGTCGAGGCGACTATTCGGCGGTCGCCGCCGTGAACCGCAAGGACGAGATCGGCGACCTGGGACGTTCGTTCAGGAGCATGGCGCACGACTTGCAGGTGGCCCACGACGAGCTGGCCGGTGCCAAGGAAGAGGCCGACCGCGCAAACGCGATGAAATCCCAGTTCCTGGCGAACATGAGCCATGAGATCAGGACACCCATGAACGGCGTCCTGGGCATGACCGATCTTTTGATGCGCACCGAGCTGACCCGCCGCCAGTCGCGGTTCGTCAAAGCGGTGCGGCAGTCTGCGGAGGGACTGCTTTCCATCATCAACGACATCCTTGACTTCGCGCGGATCGAGGCGGGCAAGGTCAACTTGGACCCGACGACCGACTTCGACCTTCACGAACTGGTTGCCGACGTGGTCGATCTTGCCGCCGAAACCTCGCATGCCAAGGCGCTTCACATCGCGGGGATGCTGGCCGAGGACGTGCCGCGCTATGTCAAGGGTGATCCGAACCGCCTGCGCCAGGTGCTGATGAATCTGGTCGGAAACGCCATCAAGTTCACCGAGGAAGGCGAGGTCGTGGTGCGGGTCGGTAACGATCCCGGGGACGCGACCGCGCGGCTTCGGTTCGAGGCGGTCGATACCGGCATCGGAATTGAACCGGCCGCCCAGAGCCGTTTGTTCGCAGCCTTCGAGCAGGCCGACGGTTCGATCACGCGCCGCTTCGGAGGCACCGGTCTGGGACTGGCGATTTCCGCCCAACTGGTCGATCTGATGGGGGGCAAGATCGGAGTCACCAGCGCGCCGCGCGAGGGGTCGACCTTCTGGTTTACTGCTCAGCTGCCGGAGGTCGACGCCGCCGAGGTTGGTTTTGCCGTAACGCGCAGCCTGGACGGAATGCGCATTCTGATTGTCGACAACAATGCGACATCGACGAACGTCATCTCTTCGGCGGTCCTAGGCTGGAACGGGCATCCGGAATCCGTGCGGGACGGCCCGGCCGCTCTCGATCGACTGACCGAGGCCGCTGCCAAGGGGTCCCCCTTCGACCTGGCGATCGTCGAAATCGCGCTGCCGGGAATCAATGCGATTCAACTGGCTCAGCGGATTCACGCCAGGCCGGCATTGGCTGGTCTGCCGATCATCGTCATGACGTCCTTCGACTGGCATGGCGATGGCGCCAAGGCCGAACAGGCTGGCATTCGGGGCGTGTTGACCAAGCCGATACGCCAGACCGAGTTGTTCGACGAGATCGCAACCGTACTCGGCAAGAAGCTATTGATTGCACCGGCACCGGACGAACCCGAAGCTGCGGATAGCGTGCGCGAGGCCGCAATCGAATTCGGCCATCGCGTTCTCCTGGCCGAGGATAACCCTGTCAACCAAGAGGTCGCGAAGGAGTTCCTTGCAGAACTCAATTGCGACGTCGAAGCCGTGGTCAATGGCAAGCAGGCGGTTTCGGCCTTCGAGAAGGGTGGCTTCGATGTCGTCCTAATGGATTGCCAGATGCCGGAGATGGACGGCCTGCAGGCCGCCCGACACATTCGCCAGCGCGAACGCGACTTGGGAGCGGACAAACCGATCCCGATCATCGCGGTGACGGCCAACGCCTACGAGTCCGATCGCCGGCTGTGCCTGGATGCGGGCATGACCGACTACCTGGCCAAGCCTTTTACCCAAGAGGGACTGAAAGAGGCGCTGCGGCGCGCCTTTGACTCCGACAGTCACAACGCCGACGAGGACAAGCCCATGCAAGATGCAAACGATAACGCACCTGCGGGCGGGCCGCTGGACCGCACCGTGCTGGAGACGCTGGCGGCGGTGACGCCCAACGATCCCGGCAGCCTGGTGAAAAAGGTCATCGACCTTTACCTGGAGCATGCGCCGGGCCTGGTGGAGGACATTCGCCAGGCGCTGGACAGCGGCGACTTCGATGCGGCTCGAAACGCAGCGCACAGCTTGAAATCCAGCAGCGCCAATGTGGGCGCCATCCAGCTTTCGGCGCAATGCAAGGAACTGGAGGATGCCGCGCGCGAGGGCAAAGTCGACGCGCCCGACACCGCTGCCGCAACAATCGACAAAGAATTCACAGCCGTCTGCGGCGCCCTGCAGTCGGAATTGTCTGAGAGAACAAAAGGGGCCGCCTGAAATGCCCGATTCGTTTGTTATCCATGAGCCCGCGCTCATTCTCGTCGTCGACGACGACCCTGCCCAACGCCTGATTTTCAAAGAGACGCTGGCGAACGCGGGTTACCGTATCGAAGAGGCGGCCGACGGGAATGAGGCGCTGAAGAAAGCGCAGCAGCTCAAGCCGGACCTGATCGCGCTGGATGTGATGATACCGGGAATGGACGGCTTCGAAACCTGTGCTGCGATTCGCCGGGATGAAGAATTGCGTCACATCCCTGTCATGATGGTGACGGGCCTTGAGGATGTGGATTCAATCGAGCGGGGCTTTATCGCCGGCGCGACCGACTTCGTCACCAAGCCCGTGAACTGGCTGCTGTTGGAATACAGCGTGATGTATCTGCTGCGCACCAGCCGGATGGAAGGCCAGCTGAGGGCTGCGAAAGAGGAGGCGGAATCCGCCAACCGTGCCAAGACCGCCTTTATCGCCAATATCAGCCACGAGTTGAGGACTCCGTTGCACGCCATTATCGGGTTCTCCGAGGTGATGCACGCCCAGACGGTCGGGGCAATGGGCGATGATATCTATCGCGACTATCTGGAAGAGGTTCTGAACGGTGGCCGCAACCTGTTGACCATGATCGACAGCATCATCGACCTGGCGAAGGCCGAAAGCGGGTCTCTCTCGATCGAGATGGACACGGTCGACCTTTCCGCCCTTGTTGACAGCGCGATCGCCGGCCTGACGAACCTCGCCACGGATGCCAGCATCGCCTTGACCGTGAACACGCCGAAGCGGGTGGTCCCGGTCCGTGGCGACGAGACGCGCCTCAGGCAGATGTTGGCGCAGGTCGTATCGAACGCGGTCAAATTCACGCCGGAAACCGGCGCCGTCACCGTCAGTCTGGACGACGAAAGCGCAGAAGCCATTACAATCGCCGTCAGTGACACCGGCGTGGGCATGGCGTCGGAGGACATCGCGAGGGCGTTGTCGCCGTTCAGCCAAGTTAATGGTTCGCTGTCGCGTCCCCAGCAGGGTGCGGGCGTCGGGCTGCCGCTGGCCGCGACCATCGCGCGCCTGCACGACGCGACCTTGGCGATGGACAGCACGCCGGGCGAAGGCACCCGGGTGACAATCACGTTTCCGGCGGCTTGCCGGGTGGCCTAGATCACCCGACGACGCCGTTGGCATCCGGGTAATCCGGCATTGCCGCTATCGATGCGAGAAGGATGGTGCCCCCGGGGAGACTCGAACTCCCACTCCGTTGCCGGAAACAGATTTTGAGTCTGCCGCGTCTACCAATTCCGCCACAGGGGCCCCGTTGAATCGGCGGCCCTTTATGGGTACGATCCGGAAAAGGGTCAAGGGCGTTAGGTCTGCTGTTCGGCGGTGAACTGGTCGGCAAACCGGTCCCGGATCTCCAGCACGTCTTTCAGGTTCTCCATCAGGATGTCGACCAGCTTGGGGTCGAAATGCTTGCCGCGCTCGGCCCGCATGTGGGCGATCACATCGTCCAAGGGCCAGGCCTTCTTGTACGGCCGGTCGCATCCCAGGGCATCGAAGACGTCGGCCACCGCGGTGATCCAGCCGAAGATGTGGATCTCCTCCCCGGCCTTGCCGGCCGGGTAGCCTGACCCATCCCATTTCTCGTGATGCTGTTGCGCGATCGTCGCGCCGGCCCGGATCAGTTCGTGCTCGGAATCCTTCAGCATCGCGTACCCCAGAAGGGCGTGATTCTGCACGATGCCCCATTCCTCCGATTCCAGCTTGCCGGGCTTGTTCAGGATCGTGTCCGGAACCCCGATCATGCCGACGCCGTGCAGTGGCGACGCCGCCCGCAAGACCTGCGCCTCCTCGGGATCCAGCCCGTAGCCCAGGGCCAGGACCTTCGAGATCTCGGCCACGCGCCTGACGTGATTGCCGGTCTCCCGTGACCTGGTCTCGACGGCTTCGCCCAGCCGGTAGATCATCTCGCGCTGCGCGCGTTCGTGCTCTTCGTTCATCTGGATGTTCTCGAACGCCACACCCACATTGCGGGCGAAGACCTCGATCAGATGCCGGTACGGCGCCTCGTCGGTGGCCACGTCGGACAAATAAACGATGTAGTTCAAGCCCGACCTGGTGCGGAAGTTCCGCACCACCCTGTCGCCGATGCGGACCGTGCCCTCGTCCTTGATCGCCGTCTCGAAATCCTAAAGCACCTGGCGCGGCAGCATCGGGCGGCGGTCGATTCCGACCTGCTCGGCAAACCGGCCGGTTCCCGCCACCACATCGATGGCCGGCCCCTTGCAGATTGCGGCGATGCCGCTGGTTCGCGCCGCATCGCCGCCCTGGTCCAGGTAGATCAGGGTGGTCAACTGCTCCAGGACGCCCTGCGCAAACAGGCCCATCGACCGTCTTTCGAAGATCGTCGACGTGGCATCGATCACCTGTTCCAAGGCGCGCTTGTTAGACTGCAGCGCCACGACGTTTCGATAGGCCTTCAGGGCGGCATGCATGGCGATGAACAGACGGTCGCCGGTCAAGGGTTCCTCGCTCGCATGCTCGCAGATGTCGTAGACCGTGATCAACCGGCGGTCGATTGGCGTGCCGGACCGGTTTTCCCGCACGATGATGCGGACATTGTGATCGTCTGCCACGTCGCGGACGAAACGAACGAACTCGAGCCCGGCCACGTCGGTTTCCAGGTCCACGTCCACAAGAATGACCGCTGTGTCGGGATGCTCCTGAATAAGCTGCTCCGCGTCGGTCGCGGAGGTGGCGCACAGCACTTCCAGGCCGCGGCCCGCAAATCCGAAACCCTCCAGCTCCTCGCGGACGGCTTCGCAGCCAGGCCAACCTTCGACGACGATCATGACCTTCCACGAACCCTCGCCTGCGAGGGCAGGGGCGGCGCTGACTTCGTCTGCGTGAAAGCCGTGGTCGTGCTGGTACGCGGAATTCATAGATCCTGTTCCTCGGAAATCAGCCTTAGCGGGCGGGCCGAGCCGGCGCTGGTCAAGACGGTTCCCCGGCCCGTAATTCCTATCGGATACAGGTTTAGATCTTCTTGATGGCCGGCCCCCGCCGATTCCCGACCGCCGCCGCGCGGCTTGAATTTCTCGTGAACGCGTTCTTGGAATTGGGAAGGGCAAGCCCCATATGCGGTTGGTTAATTGATTGCGAACGTGACGACATAAGGATTGGATTATGTCCTGCCTTGCGCAACAAAAACCGGCATCCAGAGCCGCCTCGACATTGTTGGCGGGCCTGTCGGTCTGGGCGCTGGTCCTGATCGCGCTTTCCACGGTCCCGCTGGATGCGGGCAGTCATACCGGCGTCTATACGCCCACAGGGCTGGTGACAGCCTACGCCCAGCCGCACGAGCCGGGCGTCGTCTTCGAACGCCAGTTGCTGCCCGTCGATTAGGCATTTGGGCCGGCCGCTGCACCGGAGTGCTAGGTCCGGCGCGCGCTTTTGGTTATAACCGCGCAGATTCTTCCAGACTTCTGCGCAAACCATGTCACTGACCGACACATTCAACGGGCCTCTCAAGCGTCTCTACGACTGGACCATGGGCCTCGCCGCCCATCGCCACGCGGTGGGCTGGTTGGCGCTCATCGCATTCCTGGAAAGCTCGGTTTTTCCGATTCCGCCCGATGTGATGATCATTCCCATGGTCCTCGCGGCGCGGGATCGGGCGTGGGCAATCGCGACCGCGGCCACGCTGGCCTCCGCCGCCGGCGGGCTGGCGGGATATCTCATCGGATACGAGCTGTACGATCTGATCGGCCGGCCGATCATCGAATTCTACGGCTATGGCGACAAGTTCGCGACTTTCCAGTCCTGGTACAGCGCCTGGGGCGCCTGGATCGTCGCCGCGGGCGGATTCACGCCGATTCCCTACAAGGTCATCACGATCGCCAGCGGCGTCGCGGACATGGACCTTGCGACCTTCACGGTCGTTTCGATCGTCAGCCGCGGCGCGCGCTTCTTTCTGGTCGCAGCCCTGCTGTACGCCTTCGGCCCGCCGATCCGCTCATTCGTCGAACGGCGCCTGGCCCTTCTCGCGTTTCTGTTGTTTGCCGGAATCTTCGGTGGGTTCCTGGTCATCGGCCTGGTGATGTAAGGCCGAAACGCCTGCGCGATTCGGTCGCGATCCGCTCGCACGAAGAAGAGACTCGGTCTATATCTCCGACATGGCTGTATTGACCCTAGACCGGCTGATAGACCGGACGCTTCCCGCGGCGCCGCTTCTTCTGTTGGCGGCCAGCGCCATTGTGCTGGGGACGGCCTACCTGTTTCAGTACGGCCTCGGCATCCAACCCTGCAAATTGTGCCTTTATCAGCGGCTCCCCTGGTGGGGCCTGGGCGGGCTGGCCTCGGCGCTGATCATGGCCCGCGGCCGGGCCGGCTGGGTGCGTCCCGGGCTGTTTCTCTGCGCATTGCTGTTGGCAGCCAACGCAGCCCTCGCCGGCTACCACGTGGGCGTCGAACAGGCCTGGTGGGCGGGACCGTCCTCCTGTTCGGCCCCTCCCGGTGGCGGCGCCATGACGTTCGAGGAACTGAAGAGCCAGATCCTCTCCGGGCCCGTCGTGCGCTGCGACAAGATCCCGTGGCAGCTGTTCGGCGTCTCGATGGCCGGCTACAACCTGCTTTTGTCTCTCGGCGTCGCGGCATTCGCCGCGGCCGCGGCGTTTCGACCGGCAGCGGGGCGCCGGCCATGACCCTCGGCCCGCGCTATCTCCCCGGAGACCCGCCGCCCGCGGCGGCGCTGGACCGCATGATCCGGGTCGACCATGCGGGCGAACTGGGTGCGGAACGGATCTACGAAGGCCAGATCGCGGTCCTGGGAAAGGGCCCGAAGGGCAACGTTCTGCGCCACATGGCTGAACAGGAAAAGGCACACAAGCGCGCCTTCGACGAGATGCTGCCACGGCGCCACGTCCGGCCGACGGTCTTTGCGCCCCTGTGGCACGTCGCGGGCTATGCGCTGGGGCGGGCCACCGCCGGCATGGGCGAGGCCTCGGCCATGGCCTGCACCGTCGCCGTCGAGGAAGTCATCGACGAGCATTACGCGGAGCAGGCCGAAAGACTGCGCGCGCTGGGCGGCGAGGAAGAGCTGGTGCAGACCATCGAGCGCTTTCGCGCCGAGGAGTTGGAGCACCGCGACCTGGCGATCGACCACGGCGCCGAACAGGCACCCGGCAGTCCGATGCTGTCGGCGGCGATCAAGGCAGGGTCCAAGCTCGCGATCTGGCTCAGCGAACGGTTCTGACGCCGGATCCGGCGCTCAATAGTCCAGCTCGGTATCCCAATAGAGATAGTCGCGCCAGCTTTCGTGCAGAAAGTTCGGCGGAAAGGCGTGCCCGTTTTGCTGCAGTTGCCAGGTTGTCGGCTGCTCGGGGCGGCGGCGCGGGGCCATGTGCGCCTCCTGCGGCGTGCGGCCGCCCTTCTTGAGATTGCACGGCGCGCAGGCTGCCACGACATTTTCCCATGTGGTGTGGCCGCCGCGGCTGCGGGGAATGACGTGGTCGAATGTCAGTTCCTGCGCCGGAAAGGCGGTGGCGCAATAGACGCAGCTGAACCGGTCGCGCAGGAAGACATTGAATCGGGTGAAGGCGGGACGAGTCGCGGGTTGAACGTATTCCTTCAGCGATATGACGCTGGGCAGCCGTATCGCCATCGATGGGCTGTGCACCGTCTCCTCATATTCCGAGATGACATTCACCCGGTCCAGGACCACCGCCTTGATCGCGTCCTGCCAGGCCCACAGTGACAGCGGGAAATAGCTGAGCGGCCGGAAATCGGCGTTCAGCACCAAGGCGGGGCAGTCGGACAGGCCTGCCGTCACGGCGATCCCTCCAGACCCCGGTCCGAATGCCGGCCGCCGGGCACGGCGCGGGTCGGGGTCCCAGTTCAGGTCGCGATATTGTTAGCGGATGTCCGCCAACGCCACAAGATGTGGTGCGACCAATGGTTCCGCATTCCAGGGAGCTTAATAAACCATTGTTTCGATTTTGTTTAACCCAGGACGCGCTTGAGGAAGGACACCCCCGCCGCAATGCCGGCCGGGTCGATCCCGTGCGGCAGGCCCGGACGGATCATGGTTTCGACCTCAAAGCCATTATCCGTCAATACTTTGGCCACCAGGGGCGTGCACTGAACCGGCACGATCTCGTCGGCGTCGCCATGCACCAGCAGAACCGGCGACCGGGCGCGGACATCCGCCGCAAACGTCTCGGCACCGACCAGCATGCCGGAATAGCCAAGGATGCCCGCCACCGGCGTGTCGCGCCGGGGCGCGACGAACAGACTCATCATCGTGCCCTGGCTGAAACCGACCAGCGCCGTTTGCCCCGCCGGCAGCCCGGTTTCCTCAAGCAGGTCGTCGATATAACCGTCCAGGATCGGCGCCGAGGCCTGGGCGCCGGCCAGAATCGCCTCGGGCGAACGGTCCATCAGCGAGAACCACTGGAAACCAAACGGCGCCATGTCGCAGGGATAAGGCGCGTTCGGCGCGACGAACAGGGCGGTCGGCAGGGCCGCGGACATTTGCGGCGCCAGGCCGATCAGATCGTTGCCGTCGGCGCCCAGCCCGTGCAGCAGGATCACCAGGCGTTCGGCGGCAGTGCCCGACGCGGGGCCGAAACGGGGGCCGTCCAACTTGAAGAAATCATGCATCGATCCGACCTCGACCAGGTATCACGTTCAGCGACGGGCCCGCGCGCGTCATGGCGCCCCCTTGTAGTAATGCCACAGAAAAAGCGCGCCGACACCGCGCCAGGGCGTCCAGTGCGCGATCAATTCCCGCGCCGCCGTGGCGGTAGGCCGGTCGTCCAGGCGCATCAGCCGGCGCAGGCCCTCCTGCAGCGCCAGGTCGTCGGCCGGAAAGACGTCACGCCGGCCCAGCGAGAACAGCAGATAGACCTCGGCCGTCCAGCGACCGATTCCCTTCAGATTGACCAGGGCCGCAACCACCGCATCATCCTCCAACGCCGCAATTCGCTCCGGGTCCAGCCGCCCATCCTGTTCGGCCCGGGCGATTCCGCGGAGATAGGCGATCTTCGGCCGGCTCAAACCTGTCGCCCGCAGCGTGTCGTCATCCAGTTCCAGGAACAGGCCGGGCGACATCGGATCGCCGAGCGCGGCAAGCCGTGCACGAATCGACGCCGCCGCAGTGGCGGAGATCTGCTGGGCCGCGATGATCTCCGACAGACCCGCGAACCCCTCCGCACGCACCCGCGGCGCAGGATAACCCGCCAGCTCGAGACCGGCCGCAACGTCCCGGTCGCACGACGCCAGCACGTCAAGCCCATGATTGATGGTTCCCTGTTCCATGGCCGTTGACTTACACCGCCGCGCTCGGCCTTATCCAGCCCCATGAAATTGCACGTGCGCCCATTGGCCCCTCCCCCCCCCCCCCCCCCCCCCC
>Ga0209783_1000029_pt1 | contig 80296 bp, 70 predicted proteins | sample WorMetfiPIANOSA1_FD_187395 | JGI IMG/M metagenome (GOLD analysis project Ga0209783, IMG submission 187395) | Marine gutless worms symbiont microbial communities from Max Planck institute for Marine Microbiology, Germany - Olavius filocauda... | ecosystem: Host-associated > Annelida > Digestive... | reverse complement strand
CCCCCCCCGCCGCCTTTGGCGGCCGGGCGCGCTTCTGCGACCTGTGCTCGGTAGCCGCTGGCGCGGTAGGCGGCGATCGGGTCGATCGCGCCGCCGCCCCGCAGGCGCACTTCGGCCAACAGTGGCGAGACGTCGGTCCTGAACGCTGCCTTCAGGGTTTCCGACGCCATCATCGCGTCGTTGTCCCGCTGAAAGCCCTCCAGCGCCGGGCGGTCGACAATGGCCGCCTGGGCCAGCGCGCGCTGCACTTCCACCGCGCTGCGCATCAGGCTTTCAATCGGGTCGGTGACGTTGTGGGACTGGTCCAGGATGTAGGCCGGGTTGTCGTAGCCGGGGGCGCCGCGGCCCTTCGCGTCGACCAGCTCGTTATAGACCAGGAACAGCTGGAACGGATCGATCGAGCCCGAATCCAGGTCGTCGTCGCCGTATTTCGAATCGTTGAAATGAAACCCGCCCAGCTTCTCGAACTGGATCAGCCGGGCGACGATCATCTCGATATTGACGTTGGGCGCGTGGTGGCCCAGGTCGACCAGGCAATAGGCCCTCTCGCCCAGTTCCCGCGCCGCCAGATAGTTGGTGCCCCAATCCTGGATGACCGTGGAGTAGAAGGCGGGCTCGTACATCTTGTGTTCGCTGTAGAGGCGCCAGTCGTCGGGCAGGGCGCGGTAGATCGCCTTCATGGAGTCCAGATAGCGCTCGAACGCTCTGGTGAAGTGGGACTGGCCGGGAAAGTTCGACCCGTCGGCGATCCACACGGTCAGCGCCGTCGATCCCAACGCCGTGCCGATCTCGATGCATTCCAGGTTGTGGTCCACCGCTTGGCTCCGGGTCGCCGCGTCGGTGTGCGTCAGGCTGCCGAACTTGTAGGAACGGGCCTGGCCGGGCTGGTCCTGGAAGGTGTTGGAGTTCATGGCATCGAAGCCCAGCCCGCGCTCGACCGCGTAGCCTCGCAGTTCGGCCGGATCGTCCGGCTTGTCCCAGGGGATATGCAGCGACACGTCCGGCGTGGCCAGGGTCAGGGCATGGATGACGGCGCAGTCGTCCAGCTTGTCGAAGATGTGGCGCGGCTCGCCGGGGCCCGGAAAGCGGGCGAACCGGGTGCCGCCCGTGCCCACGCCCCAGGACGGGACCGCCACTTTGAAGGCGGCCAGGCGGGCAAGCAACGTGTCAACGTCGACCCCGCGCCCTGCAAGCTGCGTCGCCAGCGCGTCGAATGCCGCGCTGTGGTCGCCGCGCCGGGCGTCGTTTTCCCGCTGGATAAGGTCCGTGTCGATGGAAGCCATAACTGCCGTCCCCCTGTTCAACGCGTGAAGGCCTGGGCGTTGCCGGCATCCACGTTGACGATGTTGCCCGTGGACTTGGCCGACAGGTCGGAGGCCAGGAAATAGGCCGCCTCGGCCACGTCCTCGGGATAGACGCTGCGCTTCAGCATCGAACGCTGGCGGTAATGCTCTTCCAGTTCGTCCGGCTCCAGATTGTAGGCGGCGGCGCGCTGCGCCCGCCATTCGCTGGACCAAATCTTCGAGCCGCGCAGCACCGCGTCCGGATTGACCACGTTCACCCGGATGCCGTCCGCCGCCCCTTCCAGCGCCAGACAGCGGGCAAGGTGGATCTCCGAGGTCTTCGCCGTGCAGTAGGCGGCCGCGTTGGGCGAGGTCGCCAGCCCGTTCTTCGAGGCGATGAAGACGATCGCGCCGCCCAGTCCCTGGCGCTGCATCAAGCGGAAGGCCTCGCGGCTGACCAGGAAATAGCCCTTCGACAGGATGTCCATGTTGCGGTCCCACAGCGCCAGCTCCGTTTCTGCGATCGGCGCGGCGGCGGAGATGCCGGCATTGGACACCAGGATATCGACACCGCCATATTCCGCCGCGGCGGCGGCGAAAGCGTCCGCGACGCCGGCCTCGTCGGTGACGTCCAGGTGGACCGTGCGCACCGCATCGCCGCCGAAGGCCTCGGCGAATTCGGCCCGGGTCTGCTCCAACCCCTGTGCGTCGATGTCGGCCAGAACGGCGCAGGCACCCTCGCGCAGGAAACGTTCCGCCACGGCGCGGCCGATGCCGCCGGCGCCGCCGGTGATCAGCGCGACCCGGCCGGCCAGGCTCTTCGGTCTGGGCATGCGCTGCAGCTTGGCCTCCTCCAACAGCCAGTATTCGATGTCGAAGGCCTCCTGCTCGTCCAACCCCTTGGTATGCCGAGACGGTGGACGCGCCGCGCATCACGTTGATGGCGTTGATGTAAAACTCCGCCGAAACCCGCGCCGTCGCCTTGTCCTTGGCGAAGGTCAGCATGCCGACGCCGGGCACCAGATAGACGACGGGGTTGGGATCGCGCATCGCCGGGCTGCTGTCCCGCCTGCAGCGCTGGTAATAGGCGGCGTAGCCGCTGCGGTAGTCCTCCAGCGCGGCCTCGAGGCCGGCAAGCGTCGCGTCCGTCTCCGGTTCGGCGGGATCGAAATCCACCACCAGCGGGCGGATCTTGGTGCGCAGAAAATGGTCCGGGCAGCTTGTGCCCATCGCGGCCAGCTGGCCCAGATCGGCAGAGCCGACGAACTCAGGCACCGCATCGCTGTCGTCGAAATGACCGATCTTGCGTTCGTCCTTGCCGATCCGGCCCCGGATTTCGGGCATCAGCCGCGCCGCGACGGCGCGGCGTTCCGCTGGCGCCAGGGTGGGCGCCCTGGCGCCGCCGAAGGCGACTGTGCCGGCCGTCCTTTCGTTCAGCCAGGCGGTCGCCTTGTTGACCACGTCCAGCGTGGTCTCGTAGCAGGCCTTGGCGCTGTCGCCCCAGGTGAACAGGCCGTGGCCTTCCAGCACGGCGCCGCGGGCGTCGGGGTTTTCGGCGACCAGCCGCTCCAGCCACAGCCCAAGTTCGAAGCCGGGCCGTTTCCACGGCAGCCAGCCGACGGTTTCGCCGAAGATCTCCTTCGTCAGCGCCCCGGAGTTTTCGCAGGCCGCGATCGCGATGACGTCGTCGGGGTGCATGTGGTCCACGTGGGCATAAGGCACGAAGGCGTGCAGCGGAGTGTCGATCGATGCGGCGCGCGGATTGAGGTTGAAGGTGCAGTGCGGCAAATAGCCGACCATTTCGTCCTCATGGTCCGGTCCGCGGTAGAGCCCCTTCAGGGCCTGCAGCTTGTCCATGTAAAGCGTGGCGAAACCGTCCATCTTCATGGTGCCCAGGTCGCCGCCCGAGCCCTTGACCCACAGCACCGGCACCCGGTCGTCGGTCAAGGGGTCCGCCTCGCTGATCTTCGCCGATGTGTTGCCGCCACCGAAATTGGTGATGCGCTTGTCTGCGCCCAGGAGGTTGGACCGGTAGAGCAGCAGCTCCGCTTCGTTCTTCGACGCCGCGGCGGCGTCGTCCCATCGGCTTTCCAGCAAGGAACCGTTCCCAGCGCCCGTCATCGCACCTCTCCCTGTGCCGTCGTTTTCGGGGTCCGGCCATGGTCCGCAGGCAACGCCCCTCGACCCCTATCTTTATCCAGCCGCGTGCAAACTGCATTATTCTTTTCTCCTGACGGAGCCCGTGGAGGAGGGGGCCGCAATGGCGGGAGAAAAGATCGCCTTCAAGATGATGCTGAATCCGGGGCAGGCGGCGGAATACCGGCGCCGGCACGACGCGATCTGGCCGGAGCTGGCCACGAGACTGAAACAGGCGGGCGTGCGGGACTATTCGATCTTCCTGGACGAGGAGACCAACATCCTGTTCGCGGTTCTGTGGCGGCGGGCCGATCACGGTATGGCCGCCTTGCCTGAAGACCCGGTGGTCAAACGCTGGTGGGCCTATATGGCGGACATCATGGCGACCAATCCCGACAACAGCCCCGTCGGATCCGACTTGCCCCTGATGTTCCACATGGACTGAGCGGTCCCGGTCATGACGGCACCCCGACAGATCGCGGTCTTCGATGTGGGCAAGACCAACGTGAAGGTCGCGCTGGTCGACCGCGTAACCCGGCGCGAGGTCGCGGTGGAAACCGCCCCCAACCATGTGCGCCGGGACGGTCCCTATCCGCACTACGACGTTGAACGGATCTGGGCGTTCTTCGAGGACGCCGTCACGCGTTTGGCGGCGACGCATCCGATCGACGGCATTTCGATCACGGCGCACGGCGCCAGCATCGTCCTGTTGGGCGCGGACGATCTGGCGCTGCCGGTGCTGGATTACGAACATGACGGACCCAACGCGCTGACGGCGGAATACAACGCCCTGCGTCCGGATTTCGCCGAGACGCTGTCGCCGCGACTGCCGAACGGCCTGACCGTCGGTGCCCAGGTCCACTGGCTGCAGCAGTCCTTCCCCGACGGCTTCGCCGACACACGGTATATCCTGACCTATCCGCAATACTGGGCATGGCGGCTGACCGGGATCGCCTGCAACGAGGTCACATCGCTGGGATGTCACACGGATCTGTGGCGCCCGGTGGAGCGGACTTGGTCGTCGCTGGTCGCCCGGACCGGTTGGGCCCGGCTGATGGCGCCGGTGCACGACGCGACCGTGCCGCTGGGGCCTCTGAAGCCCGCGCTGGCGGCACGTTGGGGACTTGCGGCGGGAACGCCGGTCGCCTGCGGCATCCACGACTCCAACGCGTCGCTGCTGCCGCACCTCCTGGACCATCGGCGGCCGTTTGCCGTGGTCTCGACGGGTACCTGGGCGATTTCGTTTGCCGTCGGGGCGTCGACCGACGGTCTCGACCCGACCCGCGACACGCTGGCCAACGTGAACGTCTTCGGCGATCCGATCCCGTCCGCTCGCTTCATGGGCGGGCGGGAGTTCGAATTGCTAACCGACGGCGCCCCGGCGGCGCCCGCGCCGGCCACGGTCGATCAGGTGTTGGAAGAAGGGTTGATGGTGCTGCCGGCCGCGGTGCCGGAATCCGGTCCGTTCCAGGGACGGCCGGCGCGCTGGACCGGGGACCCCGGGTCGCTGTCGCCTGAGACCAGGACGGCCGTCGCCAGTCTTTACCTCGCTCTTATGACGGACACCTGCCTCGGCTTGATCGGCGCCGACGGCCCGGTCATCGTCGAAGGACCGTTTGCCGGAAACGCCCTTTACTGCAACGCCGTTGCAAGCTTGACCGGCCGCGGGGTCAGGGCCTCGACCGAAAGCGCCACCGGTACCAGCGTCGGCGCGGCCCTGCTGTTCGAGGCGGCGGCGGGGGTCGGTGCGGCTACGCCCGAAACGACGGCGCCGGGCCTGGAGCCGGCGCGGGCAGAGGCGCTGACGGTCTACGCGGCGGACTGGCGGCGCGGCGCCGAGGGCGCTTGACGGCGTCAGGCGCCGAAGATCGCGTCCTTCTGCTCGTCGATGATCTGTTGTGCCTTGGTCACCGAAAACGCGATCGCATCGTCGCGGCTGCCATGGGTGTCGGCGCGGACGAACTGGTGCTCTTTCACCTCGCCGCCGATCTCCTTGCTGATCGTCCCGGCCGTCAGCCACTGGCCGCCCTGCTTGCGCGGCGCGGGCACGATCTTGTAGCCGTTGTACTCGACCGCGTCCGCCGCGGGGCCGTCGCCTGACGCATCGCCGCCTCCCCCCAGCAGGCCGCCGAATATTTTGCCGAAAACCGAACCCATTGCTGCCCCCTTTGGCCGTGCTGCCCAGCGTACGCCAGCGTGACGGCCTTGAACAGGGATTGCCCTATATTGTCCCATGCGCGCCGAAAGGCCAGGATGCGGGATCGAAACGCGAAATTGCAGGAACGTCATGATCATGTCATCGGGCCTCGGCGCCTTTGATCTCTCCGGGAAAGTCGCGCTGGTGACCGGCGCAAACACCGGCCTGGGGCAGGGCATGGCGCTCGCCCTGGCGGATGCGGGGGCGGATATCGCGGCGGCGGGCCGGTCGGCGATGGACGAGACGGTGGCCGCGGTGCGGTCCCGGGGCCGGAAGGCTGCGGAGATCCGGTCGGACCTGTCGGCCGACGCCGCGCCCGCCGCGGCGGTTGCTGGCACGGTCGAAGCGCTGGGCCGTCTGGATATCCTGATCAACAATGCCGGCATCATCCGCCGTGACGAGGCGCTGGACTTCGGCGTCGAGGATTGGGACGAGGTGATGCAGGTCGATCTCCGGGCCGCGTTCTTCCTGGCCCAGGCGGCCGCCCGTCAATTCGTCGTTCAGGGCGGCGGCGGCAAGATCGTCAACATCGCCTCGGTGCTGTCATTTCAGGGCGGAATTCGGGTGCCGTCCTACACTGCCGCCAAGTCCGGCCTGCTGGGGCTGACGCGCGCCCTGGCGAACGAATGGGCCGGCCGGGGAATCAACGTGAATGCCATCGCGCCGGGCTATTGCGTGACCGCGAACACGGCGGCGCTGCGCGCGGACGAGGCGCGCTACCAGGAAATCCTGGGACGCATCCCGGCGGGCCGATGTGGCCAGCCCCAGGACCTGGGCGGCGCGGTCGTGTTCCTGTGCTCGGCGGCGTCGGACTATGTTCATGGCATCGCATTGCCGGTGGATGGGGGCTGGCTGGCGCGATAACCGGCGCCGCCGACGACGCTCGACGCCCGAAAACCGCCGGAAAGCAAGGCCTATTGGGTGTTAACGCTCTGAAAACAAAGGTCTCTCACAATGGTGGGGCCTGCCCCAGAGGCTGCGGATGGCCGCGGTCCTGGACGGCGGGGAGACCTGGATGCGACGCACCATAGGGATTCTGAGCGGTTCCGCCGTTTTCGCCGGTCTGTTCTCGGCCTCTGTGGCGGCCGTCGAGACGGGCGGGATGGACCTGCTGTGCCGCAGCGCGCAGTGCGAACTGGTCTGCTACATGGGCGGCCTTCGCAACCAGGATGTCGTATTGCGCCGGGATCTCGTGCTTTCGGCGCGAATTCACACCATTTCCGCCTCGGCGTCGGTGCTCGAATACCAAACAGCGGCCGATTCGCGCTGGCGACCGGGATCTACCGTCCTGGCCGGTGGCGCCGTGTGCACCCTGGATGGGATGACCCCTCCTACCGAACGCGCCGCGATGCGCTGATCCGGCGGTCTCCGCCGGCGCATTTCCATGGAAACCGCTTGGCTTCCGGCCGGAATTGGGCCGGTCGCGGACGGATAGATCGGTCCATGAAGATGGCGTCGTTGCGCTGATACGACCGTCCCGTCCATTCCGCGCCGGCATATGGGCGTCGCGGGCGGATTCCAGCATAGGTTTACCAATATTAACCTTTTGCCCTCTTTGCAAACATCCCTGATCGGCTAGACTGACAACTAGTAGAAGAAAAGGCCGCAGGGAATGTCTGGGGAAGGCAGCGTGACGAACAAGCCCGTCACCGCCGTGACGGAGGAGGTTCTTGGAACGGAGGGCGTCATGACGGCGTTCCTGTTCGGGGCTGTGCAGTCCGTCATGGACCTTGGCGTCCAGCTTTATCTACACACTGATTTCAAACGGCTTTTCGACGTCAACAGGCAGAACCGGGAGCATTGGTTCCCGATCATGCCGATGTTCGATCCGAACTGCTCGGCGCTGGATGGGATCGAGTCCGGTTTCTGGCTGGAAGGTCGCAGCCGCAACGGCCGGACCGTGGTCGCCCAATGCGCACGCCACTACCACCTTCCGGAGTCCAGTGTCGCTGACGAACTGACGTCAATGCGGTTCTTCTACGCCGACCCCGCCACATTTGCTGCGCCGCAGGAGACCTGCAAATGCACGGCCCCTTCGGCCCGGATGCTGGCCAATCATGTGTGCTACAGCGGCGGAACCTGGTTCCACCCGGACTATCGCGGCCGGGATCTGGCATCGTTGCTGCCGCGGATCAGCCGTACGCTGGCGTTGGCGCTGTGGCAGACGGACTACACGCTCAGTCTGGTCGAGCCTGTCCTGATCGAAAAGGGGATCGTCGGCCGTTATGGCTACAAGAATGTGGAGGCGGGGGTTGATTGGACAGGATCGCCAATCCACGGCGATCTCTATCTCCACGTTATCTGGATGGACCGTCCGACCCTGATGCGGGATCTTGTGAAGTGGGCGGGATCAAAGGAAGAAGTCCGGGCCGTACGATCGAAACGGCCACTAGAGCCGGCGCTCCGTTGACGAAGCGGGACGGCAGCAGGATCCGTTCGTACTGAGCACGGCCCGACAGACCGGGCTGATCAACGCGGATAATCGAGTCGATATAGTCGCGACGCGGATCGCCTTCGAAGGCGGTGTCGTACTGCCGTGCAATCCAACGGGTGTAGGAATCGTCCGGTTGGCCATGATCGTGACGGGTTCCGATCGCCCGTACCGGCCAGTCGTGACCGAAGCGCCGGGCGTGGCCCCAACCGACGAAGCGGAAAACCAGCCCATGCTGGGTATCATCGTAGTCCAGGATGATGGCTCGCTGCAGGATGCCCGCAGTATCCAACTCGGCCAGGAATTCCGGCGTGATGTTGCCCTTTGCCCGGCCCCAGGCTTCCCAGGTCAGGTCGATCGCCGTGGGCCTCGATGCGGTCAGTTCCGGATACGACGCCTTTTCCAGTCGGTACGGGGAGGCGGCGAAGGCTTCCATGCCGTTTGCAGTCCTGGCTGTCTCGCGGATGCGGTCGATGGCTGCATTGTGGTCCTGGTAGGTCTCTTCCATCTCCCATTCGCCGGCCTTGAAGCGGATCGTCAAGGCGCCCGAAAAACGGAGACTGTTGACATGGGCCACGGCGGCATGCAGCGCCTCCGGCGTGACCGCCTTGGCGTCCCACTCGATTCGACAGCTTCGGCCGTCCATGCGCACCGAAACGACCGCTCTGTCGAATGGGTCGCCTAGCGACTCAAGGTGCGGTGCACCGGATGCAGAGAAGCACAGGCTGTGGCTGGGCAGCTCGAGGCCAAGCGGCATTCTATGCAGTCCCACTTACGATCTCGCCATATCAGTAGGAACAAATGTCCAAACAGAACAGGCAACTGTTATTGCGAATCAATGGAGCGGATATAACGTCAAAAAACAAAGACCAGACATCCTCTCCACGTACTTCCCCAATATCTGGAGATTTCTATGAATATATCCTTAAGGCCGATTTCTGTTCCGTATTTTTACTATCAATTTGCCAGAGAGGGTAAATGAATGTACCGGATAGACATATCGGTGTGGAAGATAAACCGGGCAGTATCTTAGTGAACGTCGCCGGTCGGCGCTGCACCGCTATTGCGACGGTCTTCGCCAGGGTGCAGCAGCCTTTCGCCGTTTTGGCGCCCGGCCGGTGGGAACGGCCGGCCGCGAGGGCCGGTGCACGGCAAATCCCGCTCACCATGCTGTGTAGGGAATGTGACGTGGCCACAACCTATTGTGTATGACCTACGTGATGTGGGAAAGGCATTGGGGCGATGTGGAATTGGATAGGCAATATTGGCAGCGATCGGGCGCTGCGCGGGCTGCCCGGCCGGGTTCGGGACCGGGTCACCGAGCAACAGCACTCCAGCGAGAAGCTGATAAGCTGGATCCAGCTTGTGATCGTCCTGCTGTTCGGTTTTCTTTATGCCATCTCGCCAAAGACCTTCAATGCGGCGGATGTGCCGTTCCAGCCGGTGCCCTGGGCCTTGTGAACCTACCTGTGTCTGACCTTGGTGAGGCTGGTTTGTGCCCAGTTCTGGCGTTTTCCCTGGTGGTCGCTGGCGCTGTCGATCTTTTTCGACATGGCGCTGTTGATGGTGGTGATCTGGAGCTTCCACATGCAGTACGGGCAGCCGGCCTCGTTCTATTTGAAGGCGCCGACGGTGCTGTACGTCTTTATCTTCATTGCATTGCGGGCGTTGCGGTTCGAGGCGGCCTATGTCCTGCTGGCCGGCGTGATGGCCACCCTGGGCTGGGTCGCCCTGGTGCTGTATGCGGTGACCATCGAGCCCGAGAACCCGATGATCACCCGCAACTATGTCGACTATCTGACATCCAATTCCGTGCTGTTGGGCGCGGAATTCGACAAGATCATCTCCATCCTGGTGGTGTCCGCGATCCTGTTCGTCGCCCTGGTGAGGGCCCGCCAGCTGCTGGTGAGCGCGGTCGCGGAGCGGACGGCGCACAGCGACCTGTCGCGTTTCTTTGCGCCCGAGGTGAGGGCCCGCATCACCGGGTCGGAGGCCCAGATGAAGGCCGGTCAAGGAGAGTCGCGCGACGCTGCCGTCCTGTTCGTTGACATTCGGGGGTTCACCAAGATGGGCGCCGCCGTCAGCCCGACCGAACTGGTCGGGATCCTGTCCGACTACCAGGCCCGGGTGGTGCCGGTGATCCAGGAACAGGGTGGTAGCATCGACAAGTTCCTGGGCGACGGAATCATGGCCACCTTCGGCGCCGTCCAGCCGACCCAGACCTACGCCGCCGATGCCCTGCGTGCGCTCGACGCGGTGGTCGCAGCCGTCGAACGTTGGAACGAGGAACGGCGCGCGGCGGGAAAGCGCGACATCCGGGTCGGCGCCGCCGTGACGTCAGGCCGTCTCGTCGTCGGCGCCGTGGGCGACGACACGCGGCTGGAATACACGGTCATCGGGGCCGCCGTTAACCTTTCGGCGAAGCTGGAAAAGCACAACAGCGCCCTGGGGAGCCGGGCGCTGACCACGGCCGAGACGCTGGAACTGGCCAAAAGTCAAGGCTATCAGCCGCCTCGCACCGGGGACAACAGGCGCGGCGACCGGCTTGTGGGCGTCGATCGTCCGGTCGATGTGGTCGTTTTGGCCACCTAACAGCCTGCAAAAGTCTAGCCGGAACGGTGTATGGTTTTTCGCGGCCCGTTGCCCCAGAATGAGGCGTTTTCGTCAGACAATTCGGCAAGGGCTGCATGTTCTACATTCCGGAAGAGGACTTCGGGCAGTTGGACGATTTCGAGGATCGTCTGTTCGTCGTGGCTGACGCATGCCAGCCGGACATGCCGATCGTCTATGCCAGCCCGGAGTTTTTGCCCTGACCGGCTATGGCCAGGCCGAGGTGATCGGCCACAATTGCCGCTTCCTCCAGGGCCCGGACACGTCGTCCGATACCCGCCAGGCGCTGCGGGCGGCGCTGGGCGAGGCCCGGATGATCACGGCCGACATTCTGAATTACCGCAAGGACGGCACCAGTTTCTGGAATCGCCTGCGCATGAAGCCGATCGTGAACGAAGACGATGACCTGATGTACGTCTTTGGCATTCAGAATGTGATCGAGGCGGCAGCGGTCAGACCGGACCCGATCTTCGACAGGATCGTCGACTGAACACCGCCTACGCCCGGACCCTTGCCGTGCGGTGCGACAATCGAAACAGACCGCAAGATCGACCCGCCGCCCGTCGGGATGACCCTATTCGTCATCCGCGCGCAACAGCCCAACCTGCCCATTCCGACCCTGTATCGCGGGATCGTCCCCTCTTTGGCCCCAGACGGAGCGCTTGTCCTTCTGCTGTTCCTTCTGCGGGGCACGGCGTTGTGGCTGCCGGGCATGCTGTTCAGATAGCGGGCGGCGTGTCTCCACCCGCGCCGGCAAGCGTCCTGCTGACGGCCGCGACCAGAACATCCGCCTGAAAGGGCTTTTCAACAAACGCGCTGATTCCGGCGGCACGAGCCCGCGACCGCAGGGCCGCGTCGGTCCTGCCGGTGGTCAGGATGGCTGGCAGATCGGGCCGTTGCGCGTGGACTTTCGCTGCCAGGTCCAACCCGGTCATGCCCGGCATGTTGTGATCGGTGACCACGAGGTCGTAGGCGGATCCGGCCGTCTCGAAGGCCGCCAGGGCCGCCGTGCTGTCGGTATGGGCGTCGACCGAATAACCGTGCGTCCGCAGCGCTGCCGCGGCCGCGTCCAGCGCGTCGGCATTGTCGTCTACCAACAGGATATGCGCGTCGCGCTGTCGGCGCCGCAGCGGTCGCCTCGGGCGCCGGTTCGGTGATTTCTGCCTCCGCACACAGCGGCAGGAAGATATCGAACCGCGTCCCGATACCGGGCGTGGTGCCCACGTGGATCGCGCCGCCGGCGTTCAGGGCAATTCCCTGCGCCGCCGACAGGCCCAGGCCAGAACCCTTCGCGTCGGTCCGGGTGGTGAAGAACGGATCGTAGATCCGCACCAGCGTCTCCCTTTCCATCCCGCCGCCGCCGTCCGCGACCCAGAAATGCGCGTAGGCGCCGTCGCCCAGTTCGCCAGACCACAGTTCGTGGTGCGGCGGCGCACCGTCTCCGGGCGCGGTGGTAAAGGGCCCGCCGGCGCCGGCCGGTCCCTCGACCGTGCGCAGGCCGCAGGCAATAGGTGCGCCCGTGTCGCCGATCGCGTGTCCGGCATTAACCAGCACATTCAGCAGCAGCTGATGGCACTGGGACGGATTTATCCTGATCAGGCCGACCTCGTCGTCGATGTCCATTGCGATCGAAACCGGTTCCTGGAGCCCCGTTTCAACCAGGTCTACCGTTTCGCGCAGCAACCGCGAAGGATCCACCGGTTCGGTTTCAACGGTTGTTTCTTGACGTGCAAAACTCAGGATCTGCTGGACCACGGACTTGACCCGCAATCCGGCCTTGACCACTCGGGCAAGCCGGTCTTCGACGGGCTTGCCGCTTTGCGATGCGAACACTGCCAGTTCGGCCTGTCCGATGATGGCTGCGATGACGTTATCAAAATCGTGCGCAATTCCACCGGCCAGGGTACCCAGCGCCTCCATCTTCTGCGCCTGCACGAACTGGTCGCGCAGCCCCTCGCGCTCGTGTTCCGCCTGCTGGCGTGTCCGTTTTTCGCGTGCCAGCTCGTCCTGCAAATCTCCCAGCGCGCCGATCACGACCCCCATGTCGCCCCCGACATCACGGGTCAGGCGCTGATCGTACCGTCCGGCGCCCAATTGGCGGCAGATGTCGACGGCCCGGCCGATCGGCTGGGTGATGTTGCGCCCGATGATGGCCAGCAACAACCCGATCAGGCAAAGCGCGACAACCAGTGCAGCGACTTCAAGGTTGCGCGTTGCCTCAAGCGCCGCAATCCGCGCCGACAGTTGCCTTGCAAGCGCGTCGCTGGCCGCATCGTGGATGGCAAACGCCGTGCCTACCGCTTCCTCGCCCAGCGCGCCCAGCCGCTGATCCGTCAATCCGCCGCCGCGGCCTTGCGACAGGGCCTTCTGAAAGGCGGCAAGCCGAGCCAACCCGGCGTCCAAACCTTCCATCTCTGCGCCCGGCTGCATTGTCGATAGCATTTCGCCGACCCTGGCGCCGGCAAAGTCCAGTGCGAAGAAGCGGCGGTCCAGGGACGTGTCGTCGTCGAAGGAGGCTGCGCCGGCGCGGTGCGCCTGTTCCAGGGCAAGCGCCTCGTCCAGCGCAGCGATGATTGCCGGCACGGTGCGAACGACCAGTTGCGCCAGCCGATAGGTGTCCGGCGAACGCGACGGAAGCAATCCGGATCGATGGGCGATTGCGTCCATATCCGCGGCCACCTCATCCATCAACTGCGCGTGCGCGCCCGCGGCCTGAAGCAGGGACTGGCCGTTCCGGTCGTCTGTCAGACTGTTCCACCGTTCCCTTAAACCCGCGGGCGCCTGCGCTCGCAGCGGCGCCGCCGCGCCGTCGCCATCGGCCTCTGCGATCAGATCGTCTATGCGTCGGGCAACCGTCTCGATCTGGACATCGATGGTGCCGTTGCCGCCGATGCGCCTTTGCACCAGCGCATGATGGCGGGGCACCGCCTGCAGCAACGCACGATAGGGCGTCAGTTCGTGCAGCCCGGCCATTTCGGCTCGCGCCGCGTCGATGCGCTCGACGTGGCTGACGATATCGCGTCCCACCAATGCCACAATGGGAATTGCGACGAGGCCGCCTGCGATCGCAAGCTGGTGTCTGATCTTGAGCCGTTTGAGCCGGTCCAGCATTCCGCCTTTCTTGCCACCCTCCCGCGGCGCAGCCCTGTCGCGACCCCGGTGCGGGGCCCTCGTGAATCGCCGCTACATTAGTGGGAATGCCGTGGCGCACAACCGGAAACGGGCGCCGCCGGGCGCCCGTTCGCGAAGAATGCAGGTTCCGGCCGCGCGGTTAGGCCTTCAAGACCCCGCGTCGGATCTGGTCCAGCTCGATCGATTCGAACAGGGCCTTGAAGTTGCCTTCGCCAAAGCCCTCGTTGCCCTTTCGCTGGATGATCTCGAAAAAGATCGGGCCGATCACCGTTTCGGTGAAGATCTGCAGCAGCAGGCCGCCGCCTTCCGCCGGCGCGCCGTCGATCAGAATGCGGCGGGTGCGCAGGGCTTCGATGTCCTCGCCGTGGCCCGGCAGGCGCGCGTCGACCTGTTCGTAATAGGTGTCCGGCGTGTCCATCAGCTTGACGCTGCTGGCGCGCAGGGTGTCGACGGTGCTGAAGATGTCGTCGGTGTGCAGGGCGATGTGCTGGATGCCCTCTCCGTTATAGGCCTGCAGGTACTCTTCGATCTGGCTCTTGTCGTCCGAGCTCTCGTTGATCGGGATCCGGATCTTGCCGCACGGGGACGTCATGGCGCGGGAACGCAGCCCGGTAAGCTTGCCTTCGATGTCGAAAAAGCGGATCTCCCTGAAATTGAAAAGCTTCTCGTAGAAGGCGCCCCATACGTTCATCCGGCCCTGGTTCACATTGTGGGTCAGATGGTCCACATACTTGAAGCCGGCGCCGAGGGGATTGCGGTCGACGCCCGCCTTGAACTCGAAATCGACGTCGTAGATCGACTGGTCGCCGTAGCGGTCGACCAGGTAGATCAGGCTGCCGCCGATGCCTTCGATCGCGGGGATGTTGAGCTCCATCGGCCCGACCGCCCCTTTGTGGGGTATTGCGCCCAGTGCCAGCGCGCGCTTGTAGGCATGCGCTGCGTCCTTCACGCGGAATGCGATTGCGCAGACGCAAGGCCCGTGGACCCTGGCGAAGGACTGGGCAAAGCTTGCGGGTTCCGCGTTGATGATGAAATTGACGTCGCCCTGCCGATACAGGGTGACGTCCTTCTTCGACCGGTGCTTCGCGACCGCCTCGAACCCCATGGATTCGAACAGGGCGCCCAGCGCGGCAGGGTCGGGCGCGGCGTATTCGACGAACTCGAAACCGTCGGTGCCCATCGGGTTGTCCCACAGGTCCTGGACATTGGCGGCGGTCTTCGGCGCGGAATCGGTCATTGCGTGTTCATCCCAATCGTGCTTTCCAGATTTCTCGCTATTATATTGGATGATAAGCAGAATTATCGTGCGAACTGAAGGTCTGTATCGAGAAATGGTAGCATGTTATAGTGTTTACCAAGACTTTAGCAGCAGAAAGTAGCGCAGCATGGATGGCAGTGCGAGTTCGCTCGACAGCATCGACCGCCGGATCCTGGTTCATCTTCAGGAGGATGGCCGGCTCAGCAATGCGGAGCTGGCAGAGCGCGTGGGGTTGTCTCCCAGCCCGTGTTTGCGCCGGGTCCGCCGGTTGGAAGAGGAGGGCTTTATCAAGGGCTACGCCGCTCTATTGGATCGGGAAGCCCTTGGCCTGGACGTGACGGCGTTCGTCCAGGTTAGCCTCGAAAAACACAGCGAGAGCGCGGCGGAGCGGTTCGAGACGGCCATCATGGCGATGGCCGAAGTGACCGAGTGCTTCCCGGTCACGGGTGAGGACGACTACGTCCTGCGCGTCGTCGCCACGGACTTGAAGGCCTATTCACGCTTCTTGATGGATCACCTGATGCGGCTGCCGGGCATCACCAACGTCAAGACGGTTTTCGCGCTGGGCGAGATCAAAGCAACCACAGCCGTACCGGTCGAGAACGTCTGAACGGCGGGACCGGCAGCGGCCGGCAGCGCCGGTCTACCTGTTGTCGATCTGTGTCTGCATCTGCGCCAAAAGGCCGTCGACGCCGTCGCGCTTCAGAATGGCGCTGAACTCTGATTTCTGCGTGGCAACCAGGGACGCGCCTTCGACCTTCACATCCAGAATCAGGAATCTGCCTTTGAACTTGCGAACCAGCCAGTCGCAGTTCACGGGTTCCTGTCTGTTCGGATCCGAAAGCAGCGTTCGGACGATCACATCCTTCTTTCTGGCGTAGGTGCGCTTCAGGACCCATCCGACTCCGGCGAAGCGTTTGAAGCGGGACACCACCGAGGCAATCATCCACTCCCGGTACATATCGTCATAGGCGGCCCGTTGGACGGGCGTCATCCTGCGTATGTAACTGCCGGCGACAACCCGGCCAATGCGCCCGATCGCAACATTGTCCTCAAGCAGCTTCGTCATGGCCACTTCGAGTTCCTCGTCGGACAGGCCCTTCTTGAGGATTGAAATGGTCTCTTCGGCCAGACCCTCGATAAACTGCGCCGCCTCTTCTTCCGTCTGGGTCGCGGCATTGACCGGCGTCACGAAGGACAGCGAGGCGAGTGCCACGATCGCAAGCAAATGCTGGAAATTGGTATAGCCATTCATCGAACGCTCCGACCGGCAGATCCGGTACAGGCTCCTACCTCGTCTTCTATCGGTTTGCTGCGCGGGATGCCGCCTTATGACAAATCCATCTCAGCGGCACAATGCTCTCCCGTTCATATCACGGTAAAGTGCGTGGTCAAACTGGCATCGTTTCTGCCGATGCACTGTGACGGCGGTCACGATTCTAGCCGGTGGCACGCGGCGGGCCTTCGCACTGGTTAAGACCGCGTTCCGTATAGTGAAATGCCCGCGACATTGCTTGCGGTCCAGCTTGACAGTGCCCGGAAACCGTAGTGATTCCAGGCGAAGGAGGGGGCTCCCTCCGGCGAAAAGGTGTGGATTTATGCGGCTTGCCGAGCGGTTCGAGTGGGGAACCCGCTGTCATGTGATGGGTATCATCAACGTGACCCCGGACTCGTTCTCTGGCGACGGCTTGACGGCATCGGGCGCGGACCCGGTTTCCGCTGCACAGGCGCTGGCGGTCGCGTTTTCCGAAGACGGTGCCGATATCCTGGATGTGGGCGGTGAAAGCACCCGCCCGGGTGCGGCACGAGTCGATCCGGAGACCGAGCGCGCGCGGGTGGTTCCCGTCGTCGCCGCCATTCGTGCCGCGCTTCCCAATGCGGTGATTTCCATCGACAGCTACAGGGCAGAGGTCGCCGAGGCGGCCCTGGACGCCGGCGCCGATCTGGTCAACGACGTTTGGGGCCTGACGAAAGATCCGGCGATGGCGCCGATGGCGGCGCGCCGGGGGGCGCCGGTGATCCTGATGCACAATCGGTCGACGGCGGGCAGGATGCGGACCGACGCCCGCCTGGGCGCTTCGTACGACGCCCCCGACTATGACGATTTCTTTTCCGAGCTTGCCGCCTCTTTGCGGGCACTGGCCCGACGGGCGGAGGAGACGGGCATCGCAGCCGACCAGATCGTCCTGGACCCGGGTGTCGGCTTTGGCAAGACCCTGGAACAGAATCTGGCGCTGATCAACGAGCTCCAGCGCTTCAAGTCGCTCGGTTACCCGCTGTTGGTCGGGCCGTCGCGAAAGTCCTTTATCGGCCAGGTCCTGGATCTGCCGGCCGACCAGCGGTTGGAGGGAACTGCAGCTGCCGTGGCCCTGTCGGTCGCCCGCGGTGCGGACATCGTGCGCGTGCACGATGTCCGGCAGATGGCGCGCGTGGTGCGGATGACGGGCGCGCTGATCAGGGCGCATCCGGGACGGCCCGTCCGCCCGCGTGGGGGAGCGGCCTGATGGCGCGCGTCTTCATTGCGCTGGGAAGCAATCTGGGCGACCGCACGGTCCATCTCGCCAAGGCGCTGGGCATCCTGGGCGAGTTCTCGACGGTGGTTCGGCGCTCGCCGGTCTACGAGACGGCGCCGATGTACCTGACCGACCAGCCCCGGTTCCTGAACATGGTGGTGCAGATCGACACCGACCGCGATCCCAGGCAGCTTCTTGCCCTGCTGAAACAGGCGGAGAAGAGCCTGGGACGGGAAGGCGGCGTCCGATACGGCCCGCGCGTGATCGACCTCGATATCCTGCTTTATGACGACCAGGTTGTGAACCTACCGAACCTGAAGATTCCGCATCCGGGCCTGCCCGAACGAGCCTATGTTCTGCGCCCGCTGTGCGATATCGCGCCTCATCTCATCCATCCCGTATTGGGTCGGACGATGGAGCGGTTGTTGTCCTATCTGCCCGAAGACGCTGATGTCCAGCCGTTCGGCGACTGACCGCCGCGCCGTCGCATGGCCCCCATGCGCCAGCGCATTTGTTCGGCGGCGGGCAGGCACCTATCTCTATGTCATGATATTACGCCAGGACAGGAGATCGGGCGATGAACGACCTTACAGCATGGAAAGTAGCCGGTGCGTGGTTGAGAGAACTGCGGCTGGCGGCGGAAATCACCCAGCGCGAGCTCGCCGAGCAGGTTGGCGCGCCTGACGCTTCCTGGATCGCGGAGATCGAGGCCGGCCGACGTCCTGCGCCGATCGCGTTCTACAAAGGGTATGCGCGCGCCTTTGCCATCCTGGCGGGTGCGTTCGCCGCGCGCTGCGCGGAGGCCTACGGCCTGGCCGGCCAGGAAATCGACGCCGCAGCCTAAAACGCTTCTTCGGTCAGGCCCATGACCGATTCGTGGCCCTGGGTGATCGGGGTCATCAAGCCCCGGGACTGGGGCAGAATGTTCTCGGCATAGAAACGCGCGGTCGCCAGCTTGGCGCCGTGGAAGGCCGTGTCGCCGTCTCCCGTGGCAATGCGGTCGGCCGCTGCAATCGCCTGTCGGGCCATGTTGGCGCCGCCGGCCACCACGCCGAACAGCCGCAGATAAGGGGCCGATCCGGCCAGTGCCGCGGCCTGGTCATGGGACCCTTCCTCCAGGATCCACCGGGTCGCAACCTCCAACGCGTCCACCGCCTTGGATAGCTGCGCAAAGATCGCGCCCAGATCCGCGTGTTGAGTCCGGGACAGGTCGGTCAGCAGCGTATCCAGCTCGTGCAGATAGATGCCGACCGCGCGGCCTTCGTCCCGCAGCACCTTGCGGCCCACCAGGTCTGCCGCCTGGATGCCGTTGGTCCCCTCGTAGATCGGGGCGATCCGCGCATCGCGGAGGTGTTGGGCCGCGCCGGTCTCCTCGATGAAACCCATGCCGCCATGGACCTGGACGCCGATCGAGGCGATCTCCACCCCCAGGTCGGTGCACCAGGCCTTCACGACCGGAATCAGCAGGTCGACGCGGGCCTGCCAGTCGGCCCGCTTGGCCTGATCGGGGTCGCGCTTGGCGCGATCGATCGCAGCGGCGGTTTCGTAGGCCACGCCGCGCATGGCTTCGATCTGCGCCTTCATGGTCATCAGCATGCGCCGCACATCCGGATGGTGGATGATCGTCGCCGCGTCCTGGCCGTCAGCCCGGCCCTGGCGCCGCTCCTTCGCATAGTCACGCGCCTGCTGGTAGGCCCGCTCGGCGATGGCCAGTCCCTGCAATCCCACGTTCAGCCGGGCGTTGTTCATCATCGTGAACATGTAGCTGAGGCCTTGGTGCGGCTCGCCCACCAGATAGCCCACCGCTCCCTCGTCGTCGCCATAGGCCATGACGCAGGTCGGGCTGGCGTTGATCCCCAGCTTGTGCTCCAGCGAGACGCACTTGAGGTCGTTGCGCGCTCCCAGGGTGCCGTCTTCGTTGACCAGGAATTTTGGCACCAGGAACAGCGAAATCCCCTTCACGCCTTCAGGCGCATCCGGCAGCCGGGCCAGCACCAGGTGGATGATGTTCTCCGTCCAGTCGTGCTCGCCGTAGGTGATGTAGATCTTCTGACCTTTGATCCGGTAGCGGTCGCCGTCGGGAAAGGCCTTGGTCTTGATCAGGGAAAGGTCCGACCCGGCCTGGGGTTCGGTCAGGTTCATGGTGCCGGTCCATTCGCCGCTGATCATCTTTTCCAGACAAAGCGCCTTCTGCAGATCGGAACCATGCGCGGTCAGGCACTCCACCGCGCCGATATTGAGCAGGGGACACAGGGCCCAGGACAAGTTGGCCGACTGCCACATCTCCTGGACCGCCGTTGCAACCGCCCATGGCAGTCCCTGTCCGCCGTGCTCTGGATCGAAAGGGATACCGTTCCAGCCGCCGGCGACGAAGGCGTCATAGGCGTCCTTGAAGCCTTGCGGCGTTCGCACAACGCCGTTCTCCAGTGTCGCGCCGGTCTTGTCGCCGTCCCGGTTCAGCGGCGCGATGACCTCCGACGACAGGCGGCCGGCTTCGCTCAGCACCGCCTTCAGCAGGTCTTGCGACACGTCCTCGTGCCCCGGCAGTGCCGCCACCGCGTCAAGCAGGCCCAGCTCGCGCATGACGAATGTCATATCCTTGATTGGAGCGGTATAGGGGATCATTCACATACTCCTGTTTCGGGCGCGGTCGCCGGAAGAGGCTAGAGCAGCTTGCCGGGGTTCATTAGGCCCTTCGGGTCCAGGGCCGCCTTGATCTGGCGCATCATTGCCATTTCCAGCGGGGTCTTGTAGCGGGCAAGCGCGTTCCGCTTCAGTTGCCCGATCCCGTGTTCCGCGCTGATCGATCCGTCGAGGTCGCGGACCACGCCGTGTACCAGTTCCGCGATGTCCTCGCGTTGGGCGATAAAGCGGTCCGCATCGCCGTCGACAGGCTGGCAGATGTTGTAATGGATATTGCCGTCGCCGATATGGCCGAAGGCGAAGGGGCGCGCGCCGGGAAACCGTTCCGCCAACGCGGCTCCGGCACGCCTGATGAAAGTCGGCACGCTGCTGATTGGAACGGACACGTCTGTCTTTGCGTTCGCTCCTTCGAATTTCTGCGCCTCGACAACCGCTTCGCGCAGGAACCAGAGGTCGCGGCGCTGTTGTTCCGACTGCGCGATGACAGCGTCCAGGACGATGCCTTCGTCCAGGGCCTCCGCCAGAAGTTGCTCCATCGCCGTTCTCTGTGCCGCATCGTCCGTGTTGCCCGTCAATTCCATCAACACGGTCCAGTCGGCAGCGCCGGGCAGCGGGTCGGTGGCCTTGTCGATATGTCGGACGGCGGCGTCGATCACATTGGCAGCCAACAGCTCGAAACTGGTCAAGGCGTCGCCGCACTGATCGCGGGTCTTGGCGAACAGGGCGATAGCGGCGTCAATGTCCGAAACGGCCGCGTAGGCGGTTGCGGAGCCGGCCGGACGGGGAAACAGCTTCAACACCGCGGCGGTGATGATGCCCAGCGTTCCTTCCGACCCGACGAACAGTCCGCGCAGGTCGTAGCCGGTATTGTCCTTGCGCAGCCGCTTCAAACTGTCCCAGACTTGGCCGTCCGGCAGCACGACCTCCAGTCCCAGCACCAGGTCGCGCGCGTTGCCGTAGCGCACCACGTTGATGCCGCCGGCATTGGTCGCCAGGTTGCCGCCGATCTGGCATGACCCCTCGGCACCCAGGCTCAACGGAAACAGGCGTCCGGCCTCGGCGGCGGCATCCTGTACGTCCTTCAGAATGCAGCCGGCTTCCACCGTGATCGTGAAATTCGCGGCATCGACGTCCCTGATCCGGTTCATCCGGGACAGGTTCAACAAGACGGCATTGCCGCTGGTATCCGGCGTCGCCCCGCCGCAACGGCCGGTATTGCCGCCCTGCGGCACCACCGGGATGTCATGGGCATGGCAGATCTCGAGCACCGCGGCGACCTCGGCCGTCTTGGCCGGCCTGACCATCAGGGCGCAGGCACCATGATAGGCGGCCCGGCTGTCCTCCAGCCAGGGCGCCATCTCCGCGGGATCGTCGGTCCATCCCTTTGGTCCGCCGGCGTTCTTGATCTGGGCCAGGGGCGAGGCGTCAAGCATCCTTCTGCGCGGTTTGGTCGGGCCAGGCTGCAGCGGCGGCGGCCGCATTCGCCAAGTGGTTCTCCAGCCGGTGATATAGACCGCAGGATCGGCCAGGAAAACCCTTTGTCGCTGCGGACGCGGCGGCGGTCAGGGAAGGCATCGCCCGCGATCGCGGGGCTATCGCCGCGCAGCGCGGCGCAGCCGGTCGTTGATGGCGCGCCCCAGGCCTTCCTCCGGGATCGGCGAGACCGCGATCCCGGTATAGGCAGGATCGTCCAGCCGGTGCAGGTGGGCGAACAGGTTCGCCGCCGCCTCGGTCAGGTCGCCGCGTGCGCTAAGGTTGAGGGTCGCTCCGGCCGCGGGGCCGAAGCCCAGCAGGGCTTCGCCGGCCCGCGGCGCCGCGGCGTCGAGGCGCAGCGGCAGGCGAGTCGCATAGTGCCGCTCCAGCATGCCCGGCGCTTTTGGCCCGTCGCCTGTTGCGTTGGCCACCGCCAGCGGCGTCGCCAGCAGGCTCTCCAGGTCCTCGCGGGCGACGCCGCCCGGCCGCAGCAGGGTGGGCGTGTCGGTTGTACAATCGACCACCGTGGATTCCAGCCCGACGGGGCAGGCGCCGCCATCCAGGATCAGGTCGACCTTGTCGCCCAGTCCGTCGGCCACATGGCGCGCCGTGGTCGGACTGACCCGCCCCGACGGGTTGGCACTGGGCGCGGCGACGGGAATGCCGGCCGTTCGCAACAGCCTGCGGGCGTCTTGCCGGCCCGGGACTCGGACCGCCAGGGTCGGAAGGCCGGCAGTCGCCAGCAGGGAAACCGGGCAATCTGCCTGGCGCGGCAGCACCAGGGTCAACGGACCGGGCCAGAACTGTGCCGCCAGTCGTTCGGCCCGGGCATTGAAACGGACCAGTTTGCCGGCGGCATCGCCCGACGGCACGTGGACAATCAGCGGATTGAAATCTGGCCGGGCCTTGGCGGCGAAGATCCGCGCCACCGCTTCGTCTGAACAGGCGTCGGCGCCGAGCCCATACACGGTCTCGGTGGGGAAGGCGACAAGCCCGCCGTCGCGCAAGATACGCGCCGCGCGGGCGATCGATTGGTCGTCGATGGGAACGATCTGCGCCATGAGCGCCGTTGCAGCATACCGCGGCGTCCGCCGCAAGTGCGCCATAAAGAAGCCGCCGATCGCTCGACGGCTCCTTTTCCTGGGATGTTTCGCGTCCCAACGTGGATGCGGCCACCCGCGGTGATGATCCGCTCCACCGGGGCCACAGTGCTCTGTGGCCTCTGTTCCAGTGACCCTTCGAGCCGGGCCACGGCCGTGTCCTTTCAGATTGTCGGACCTGAAGATGCTGCGCCCCTCGGTTGCGGAAGTCAACCGTGCACGTGTTCACATTTTTTCTCCAGGGTAGGACAAACATGGGTTAGCATCGCGCCACATCGCCGATTGTTCAGCCTTACATGAGGGTGGGATAAAATGACCGGCAAGGTCTTCACGATTGCCCAGCAGAAGGGCGGCGCCGGAAAGTCTACCTTGGCAGCGCACCTTGCGGTGGCCTGGGCCCGGACGGGAAAGTCGGTCGCCATCATCGACATCGATCCCCAGGCCAGCCTTGAACACTGGTTCGAGGCACGTATCGACCGGCTTGGTGGGGACGACCTGGGTATCACTTTCGTCAGCAGCACCGGCTGGCGCAGTACCCGGGAGGTGGCAAACCTGACCCGCGGCCACGATGTTGTCGTGGTCGACAGCCCGCCGCACGCCGAGACGGAATCCCGGATTGCGGTGCGCGCCGCCAACATGGTGGTGATTCCGACGCAGCCCAGCCCGCTGGACGTTTGGGCGACCTTGCCCACGGTCGAGCTGGCGCATCGCGAGAAGTCTCCGGCCACCATCGTCCTGAACCGTGTTCCGCCTCGGGCCAACCTGACGGCCCAGATGGTGACTAAGATCGGCGGTTATCCGATCAAGGTGGCCCGCAATCTCATCGGCAACCGGGTCGCCTTTGCCGAGAGCATGGCCAGCGGGCGAACGGCGATGGAAACCCGGCCGTCCAGTGTTGCAGCCAAGGAGATCCGGGCCTTGGCCCGGGAGCTTTTCCGCAAGGCCTGAACGCGCGGCCTTATGCACTCGCGATTCCTCGATGCCTTTGCGGTGGGCGACGTCTTCGTGACGCGCGCCGCGACATTCACCGAAAGCGACATCGTCGATTTCGCCCTGAAGTACGATCCGCAGCCGATGCACATCGATGCCCATGGCGCTGCCGCGGGGCCGTCCGGAAGTTTGATCGCCAGCGGATTCCACACCCTGTCCCTGTCCTTTCGTTTGTGGGCCGACCTCGGGCTGTTCGCCACGACCAACATTGCCGGGCCCGGCCTGGACGAGGTCCGCTGGCAGAAACCGGTTCTGCCCGGCGACACGATTCGGTCGCATTGCACGGTGGTGGGGGTGTCGCCGTCGCGCAGCAAGCCGGATCGCGGCATCTTGAAAGTGGCGTTCGATGTCCGCAATCAGCGCGACGAAACCGTTCTGACCTATACGATTATCGCCATGCTCCGCCGCAAGCCGGAGTCCGACGGGTGACGGCAGCTGCTGCGCTGGCGGTGTGAGCGCGCGCCCGCTCTGTTAAGCTGAGTGTGGGCAATGATGAGGTTGGCCGGTCGATGAGCGCCCTGTCGATGATGACCCCGCAGATGATAGCGGTCTTCGCGCTGATCGTTGCGGCGTTGGCGCTGTACATCACCGAGAAGGTGCCGATCGAGATCACGTCGCTGGGCGTGATCTGCGTCCTGCTGATCCTGTTTCACGTCATGCCGCTGGAAGCGGCGCCCGGCATCCTGGTGGTCACGCCGGGCCGGTTGCTGTCCGGCTTCGCCAATCCGGCATTGTTGACGGTGCTGGGCCTTCTAGTCATGGGCGAGGCGCTGGCCCGCACCGGCATCCTCACCCAGGGCGGGCTTCTGATCATGCGCGCCGCGCGCGGTAGCGCCTGGCTCAGCGTCGTGTTCGTGTTGTTTGCCGTGATGGTGATCAGCGCCTTTTTGAACAACATCCCGGTGGTCGTGCTGGCGATCCCCATCATGCAGGCCCTGTCGCTGCAGCTTCGGCACGCGCCAAGCCGTCACATGATGTCCCTGAGCTTTGCATCGATCCTGGGCGGCATGACTACCCTGATCGGCTCCAGCACCAACATCCTGGTGTCCGGCACGCTGTACGATCTCGGTTTCCAGCCGTTCGGTTTCTTCGACTTTACCGTTCCCGGCCTGGTCCTGGCATCGGCCGGCATGGCGTACCTGGTGCTGATCGCGCCGCGGCTGTTGCCGGACCGCGACCCGACGCACGACGCGGTGACCCTGGGCGGCAAGCAGTTCATCGCGCAGATCACCGTCACCAGGGAGTCCGGCCTGGACGGATTGACGTCGGTCGGTGGCTTCTTCCGGGAACTGTCGAACATGACCGTGCAGATGGTGCAGCGGCGGGAACAGGCGTTTCTGCCGCCGTTCGACGATTTGACCTTGCAGGCCGGCGACATGGTGGTCGTCGCGGCGACCCGCCAGGCCCTGGTCGACTTCGCCGAGGCCGAGCCGGGCCTGCTGTTCCCCAGCCTGCGCGAGGACATGCCGCCGGGCCGGGTCGGCGGCGAGGGGCGCTGGAGTCACGGCGAACAGGCGCTGGCCGAGGTCATGGTGCCGCCCGGCTCCTACATGGTGGGCAAAACCCTGGAAACTATCGGCTTTCGCTACAAGCACCACTGCATCGTGCTGGGCATCGAGCGGCGGGCCAAGATGCTACGCGAGCGGATGACGCGGGTGCCGCTGGATGCCGGCGACGTCCTACTGATCCAGGGGCGGCGGCCCGACATCAACAAGCTGCGCGGACTGCGCAGCGTCATCCTGTTGGAATGGTCGGCCAGCGAGCTGCCGGCGTCTCACCATGCCGTCGGCGCCGCGCTCATCTTCTTTGCCGTCATCGGCATGGCGGCCAGCGGCCTCGTCCCTGTGGTCGTGGCGGCCCTGTGCGGCGCCGTGGCGGTGGTTGCGGCCGGCATCCTGACGGTGGAATCGGCGCTGAGGGCGCTGGATCCCAAGATTGCCCTGACCATTGCCATGGCGCTGTCTCTGGGGATCGCCATGCAGGCCGCGGGGGGCGCAGATCTTCTGGCCCACCTGCTGCTGGCCGCACTGTTCGGTGCGGCACCGGCCGTCGTGCTGTCGGCATTCTTCCTTCTCGTCGCCGGCCTTTCCAACGTGTTGAGCACAAAGGCGACCGCTGTCTTGTTCACGCCGATTGCGGCGGGCATCGCGCTGGAACTGGGAGTCCCGGTCGAGCCGTTCGCGGTGGCGGTGGTGTTTGCCGCCAATTGCTCGTTCGCCTCGCCGATCGGCTACCAGACGAACTTGCTGGTGATGACGCCCGGAAATTATCGGTTTACCGATTTCATCAGAACGGGACTGCCGCTCATTCTTGTGGTCTGGGCCGCATTCAGTGTCTTCGCCCCGGGCTATTACGGCTTGTAGCTGCCGCTGTTAAACGATTCTCAATCTGGGTCAGCAACATTGACGCACTGCAGCAATGGACCGTTGACGCTGTCGATTCAAAAACAATAGTCTCCGCGACCGCCGCCGGCCGGGACGCCGCGGTCCTGCCGGTCAGATGAGTCAAAGGTTGCACGCCATGAACATGCCCGCCGTTCGGCCCCAGCGGCCGGAATTCTCGTCTGGACCCTGTGCAAAACGCCCGGGTTGGTCCGCCTCTGCGCTGGACGATGCCGTGCTTGGACGTTCGCACCGCTCGGCAGAGGGCAAGGCGAAGCTGAAAGAGGTGATCGACCTGCATCGCCGCGTGCTCGGCATTCCCGACGACTACCGGATCGGCATCGTGCCCGCCTCGGACACCGGCGCGGTCGAGATGGCACTGTGGTCGATGCTTGGTGCGCGCGGCGTCGACCTGCTGGCATGGGAGAGCTTCGGACAGGGCTGGGTCAACGATACGGTCAAGCAGCTTGGCCTTGCCGACGCCAATGTGATGGAGGCCGAGTATGGCGCGCTGTCCGACCTGTCGCGGGTGTCGCCGGACCGCGACGTCGTGTTTACCTGGAATGGGACGACCAGCGGTGTCTGCGTGCCCGGCGGTGACTGGATCGCCGCGGACCGTGCCGGCCTTACCATTTGCGATGCGACGTCCGCCGTGTTCGCCATGGATCTGCCCTGGGCGAAACTGGATGTGACCACCTGGTCGTGGCAGAAGGTCCTGGGCGGCGAGGGGGCTCACGGCATGCTGGTTCTTTCGCCGCGGGCGGTCCAGCGGCTGGAGTCCTATACGCCGGACCGTCCGCTGCCGAAGATCTTCCGCATGACCAAGGGCGGCAAGCTTATCGAGGGCATCTTCCGTGGCGAAACGATCAATACGCCGTCGATGCTGTGTGTCGAGGACGTGCTGGACGCCTTGTGCTGGGCCGAAGGGATCGGCGGATTTGCCGCCTTGATGGCCCGCTCCAGAGACAACCTGGCCGCAATCGAGCGCTGGGTGGCCGCCACGCCCTGGATCGAGTTCCTGGCCGGCGATCCGGCGATCCGGTCGTCGACCTCGATTTGCCTCAAGCTCAGTGACGCCTGCGGCCTCAGCGCCGACAGGCAGGCCACGGCGCCGAAGGAAATGTCCAGGCTGCTGGAAGCGGAAGGCGTTGCATACGACATCAACGGCTATCGCGATGCCCCTCCCGGACTGCGGATCTGGGGCGGCGCGACGGTCGAAACATCCGATATCGAGGCGCTGTTGCCGTGGCTGGAATGGGCATATGCGCAGATCGGCCGCGAGGCTGCCGCCTGAACCGACGAGAAACAGAAACGATGCCGAAGGTCCTGATTTCCGACAAGCTGAGCGAACGCGCCGTCGAGATATTCCGCGAGCGCGGCGTTGACGTTGACTTCAAGCCGGGCCTCGACGCCGATGCTTTGGCGTCCGCGATCGGCGACTACGATGGTCTTGCTGTTCGGTCCGCCTCCAAGGTCACGGCCGATATCCTGGAGAAGGCGAAACGCCTCAAGGTGGTGGGGCGTGCCGGGATCGGCGTCGACAATATCGACGTCGATGCGGCCACCCAGGCCGGCGTCATTGTCATGAACACCCCCCTCGGCAATTCGATTACGACGGCCGAACATACGATCGCGATGATGATGTCGCTGGCGCGCCAGATCCCGGTTGCCAGCGAGTCGACGCATCAGGGCAAGTGGGAAAAGTCCCGCTTCATCGGGGTGGAACTGTTCGGCAAGGTGTTGGGCCTGATCGGCAGCGGCAATATCGGCTCAATCGTTGCCGATCGAGCGCACGGACTGAAGATGCGGGTGGTCTCCTACGACCCGTTCCTGTCGCACGAACGGGCGACCGAACTGGGCATCGAGAAGGTCGAACTGGACGACTTGTACCGACGGGCCGACTTCATCACCGTGCACACGCCGCTGACGGATGCCACGCGCAGCATGATCAACGCCGCGGCCTTCGCGAAGATGAAGGACGGCGTGCGCATCGTGAACTGCGCCCGTGGCGGCATCGTCGATGAAGAGGCTCTTGCCGCGGCGCTGGACTCGGGCAAGGTGGCCGGCGCCGCGCTGGACGTGTTCACCGACGAACCGGCCAAGAGCAACATCCTGTTCGGGCGTCCGGACGTGGTCGCGACCCCTCATCTCGGCGCCTCGACGGCGGAGGCGCAGGAGAACGTGGCGGTCCAGGTTGCCGAACAGATGGCAGACTATCTTCTCACGGGCGCCGTCACGAACGCGCTGAACATGCCGTCGGTCTCGGCCGAGGATGCGCCGAAGCTGACGCCCTATATGGGACTTGCCGAGCAGCTGGGCAGTTTCGCCGGGCAGGTCACCGAAACCGGTCTGAAAGGGGTCACCGTCGAGTTCGAGGGCCATGTGGCCGAACTCAATACCCAGCCTTTGATCCAGGCCGCGGTCGCCGGCCTGCTGCGGCCCCTGCTGGACAGCGTCAACATGGTCAACGCCCCGTTGATCGCCCGCCAGCGGTCGATCGAGGTGACCGAGATCAAGCATGACCGTCCGGGCGATTTTCAAACGCTGATCCAGATCACGGTGACGACCGAACGCCTGACCCGGTCCGTCGCCGGTACCTTGTTCGGCGGCAGCAAGCCGCGCATCGTCAGCATCAAGGGCATCGAGATCGAGGCGGAACTGACCCCCAACATGCTGTACATCACCAACCACGACAAGCCGGGCCTGATCGGCGACTTGGGCCGGACCCTGGGCGACGCTGGCGTCAATGTGGCGAGTTTCCATCTGGGCCGCGCCGGGCCCGGCTCGGACGCGATTGCGCTGATCCAGCTCGATCAGCCGATCGAAGACGGCCTGCTTGGGCAGATCCGGGCGCTGCCGAACGTGGTGCAGGCCAAGCTTTTGCATTTCTGAGCCGCGCATGCCGCGCCGGTTGGTCGCCGCGCTTGCGATCCTCATTCTCGCGCCTGCCGCTGCTGTCGGGCAGGGCACGACCTGGGAGCTGCGGCCACTCGGCAGCCTGTCGGGCCTTGTCGATCAGCACGTGGACGCGCGATTCCGGATGGTGACGGCGGAAACCGCCGTGGGCCCCGTTGGGCTCCGTTTCGGACAGGACGGGACGCTGCGGCGCGTGAAAGCGCCCGGCCGGCCCGTGGTGCCGGCCGATCTTCTTCCCCAGAGCCGCTGCGCGGCCGGCGTGGCCGACATCCGCCTCGCCTGCCTGACCGGGCCGACCCGGCGCTACGATCACGGCGTCCTGGGCGACGCCGTCGAGGCGGAGGCGGTTTCGGTGCGCCGCGCGGACAGCGGCTGGTCGCGGTTTCGGCCCGGCGGCGAGGCGGTATTCGAGGATCTCACGCCCCGGCTTGCCGATCTCGATGGCGACGGGCGCGACGAGGTGATCGTTGTGAAGGCGGCGGCGGGCCAGGGCGCGTCGCTTGCGGTTCTGGGCCTGGAGGGGAAGCGGCTGCGCCGGTTGGCCGAAAGCGAACCGATCGGGCGCTCCTATCGCTGGCTCAACCCGGTTGGGGCGGGCGATTTCGACGGCGACGGCAGCGTCGAGGTGGCGGTGGTTCGCACGCCCCATATCGGCGGTGTCCTGATGATCTACCGCCGCGACGGACCGCGCCTGGTACTGGACGGGCGGCTGCCAGGGTTCTCCAACCACCGGATGGGCTCGACCGTGCTGGGCATGGCGGCGATCGCCGATTTCGACGGTGACGGGCATGTCGATATCCTGTTGCCGCGGCAGGACCGCGCCCGGCTCGCGGCCGTCTCTTTCGCCGGCGGGACGTTCCGGGAGATCGCCGCCTTCGACCTGGACGCCCCGGTCGAAACCTCGATGGTGCTGGTCGATATTGAAGGCGATGACAGGCCCGACGTGGTTTTCGGGCTGGCCGATGGCCGTCTGATGGCGCTGATGCGCTAGTGGGGCGCCGCCGCCCTTGCCCGTCGGCCCCGATCCCTGTACCAACGCATCCGTCCTGGCCGGGAGTGGCGGAAGGCGCCAGACGCGATGAACGACGCGGTACGAAGATCACTGCTGCCGGACGGGTTGCGCGATGCGCTCCCGCCCGATGCCGCGCACGAGTGCGCCATGGTCGACCGCCTTGTCGCCTGTTTTGCGGCCAATGGCTATGAACGCGTCGACCCGCCGCTGCTGGAGTTCGAGGACAACCTGTTCCACGGCGTCGGCCAGGCGATCGCACCGCACACCTTCCGCCTGATGGACCCTGTCAGCCAGCGCATGATGGGCGTGCGCGCCGACATGACCCTGCCGGTGGCGCGGATCGCGACCACGCGCTTGGCCAACGCGCCGCGGCCGCTGCGTCTTGCCTATGCCGGTCCGGTCCTTCTGGTGAAGGGTTCCCAGTTGCGGCCCGAGCGCCAGTTCACCCAGGCGGGCGCGGAACTGATCGGCGCGGACACGCCCAACGCCGATGCCGAGGTGATCCTGCTGGCGGCGCGGGCGCTGCGCGCGGTCGGCGTGCAGGACCTATCCGTGGATATCAGCCTGCCGACCCTTGTCAGCGAGGTCTGCATGGCGCACGGCCTGGACCCGGCACTTGAAGCGGCGGTCAGGGCCGCCATGGAACAGAAGGACGTCGCGGCGCTGCCGCCCGCACCGACCGCGGCGCTTGCGGTGCTGCAGGCGCTGTTGGCGGCCGTGGGCCCTGTCGACCGGTCCATGGCCCGGCTTGCGCCCCTGGACCTGCCGCCGGGCGGGGCCGGCGAACGCGGCCGGCTGGCGGCGGTGGTCGGGCGGATCGAGCGGGACATGGCCGACCTGCAGGTCACCGTGGATCCCACCGAATATCGGGGGTTCGAATATCAGGCCGGCCTCAGCTTCACCTTCTTTGCCAAAGGCGTGCGCGGCGAGCTTGCCCGCGGCGGCCGCTATGCGGCCGGCGAGGCGCAGGAGCCCGCCACCGGATTTTCGGTCTTTCTGGACAGCGTGCTGCGCGCCGTTCCGGGGCCGAAGCCGCGGGACAGGGTTTATCTACCGGTCGACGTGGCCTTCTCCGTTGCCGAGACACTGCGCACGCAGGGGCATGTCACCGTCACCGGCCTCGACGCGGTGACCGACGACTTGGCCGAGGCCCGGCGCCTGGGATGCAGCCACATCTATCTGGACGGCACGCTCAGGCCGGTTGACTGAAACGGAACGACGAAGGGGAACGTATGACCAACGTGGTGGTGGTCGGCTCGCAATGGGGCGACGAGGGCAAAGGCAAGATCGTCGACTGGCTGTCGGAACGGGCCGATGTGGTGGTCCGGTTCCAAGGTGGGCATAACGCCGGTCACACCCTGGTCATCGGCGAACAGGTCTACAAGCTGAGCCTACTTCCCTCCGGCGTGGTCCGTTCCGGCAAGCTGTCGATCATCGGCAGCGGTGTGGTCGTCGACCCCTGGGCTTTTCTGGAAGAGGTCAAGACGCTGCGGGACGGCGGCATCGACATCGGTCCGGATCAGCTGATGATCGCGGAGAATGCCAGCCTGATCCTTCCGCTGCACCGACAGCTGGATGCCGTCCGCGAGGCAGCGCGCGGGGACCGCAAGATCGGCACCACCGGGCGCGGGATCGGCCCCGCCTACGAGGACCGCGCGGCGCGCCGGGCGTTGAGGGTTTGCGACCTGGCCGATCCGGCCGCGCTGGATCGCAAGCTGGACGAGATGCTGCTGCACCATAACGCCCTGCGGCGCGGGCTGGGCGAGCCGGAGATCGACCGGGAGTCCCTGCAGCGGGAGATCGAGGCCGTCGCGCCGGAGATCACTGCCTACGCCGCGCCGGTCTGGTCGGTGCTGGATTCGGCGCGTCGGGGCGGCAAGCGGATCCTTTTCGAAGGCGCGCAGGGTGTGATGCTGGACGTCGATCACGGCACGGTGCCTTACGTGACGTCGTCCAGTACCACTGCCGGTCAGGCCTCGGCCGGCTCGGGCCTGGGCCCGGGGGCGATCGGTTATGTGCTGGGCATCACCAAGGCCTATACGACGCGGGTCGGCGCTGGGCCGTTCCCGACCGAGCAGGACAACGAAATCGGCCAGCACCTGGGCACGCGCGGCAACGAGTTCGGTACGGTGACCGGACGCCGCCGCCGCTGCGGTTGGTTCGATGCGGTGATGGTGCGCCAGGCCGCCCGGGTTTCGGGCATCGACGGCATCGCGTTGACCAAGCTGGATGTCCTGGACGGTCTCGACGAAGTGCGGATCTGCACCGCATACCGACTGGACGGGCAGGAGTTTGACCATCTGCCGGCCTCGCTGAGCGCCCAGGCCGGCGTCGAGCCCGTCTACGAGTCCCTGGACGGGTGGCAGGACAGCACGTTCGGTGCCCGGTCCTGGGCCGACCTGCCCGCGACCGCCATCAAGTATATCCGCCGGATTGAGGAACTGATCGAGCGTCCGGTCGCCATCCTGTCTACCAGTCCCGAGCGCGACGATACGATCCTGATGCGCGACCCGTTCGAAGGTTAGGTCGGCGCCCGCCACTTAATTTTGATTAACTAATTTCGTCCTATCCTGTGGCCTGTCGTCCGGTCGCAGGACGGTGCGCCGCGGCGTGCCCGTCCCGCGAACGGTACTCTTGGGAAGGGACCCGCAGGAAATGGCGGTACGCATCAGAGGACAGGGGGGAAACACCGCCGGCGCGGCCGTGCCCGAACGGATCCCCCTGAACGACCGGTTCGAGATCTCGACCGGATCGCCGCTGCCGCAGTACGACTCGGCGCCGGCGGTCGCCTACCGGGCCCATCATACCCGCGACAGCACCGCCGCGCTGTTTGCCCTGATCTGCGATCCCAAGATGCCGCCTCGGCTCGACGCCATTTCCGCGTTCCTGCGCATCGACAACCGCGCCTTGCTGGAGGTCGTCGAATCCGGCGTCATCAAATGGGCACCGGAAGGACGGATGTGCCCGGCCATCGTGTTTCGTCAGCCGCAGGCGGATCGTGTATTTCAAACGCTGGACGAGACCCGTGAACCGTTGTCGGAGGATCGGGTTTCCCGGTTTCTGATCGCGCCGATCTGCGATATCCTCAAGGAGCTCCACCACGTCGGTCACGCGCACCGTGCGATCAGGCCGAACAACCTCTTCTTCGACGACCCCAACAACAACATCATCAAGCTGGGCGAAGGCGTCTCTGCGCCGATCGCCAGTACCCAGCCGGTGCTGTTCGAGCCGCTCGACATGGGGATGGCCCACCCGCTCGGCCGCGGCGATGCCGGCCCGGCGCCGGATCTGTACGCCCTGGGCGTGACCATCCTGTGCCTGCTCATCGGCCGCGTGCCCTGTCGCGGTCTCAGCGACGAGGACATCATCGGGCGCAAGATGGACATGGGGTCCTATGCGGCCCTGGCCGAGAACGAGCGCATCTCGCTGACCATGATGGAGCCCCTGCGTGGGCTGTTGAACGACGACGAGCACGAACGCTGGACCATCGAGAACCTCAGCCTTTGGGTGTCCGGCCGGCGGCTCAGCCCGAAACAGCAGTCGCTGCCGGCAAAAGCGTCGCGGTCCCTCACGATCGCTGGCAAGGAGTACAGCACCGCCCGCGAGCTTGCCCGGGGGCTGGCCGACAATTGGGAACGCGCCATCGAGCCGATAACAAACGGTGAGCTGGACACATGGCTGCGCCGCTCGCTGGGCGACGAAAACATCATCGAGGCCGTGAACTTCGCCAAGTCCGCCTATATGGGCAGCGGCCGCGAGGACGACGACCGGCTGATCAGCCGAATCATCATCGCTTTGCATCCGGAGGGACCGATCCGCTACCGCGGCTTCAATGCCACGGTGGAGGGTCTGGCATCGCTGCTGGCGGCCAAGATCGAGGATTCCGACGCCCGCCGCGATTTCTCGGAGATCGTTCGGGGGACCTGCCGCTCTACTGGCTGGAGGCCCAGCCCAATCTCCGATCCGATGTGCTGCCCTATGTCAGTCAGTTCGACAAACTGAAACCGTCTTTGCAGCGCCGCGGTATCGGCACCGGCCTGGAACGCATCGTCTACGATCTCAATCCCCGATTGCCCTGTCTGTCGCCGTTGTTCGAGCGGGACTATGTGCTCGATATCGAATACCTGCTGCCCGCGTACGAACGCCTGGCCGCGGAAGGCTTCAAGGGGCGACGCCTGATCGACCAGCATGTCGCCTCCTTCATCGCGGCACGGTCAAAGCGCCCCCTGTCGAACGACTTTCGCAAGATCGAGAACACCGACCAGCCCTTCGTCTTTGAAATTGCCCAGATCAAGCTGCTGTCAACGATCCAGCTTTCGCTGCCGAAACGGTCTTACCCAAATCTATGCGCGTTGGCCGCGCGCATGCTGTCACCGGCGATCAAGCGGTTCCACGGACGCGAAGCGCGCCGTCAGGTCAAGACCCGCCTGCAACGTTCGACCCGGCACGGGCGGCTGAAGGATATTCTGGACGTGGTCGACAACCGGCGCGAGCTGGCGCAGGACAAGCATAATTTCGAGGTGGCGGTCAGCGAATACACCAAGACTGTTCTCGACCTTCACAAGCTGGAGCGCGACGAACAGAACCGTAGTTCCATCATCGCCGCGGTCGGCGGGCAGGTTTCGTCGATTGCCGCCACCATCCTGTTCTTCCTGGCGGTGACCATCGTCGTCGCCTCTTCCCGGATCATGTAAGGGCGGGCGGATGGCGAAGAAGGCCGCGAAACCGGCACGGGCGGCAAAGGCCCGGGCAAAGGGCAAGCCGGTCAAGAAACGCGGAACCTATCAGTTTCTGAGCTGGTTCCTGGCGCCGCTGTTGTATGTGGTCTTCTTTCCGACCGCCCTGGTGCTCACCGTCGGCATGATCCCAACCATGATCGCCTATTTCATCATCGACCGGACCCGGAAGAAGTATACGACCAAAACGGTCGGCTGGCTGAACCTGGCCGGCGCCTTCGCGATCTGCATGGTCATGTGGAAGGGTGACCATTCCACCGAAAAGGCGATGGAGCTGCTGGGCGAACCCTATAGCTGGGTCCTGATGTACGGCGCCGCGGCGATCGGCTGGGTGCTGTATTTCGGCGTTCACCCCGTCGTCTCCGCCTACCTTTCCGTCAAGACGGATGCCAAGCGTAAGGCGCTGCGCAGCCGCCAGCGCGAGCTGATTCGGGAATGGGGCGACACGGTGCGCCAGGGCGCCCAGGAGTGGGAAAACGAATCCAGCCGGACGGACGGCGAGGACGAACAGGAGGAAGACGAGGACGCGGCCGGACCGGACGGCGTTCCGCCTGAGGACGACGTACCCGCCGCGGGCGGCAAGCCCGGGGTCGCCGCCACGGGGTAGGGGAAGACCGGCGTCGGCGCAGGCGCCTCAGGCGCCCTTGTTGCCCAGTCTTTCCTCCAGGGCCGCGTTGCGCATTGCTTTTTGGATCTTCTCGAAGGCTCGCACCTCGATCTGGCGCACGCGTTCGCGGCTGATGCCGTATTCCTGGCTCAGATCCTCCAGGGTTTTCGGCTCCTCCGACAGCCGGCGCTCGGTCAGGATGCGCCGCTCCCTGTCGTTCAAGGTCTCCATCGCCGTGTTCAGGGACGTCCGCCGCTTGGCCAATTCCTGGTTCTCCGCGACCATGGTTTCCTGGCTTTCCGTATCGTCGACCAGCCAATCCTGCCATTCGCCGTCGCCCTCGGCCTTCAGGGGCGCGTTCAGCGACTGGTCCGATCCGGCCAGCCGGCGGTTCATGTCGACCACGTCCTGCTTGGGCACCGACAGCTCTGTGGCGATATACGTGACGTTTTCCGGCGACAGATCGCCGTCGTCGATCGCCTGCAGCCGTGCCTTCATCTTGCGCAGGTTGAAGAACAGCTTCTTCTGGGCCGCCGTCGTGCCCATCTTGACCAGCGACCAGGAGTGCAGGATGTATTCCTGGATCGAGGCGCGGATCCACCACATTGCATAGGTGGCCAGCCTGAACCCCCGGTCCGGGTCGAACCGCTTGACGGCCTGCATCATTCCGACATTGCCTTCGGAGATCAATTCGGCGACCGGAAGGCCGTATCCGCGATAGCCCATGGCGGTTTTCGCCACCAGCCGCAGGTGGCTGGTGACCAGCTTGTGCGCCGCCTCCATGTCGCCGTGCTCGCGCCAGCTCTTGGCCAGCATGAATTCCTCTTCCGGCTCCAGCATCGGGAATTTGCGGATATCGTCTAGATAGCGCCGGAGATTGCCTTCCGGCGTCAGCGCGGGAATGGTGTTTCCAGCAGCCATGGCGGTCTTCCCTTTTTCCGGCCGGCAGCCCGGCACGCGGTGCTGCAGGTCGTCCCCGGCCCGAATTTTCGCCTGTGCGGCCCCAACCACACGGGTCAAGTCACGGGCCGAACTAAGGATGTAGGGACGCAGCCGGGGCGATTCAATTGGCATTCGCCGCGGGTCCCTCAGCGTTCTAGGCACTATAGCAGAGTTCGACTGCAGGGAACAGAGTTTAGGGCAATTCTAAGAGATCAATTAACCTCTTAATATCGTGAGGTAAGGGTGAGTCAAAAGTGAGTGATTCGCCGGTGACCGGGTGGGCGAAGCCCAGATGCGCCGCGTGCAGCGCCTGGCGCGGGAACGCCAGGACGGCTTTCCGGGCCGGTCCCGTCAGGGCGGCGCGCCGGGTGGCCGAAACCCGGCCGTAGACCGGGTCGCCGATCACGGCATGGCCGCGGCTGGCCATGTGAACGCGGATTTGGTGGGTCCGGCCGGTCTGCAGACTGCAGGTCTGCAGGCTGACGGCCCCGTTCCGGTAGACGTCCGTCGTTCGGTAGTGGGTCACCGCCGGCTTGCCGGCCGGAGGTCGGACGATGGACATGCGCTTTCGGTTGCGTTTGTCGCGTCCGATCCTGGCCTCGATCGTCCCCTCCGTCGGAACCGGAACGCCCCAAACCAGCGCCTGGTAGCGCCTGTCCAGCGCATGGGATTCGAACATCTCCGTCAGCCTGCGATGCGCGGCGTCGGATTTCGCCGCCACCAGCAGGCCCGATGTGTCCTTGTCGATCCGGTGCACGATGCCGGGCCGCCGCGCCCCGCCGATGCCCGACAGCCCCGGCCCGCAGTGCGCCAAAAGCGCGTTGACCAGGGTGGCGCCCGGATGGCCCGGCGCCGGATGCACGACCATGCCCGCCGGTTTGTCGATCACGATGATGTCATCGTCCTCGTACGCGACGTCCAACGCGATCTCCTCCGGCAGGGCGTCGATCGGCTCCGGCGCGGGCAGCCGCACGGTGAAGCGCTGTCCGGCGCGCACGGGCCCGGCGGGGTCGTCGACCGGCCCGCGGTCGCCGACCACCCGGCCGTCCAGGATCAGCCGTTTCAGCCGGCTGCGCGAGAGATCGGGGATCAGCGCGCCCAGCGTCTTGTCCAGCCGCTCGCCGTGCTTGTCATCCGGCACGACGCACGCCACACTCCCCGCGTCTTCGTCCATATGCCGTCAATCCCGTGTCACGCCCGAAAATGCAGGCAGCCAAGCTTCTGGTGATCGTCATGACCGCAGCCCTTGTCGCCGGGCTAGCGTTGTTGGTTTACGGCATGGCGACCCGGACCGCCAGCCTGGGCGACGGCGCCGCACCGTTCGGCAACGTCGAGGTGGCGGTGCCGCCGGGGGCGTCCGTAAAGGCGATGGTTGCGGACCAGGGGCGTATCTACCTGCATCTCGCCACGCCTTCCGGCGAGCGCGTTCTGGTCCTGGACGGCAGCAGCGGGCGGCGGTTGGGAGAGGTGGCTCTGTTGCCCGGTGCACGTTAGGCTGGACGGCGGATGCAGGCGAGAGGACGGCGATGAACTTCTGTTCCGATAACGTAACCGGGGCCTGTCCGGCAGTGCTGGAGGCGGTCTGCCGGCACAATGACGGCGCGGCGATGCCCTATGGCGACGACCCCCTGACCCGGGATGTCTGCGACCGGATAGCCGGCCTTTTCGAGCGCGAGGCCACGGTTTTTCCGGTCGCCACCGGGACGGCGGCCAACGCGCTGGCCCTTTCGGTGGTCTGTCCCGGCTTCGGCGCCGTCTATTGCCACAAGGACAGCCACGTCTATACCGACGAATGCGGCGCGCCCGAGCTGTTCACCGGCGGCGCCAAGCTGGTGCCGCTGGACGGCGCCGACGCGAAACTCAGCGCCCAGACCCTGGACCAGGCGCTGGGCTCGGGTTGGCAGGGGGTGGTGCACCATGTCCAGCCGGCGGCGGTGTCGATCACCCAGGCCAGCGAATGCGGAACGCTTTACCGCCACGAGGAGATCGCCGCCATTGCGGCGGTGTGCCGGCGTCACGATCTGGTGCTTCACATGGACGGCGCCCGGTTTGCAAATGCCGTCGCGGCCGGCGACGCCACGCCGGCGGCGCTGACCTGGCAGGCGGGCGTCGACGTGCTGTCGTTCGGCGCCACCAAGAACGGCGCCATGGCGGCTGAGGCGGTGGTGTTCTTCCGGCCCGAACTGGCCGAACGTTTCGCCCTGCATCGCAAGCGCGGCGGACACCTGTTTTCGAAGATGCGGTTCATTTCGGCGCAACTGGACGGCTATCTCAAAGACAATACATGGTTGAAGAACGCAGTCCATGCAAATGCTATGGCGGCGCGCCTGAGCGCTGGCCTGGAACAGGTCCCCGGCACCCGCGTGGTCCACCCGGTCGAGGCGAACAAGATCTTCGTCATTCTGCCGGAGGCTGTCAGTTCGGGCCTGCTGGACGCCGGCTTCGCCTTCTATCCCTGGGCGGCGGGCGGCCCCGGCTGCCACCGGCTGGTAACCGCCTGGGACACCAAGGAAAAGGACGTCGAGGGCTTCATCTCCTGCGCCGTGGAGTATGCAAGGGCCGCCTGAGGCGAGGGCCGCAAACCGTTAGGTTTCAATAACCTTACGGCCCCACATCGGTCAGGGTTTACCGAATATAAATGACTTAACGGCTAGTCTCGGTAATTCGAGATTGGGGGAGTACCCGATCCTGTAGACTCTGGACTAGCCCTTGGGACGGGGCGCTTCGGACCAGGGGCTTCCGGGCGGGGCGGCATGAAGACCGCGGGGTAGTTCGATGGGAAGACGTAGCCTAATCGCCGCCGCTTTGTGTGTCCTGGTGGCCACGCTGGCCGGCCTTGCCGAGGCGGCTGATCCGCCGCGCAAGACGGTCGTCACGCTGGCCCGGGTCTCCGACGATCCGGTCAAGAACTTGCCGCGGCTTCAGATCCTGGCCGGCTATCTGGCCAAGCGGCTGTCGCACCTTGGCATCACCGAGGGCCGCGCCCTGATCGCCAGCTCCAACGAAGAGATGGTCAGGCTGCTGCAACGCGGCGAGGGCAACCTGTTGTCGGAAACCGTCATGTCGGCGCAGTATTTCGAGCGGCACGGTGCCGCCGAGCTGATGTTGCACGAATGGAAGAAGGGCGCGGGCTACTACAAGTCCTTGCTGATCGTGAGGAAGAACGGCGAAATCGGCTCGATCGAGGACCTGGCCGGCCGAACGGTCGCCTTCGAGGATGCCGGTTCGACCAGCGGATTTCTGGTTCCGTTCGCAATGCTGCGCGAGCGTGAAATGCGGATGATGCGGCTGTCGGGTCCACGTGAGAAACCCGTCGCAAATCAAGTGGGTTATGTCTTCGCCCATGCCGAGATCAACATCGCCGCCTGGATTGCCCGCGGTCTGTTGGACGCCGGGGCGATATCCGACAAGGACTTCAACGACAACGAACGCATCCCGCCGCCGGTCCGCGAGGAATTGGAGGTTCTGGTGGAAAGCCCGCCGATCCTGCGTTCGGTGTTGTTGGTCAACGGCCGCCTCGATGCGGAGATGAAGGCGGCGATCAAACGGATACTGCTTGAGGCCGATGACGATGAGGAGGGACGTGACATCCTGAAGGCTTACTACAAGGTCAAGCAGTACACGGAATTTGAGGGGGAAGCGTTGGCGAATCTAAACCGGATGCGCCGACTCTACGGACGCCTGAACGGCATTTTCTAGGGCCATGCGTCTCCGGTCTCGCTATACGGCGACGATCCTCGCGATGCTCACCGCGATAATGCTGGTCGGCGGTTCGGGAATGTTCGCGCAGTTTCGCGATGCGGTACAGACCGTTCAGGAATCTTCCGAGCGAATTGTCTGGTCGACACTGTACCAGCAGTTGGAGAACCGCGGCCGCGTGACGGCGGAGCTGATCGCTTCGGCCGCATCGAACGCGCTTTACATCGACGACGTCGACGTGATCCGAGACATCGCCCGCCCGACACTGGCACAGGCCGATATCGACTATATCTTCATCATCGACCGCGGCAACGTGATCATTCACGACGGCACCGAAACTCTCGACAAGTTCGGCCAAAAGGTGGACGACCACCACCATCGCGAGATGCGGCGTCTGGGCACGACTATCACCTGGATTAGTTCCGGCATCATGCACATCGCGACGCCGGTCCAGATCGGCCAGGAGTTCCTGGGCGCGGTTCGGATCGGCGTGCCGCTGGCGTCGATCGCCGACGACATTCAGTTCGTGACCGAAAGCTATGAGGCGGCCCGCACGGAATCCGTGCGCGACATGCTGCTGAAGTTCGGCATCGTCGCCGCAATCCTGGTGCTGTTCGGCGTGATTCTTTCGACGGTCGTCGCCGGCAAGCTGTCGCAGCCGATCCTGGCCCTGTCCGAAGCGACCAAGAAGATCGGCCGCGGCGAGTATCTTATCGATGTCGCCACCGACCAGTCCGACGAACTGGGCGAACTGGCGGAGAGCTTCCAGTCGATGGCCGACACGCTGAAGGACACCACGGTGTCGCGGGCCTATCTGGACTCGATCCTGAACAGCATGCTGGATCCGCTGCTGGTGGTCGACGAGCTCGGCTCGATCCGCATGGTGAACCCCGCCGCCTGCAAGATCCTGGGCGCCGACCGTGGCAAGCTGGTGGGCGAGGACGTGAGCCGCTTCCTGACGGTGATGGGCAATCCCGCCGACGGGGAAGGCGGCGATGCCCAGGCCGACGGCAGTTATCGCGCCATCGACGGCTGCGTACGTCGGGCGTCCGGCCATGTCACGCCGGTTCTGGTCAGTCGCGCCAACCTGTCCTCCGGTCACGTCATCACGCTGCGCGACATCACCGACCGCCTGCGCTTCGAGGAGACGTTGCGCCGGGCCAAGGACGAAGCGGAGGCCGCCAGCCAGACCAAATCCCGATTCCTGGCCGTGATGAGCCACGAGTTGCGCACGCCTCTGAATGCCATCATCGGATTCTCGGAGGTGATCAAGGACCAGCTTCTGGGGCAGGACGCCGACTCGCGCTATCGCGCCTATGCCGCGGATATCTTCTCCTCGGGTCAGCATCTTCTGGAGCTGATCAACGATATCCTCGACCTGTCGAAGGTGGAGGCGGGCCAGATGGAGCTCAAGCAAGGCGACATCGACGTCCGGGCCACCGTCGATCAGGTCGTGACCCTGTGCACCGGAAACGCCAAGCAGAAGGGCATTTCGCTGGATGTGGACATCCCCCAGCACGAAATGACCATGTGGGCCGACGCCCGCGCGGTGAAGCAGATCCTGTTCAACCTGCTGTCGAACGCGATCAAGTTCACCCCGGAGCTGGGCCTGGTCACGTTGACGGCCTGGCAGTCCAGCGTGACCTCGACCCTGACCGTGCGCGATACCGGCGTCGGTATCCCCAAGGATCAGATCTCGCGCATCACCCAGCCGTTCTATCAGGTCGACAACCGCTTCGATGCGCCCAGCGAGGGCACCGGCCTGGGCCTGGCGCTGGTGCGCCAGCTCGTCGAACTGCATGGCGGCTCGTTGGACATCGAAAGCGAGGAAGGCGTCGGCACCACGGTCCGGGTCCGCTTCCCACAGCCCGGCGGTTCCAGCCGGGAACGCCCCGCCGAGGCGCCGGAACGTGTGAGGCTGCGCGCCTAGGTCATACGAAGGTATGCGGCGCGCCGACAAGACCTGCCTCGCTTCCCTGAAACGGGCGCGTGAACCGCTTGGTTTTCAGGGGATTCTTAAGAGATCAGCAATATCGCCCGACTACCATCCGATGCAAGTTCTGGTAAACATAGGGAGCGGTATCCGCAATCGCGTGTGGGCCGGACCACGGTCCCGAATGACGCGCTTTCGCTGCCGACTCTTGACAACACAGTATTCATCGTCGCTAACAGTTCGTTAACAGGCATGCGCCCCAGGGACCGATGATCGAGGCAGACCAGAAATCACCCGCCGCCGGCAACGGCGCCGCGGCTACCGACACGGCGGAAGGCGCCTCGCACAGCGCCTCGCTGCTGGAGGCGCTGAACGCGATGGCGGACGGCTTCGCGCTGTACGATGCCGATGACCGGCTGTTGGCGGCGAACGCGCGCTATCGGGAGTTCTTTGCCCCGGCGGGCGACAAGATCGTCCACGGCATCGGGTTCGAGGATCTGGTGCGGCACAAATGGGCCGGCGATCTGTTTGCCGACAGCTTCAGTTCCGGCGACGATTTCATCCGCTGGCGCATCGACGTGCACAGGAAGCCGGGCGAGTCCCACGTGCTGCACCTGACCGACGGCCGCTGGCTGCAGCTCAACGAGCGGCGGACGTCCGACGGCGGCACCGTCAGTATCTATGCCGATATCACCGATCTGAAGGCCCGCGAGCAGGAGCTGACCGGCCTCACCGACAGCCTTGGCGCCAAGAACGTGCATTTCGACGCGGCTTTGAACAACATGGCCCAGGGCCTGTGCATGTTCGACGCCGACCAGCGCCTGATCGTCTGCAATCCGCGATACCTGGAGATGTACGGCTTCTCGCCGGAGGTGGTGAAGCCCGGGATCTCGCTGCAGGAGATCATGGAATACTCCGTGGCCCTCGGCAATTACAGCCGCGAGGACGCCTCGCGCGCCGTTTCCGAACGGCCGGCCCAGGCGGCGCTGCGCGAGGAAACGAAAGTGAAGCAGCGGCTCAGCGACGGCCGTGTCATCGCCGTGGCGCATCGGCCGATGGCGGCCGGCGGCTCGGTGGCCACCTACGAGGACATCACCGAGCTGGTCCGGCGCGAGGAGGAGCTGGCGGCGCTGGGCGATGAGCTGCGGGCCCGAAACCTGCACTTCGACACCGCGCTGAACAACATGGTCCAGGGCCTGTGCATGTTTGACGCCGACCAGCGCATGATCGTGCACAACGACCGCTACATGGAAATGTACGGCTTCTCGCCCGAACACGTGAAGCCGGGCATGACGTTGCGCGAGATCATGGAATACAGCGTCTCGATCGGGAACTACGGCAACGACGACGGCAACCGCGCCGTGGTCGAACGCCCGATGCACGCCAACATGCGCAAGCGCATCACGCTGCACCAGCGGCTGGCCGACGGCCGGGTGATTGCCGTGATGCACGAGCCGATGGAGGATGGCGGCTCGGTCGCCACCTACGAGGACATCACCGAGCGGGTGCGCACCGAGGAACAGCTGCGCGACTATGCCGCCAAGCTGGAAGGCAGCAACCAGGAACTCCAGAACTTCGCCTTCATCGCCTCCCACGACCTGCAGGAGCCGCTGCGCAAGATCGAGACCTTCGCGGGCCGGCTGACCAAGAAATACCATGAAGCCCTCGGCGAGGACGGCGCGCTGTATCTCGACCGCATGCTGGACGCCTCGGGGCGGATGCGGGTCCTGATCCAGAACCTGCTCTCGTATTCGCGCATCACCACAAGGGCCAAGCCGTTCGAGCAGGTGGACCTGCGCGCCGTGCTGGACGATGTGGTGTCGGACCTGGCCGTCCGGATCGACGAATGCGGGGCAAAGATCGAAGCGGGCGAGCTGCCGGAAATCACCGGCGACGCCACCCAGTTGCGTCAGCTGATGCAGAACCTGGTCTCCAACGCGCTCAAGTTCCACAAGCCGGACGTTCCGCCGGTGGTTTCGGTGACCGCCACGATCCTGCCGACGACAACGGTAGAGGACGGCGCGCTGAAGGCGATGGGCGACATCGTCGAGATCCGCGTCAAGGACAACGGCATCGGGTTCGACACCAAATACACCGACAAGATCTTCGCCGTGTTCCAGCGTCTGCACGGGCGCGGCGAGTATGAGGGGACCGGCATCGGCCTTGCGACCTGCCGCAAGATCGCCGAGCGCCACCACGGCATCATCGAGGCACAGGGAATACCAGACGAGGGAGCGACGTTTATCGTCCGCCTGCCCGTATCGCAGAAAGGCTCGGAAGAGGAAGATGGTGAGAATGACTAAACCGATAACTATCCTCGTCGCCGACGACGACGCGGACGACCGCATGCTGATCAAGGATGCGTTCGAGGAGGCTAAACTCAACAACGAGATCCATTTCGTGGAGGACGGCGAGCAACTGCTTTCCTATCTCCGGCGCGAGAGCGAATATGCGAACATGGCCGGCGAGGCCTATCCCGGCATCATCCTGCTCGATCTCAACATGCCCCGGAAGGATGGCCGCGAGGCGCTGCGCGAGATCAAGGCCGACGCGGAGCTGAAGCGGATCCCGGTGGTGGTGCTGACCACCTCGCGTGCCGAGGAGGACATCATCCGGACCTACGGGCTGGGCGTCAGCTCCTTCATCACCAAGCCGGTGACGTTCGAGGGCCTGGTCGACGTGGTCAAGGCGCTGAACGAATACTGGATCGAAATCGTGACCTTCCCGCCGGAGTGCACGACCCCGGACTAGGCGGGGGCGCCAGGCCGCGGAAGAAAGAAAGGGCCGATCTGCGACGGGGCGGGGCAAGACCTCCCGGTTCTTCACGTTGACGATTGGGAAGGCGCATGACGGCGTGCCGTCCTCGGAAAGACGAAAATGGGTGACAGTGACATGGGGACGACCACACAGGCCACCATCCTTGTGGCTGACGACGACGCCGACGACCGGATGATGATCAAGGATGCCTGCGACGACGTGGGCCTGAAGAGCGATCTTGCGTTTGTCGAAGACGGTGAGGAGCTGCTGGAATACCTGCGGGGCGAGGGCGCCTATGCCCACCGGGCCGGCAAGCCCTTCCACGGCATCGTCCTTTTGGACCTCAACATGCCCCGGAAGGACGGCCGCGAGGCGTTGCGCGAGATCAAGGCCGACCCGGAGCTGAGGCGGATCCCGGTGGTGGTGCTGACCACCTCGGTGGCGGACGAGGACATCTCCCGGGCCTACAAGCTGGGCGTCAGCTCCTACATCACCAAGCCGGTCACCTTCGACGGCCTGATCGACGTGGTGCGGTCGCTGAACGATTACTGGCTGCAGATCGTGACCATCCCGCGGGACGGCACGGCAACGGATTAGGCGCCCGGATTTTTGCTGCATCGTCCGCCACGGCTGGGTGCCGGAACACGAAAGACGAAAGAACCGTATACGGATACCGAATGTTTCCGAATTCTCCGCAAACTCCTGCTTAGATTGCCGGTGCGCCGGTCCTCGGAAAGACCCGGCGCCGCGCCTTTGCAGCCTTGATTGAGACACCAAGGACGGGAAGTACGATGAGCAGAGCGACCACCATCCTCGTTGCCGACGACGACGGCGAGGGCCGTGCCATGATCGAGGAGGCCTTCAAGGAGGCCCGCCTCAAGAACGAAGTCCATTTCGTCGAGGGCGGCGTGCAACTCTTAGCCTATCTCCGGCGCCAGGGCGATTACGCCGACCTGGCGAGCAAGCCATTGCCGGGCTTCGTGCTGCTGGACCTCAACATGCCCAAGAAGGACGGCCGCGAGGCGCTGCGCGAGATCAAGGCCGACCCCAAGCTGCAGCATCTGCCTGTGGTGGTGCTGACCACCTCGCAGGCCGAGGAGGACATCATCCGCACCTACGGCCTGGGCGTGAATTCCTTCATCTCCAAGCCCGTGACCCTGGAAGGCCTGGTCGACGTGGTCAAGGCGCTCAGCAACTACTGGCTGGAAATCGTCACGTCGGTGCCGGAGTAGGGGGGACGCCGGACGTCTCGACGTTCCGATCTCCGATACGAAGCAGACCGCGCGCGGGCCTTTGCCGCGCGAAAAGTGACCCACATCACAGTCCATCCCCACCGCCGCCCCGTACGATTCCCCTCTAGGGGTCCCCAGCAATCATCGGGAGGCAGCCGACATGAGTACGGCCGGGCGCGCGGTGGTCGCGCTGATCGAGAGCCGCGAGGGGGACGGGCCTTACGGCCTCTATGCGCGCCAGCGTGAGACGCTGGAAGCGATCCGGGACGGCCTGCCGGGCTTTGCGCTGGCCTTCTACGAAGCGAACCTGATCAACATCACGCCCGACGGCTGGGACCTGGCGACGCCGCCCAATGTCAGCCGCGCCGAGGCCAATGCTGTGGTGATAGACCGCACGGTCTATACGCCCGAGAAGGTCCTGGTTTCGCCCGGCTATTTCACCGCCGAGGACTATTTCGGGCGGGTCCGGGCGATCCGGCGGTTCGGCGCCGAGACCATCGTCGAGCGCCACGAGATCGACGATTTCCTCGCGGCGATGACCTGTTATGCCGACGCGCTGCGCCAGACGGAGACGGTGTGACGTCGCGGCGCTAGCGCAACGCCGGATAGGCGCCCTGCAAGGACATGCAATACCGCAGGCCCGCCTCGGGCACCGCGTCGCGCAGGCCGGGTAGGTTGAAACTGATCCGCCCGTCGCCCCCGAAGCGCGTGCCGATCAACCTGAACAGCGCCGAGTGCCGGGAGATCGCCATCACCTGGCCCTCCGGCTCGATCCAGTCCCGGGGGCATTTCTCGTACGGCAACAGCCGGATTTCGCCCACATAAGTGGCAAGGCCGGTCTGCGCCTGGGCGGCCGGTATCACAAGCGCTGCGGCCACCGCCGCGCCGGCAACGAACTGCTTCAACATGGCACTCGGTTCCTTTCGGATTGGACGGGTCGGCACGCATAACATAGGGATACGACGGCACGTGTCCACACCGGCCCGGCTCCTGCAACGCGCCGTCCTGCTGCCGCGCTGCCCCGGCAAGACCTCGCGTCGTGGCAGCCACGCCCTTCGTGACGCGTCGCTTCGCGCCGCTCCTCAGGGTGAGGGGGTGCTTTGGGTGTGTTGCGACGCTTAGTACGAGGGTGGGGCAAGGCCTCCGCCCGGCGCGCGCCGCGCTCACACGAAAAGGCCGGGGGGACACCCCGGCCTCCGTCGTTGGGCAAGAGGGAAGGACCGGCCCCCGCCGGCCTGGCGCCGTGGTCTAGGCGGCGACGCCCTTTTCCTTCAACAGACCGCGCACCGCACCCACCGAGGTGATGGTCATCACCTCCGGCGGGGTGAACGACACGCCGAACGCCTGTTCGATCGCCATCACCACCTGGATGTGCTTCAGGCTGTCCCACTTCCGGGTGGTCTTGGGACTGGTGTCGTCGTTGATCGCGTCCACCGGCTCCTGCAGGATCTCCGCAAAGACCTCTTCGATACGCATCTTTCTTCCCTCTCCCCTCTCTACCGTTCTCTCAAAATGGTCTGATGGGATGCTCGTCTGGTCGGTTGGTCGGTTTCGGGCGGCGTCGGCCTATCCGAACACCTGGTCGCGGATGCCGTGCGGCCAGCGCGACGGGTCGAAGCCGTGCTGCACGAAACCGGCCAGCACCCAGCGCTCGATGCCCAGCCCGATGCAGCCGGTGAAGGCTGGCAGGCCGTCGGACCCTTCGATGTTGAAGCGGGTGCCGAAGAAATTGCCGTGCAGGTTGATCGACCCGCAGGCCAGCCGACGTTCAGCGCCGTCCGGCCCGGGTTCCACCGGCAGCATGATCTCGTTCTTCACCTCCTGCGCTTGCTGCCAGAACTTCTTGGCCGCGGCCACGGTGGCGAAGAACGGGTCCGAGGCGGTCTCGATGGAGCAATCCACGTCGATCGCCGCGGCCAGCTCGCCGATCAACGGCAGGGCGCGCCGGCGGCAGTCCTTGACGTAGTCCTCGGTGCCCACGAACACCAGCTCGCGCACGTTGAATTCCCACAGTCGGTCCAGGCCGGAGATGTTCTTGGATTCGTAGCGGAACACCCGGCCCATCCAGGTAAAGGCCGTGCCGTCCCCGTCGATGTGCCGGCCCTCCAGGGTCGGATAGCAGGGGAAGCAGGCGGCCGGGTTCAGGCACTGGCCGGGCATGTGCACATGCGCATCCTGGGGCATGGTCCAGCCCTCCGCGCAGCTGTTCGCCTGGCGGAACTCTTCGATCGCGTCGAAATCCTCGACCATGTGGCCGACGAAGGAGACGGCGTTCGGATGGCTGTCGAAATAGCCGCACTTGGCCAGCGTCTCGGCATCGATGAAGGCCGGATACTGGCCCGCCGCGGCGCCGAAATGGGCCTCGTACAGCTCGCCCGCCTTGGCGTCGACCAGCCGCGCCAGGTTCAACACCGGCCCGGAGATCGCCACATAACCTTTTTTGTAGTCGTGCAGCCAGCCGCGTGCCTTCAGCTCCTCGTGCACGGCGGTGGTATAGGGGCCTGCGTCCCTGCGCCGGTTCTTCAGGAAAACCTTGGAGTCGAAGTTGTGGGTCCGCTGAAGCATCGCCTCCAGGTAGCGCTGTACCTTCGGGGCGACCTCGGCCTGCTTGCCCGCATCGCTGATCTCGTACTCCACCGCGGTGCCGTCCGCACGCACGCTGAGGCGGTCGAGATAGGGCGAGACGAACACGCTTTCCTTCTCGATGTCGGCCGCAAGTTCCTCGTTAATCTTGCGGTCCAGGTCTATGATCGTACTCATCACCGTCTCCCGTCATCCCCCTTCGACGTTTGTCGAGATCAGAACTGGTAGTAGACGAACTGGGTGTCGCCCGACAGCGAGGCCAAGGCGATCGTCAGCACGATGCCGCCGGCCAGCGCCCAGCCCGGCGTCAGCCGCCAGCGAATCCATGCCGGAACGCCGGTCTCGGGCGTGTCCTCTTCCGGGGCCGGGTCCGAGCTGTACCAGTACGACCGCATGATCTGCTGCGCGTTCGGGCAGATCAGCGCGATCGCCGCCAGCAGCAGGATCCAGCCCTGTCCGGAGATCAGGTCCACCGCCACCGGCACCGTTGCCAGGGCGGCGCTCGGACCGAAGAGACTGTCCAGACCGGTCATGGCAAGCAGGATCGCCGTCGCGGTCGCCATGTCGGGCGCGCGGAAGACGACCAGGCCCGTCACCACGACGCCCATGGTCAGCAACCAGCCCAGCGAGTGAGGCAGGCGCGGCAGGTTGGCCTCGTGCCAGGCGTGGTTGACGGCCAGCGCCACGCCGTGAATCAAACCGAAGACCACGAAGGTCCAGCCCGCGCCGTGCCAGATGCCGGCCAGCAGGAAGGTGAAGCTGATCGGCATCGCCACCGCCAGCAGGAACCGGCGGGCCGATCCGTAGCGATTGGCCAGCGACCGGCGCATCATCGACACGGCCAGCGGCGTGTACAGATAGTTGGTGAAGAACCGCGTCATGGTCATGTGCCAGCGGCGCCAGAACTCCATGATGCTGCCGGCCTTCAGCGGCGAGTTGAAGTTCAGCGGCAGCTTCAGGCCGAACAGCAGGCCGACGCCCAGCGCCATGTCCGAATAGCCGGAAAAACCGAAATAGAGCTGCAGCGTGTAAGCCAGCGAGCCGACCCAGGCGACGTCGATTGGGACCGGTGCGCCGCCGGCGACGCCGTTGAACACCGTATCGGCGTAAGGCGCGATCGAATCGGCCAGCGCCAGCTTCTTGAACAGGCCAATGCCGAAGACGCTGAGCGCCACGGCGATCCGCGCCGGGTCCAGCACCTTCGCCGGCGCCGCGGTGTACTGCGCGATCATCTCGCGCTGCAACACGATCGGGCCGGCGGTGATGTAGGGGAAGAAGGAGGCGAACAGCGCATAGTCCGCCAGCCTGGTTTCGTTCACCTGCCGGTTATAGGTCTCCACCAGATAGCCGATCTGGATGAAGGTATAGAAGGAGATGCCGACCGGCAGGAAGATCTCCAGGTTGCTGAAACCGGTCCCGGCCAGGACGTTGACGTTCTCCAGCAGGAAGTCCGTATACTTGAAATAGCCCAGTGCGCCCAGATTGGCCGTGACGCCGGCCAGCAGCACCGTTCTGGCGGTCGCCTTGTTCTCCTTCTGGGCGCTCAGCGCCCGCGCGAAGCCGTAATTGATGACGATCGACGTGCCCAGCAACAGCGCGTGCAGCGGGCTCCACTGGGCGTAGAAGAAGAAGGACGCGGCGATCAGCCACAACAGCGCCTGGGCGCGGCCCAGCAGCTTGTGAATGATCACGAAGCCTGCGAACACCACCGGCAAGAAGCCGAAGATGAACTCATAGGAATAGAACAGCATTGCCCGTTACCCCCGGTCCGGCGCGTGCGGTTTGGTCTGCGTCCGCCGTGTTGTTGTGATTTCCGTTGCGGTGGCCGGCTTCACGCGCCGCCTATTTCCGCCGCTGGGCGATCGCCGCCGGCTTCGGCTGCGGAAGCGCCTGCTGCAACAGGCGGCCCAGGCACGCCGGCTTGGAATGCTCCATGTCGATGTACATCTCCTGGCTGCAGCCGACGGCGTTCGGGTTGAAGCTGCCGATCACGCGGGCCCCGTGGGTCGCCGCGATCCGGGCGGCGATGGCGGTGACCCGCTGCAGGCCGCGGTCGTATTCCGATCCCAGGATCTCGTCATAGAAGACCGGGTTGAACGGCGGGTGCGCCAGCACCACGTCGACACCCATGCCTGCCAGCAGGCCGACAAGGCGGTCGACCGCCTTGACCCCGTCGGGATCGATCACGATCGGCGCGTTCTTGCGCTCCGCGGCGCCCTCCAGCGCCAGCCGACGCGCTCGCTCGGGCGTGAAGATGGCGTCGTGGTCGTGGCTCCAGCGGATCGAGCCGTCCGGCATCAGCACGTCCAGCGTCTGCAGCTTGTCTTCCTTGGTCGGCCCCGGCCGCACCGGCGCGGTGTAGTACTGCAACGCCTTCTCGCGCAGCGTGACCAGCGAGCTCAGGCCGACAAAGTCGGCGAACGGAAAGATCTCGGCCCAGCTGTGCGACGGCACGCCCAGGCGCGCGGCCATGTCGTGATATTCCGGACCGATATAGCGCCACAGACTGTCGGTGCGGCGGTCAACCGGCAGGAAGGTCTGGTCGCGGATCGTCAGCACCAGCGTCTTCGGCAGCCGGTCGTGGCGGATCAGAAGCTCCGCGACCGCCAGCAGATCCTCGTAATAGTCGCGGTGGACGTGGGCATTGTAGTAGCTGACATCCGGCAGCAGGTCGGCCGAGGCCTCCTGCCAGTGGCTGGCGCCCTGGACGATCAGGTCGGGCGTTTCGGTCAGCCGGGCGATATGGGCACGGCGCATGCCGCGGATATCGACGTTCAGGTCCCAGTTTGCGTAGTTGGCGCCGGCCGCGAAGCTTTCGGCCACCGTCTCCATCCGCGCCTGGCTGAACTGCATCGGCGCCAGGCGCCAGTTCGCGGCAACGATAGCCGACAGGACCAGGACGACGGTCAGGAACAGAATCCCGAGGAAGGCGAGCGGGCGCTCCACTGCGGCCGCCGGTGCGGCGCGGTGCGTGACGATGTGCTTCTCCGGCCTGCCCGCACGGTCGAAGGTGGCGGCGTCATGGTCGAACTGAACCATATTTTTGCTTCCCTTTTGCCCAACGTCGATGTTTTGTCGTTGAGTGAAAATTTGCCAGAAGAGACTAAAAAAACTCTTAAAATACAATTGGTTAATCATCTCATAGGATGCGCTGCGCCGGCCCCTGCGAAGCCTGGGATTGTGCATCATGGTGAATTTCATGGAATGCAGCGCCCGGACCGGGAAAACCGGCGGCCACCCGCAATCGCGGGGCGGCCCGACCGGTCCGGCCGGAGGGCGTCATGGTTAAATCGGTACGAGAACTGGAAAGAGGACAGGGTTAACGGACAGTAGCCCCTCTCCCTTAGGAGAGAGGGGTTGGGGTGAGGGTGTTACCGTTTTTTGGGACACCGGAGCCCCCTCATCCGCCCTTCGAGACGGCCACTGCGTGGCCTCCTCAGGGCTACGGGCCACCTTCTCCCCCCTGGGGAGAAGGGCACAATCACCCGCTAGTCCGTGGCGCGGCGGCCCTTGCTCTTGCGGCGGCCCGACTTGGTGCCGCTGCGGGAGCGAGCCGCCAGTTCGGGGCGGGCGGCGGTGTTGCGCTCGCGCCGGGGCGCGGTGGCATGGCAGGGCGTGCCGGCGTCGGTTTCCGGGTCGCCGCCGCCGGTGACGCCGGATGCGGCCCGCTCCTTGCCGTAGCCCCCTCCGCCGGGCGATTCGATGACGAAGGTGTCGCCGGGCTCCATGTCGACCTTATCGGTTCCCGCCAGCCAGAAGATGGTGCCGCTGGCCTTTTCCACCCAGTTTCGCCCGACCATGCCTTGCTCGCCGCCGTCGACGCCGATCGGGGCGACCTGGCGGTGGCCCGACAGGATGGCCGCGGTCATCGCCTCGCGGAAGCGCAGGCGCCGGTGGACGCCGCTGCCGCCGCGATAGGCGCCCCGGCCGCCGGAGCCGCGGCGCACCGCGAACCGCTCGACCAGCACCGGGAAACGCCATTCCAGGACCTCCGGGTCGGTCAGGCGCGAGTTGGTCATGTGGGTCTGCACGCCGTCGGCCCCGTCGAAGCCGGGCCCGGCGCCCGAGCCGCCGCCGACGGTCTCGTAATACTGGTAGGTCTCGTTGCCGAAGGTGAAGTTGTTCATCGTGCCCTGGGAGCCGGCCATCACGCCCAGCGCGCCATACAGCGCGTCGACGATGATCTGGCTGGTCTCCACGTTGCCGGCCACCACCGCGCCCGGCGGGATCGGCTTCAGGATCGAGCCTTCCGGGATGATGATGTCCAGCGGCTTCAGACAGCCCTCGTTCAGCGGGATCTCGTCCTCCACCAGGGTGCGGAACACATACAGGACCGCCGCCCGGGTCACCGCGGCGGGAGCGTTGAAATTGTTGAGCTGCTGCGGGCTCGACTTCGAGAAGTCGATCTTGGCCGACCGGCTGGACTTGTCGATGGTGATTTCCACCGAGACCTGGCTGCCGTCGTCCATAAAGCAGGTGAAGGCGCCGTCCTTAAGGACGTCCAGCACCCGGCGCACCTGTTCCTCGGCATTGTCCTGCACGTGGCCCATATAGGCGTGCACAACTTCCAGGCCGTAATGGTCGACCATGCGGCGCAGCTCGCGCAGGCCTTTCTCGTTGGCGGCGACCTGGGCCTGCAGGTCGGCCACGTTCTGCTGCGGGTTGCGGGCCGGGTAGGGGCCGCTGGCCAGCAGCTCAACCACGGCGTCCTCGCGGAACCGCCCCGCCTCGACCAGCTTGAAGTTGTCGAAGACGACGCCTTCCTCGTCCAGGGTCTTGCTGTCGGGCGGCATCGATCCCGGCGTGATTCCGCCGATATCGGCATGGTGGCCGCGGTTGGCGACGAAGAACAGGATCCGCTCGTCCTTCTCGTCGAAGACCGGCGTGATCACGGTGATGTCGGGCAGGTGCGTGCCGCCGTTATAGGGCGCGTTCAGCGCGAACACGTCGCCCGGCGCGATGGTGCCCTGGTTGGCGGCGATCACGGTCTTCACGCTTTCGCCTATCGAGCCCAGATGCACGGGGATGTGCGGCGCGTTGGCCACCAGGTTGCCGCCCGGGTCCAGGATCGCGCAGGAGAAGTCCAGCCGCTCCTTGATGTTCACCGAATAGGCGGTGTTCTCCAGCGTCGAGCCCATCTGCTCGGCGATCGACATGAACAGGTTGTTGAAGATCTCCAGCATCACCGGATCGACGTCGGTGCCCACCGCTTCCTGCTTGGGGCGCGCCTTGACCCGGCGCATCATGACGTGACGGTCGGCCTCAACCTCTGCGCGCCAGTCCGGCTCGACCACGATGGTGCTGTTGGGTTCGACGATCAGTGCCGGCCCGTCCACATGGGTGCCGGGCGCCAGGTCCGAGATGTCGAACACCGGTGCGTCGACCCAGGCGCCGTGGGTATAGAACGGCGTGGTGGCGCGGTGTTCCGATCCGTGTTCGGGCAGATCCACTTCGGCCTTGGCCTCGGCCTGCGCGTCGGCCGTGCCGATGACCTCGATCGAGACCGCCTGCACCACGTGCGCCTTGCCTTGCATGATGAAGCCGAAGCGCTGCTGGTGGGCCTCCTCGAACTGGGCCAGGATCCGGGCCAGCGAGCCGAATTCCACAAGAATGGCGGTGTCCGAGCCTTCGTACCGGACCAGCACGTTCTCCACCACGCTGATCTGGTCGTCCGACAGGCCCTGCCGCCGCAGCTCGCCGGTTGCGTCGTCGGCGATGTGTTTCAGGGTCTCGCTGACCTCCGACAACACCGAGCCGTCCAGCGGCTTTTCGATGGTCTGTTCGCGCATCACCCGTTGGTCGGCCAGACCCATGCCGTAGGCCGACAGCACGCCCGCATAGGGATGCAGATAGATCGAGGACATGCCCAACGTGTCGGCCAGGTCGCACGCGTGCTGGCCTCCGGCGCCGCCGAAGCAGTGTAGGGTGTAGCTGGTGACGTCGTAACCGCGCTGGGTCGAGATCTTCTTGATCGCGATCGCCATGTTCTCGTTGGCGATGCGCCGGAATCCCACCGTGACCTCCTCGGGCGTGCGCTTGGTGTCGGTGGCCGCGGCGATCTCGGCGGCCAGCGTGGCGAAGGTCTCGGACACGACGGCGCCGTCCATGGGCTGGTCGCCCTTGGTCCCGAAGACCTGCGGGAAGAAGTCCGGCGCGATCCGGCCCAGCATGACATTGGCGTCGGTGACTGTCAGCGGACCGCCGCGGCGGTAGCAGGCGGGCCCGGGGTTGGCGCCCGCGGAATCGGGGCCGACCCGGAATCGGGTGCCGTCGAACATCAACATCGAGCCGCCGCCGGCGGCAACCGTGTTGATCTGCATCATCGGCGCGCACATGCGCACGCCGGCAATGAGCGTCTCGAAGGTGCGCTCGTACTCGCCGTCGAAATGCGCCACATCTGTCGAGGTGCCGCCCATGTCGAAGGTGATGATCTTGTCCAAACCGCTCATCTGTGCGGTGCGGGCGGCGCCGACGATGCCGCCGGCTGGGCCGGATAGAACGGCGTCCTTGCCCTGGAAGAACCGCGCGTCGACCAGCCCGCCGTTCGACTGCATGAACATCAGGCGCGCGTCGCCCAGGTCGCCGACTACCTGGTCGACATAGCGCCGCAGGATCGGCGACAAATATGCGTCGACGACGGTGGTGTCGCCGCGCGGGATCAACTTCATCAGCGGGCTGACCCGGTTGGAGACGGAGATCTGGGTGAAGCCGATCTCCTCGGCCAGCGCGGCAATCGCCTCTTCGTGGTCGGGATAGCGGTAGCCGTGCATCAGCACGATGGCGATGGCGCGGATGCCTGCGTCGAAGGCCGCCTCCAGGTCGTCGACCGCGGCGGCCAGGTCGACCGGGCGCAGGACCTGTCCGTCCGCCGACAGGCGCTCGTCGACTTCCACCACACGCTCGTACAGCAGTTCCGGCAGTTCGATCTTGCGGGAGAACAGGTTGGGGCGGTTCTGGTAGGCGATCCTCAGCGCATCGCGGAAACCCTTGGTGGTCACCAGCAGAGTGCGTTCGCCGCGCCGTTCCAGCAGGGCGTTGGTGGCGACCGTCGTCCCCATCTTGACCGCGCGGATCGCCTCAGCCGGGATCGGGTCGGACACGTTCAGCCCCAGGGTATCGCGGATGCCCTGCAGCGCGGCATCCCCGTACAGTTCGGGATTCTCCGATAACAGCTTGTGCGTGACGATATGGCCGTCCGGGCGGCGCGCCACGACGTCGGTGAAGGTGCCGCCGCGATCGATCCAGAACTCCCAGCCGGAGCTTGGCGCCGTGTCCGTTGCCTCCCCGTTGCCCGACTAGCGCGCGTCGGTCTTCTTCGTCATCGCGGTCTCCAGCCGTATGGTCGCGGCGTTCCGGTCACAGTTTTGTCCCGACCCGCATTAAGATATCGCTAAGCTTCCAACACTTGGCGATCCGCGCGACTCCGCCGTCGCAGCGTGGCAGCGCGGCCACCCCTGCCGCCGGTCGCCCGTCGGGTTTCGAATCGGTCCAGAGTGAAAAAACAAAGGGCGTTCCGGCGGGCGAATATCGGTCCGCCCGCCGGCCACGAATACCCCAGGCTACATTGCGCGGTAGGAGTCGATGACCTGCTGTCCGGCGTTGCCGGCGCGTTCCAGCCACTCCTTGGTCATGGTATCGCCGATCTTCAGGAGATCGTTGCGCAGCTGGTCGCCGGGACCGTCGACGGTCATGCCGTTGGCGGCGAGCTGCTCCTTATACCAGTCGGCCAGCTCCTGTGCCTTGGCCCAGCCGTCCTTCTCGGCCTGAGCGGCCTCCTTCAGGACGATCTCCTGGATCTCCGGGCTCAGCGCGTTCCAGGCCTCGATGTTGACGATCACCATGTTTTTCGGCAGCCAGGCCTTCACGTCGTACCAGTATTTCACGTGTTCCCAGATCTTCCGGTCGTAGCCGGTGGCGCCCGACGAGATCATGCTTTCGGCAACACCCGTGGCGAAGGCCTGGGCGATCTCGGCCGCCTCGATCTTGGTCGGCACAGCGCCCATCAGTTCGGCCAGCCGCGACGTGGCGGAATTGTAGGCCCGGAACTTGACGCCGCGCATGTCGCGCGTGCTGCTGACGGCGGACTTGTTGTACAGGCCTTGCGGCGGCCACGGCACGGCGTACAGCAGCATGACGCCCTTCTTCTTCAGCGTGGCTTCCATTGCCGGCTTGGAGGCCTGGTACAGCTTCCAGGAATCCTCGAAGCTGGTGGCCAGGAACGGCGAAGCGTCGATCTCGAACAGCGGGTCCTCGTTGCCCAACGCCGAGATCAGGCGCTCGCCGATCGGCGCCTGTCCGGTGCGCACGGCACGGAAGATATCGCTGCCCTTGAACAGCGAGCCCGACGGATGGGTCGCGATCTCAAGCGCGCCGCCGGTTGCATCGGTCACGCGCTGCGCGAAGGCGGCGGCGTTTTCCGAATGATAGCTGGTGGCCGAATAGGCCAGAGGCATGTCCCACTTCTCGGCGAGGGCGGCGGACGCGCTCATCATCAAAGCGCAGACCGTACCTCCGGCGACCAAATTGCTGAGGCGCATCTGGTTTTCCCTTGTGATCTGTTGTTTGAACCGCACGTGGCGGCAAGTCTAGTTCGTCGCAGCACCGTTGCCAAAGCCAATCTGGCGACCCTGCCGGCCGGTGGTTGTCGCTGATCGCGTTCGAAACGCACTGGTGAGCGGACAACGGGACGACCGTCCGACCGGTCTGCGGTTTGCCTTTGGCTAGGCCATGGCAGCATTAACCAATCATCTTAAGAAAACGTAATTCAGTGTTGCGGTAGAAGGCGTTAACCAAGGCTTGATTGCTTTGGGTCAAGCTTACGGGCTCGTGTGTAAACACATTACCGGAGGGCCGGCGGCATGGCTCGCATCACCGACTTCGTCAGCCCGCGCGTCGCGGCCGGGGCCCAGCAGGACATCTGGGCGCGTCAGCTTTTTTTTTCGCATATCGGAACGGCGAATGTGCACCGGGTCGACGACTACGGCCTGGAGGTCAGCGCGGAGATCGATACCCATGCCTTCGAGCTGCCGGAACACGACCGACGCGACCACAGCTTCGTCCTGGAACTGACCCCGGATCCCGACGCGGCCGAAGGGCCGGCCCGGCTGATGATCGACGGCGTGCCGGCGCGCGAGGCCACCTTCCAGGTCAAGGACAACCGCCTGGTGGTCCAGGCCAAGTTCTACGGCGACAGCGCCCAGGCGATCTCGATCGAACGGTCCCGGCGCGACGACCGGGAGACCCACCTCAGCCTGTGGGGCAAGTACAAGCTGTTCGTGCGCGCCGCGGTGGCCTGACGGCCACGCCGGCGGCCTTGCCTGCCGGCACCTTTGCCGCTAAAACCCGAAGATCGCCGTCCTGACAGCGGCCACGCGTCCCCTTCGTCTAGTGGCCTAGGACATCGCCCTCTCACGGCGAAAACAGGGGTTCGAGTCCCCTAGGGGACGCCAGCATTCTGAAACGGCTACAGAACCTGCATCGTGTCTATGGCCACGATGTGGGCAACCCTGTCTCAATCCATTTTGTCCCTGCACAGTCGGCGGTTAGGGGCCTCACCCGGTCGGATGAGGTCAAGTGGGGAACAGAAGACGGCGCGTTGGAGAAAACCAAGAGACTGCTTGATGCGGCGAGGCGGAGCCGTGGTGATCTGAGCGACGCTCTCATCGCAGAAACTGCCATCAAGAACGGTCATTGGCTAATCGCCGACAATGTCCCCCCTGTCTCCTGTGGTCCGCTCTTTAGATGGCAACGCGATGGCGGCGGATGATCTCGCCACCCACCAGGATTTCGGTACCTTCTGCGGAAGAGTGGAAAATCCCACGCGAGGTTCTTAGCATGGCTTGGATGCCACGCGATGTCATGCATCCGGAAGAGGGTGAATCAATTGAGATTTCAATGTTCACCATGGCCATGGACAACTTCGCTCGGTCTGAGCGTTTGTCTCGCCGCAGCGCTCGCTTTTGCGCCACCTGTCGGGGCCGATTCTCCCGTGAGAATTCAGAAGGGCGCAATCGACACGGACCACCTTCGCCCACTGAGCGATGGCGGCGTGAGACGATGGCAGGTTGCACCGGGCGTCGCTCTGAGGCTCTATGCCTCGCCCTCGACGGAAGCGCGCGTGATCTCAGCGATACCCGAGGGTACCGTTCTCTCAAATCTGGGATGCGCCGAGGTGGCGGCACAGGTCTGGTGCGAGGTTCGGCCGTTTCGCGGCGGGGCGCGTGGGTTCGCTCCGGCCGAGCGTTTCCTGCCCGCTCGCGGGCCGGATGGGACAACACCCATGGGGCTGGATGACAGCAAGCGCCGTGCGCGCAATCGCGATTTTGATGCGACGGGCGAAATTCCATGCGCGCAAGAGCAAGGTCAGGCGTTAGGGAAATGCCGCGTCGCGGTCGCGCGCAGCGACGGAGGGGACGCAACCGCTGTCGTTACCTTCCCGAACGGGTTCGCGCGCGGGCACTATTTCGTTCATGGAGAGTTCGTGGCGGCCAGTGCCACAATGTCTGGCGTTGGCACTGACACGGATTGGCGGCTGGAGAGCGGCCTTCACTACATTCGCGTTGACGATCAGCGCTACGAGCTGCCCGATGCCTTGGTTTTTGGCGACCGACGGCGCTGACAAAACCGGCTGCGCCGCCCGGGAGCGGCGCAGCCTGATTGTAGAGGCTCAGGGCGTGAGCTTGTGGATCATGCCCTCATCGACCGCAGCATAGAGGCTGCCGTCAGGCCCCAGAACCAGTGACCGAAAGCGGCCAGGCTCCATGGGCAAGGTCATCTCGGTGACGTCGAGCACTTCCGTGCCGTCATCCGAGAGCTTGAGCACGTCGATTCGCTGACCAAGCGGCGTACCGCCGAACCCGATCCCCATGAGGCCGACGACCAAGGCGCCGTCCCACTCGCCCCATGCATCGCCCTCCAGGAATGCGGCGGAGGACGTCCTCTGCGACCAACCGTTGTTGTTCCAGATTGGCGGCATGGCGCTGGGGTAGGTGACGAAATCGGTCATAGGCATATAGGACGCCCGCTGATAGCGGTTCATGCCGTCCATCTGCTTGGGGGTATAGCCGCAATAGTTGTCCGGGCAGTCGCCGCGACCGGCCATATTCGGGCGAGGGTCCCAACCGGCGTTGCCGCCATTTCGCAGCACGGTGATCTCGTCCGAATGCCAGGGGCCATGCTCGGCCGTGATCGGCGTGCCGGTCGCCGGATGGAAGGCGATTCCCTGCACGTTTCGGTGTCCATAGGTATAGGTCCGCTTGTCGAACCCGACCGGTGGCGTGTTGCCGGACGCTGCGGTGCCGTCGGTGTCGATACGCAGAACCTTGCTGCCCATCATCGTCGGGCTTTGCGGCACCAGGCCGTTATGGGTGTCCCCAGTTGTCAGGTAAAGGTACCCGTCCGCCCGGATTGAACCGCACCCTGCCACCATTATGTGCGCCCGGGCCACCAAACGGGTGATCTGACGCTTTCATCTTATAGGGGACGTCGTCGACGATGTCGGTCCGGTCGGACACGCTTGAGAAGTCGTCGCTCACCACCATCCGCATGAGCCGGTTGGTGTGAGGGTTGGACATGTTGGAGGTGGAATAGACGTAAATTCTGCGGTTCTCAGCGAAGCCCGGGTCAATAGCGACACCCATCATCCCGGCCTGTCCTTCACAGAAGAGATCGTCGGCCGTCGAGGCGTAGCCCGTCGAGCCGCCGATGCCCAAAAGCGCCTTGGTCTCGCCCGAGGGCATGAGAACCGAGAGGCCCTTGCACTTCTCGGTGTAGAACATCGTGCCATCATCGAGGAACGCCATGTCCCACGGGTTTTCGAGATTGTCGAGCACGAGGGTGTGCTTGAGGCTTGTGGTGTTCTGCGCCATCACCGGCGTAACGGAGACAACGGAGCACATCACTAGAGGCAGTAACCCCTTCAGTTTTCGGCTGATCATATTGTCCTCCCTTGCGTTCTGCTTGTTTTCCTCCCCAAGGATAGCCGCCCTATCGTGTGAGGCGGACATCCGAACGGCATCAGGCTAGGTCAGGAACACAGACTCAGCAATATGTTATCCCCTTTTTGGATAGGCTATTGATTGCGCTCCTTTTCACGGAGTTTCACAAGACCCAAGGACTTTTGGCTGCAGCACGGCAGGAGCACCAAAGTGTCATTTTCAGATCTTGCGCAAACGCCCAGAGCCCCACGTCACTCGAACGCTGTCACGATAAAATTGGCGACATTCGCAATGTCATCATCCGAGAGTTTCTTCGCCCTTGGCGCCATCAACGGCGTGTTGGGGCCAAACTTTTTGCCGGCACGATACTGTTCGAGCCGGTCGACGAGATATTCGAGGGGCTTACCGGCCAGCCTCGGATAGCTGGCCATGCCTTTCGCTGTCGGGCCGTGACAGCCCCGGCATTCTTTTTTGTAGAGCTTACCGCCTTCTTCAATGTCCTGAGCGCCTGCGGGCGCAGCGCACAAAATCCCTGCGGCTGCAGCAGCAATCAACAAGGCTGTTCTCATCGGCACCATCTCCCTGTTTTGTTTTCTAGTTCTTAGTCTGACCAACCATTTGCTCAATCTGGTTATGTGACAGAGCAATAGTATTGTGAGCGACGCAGATAACCCAAGTCAGTTACGCAGATATTGGCCGGGATCAAGTGCCCTTTGAGCCGCTCGGGCATACCGAAGTGCGCGGATGGATCTTTTGAGAACAGCCTAGACACTGTCGCGCGTGTCCGGGTTCGGGCTGCTCGCGACTAGGCCCATTCCCCTAGGGGACGCCAGTTTCAGCCCGTACACACTGCCCACCTGCGCAGAGGCTTCGCCCGCGCGTGGACAATCACTTCCGCTCGCTCTAGCCTCCAGCGATCGCAACGAAGAACGACGCGAAGGGGAAAGCCTGTGCAGCGAATGGGGATGGTAATCGGGCTGAAGCCCGAGAAGATCGCGGAATACAAGCGGCTGCACGCGGAAACCTGGCCGAGCGTGCTGAAGACGATCGCCGACTGCAACATCCGCAACTATACGATCTTTCTGCGCGAACCCGAGAACCTGCTGTTCGCCTACCGGGAATATCACGGCAGCGACTTCGCCGCAGACGCCGCCAGGATGGCGGCCGACCCCGAGACACAGCGGTGGTGGACATTCACCGATCCCTGTCAGGAACCGCTTGCGTCGCGCAAGGAGGGCGAGTTCTGGGCCCCGATAGAAGAGGTCTTCCATACCGACTGAACGCCTGTCCGGGCGTCGGCACGTCCGGGTGCAGCAGTTCCTCGGTCTTCAGGTCCGACCATACCTGTGCGCGGATCTGCGCGGTGGACGGACCCGTGCATGGGCAGCTCACTCCGCCGCTGCCGCGTTCTCTTCGCCCTGGATCAGCTCCATGATCCGCTCGCTGACCTCGGTATAGTCGCGGGAGTTCGCGATCTCGCCTTTGGCGCGATAGTCGTTCATCACCACGATCCGGTCGGCCAAGGCGATCATCTCCGGCATGTCGCTGGTGATCAGGAGGATCGCCGTTCCGGTGTCGGACAGTTCGCGGATCAGCTGGTGCAGGTAGGCCTTGGTCTTGATGTCGATGCCGACCGTGGGTTCGTCGACGATCAGAATGTGAACTTCGGCCGCCAGCCACTTGGCGACGCTGACCTTCTGCTGGTTTCCGCCCGAGAGGTTGCCGACGTGCTGTTCCAGCGAAGGCGTGCGCACCTCCAGCTTGCGGATGTAGGGTTCGGTATGCCGCCGCACCTGACCGCCGGTCAGGAAGGAACCGGCGCGGGCCAGGCGTTACCACACCGGCATGCCGACATTGTCCAGCACCGAGTGGATCAGCACCAGGCCCTCGCTCTTGCGGTCCTCGCTGACAGAGCCGATCCGGTAGCGCCCCACTGCATCGGCCACGCTGCGGATCGAGGCCGGCGCGCCGCCAACCTTCACCTCACCGCCGGTGATCTCGAACTTGCCCAGGATCGCCTTGGCCAGTTCGCTGCGCCCGGCCCCGACCAGCCCGTACAGTCCGACGATCTCGCCCTCGTGGACGGTCAGGTCGATGTCTTCATGCCCCAGATCGGTCGAGACGCCGTTCAGTTCCAGCGCGGGCGCATTGCCCGAGCGGTCGCGCGCACTCCAGTCCGGAATCTGCTCGCTGCGCCCGATCATCAGGCGCACGATGTCCTGCCGGTCCAGGCCCTCCAGCAGGCGGCTTTGGCAGGCGTTGCGGCCGTCGCGCAGCACGGTGACCTGATCGCAAATCTCCTGCACCTCCTCCAGCTTGTGGCTGACGAAGATCAGGCTGACGCCGTCGTCGCGCAGGCGGCGCAGTATGCCGAACAGGGTATCGGTTTCGTGCGGGGTAAGCGACGCGGTTGGTTCGTCCAACAGCAGTATCTGCGAGTTCAGCGACAGCGCCTTGGCGATCTCGACAAGCTGCATCTTGGCAACGCTCAGCCGGTCCACCGGTGTTGCCGGATTGGCGTCGATCTCCAGCATGTCAAGCCAGCGGCGCGCGTCCCGGTAGAGGGCGGGGTAGTCGATGCGGCGCAGGGGGCGGGCGCTCAGCCCCTCGAGAAAGATGTTCTCGGCAATCGAGAAGCGCGGGATCAGGTTGCGTTCCTGATGCACCACGCCGATGCCCCGGGCGATGGCGTCGCGGGTGTTGTGCGGATCGAACGGACTGCCGGCAAGCGTCATCGACCCGCTGTCGGGCCGGTAGACCCCGGTCATGATTTTGATCAGGGTCGATTTGCCCGCCCCGTTCTCGCCCAAAAGCGCGTGGATCGAGCCGCGCGACAGGTTCAGCGCCACGTTTTCCAGCGCGGTCACGCCGGGGAAGGTCTTGATGATGTCGCGTGCGGTGAAGACGGTCTCGGTCATGCGCCGCCCGCGGCGATCTGGTGCTGCGCCCTGATTTCTCCCAGCCGGTTGACCCCGACCGCCCACAGGATCAGGCCGCCCAGCACCACCTGCACGAGGAACGGGTCGATGCTGAACAGGACCAGCACCTGGGTGATGATCGCCACGATCGCGACACCCAGGAACGTGCCGGCCACGCTGACCTTGCCGCCGGTGAGGATCGCGCCGCCAATCACCGGGGCGGCGAAGGACAGGATCAGCCAGTCGTCGCCGATCGTCGGCTGGCCGAGCTGCAGCCGGCCCACCAGCATGATCCCGGCCAGCGCCGCCAGAAAGCCCGAGATGGCATGGCTGACGATCACGATCCTTGAAACCGAGATGCCCGACAGCTCCGCCGCGTGGGTGTTGCCGCCCACGGCGAGGATCGAGCGGCCCAGCGGCAGGCGGAACAGCAGGTACCACAGGACCGCCGCGACCAGCGCGGCCGGGATGACGAGCCACGGCAGCGGGTGTAGGAAGGTCTCGTTGCCCAGCATCTTGACCGCTTCGGGGATTTGGTAGAACGGCTGCGCCTCGGTGATGCCGAGGTTGATACCCTTGAAGACCGACAGGCTGGCCAGGGTGATGACGAAGGCGGAAATGCCGGTGAAGGCGACCGCCACGCCGTTGGCGACCCCGCACAGAAGGCCGACCCCCAGCGCGAGCACCGCAGCAACGGGCCACGGCATTGCCCAGACCTCCATCATCCCGGCAAAGGAAATTGCCGCCAGTCCGCCGATGGCGCCGACGGAGAGGTTCATCTGCCCGATCGCGATGATGATCATCTGGGAGAAGGCGATCATCGCGTTGACGGAGATCGCCAACAGCAGGATCTGGATGTTGAAGGGCGACAGGAAGGAGGGGTTGAGTACGCCGACGATCACGATGGCCGCCAGGGTCACGACCAGCGGCCAGAACCAGTCCGAATGCCAGACCGGCCGCATCAGACCAGCTTCCTGCGCGCAAGATAGGACCGGCGAAAAAGGTCCAAGAGGACGGCGGCAAGCAGCAGCAGCCCCAGATACGTTTGCACCCAAAAGGCGCCGACCTGCATCAGCAGCAGGCCGGTGGTCAGCATGGTGACGAGGAATGCCCCCAACAGCGTTCCCAGCACCGAGACACGGCCGCCGGTCAGGAGCGTCCCGCCAAGCACCGGACCGAGAAACGCCGGCAGCAGCCAGTCCTGCCCGAGCTGGCCGGCCATCGACGGGATCGCCGCCCCGGTGCGCGACACCAGCATCAGGCCCGCCACGGCGGCCAGCCCGCCCGAGAGCATGTGGCAATAGGTGATCATCCGGTTTACTCGGATGCCGGACAATTCCGCTGTCTTCGGGTTCGCGCCCGCGGCCAGCATCCCGCGGCCCAGCGCGGTAAACCGGAACAGCACCGACAGCAGGACCGCAATCACCAGCGTGGTGATCAGCAGCGGAGAGATCACGCCCATGATCTTCATGCGTCCGAAGCCGGTAAAGGCGGGCGAGATTTCGCGGTAGGATCCGGCCTGCGTCAGGAAGATCATGACGCCGAAGAAGATGCTCATCGTCGCCAGCGTGATGATGAAACTGTGCAGACCCGATCGCACGATGATCACACCGTTTATGGCGCCCAGCGCCGCGCCCATGGCCAGCGCGAGCAGGATGCCGGGCAGCCAGGGGATGCCGAAGGCCTGCATCAGCCAGCCGCCGAACATCGCGGCGCTGACCCCGATCGCACCGACCGAGAGGTTCAGCCCGCCGGTGATGATCACCACCATCATCGCAAAGCCGATCATGATGTTCACGGCCACCGTCCGGCCCAGCGCGTAAAGGCTGAACTTCGACAGGAACATCGGCGAAAGCGTGGAAAAGATGACGGCGAACAGGACGACGAGGACGATCAGTCCGAACTCGTTGCTGAAGAAGAACCTGGCGGCCGGCCCCATGCCGCGCTGCTTCACGTCTGCGTCGCCGGTGTCGAGCAGCCTGTCTTTCTCTATGTCGGTCATGTCCAGCGCGGCACGTCGAGCGACCGTGATGGAGAGCGGAGCTCCGGAGAGGAGCTCCGCTCAGCTTGCCTCCGCAGTCGAGATAGATCGACTCGAACTTGTCAAACAGCACCTTGGTGATCGACTGCATGGACGACACGTAGTTGTCGACGTCGTCGACGCCGGCAAAGACCGTGCCGCTGTCGATAAACTTGTCGGTCAGTGCATTCGATTTGAACGGGGCGTCGGCTTTCACCTTGCAGCCAGAGCGCAGCTTGTCGGCCGCGAACGACCCGATATAACCCTGGCCATAGGGGTTCTGCAGCATGGTCCCGTGCACGACCCGTCCTTGATCGCCTTCAGCACGACCTCGTCGTGATCGATGCCGACCATCTTGATCCGCTTGTTGCCGATCTTGCGCAGGGCGTTCGAGGCGACGACAGCCGGCACCCAGGCGGTTGTGATGATCCCGTCGACCTCGTCGGCATGGGCCGCGAGATACGCGTTGATCTTCTCTTCCGCCGGTTCCGGCGCGTTGATGTCGGCGATCACCTGAATGACCGTGGCGCCACCCTCGGAGGCTGCCTTCTCGACCGCGTCGATCCTGAGCTGCGTGTTCGGGTCCACCAGGAATCCGGTGAAATGGGCGATCTTTGCGCCGTCACCCAGAACCTTCAACAGTTCCTTGGTGCCGAGATAGGCCGAGTTCCCGGTGTCGGTGCCCATGCAGAACACGGCCTGCGAGGGATCCTTCAGACAGCCTGCAAGCGCCATGACCGGTGCGCCCGTGCCGGAGAGTTCGTCTGCGATGGCGACGGTGCCGACCGGATCGCCGGGAAACACGAGAAAGGCGTTGTAGCCCTGGGTCACGAGACTCTCGAGCATCTGGTTCTGCAGGCCGAGTTCCCATTTCTGCGGCACTTTGTAGTCTGCGGCGCCCAGACCGAAGTCGGCGGCTGCATCGATGCCGGCCTGCTCCCAGGCGGCGAAATAGGGATGCGGTCCACCGGGCACCAGCGCGACCCGCGTCGAAGAATCCGCGGCTGCGATCCCGGGCAGTATGCCCGCTGCCAGGCAGACCGCGATCAGACGACGTGTGGCTTTCATGGTTCTCCTCCTCCTTGTTGTGGGCCGCAGAATTCATTGAGTGACGGCGGCGACCCTTGCAGTTTGCCCTGGAAGGCTACAGTGCCGCGGTGGGACGTCAAAGCTGTTTTGCCGGATATGCGCGTCCGGGACAGTGCCGCTGGATCGCCCGGCCTGCGATCCGATACCACGGCCACGCGTCCCCTTCGTCTCGTGGCGTAGGACATCGCCCCCTCACGGCGAAAACAGGGGTTCGGGTTCCCGAGAGGACGCCGGTACCGGCTTCATGGCCCGACAAAACTCCAACGCCCTGTGCCCGTGGCCGAACCTGTCCGCGCCTGGTGCCGGTTGATGCCGCGGGCATGTTTCGGCCCTGTGCTTCGGCCAGGCGCGTCGTTCGTCATTTGCGACGTCCCTGCGCCGCGCCCCACCAGGGCCACTCCTTAACACGGTTGCGCGAATGCAATACGATGCAACCCTCCAGCTTTGACTCTGGCTTAGGGAGGGACCCATGAAAGTTGGCGCGTTCCTGGTCTCCCGGTTGTTGCCATGCCTCATTGCGGCGGTTCTGCCGGCGGTGGCGTTCGCGGTGCCTGTTGCGCCGGTCACTGGCACCCAGTCCTTCGCCACGCTCGCGTGCCGGTACGCGGGCAAACCAGACGAGCTCGCGCCCATCGGCGATCTGGATGCCTTCTACGGCGTTGGTGGCGGCGGGCCCGGCGCGCCTGGCACCGTCGACCATTACTGGCGCGAGGTATCCTTCGGGACGGTAAACCTCGCCGAAAGCGCCGCGTTCGGATGGTTCAACCTTCCCAAGACAAAAGCCATCTACGACACCGACGCGGACTGGCAGGCGACGCTCCCGGCCGACTGCATTGCCGCCGCCATGGCGGCCGATCCCAGCTTCGACCCGCACGCCTATAGCGGCCTGATCACCATCGTGAACGACTTCTTCCCGCTCCATCCCGGCGTCGGCCCGCCGCAGCCGGCCTACGGCTTTACCCAGCCGATATCCTTCACCCTGCACGATGGCAGCAGCGGCGACTGGCGGCTGTTGATGCTTTCCCAGCCCAGCGCCCTGGCCATGAGCTCCTACACGCACGAGATCGGCCACACCTTCGGCCTGCGCCACAGCCGCCGTCCCGATGGCGTGGACTACGGCAATCCGTGGGATCTGATGAGCTCGGGCTCATGCCCGCCCTCTGACGATGCCTGCGTGGACGTCCATCCCATCGCCTATCACAAGGCTTCCGTCGGATGGATCCCGGCCGGCCGCAAGGTGACCGCGGGCACCCATGGCAGCTTTACCGCCGATCTCCTGGCCCACCACACGCTGCCCGGCTCCGGCACGCCGGGCGCCCTGATGATCGAGATCGAGACGGGCCGGGCCGACCGCATCCTCACCGTGGAAGCACGAGTCGCCGACCCCGCCTCCTACGATGGCATCCTGCCCGATTCCGGCGTCATCCTGCACCGCGTCGATGACCCCTATACGACAGGGCCGCATATCCGCCTGCAGGCGAACATGCAGCCGCCGCCGAACGAGTTCGCGGTCGACGTGGACTCATCGGTCTATACCGTGGGCGAAAGCTACTCCGCCTCCATCGGGCCCATCGGCATCCTGACGGTGGCGGTGGATGCACCGCTGGGGCCGCCGGGCGGCCCGGCCACGGGCTATGCCATCACGGTCACCCTCACGCCGCCGCCTCCCTTCGCCGGCTGCGCCCCGCCCGCGCAGACACAGATTTCAGAGACGGAATGCGAGGCGCTGGTCGCGCTGGCGACCATGGCCACCACCGCCCCTGCCGACTGGGTTGGCTCCGCCTTGCCCTGTTCCTGGACCGGTATCTTTTGTATCGATGCTGACGGCGATGGGCAGATGGAGGTGACCGAACTCGACATGGGGATGCCCGGCCCGTGGGCGGTTACCTTCACCGCGGGCGAGACCCTGTTCCAGGACCTGCCTCACCTGCGCATCCTGGACATGCGGCTGTTTGAGATCGACGGTTTCATGCCCGACAGCGTCTACGGCCTGACCGAACTGCGGGAGCTTCACGCCAGGGGATTTCAGGGCCCGATCTCCCCGGCCATCGGGAACCTCACCAATCTGGAATGGATCGGTTTCTATCAGGCGCGTTTCACCGGAACCCTGCCGCCGGAGATCGGCACCCTGGCCAACCTGGAGCGCATCTATTTCAACAGGATGCCGAACATCACCGGGATCCTGCCGCCGGAGCTGGCGAACATCCCCCCGGTGCGGTTCATGTTCTTCAGGGAATCCGATCTCTGCGTGCCGGACGACCCGGCCCTGATAGCCTGGCTGGGCGACGTCGCCACGCTCCTTCCCGAGCCGGCCGACTGGGTCTATTGCCGCGAGACCGACACCGTGATGGTGCTGGACGACACCGCCAGCATGGAGCAGCCCGCCGGGGATGGCTCGGGAAACTCGAAGATCCAGTCACTGCGAAACGCGATTTCCATGTTCACCGACATCCTGGCCTATCGCCGCGCCGGGATGGGGGACCGGGTCGGGGCAGTCGCCTTCAAGGTGCCGCCCGCGGACCCCAGGCCGGCCGGTTCCTGCGGCCCGTTCTGGGGCCAGGAGCTGGTGCCCATGACCGATCTGGACGCCGGCCTGCCCCTGGTCGAGGCGGCCGCCGCGGGCCTGCCGGCGGACGGCATCGGCACGCCGCTGCGTGCGGGTATCCAGGCGGGCAGCGACCTGCTGGCCGCCGGCGCCCCGGGGCGGCGGCGCCTCATGCTGCTGGTTTCCGACGGCAAGCAGAACACCGCCGGCTGCTATATCGGCCCGCCCTACGCGCTGGAAAGCGTAGCCGACTTCAAGCAGAGCGCGATCACCGATCGCGATATAGAGCTCGTTGCGGTGGGCCTGGGCAGCGGCGGGCAGGTGGATGCGGCGCTGATGAGCGACCTCGCGACGGACGGCTATTACGACAGTGCGACCAGCACGATCGAGCTGAACAAATGGTTCACGCAGGCCTTGAGCGAGGCCTTGCAAGACACCATCGTGCTCGATCCTGAAGGGACGCTGGCGCCGGGAGACGCCGACACGCACCCGGTGCTGCTGACGGGCGATAGCCGTTCGGTCACCTTCGTCCTGTCCTGGCCGCGGCGCACGGTCGACCTTGATCTATCGCTGCGCCTGCCTGACGGAAGCGTGATCGGCCTGGCCCAGGCGCGCGACCCGACAAGCGGCGTCCGCATCCTCTCCGGCCCCACCTATCGCGCCATCGTGGTCCATCAGCCCCTGGGCGGCAAGCTGGCCGGCAAGGCCATCGCGGGGCAGTGGCAGGCGGTGGCGCACCATCCGCCGGCGTCGCAGCAGTCGGCCGAGCCCTATCAGCTCGTGGTGATGGAGGACTCCGGCCTGCGCATGGAAACGGGGTTCGCCTCCGGGCCGGTGCTGACGGGCGGCCAGCTCGGTATCCGCGCCGCCCTGTCGGGCGTGCGCGAGGCGCATGTCGTTGCCCGCGTCTTCGAGCCCGTGGCCGGCGTCGGGTCGGTGCTGGCCGAGCTAGGGATAGCGGATGAGGAGGTCCTGCGCCGGACCGAGGACATGGGCGCCGATACCGATATGCTGAGCCGCCGTATCCGGCTATTGGTCCAGCAGGGCCGCGCATGGCCGGTGGAAAGGACGGTCAGGGAAGTCACGCTCTACGATGATGGCCGCCACGGCGACGGCGAACCCGGTGACGGAGTCTATGCCGGCACCTTCGGGCCGGTCACGGCCGACGGCGTGTATTCAGTGCTCGTCCGAGCCGAGGGCACGAGCGCGGGAGGCCAGCCTTTCCAGCGCGAGTTCAGGCGTGGGATCCATGCCCGCGTGGATGTCTCCGCGGCGGGGACCGAGGTGGAAATAGACCCAGGCGGGGAAGGGACGCGCCTGGTGGTGACGCCGCGCGACGCGAACGGCCTGCTGCTCGGCCCGGGCTATGCCTGGGCGGTGTCGCTGGCCGCGGGGGAGGGCGCCGTTTCCGACATGGAGGATCTGGGGAACGGATCCTACACTGCCACGGTGGCCCTCGTAGACAGCGGGCAGGACGGCCAGGTGGAAGTCTCGGTGTTCGGCACGCCGCTGCGCATCTTGACCCTCGCGGCCCCGCAGCCGGCGTCGCCCTGGCCCTGGGTTCTGGCCGCGGGCCTGGCGGCCCTTCTCGTCGTGGTGTTTTTCTGGAAGCGCAAGACGCCGCCCGTCTGAGCGCCGCGCGGTACGGGTGCCGCTCCTTCCATCCCACCGCCATCCATCCTTGCCTCCCGCGCCGCTCAGTAGCGCACCCGGGAGGCCGCCATGGCTGCCGCCAATTGTAGACACGCTTCACTGGCTGCGCAGCGAACTGGTCGAAGTCTCGATCTTGGTAGGTATTCGTGGGTCGTTGTGAGGTAGTGCATCTAGGTTCATTTCACGCCATTCAAAGATCCCAGTGGCGTGGCACTCTGCATACTTCACAAATTCAATCTCGGCACGTCGGTAAACTGACTGGCACGCATAATTCGAAGCGTCTGGGAGAGGCTAACCGGCTGAATTCGCGAGACTCTGGGGCGATAGTCTTAGTCTCCCCTAGGGGACGCCAGTCCTTCGTGCCCGTCGATATCGGATCGACCCAGGCACCGTCGATACACAATCCCTTGTGTATAGTCATGCCTGTTTACCGAAATACCAGGGGTCGGTGGCGTCACTGGATGACGGGCGCAGGCTCCATGTCGAGATGCAGCTCCGAGCCGGTATATGGATTGGCGGCGATCACGGCATCGTTGAGCTGGACACCGAGGCCAGGGGTCGTCGGCGGAATGACGGTGCCGTCTTGCCAATCGATCTCGGTGGACACGACCGACATATAGGGCCCGTCGAAGGTGCCGATGCTTTCAAGGATCAGGAAGTTCGGACTGCAGGTGGCAATCTGGATGTTGGCCGCCGCCACCACCGGGCCGCAGTAGAGATGCGGGGCGATCTGCGCCTGCCGCGTTTCCGCGATCGCGGCGATTTTCTTGGCCTCCAGCAGCCCGCCCACGCGCCCCAGATCCATCTGCAGGATCGAGGCCGCGCCGGCCTCCAGAACACGCGCAAATTCGTGCTTGGTGCAAAGCCGTTCGCCTGTCGCAATCGGGATCGACGTAAAGCGCGCGATCTCGGCCATGTCGGCGGGGTTTTCCGGGGTCGTCGGTTCCTCGAACCACAGTGGGTCGTATTTCTCCAAGCGTCGCGCCATGCGTTTGGCGCCGGATACCGTGAACTGACCATGGGTGCCGAAAAGAATGTCCGCACGGGTGCCGACGGCCTCGCGGATGTGCCTGCAGAACCGTTCGCTGCGCTCCAGATCTTCCAGCCGCGGCTGACGGCCGTCATAGATCGTGTAAGGACCGGCAGGGTCGAACTTCACCGCCGTGAAGCCCTTGTCCACCATCTGCACCGCGACTTCGGCCGCAATGTCCGGATCGTTGTAGACGTTCTTCGTGTCGGGATCGGGATAGACGTCGCCCTCCGGCGGATAAAGATAGGTATAGCTGCGCAGGCGCTCGTGCGCCTTGCCTCCCAATAGTTCATAGACCGGTTTGTCCGCGGCCTTGCCGACGATGTCCCAGCAGGCAATTTCCAGGCCGCTGAGAACGCCCATCACGGTCACGTCGGGGCGCAGCGTGTAGCCGGCCCCGTAGGTGCGCCGCCAGAGCCATTCGATATGATGCGGATCGCGGCCCGCAAAATGACGGTCGAACACATCCACCGCCATCGCCGCGCAGAGATCGGAGCCAAAGGTGGCGTTGTAGATTTCGCCAACGCCGGTGATCCCGCAGGCGGTGGTCAGTCGCAGGAAGATGAAATAGCGACCGCCGTGGCGCGGCGGCGGGTTTGCGACAACGAAGGTTTCGATTCTTTCCAGTCGCATGCGATCCCCCCATGCGAGAGTGTCCAAAGGAAGAGATGGTTCATCAGTGATCACGGGAAGAGTGAAGGGAAACGGGATCAAAGGGAAAAGGGGTCACCCGTTAGACTTCCCGTCTCGTGGCCGGGGTCATTGACCTTCGGTAGAGAATGAATCCGACAGCCGTCAGGCCCAACCAGAGAATTGTGCCCACGGGTAGCGGCTCCCGCAACAGATCCTCCGGCAATATATAGACGCGCAAGCGGATCCAGAAAGCGTCCAGCAAACCGGCCCAGGCGTAGCAGAGCTTGGTCATGTGCAGCACCCACCAGGGATAGCGTCGCACCTGGGGCCTGGCGATGAAGGTGTATCCGTCGAATCCGACAAACCCCAACATCAACAACGCCCCGCCAAGGAAGGTGGTGGCATACTTGCTGTGGCTCAGAAGGTCCTCGATGCCGACCACCAGGAAGCCGACGGCATACGCAGCCATGATGGCCGTCAGGACCCAGTCGAATGCGTTCGAGTGAATCCGTTCAGCCGCGCCATAGCCGGTCCTCGGCCAGATTCGCACCGCCGAGAAGCTCATATAGGCAAGCATGACCACCAGGAACAAAAAGAACATCGTCGGGTTGCGAGAAGACTGGAATATCTCGCCGAAACCCTTGGTGGCACTTTCCTGCTGCCAGAACTGTGCCAGAAAGGCCGGATCGAGGAGCGCGAGCATGCTGCTGACACAAATCAGCACGACGCTCACCACGTACATTCGGCCGGCCCTGCGATGAAGCCTGGAGCCCTTCCGGGCAAAGACGGCCAGTGGGCACAAGATAAAAGCGGCGATGCCGCCGAATGCGATGTGTGCCGAGATCGTGACGGCTAGATAGGTGTCCGGATAGACAACGCCACTCATGGTCCGGCCGAGCCCCAGGTGATGTCGAGAGCGCCGGAAATAGGATGAAGCAAAAGGCCGCGAAAAAGGATTCGGCAGACGGGCATCCTGCCCGCAACAAGCTTGCGCCCCAGATCTCGGATCGTCTCCGTCAGCTCGCCTTCGTGGAGCGCACGGTCGAGCAGCCAATGGCTGGTTCCTCTAGACAGAAGGGACCCGTTCATCGTTGCTTCCTTCGATCCGCCGGTCGCGTATGAGCCTCGTGCGAAGCCGCCATGGTATCAGATTTGACCGTGAAACGCCGGTCGTACGGCCCCGCCACGCGGGCGCAACCCGCGTGCCAGACGGCATGGCCGGGCTCACGGGTCCGGCATCACCGATCCGTGGTACGCGGCAAAACGGATGGCCATCGACTCACGGTGGGCGTCCGCACACTCAAGATCGTACTCCTGCTTCGGCACCGCCGGCTCCGCCATCCAGTGCCCGTGCCGGTCGACGCCCTGAACCAGGGTCGCGGTGTCGCGACCCGAGAGCGGCCGAACCTGCGGCGGCACAAATGTGATGGCGAGCGTCATGCGCCTGCGGGCTGACGTGTTGCCCGGCGAGCCGTGGATGGTGCGGATATGGTGCAGGGACATCTGCCCCGGCGTCAGGCAGACAGGCACGGCGCTGTCGGCGCCTTCCGGGTCGCGGATGTGTTCGCCGCGCAGCGCGATGTGCTTGCTCGCGTCATCCTCGGCGTGGGGGATGAAACCGTAGAGATGCGACCCGGGAATGAAACTCATCGTGCCGTTTGCGACCGTCGTCTCCGTGAGCGCGATCCAGGCGCGGACGGCCTTTTCGTTGTCGGAAAGATCCATGTGAAAGCCGTCCTGGTGCCACCTGATCACAGTGGGGTCGTGCGGTTCTTTGATAAAAAGCCCGGTCGCCCACACCATGATATCAGGCCCGATCACCTGTTCGACGGCCCGAAGCACGCCGGGGTGACGCACCAGCTCGGCAGCCCATTTGAAGATCAGATAGGGCTTGAAGCGGTACAGGCGTTGCGCCGGAAGGCCGTGGCCGATCGGGCCGGCCTCCAGCGCCTCGATGCGGGCGCGGAAGGATGCCGCGTCTGTTTCAGACATAACATCGATCGGAAATGCATAGCCGGACGCGGCAAACCGGCCGCTGAGGGTTCCGCGGTTTTGGGAGTTCATTAGTTCGCCCTCATCCCGACAGCCAAGCCTTCATTAGTCCGACCTTGCGCCTCTTGAAACATCATATCATAGGCACCCGATCCGCGCTCTTGGCGACCAACATGATCGCAGATTTGAACTGTACCGACGCTGGTTGCGCGCAATGCCGCACGCCAGCCGAGGATCAGGCGGGATGCACGTTCGTGCGGGTAGTGGTATCATTCGCTACGCTGCATCGTTCTTTGGTTGGTCGCGTTTGCCGTCCCTGTTGGGTACTGCATTGCATCCGTTGGGGGATCGATATGGCCAGACCGGAATTTGCCTCGGAAATCTGGACGCCCGTTGCGGTCGTCTCTGCGCTGACGGCGCTTCTCGCCGCATGCGTCACCGACGGGCCGGCATGGAAGCCTTATGACGCCGGCCCTGCGCGGGCGCTCGCAGCCGATGGCCACGCGCCGGGCGGTTCCAGCGATCTCGATCACGCACTGTCAGCCTACTATGCGGTCAGTCCCGGCCTTGGCGATCAGTTCGCCAAGGTGCTTCCGCTGGTCGCTGCAAGCAATGAAGACAAAGCGCGCATCCTGCTGGCGACCTATGACTACTTCGATGTGGCCAGCATTCCGGGTGACGCGTTCTTCGAGCGCCAGCCGTGGGATTCGAATGCCGGCGTTCGCCTCACACTGCGGTATGACAACAGCGAACCCAAGACACTGCGCGTGACCAGATTGTCGGGCGTCCAGTCCGCAACAGCCGTCACCGAACCCGCCTGGTTTCATCCAAAAGTCCTCAAAATGGGATACCTGAGCGCAAAGCTCGAAGGGGGGAAGGGCCCGGCAATCCTGGAGGTGCGGTATCAGGGACTCGAACGGGACCTTGCCCTTGATCTGAACGGCAAGCGTGTTGTTGTTCCGTTCGAACAAGCGGTCAAAGGCGCCTCCTATGACGTCGAGGGAGGAACCCTGGCGGTCCGTATCCACGGGATCGCGGGTCTGCCCGAAAACACGAACCGACGACATGTCCAGCTGAGGTCCCTGGTACGGAACGGATGGGGGAACCCCGACAAGGCGAGCAGAGCGCTGTTGGCGCTGTTGCAGGACTACCTCAAGGGCAACGACGACCCGATGTATGCCTAATCCGGGTGAGTACGTCTACGCGAACCGGCTGGTTAAATTCTCGGCCGACGGCTACAGCCTGTCTCAGGTGACGGCCGTCGTCTACACGCTGGAGGAAGTGGAACGCTATTTTACCGGTCGCTTGCAGCACAATATCGGAACGAAAAAGAAGTCGCCGCAACAGCTGCATGCTGCCCGCGAAGGCAATTGCATCGAATACACGCGCATGGCCGCGCATCTCCTGGAAGGCACCGATACCGAGATCATCGCCGCGGTCACCATGGGTGTGACCCGGCAGGACGGACATACGACCTTGCTGATCCGGCATCCAGACGGCAGCTATCGCACGTTGGGCAGCGAGCACCACTTGAGCCCGCCCTTTGATCCGGCGAACTGGCAACAGGAAATGCTGGCTTATCATCGGCGAACCGGTCAGCCGGTCCTGAAAGAAACGGTTCCCCAGCTCGCATACAGGGTCTCCCAGATGCGGGGATTCTGACCGAGGCCGTTGACAACGCAAACTTCCGAGTTGGACTCGCGCCGACCGTGGGGCCCCGCCAGCCTTACCGATGGTGATAGAGTTGCCGGGCTGCTCAAGAGATCGACTCGCAAGATGCAGCCGCGCGCAGGCTTCGTGATGAAGGGCAGCTGGTTCCGTTGACCCGGCTGACAGCCCCGCCGGATTGTTCCATACTGCGCCGGAATCAGGAGCCGGGCGTCCGATGGTCCCGGAGGAGGAGTATGGCCTGTAAAGCAAGAAGCACCCCGCACATTGGCCCTTCCGCCGCCAAGGCGATGGTGCCCGGTATGCAGCTTTGTGGCGCGCGCTTCGCGCCCGCCCTGCCGTACGACGTGCAGGTCGTTTTCGGCCGATTGAAGCGACCAAAGAAGGAACGCACGCTCAACCCGATCCCGGTGATCCTTTGAACGAGATCCGGGATAAGGCTGGCATGGCGACCGTTGCACCGACATTCAGTTGCAGCATCGAGGCGGGGGCCGTTATCAAGGTCGATGGCAGTCGGCTGGAGGGGGCCGATGCTGTCCTCGCGCAGCTCAGATCGGTCGCCGGTGAAGCGGTGCCGGACGCGGCCGAAATGGTGACGAGGCTCATGGCGGAGCCGGTTCCGCTGGCCGAACTGGAAGCCGAAATTGACGGCGACGCCGAGGCAACTGAACGCCTGCATCGCCTGCTGCAGTTGCTGGGCAACGCCAAGGCGCTGCGGCTGCACACCGCCGGCGAGTCACCGGTTGCCGTGCTGACGCCGGTTTCCGACAGCTTCACCCTGGATCTCGCGCCCATCGATGTGACACGGTCCTACCGCCTGTCACGCTTCGCCTATCTGCATCGCGGCATCGACGGCTGGATGCTGGTCGTGGCGCCGCAGGCGCTGGCCCGCATCGCACTGCGGGACGGCGACGCGTTCTCGCTGTTCGGGGCGCTGTCGCGGGGAGCGACATTGGAAGAGGTGCTCGAGACGAGCAGAAGCGAGCAGCGCGACGCGTTGTGTGATCTGTTCGCCATGTTGTGCAATGCGCCGATGGTCGAGCTTTGCCTCGAGGACGGCTCGATCGCCGAAGACCACGACACCGTACGGCTTCAATGGGATTTTCACGACCTGTTGTTCCATGCTCGTAGCCGGATTGGACGTGCCGGGGGACCGTTGGGCGCCACCTACCGATTTATGGGCAACATCAAACCGCTGCCGCCGCTCAAGCCGCCGCTGCCTGCGCTCGCAACAGTGGAGCTGCCGCATCCGGACTTGGACGCGCTGGTCGCGGACGACAAACCGTTCACCGCGGTCCTTGAAGCGCGACGTTCGATCCGGTCGCACGGCGATCCCCCGATCACGCTGCAGCAACTGGGTGAGTTCCTGTTTCGCGCGGCGCGGGTGCGCAGAACGGTCCGCGGCGACAACTACGATGCAACCGACCGACCCTATCCCGGCGGCGGGGCGACCTACGAGTTGGAGATTTATCTCACGGTCAACGCCTGTGCAGGGCTCGAGAGGGGCTTTTACCACTACGATCCCGTCGGGCACGCGCTTCGACTGCTTCAGGAACCGAACCGGGACATGGAACGGCTGCTGCTGGAGGCCTGGACCGCCTCGACGTGCTGGCCGCAGATCCTTTTGACCTTCGGTTCGCGGTTTCAGCGGGTCTCCTGGAAGTACGAGGCCATGGCATATGCCACCCAGCTCAAAAACGTCGGCGCCCTTTATTCCGTCTTGTACCTGGTGGCGACGGCGATGGGATTGGTGCCCTGTGCTCTCGGCGCTGGCAACGCAGAGCGTTTTTGCCGTCTGGCGGGGACGGACTATCTCGTCGAAGGATCGATCGGCGAGTTCATCCTGGGAAGCCGGGGCCCGGAATCCTGACCTGTCTCCGACCTCTGCATCAGGTTTCTGCATGCGATGGCGCCTAGGGCCGAGCGTCGGGCCTTGAAGTGTAATGATCCAACGTGCCCTTCCGGCCGCGCCCTGGCGAATGCGCAGGCGGCGACTGATGTTTCGAAATCGCCGCCTGCACACGTCATGCAGGAAATCGTTCAGTCCTTGGAAAACCGCACCAGCGCCCGGATCTCGATGCTTTCCCGGGGCGGCGCGTCCGCCGGCGTCGCCGGGTCGTCGATCGCCGCGTGGGCGGAGAAGCGCACCCGCCCGTCGTCGGCGGAATCGTAGGTCTTGATCAACAGGGCCTCGTCGCGCGTCATCCGCGGGAAATACACCCAGTCGTGTTCGGGATTGTGGGTGAAGCCGTAGATCTCGCCTTTCCGGTCCGGATAGACCAGGTCCATCGCCACGAAATCCTCGACCGCCACGGTCCGGCCGTCGACGAAGGCCAGCGGTGCCCGCTCGACCGGGCTGCGGATCGGCCGCCAGACGTTGATCACCGCAAAGCGCCCTTCCTGCCACGCGGCCTGCCGGTCCGGATCGATCAGGTCTCGCACCCGTTGGGGGCCGGACCTGGTCGTATAGTCGCCGTGGACGTTCGGCACGGGGCGGCGGATCGGGCCGTCCTCGCCGCCGCTGATCCGGCGGGTGTGATCGAAAATGACCACCTCGGCGGCGCCGGTCTCCTGCTTGATCAGCCGTTCCACCTCCGGGAAATAGACCGCCGCCACTTCGTCGTCGTCGTAGAAGTCGGCGACGGCGGTCCGCTGGCGCGCCAGGCGGACACCGTTCCGATCCAGCGTGAAGCCGTCGGCGGCGGGGCGGCCGTTGCGCACCCGCACGGTGCGGGTCTCGTAACGGACGTCTTCGCGCACATGGCGGGTGCCATCCGGGTCGATGAAGATGGCGGGCTTGCTGTCTGACTGCGCCAGATAACTCACCTTGCCCCGGACCGTTCCGGCGGCCTGTTGCGGTGCGTCTGCGGCGCCGGGCGCCGGGGCAGGGGTGACGGCGATTGCCTCGTACATCGGGTGTCTCCTTTCTCCAGCGTGAATTGTGTTCTTTGTCGGTCAGGATCTCTCTGATGGTGTTCCGCAGATATAGGTTCTATGGGCTGGCTTCCGTCACGAAAACGGGACAAGATAACTTGAGGAAAATTCAAGTTATGGGGTGCCTGACATGGCCGAGGCCGGGGATTTCCTGCCGCCCTTCGCGGCACTGCGCGCCTTTCACGCGGCCGCCCGGCATGGCCGGTTCCGCGATGCGGCCCGGGATCTGGGCGTGACCGAATCCGCCGTCAGCCACCAGATCAGGCGCCTGGAAAAGCTGGTGCGGGTGCGGCTGTTCGACCGGAACGGCCCGCATGTGCGTTTGACCGCCAAGGGCCGCCGCTATTTCGCGGCGATCGATCCGGCCCTGCTGAAGATTGCCGAGGCGACCCGGGCCCTGACCGGGCCCAGGGAGCGTGGCCAGGTCGCGTTGACCCTGCCGCCGTCGCTGGCGATGCTGTGGCTGATCCCCAGGTTGTCGGCTTTCGAGGCCGCGTTTCCGGACATCGACCTGCAGCTCAACACCACGACCCGGGTGGTCGATCTGCGCCGGGAACAGGTGGGCCTGGCGATCCGGCACGGCCAGGGCGCCTGGCCGGACGTGGAGGCGGGGTTTTTGTTCGCCGAAACGGCGATGCCCGTCTGCCGTCCCGGCTACGTTCTAGAAGGCGCCGCCGACGATCCCGCGGCGGCGCTGGCGGCAAGCCGGCTGATCGTCAACGGCTACTTCCCCGACGAATGGACCGAATGGGCTCGGGCCCGGGGCATCGGCGATCCTTCAATGGCGAACACGCTGCGGTTCGAGACTCAGGAACAGGTGCTGGCCGCGGCCGAGGAGGGCCTGGGTGTCGCCATCGGCCGCAGCCCCCTGGTCGACGGCCGGATCGCGTCCGGCGCCCTGGAAGCGCCGTTCGGCGCCTCGGCATTCGCCCACGCGGCATACTATCTGTGCCGCGCGCCCGCCGTCACGCCGACCGCCGGCGCGCGGCGGGTGGCCCGCTGGCTGCGGGAGTTTGGAGAAGAGGGATAGAGCGGTCTGTCAAATCCCTCTCCCCGGCGGGGAGAGGGTGGCGAGGGCCTTGGCCCGAGCCGGGTGAGGGGGTTCCGGTGCCGGCCGCGGTAACCCCCTCATCCGGCCCTTCGGGCCACCTTCTCCCCGCCGGGAGACCTCTGCGGAATCGCCGCGAGGGGTTGGTCGAAGGTGCTGTTGAAGGTTGGTCGGGCTGGCAGTCTTTGGATTTGGGCGTTTCTTTCGCCATTTTGGTCGGTTTGTGAGTGTTCCGGGCAGACTCCGTCTATGGGGCGAGGAGCGTT
>Ga0209783_1000028_pt1 | contig 82376 bp, 88 predicted proteins | sample WorMetfiPIANOSA1_FD_187395 | JGI IMG/M metagenome (GOLD analysis project Ga0209783, IMG submission 187395) | Marine gutless worms symbiont microbial communities from Max Planck institute for Marine Microbiology, Germany - Olavius filocauda... | ecosystem: Host-associated > Annelida > Digestive... | reverse complement strand
AAAAGACACAAAGCCGCCCTCGTCGCATGCGCCAGAAAACTCCTCATCTTCGCAAACGCAATCGTCGCAAAAGGAACACCGTGGGAACCCTCAAATGCCAACGTCTAATGGTTGCTCAGGGTGAGGGAAAGCGCTGGCGCCGCCTATGCCAAAAGCCCTTATGCTGAGGAGGCGGCGAAGCCGCCGTCTCGAAGGATCTGGCTGCCTCCCGCACGACCTATCCTCTTTCGCCCTATCGGCACTCGTTGATTGTCCTTAGTCTTGATCCGCCATGGCGATCCTGTCGATCCAGAGCCACGTGGCCTACGGCCATGTGGGCAATTCGGCCGCGGTGTTCCCGCTGCAGCGGCTGGGCCACGAGGTCTGGCCGCTCCACACGGTGATTTTCTCCAACCATCCCGGCTACGGGGCCTGGCGCGGACCGGTGCTGGATGCCGCGGACGTGGTTGCCGTGTTCGACGGCATCGAGGCCCGCGGCGTGCTGCCGGAGTGCGATGCGGTGTTGTCCGGCTATATGGGCGACGTCTCCCTGGGCGCGGTGATCCTGGATGCGGTGGCCCGGGTGCGGGCGGCCAACCGGGACGCGCTTTACATTTGCGACCCGGTGATGGGGGACGCCGGGCCGGGCCTTTACGTGCACGAGGGGATACCGGCCTTCATGCGCGACCATGCGGTGCCGGCGGCGGATGTCGTCCTGCCCAACCAGTTCGAGCTGGAAATTCTGACCGACGGTCCCACCCAAAGCCTGGAGCAGGTGCTGGCCGCCGGCGAACGGATCCGCGCGACCGGGCCCGCCGTGGTGGTCGTCACCAGTCTCAGGTTCGGCGACGACGGCGAGGTGGGCATGCTGGCCAGCACCGGTGACGGCGTGTGGCTGGTGGAGACGCCGTTCCTGCCGCTGAAGGTCATGCCCAACGGCGCGGGCGACGCGACCGCGGCCCTGTTCACGGCATTCTACCTTGAGACGCGTGATCCGGCGGACGCCCTGGTCCGCACCGCCGATGCCATCTTCGCCGTCTTCGAGGCGACCCGGGCGGCCGGCACGCGCGAATTGCAGATCATCGCCGCCCAGGACGAACTGGCGGCGACGGCACGGCGGTTCAGCCCGGTGAAGGTTCGGTGAGGCTGCAACCGAACCGGACCTGAACGCCTAGGCCGCGTTCTCCAGGTAGCCTTCGACCAGGATCTCGGCGATTTGCACCGCGTTCAGGGCCGCGCCCTTGCGCAGGTTGTCGGACACGCACCAGAAGTTGAGCCCATTGTCGATCGTCGGATCCTCGCGGACGCGGCTGATGAAGACCGCATCCTCGCCGACGGCTTCCGCCGGTGTGACGTAGCCCTCGTCCACGCGGTGATCGATCACCGTGACGCCGGCGGCGGCCTGCCAGGCTTCGCGTGCCGCCTGGGCGTCGATCGGATCCTCGAACTCGACATTCACCGACTCCGCGTGGCCGATGAAGACGGGCACCCGCACGCAGGTTGCGGAGACCTTGATCGCGGGATCCAGGATCTTCTTCGTCTCCACCACCATCTTCCACTCTTCCTTGGCGGCGCCGTCCTCCATGAAGACGTCGATATGCGGGATCACGTTGAAGGCGATCTGCTTGGTGAACTGCTCCTTCACCATGGGGTCGTTGACGTAGATCCCCTTGGTCTGGTCGAACAGCTCGTCCATGCCCGCCTTGCCGGCGCCCGACACCGACTGATAGGTCGACACCACGACGCGGCGGATGCGCGCAAGATCGTGCAGAGGCTTCAGCGCCACGACCATCTGGATGGTCGAACAGTTGGGGTTGGCGATGATGTTCCTGCGCCCGAAGCTGGCCAGCGCGTCCGGGTTGACCTCCGGCACGACCAGCGGCACGTCCGCGTCCATCCGGAAGTGCGACGTGTTGTCGATCACCACCGCGCCGGCCTTGGCCGCTTTCGGCGCGAATTCGGCGCTGATTGCGCCGCCGGCCGAGGAAAGCACGATGTCGGTGCTGCGGAAGTCGTACCCGTCCAGATCCTGGACCTTTATTTCTTCCTCGTCGCCGAAGCTGACGGTCTTGCCGATCGAGCGCGAAGAGGCCAATGCGACCACGTCGTCGGCCGGGAACTCCCGCTCCCACAGCGTTTCCAGGATCTCGCGGCCCACGTTGCCCGTGGCCCCGACAACTGCAATCTTGTAACCCATCGGATCTGTTCCTTCGCGCGCCGGTGCGCGCCTCGCAAAAAATAAGGCCGCCTCGACTAAAGGCGGCCCGCCACTCTCGAAGCTGTCTCTTGCCCCTTTAGCCGTCGGTTTTGTCCGGCATCGGAGTCTGGGTCGGTGCGGTCGGCGTGATGACCTTGCCGTCCGCCGTCACGATCGGCTTCGGGGTTTCTGCAACATCCATGTATGGGCAGGCAACAGCGCTTCCGGCGCCGAACCCGACCAATGCAAGCGCAAGAACAAGTTTACGCATCATGCGGGCCTCCTGGATTTTCCACCTTTTAACAATACGGCGATTGGGCGCCCACCACAAGTACCGCTTTCGGATGGGGTCCGGCCTATCCTTCCGCGGCGACGAAGGCCATTGCCTGGCGCGCCGTGCGGGCCACGTGTTTGCGTTTCAGCGGCGAGCCGAGATAGCGGTTCGTCGCCGCCAACAGCGCCGGGACCCACGGCGCGTCGGGCCGGTTCCGGACCTCGTCGCGGACGGCCATCAGGACCTTCAGGCGATGGGTCGACGTGATGTAGTCGAACTGACCGTGATCGAACAGGCCGGCCGCCGCCGTCTGGAAGAACCGTTCGGCATCGGGCACGGCCCAGCGTGACATGTCCTGCTCGAATCCGACGTAACGGACGTTGCGGCCCAGGAAACAGGCCATCTGCAGCAGCGCCGCCGGCCAGAGGTCGGGCTGCCCGGCGCAAAGATGCCGCGCGGCGTTGGCGAAGGTCAGCGAATGGGTGAAGTCCAGCCATCCGACGTTCTGCGAGACGGGGATCTCGGTGCGGTTCTGCAGATCCAGGTCGAAATGCAGCATCGCTTCGGCCAGCGCGCCGAGCAGGGCGTCGAACAGGGCGGGCACGTCGCCGGACGCGGCCACGCACAGATCGAGCGCGGCATTGACCGAGGCGCCGCGGAGATCTTCCGCCGTGACGACACGCGTGCCGCTGCCATCGAAGGCCTTCAGTGCCGCGGCGTAGTGGCGGAACTCGGGGATCAGATCCTCGCGCCGGCCGTAAACCAGGGCGCGGACCAGGGCCAAGGTCAGCGGCGCCTCCGCCGCGCCCAGACGGTCGATGAGCTGTCCCGTCTTCAGGACACCGATGGCGGCGTGGCCGAAGTCGGCGTAATGCTCCAGGGCCGCGCGGGCCAGCGGGCCTTCCAGGTCGCCATAGATCAGCCCGTCGGCGAAGGCGGTGCGCACCATGGCGACGGCACGGTCCTCGTCCTCCGCCTCGATTGTGGCGAACAGGCCGTCCGGGTTGTAGGGAGCGCCTTGGGCCTCGTAGGGATATTCCGGCGCGCGCAGCGTGTCCCAGGCAAGGTGGCCGATGATCTCCACCACCGCCGACAGGCGGTCGGCCGGTGCTTCGGCGTAATCGTTCCGCAGGGCCAGCCAGTCGGGGGCGGCGAGGTGGGCATGGGTCGTCCCGAATTCCAGGTTCTCGTGGGTCCACTCGACCGCCGCGGCAATCGCCGTCTCGGCGCTGCCGCCCGCCTTTTCCAGCCGCGCGATCTCCCGGGCCATGCGGTCGTATTCGTGACGCGGGAACGCGTCCTTCAGCGAGGCCAGCGCGCGTTCCTGGGTTTGCGCCGCCGGTGGGTCGGTCACGTCGACCAGCACCCGGTCGCCTTCGATCCTGACCGGGTAGCGGCGCAGCCTGTCGCCGCCGACCAGGGTTTCGCCGGACTCAAGGTCGAATTTCCAGTTGTGCCAGTTGCAGGTCAGCACGCAGCCGTCGGCCAGCGAGCCTTCGACCAGCGGATAGCCTTCATGCGGACAGCGGTTGTTGCAGGCGAAGACGCCCTTGGGGCCGTCAAACAGCGCGACCTGCTTGCCAGTGATCTTGACGATCATCCGGCCCTTGGCGCGCAGTTCCGCGGCGGAAGCGGCTTCGACCAGCGCGGAATCGGCGGTTTCGCTCATGGCATCCCCCTTTTTGAAAGGAATATCTTTATATATTAAGCAGGGCCTGCTTGAATTTCAAAAGAAAAAACTTTAAAAAAAGGAATGGCCAACATCAAACCCAAGTCCGCCGCCAAGATCCGCACCCGGCGCAGTATACTCGACATTCTCAAGACCGAGGGGCCGCAAACCGCCCAGGCGATGGCCGGACGCCTCGGCGTGTCCGCCATGGCCGTGCGCCAGCATCTCTACGAGCTGGAAGCCGAAACGATGGTGGAAAGCGTCGCCCAGCCCGGCGGGGTGGGGCGGCCCGCGAAACGGTGGCGGCTGACGCCGACCGCCGACCGGTTCTTTCCTGACGGGCATGCGGATCTCACCACCGGCCTGATCCGCGCCATGCGCGCCGCGTTCGGCGAGGACGGCATCGACATGATGCTGGACGTCCGCGCGCAGGAACAGACCACAGCCTATCGTGCCGCCATGGCGGACCGGACGGACCTTGGCAGCCGGTTGGATCGGCTGGCGGCGTTGCGCACCGAAGAGGGCTACATGGCGACGGTCCGGCGCGGCGCCGACGGCGCCTGGCTGTTGATCGAGAACCACTGCCCGATTTGCAGCGCCGCGGCCGCCTGCAGCGGCCTCTGCCGGGCCGAGCTCGCCGTCTTCCGCGCCGTCCTTGGCGACGACGTCTTCGTCGAACGCACCGACCACATCCTGGCCGGCGCGCGGCGTTGTGCCTACCGGGTGGTGGAGCGCTAGTCGTTCCCTTCTCCCCTCGGGGAGAAGGGACCAAAAGCCCCTCTCCCCGCCGGGGAGAGGGGTTGGGGTGAGGGGGTTCGGATGCCTTCAGGCCGCCAGCGCGTCCAGCTCTTGCAACAGCGCCGCGCCCATTTCCGTCGTCGAAACCTGGGTTGCGCCCTCGCTCATCAGGTCGGCGGTGCGGACGCCGCGGTTGAGGACGTTTTGGGCCGCCTGCTTGATCAGGTCGGCATCGTCGCCCAGCCCGAAGGAGTAGCGCAGCGCCATGGCGAAGCTCAGCACCATGGCCAGCGGGTTGGCGGCGTTGCGGCCGGCGATATCGGGGGCGGAGCCGTGCACCGGCTCGTAAAGCGCCTTGCGGCGGCCGGTCTCGTCGACCGCGCCCAGCGACGCCGACGGCAGCATGCCCAAGGACCCGGTCAGCATCGCCGCGCAGTCCGACAGCATGTCGCCGAACAGGTTGTCGGTGACGATCACGTCGAACTGCTTGGGCCACCGCACAAGCTGCATGGCGCAGTTGTCGGCGTACATATGCTCCAGCGCGACGTCCTGGTAGCCGCCGCGGGCATGCAGGTCGGTCACGGTCTTGCGCCAGAAGACGCCGGTCTCCATGACATTGGCCTTTTCGATCGAGTGCACCTTGTTGTTGCGTTCGCGCGCCAGGTCGAAGGCGACCGCGGCGACCCGCTCGACCTCGTCGCGCGTGTAGGACTGGGTGTCGATACAGCGCTCGGTGCCGTCTTCCAGCGTCTGCATGCCGCGCGGCTCGCCGAAATAGACCCCGGCGGTGAGCTCCCGGACGATCAGGATGTCCAACCCCTGCGCCACTTCCGGCTTCAAGGTCGAGGCGTCCAGCAGCGCATCGAAGGTGATGGCCGGCCGCAGGTTGGCGAACAGGTCCATTTCCTTGCGCAGCGTCAGCAGCCCCGCTTCGGGCCGGTGCTGGCGCGCGACGTCGTCATATTGCGGGCCGCCGACCGCACCCAGCAGCACCGCGTCCGCGGTCATCGCGGCATCCAGGGCTGCGTCGGTCAGGGGCGTTCCGTGCTTGTCGTAGGACACGCCGCCGACCAGATCCTCTTTCACGTCGAAGCCGACGGCGCGACGCCGGTCCATCCAGTCGACCAGCCGGCGGATCTCGCCCATCACCTCCGGGCCGATGCCGTCGCCGGGCAGCATCAGAAGGGTCTTGTTCGATGGCATGACAATCTACCCCGTTCGTTCGGCGCCGCGGCGCCGTGCTTGCCTCAGGCCTCGCGGAAGAGCCAGGGCTGGGCTGTGCGTTGCTTGTCCTCGAAGCTGTCGATCTCGGCCCGGCGCTGCATGGTCAGGCCGATATCGTCCAGGCCGTTCAACAGGCAGTGCTTGCGGAACGGGTCGACCTCGAACGGGATCTTCTCCCCGTCCGGATCGGTGATCTCCTGGGCCTCCAGGTCCACGGTGAAGGTCGCGTTCGACCCGCGTGCGGCTTTTTCCATCAGCCGGTCGATCACCTCGCGCGGCAGCACGACCGGCAGAATGCCGTTCTTGTAGCAGTTGTTGTTGAAGATATCGGCGAAGCTGGGCGCCAGCACGCAGCGGATTCCGAAATCCAAGAGCGCCCAGGGCGCATGCTCGCGGCTGGACCCGCAGCCGAAATTGTCGCCGGCGACCAGGATGCTGGCCTTGCGGTAGGGCTCGCGGTTCAGCACGAAGTCCGGGTTCTCCGAACCGTCGTCGTTGAAACGCATCTCGTCGAACAGGTTCTTGCCCAGGCCCGAGCGCTCGATCGTCTTCAGGAACTGCTTGGGAATGATCATGTCGGTGTCGACATTGATCATGTTCAACGGCGCTGCGACGCCGGTCAGCGTGGTGAATTGTTGCATCGGTTTCGGTGCCTCACCGTCGGGTCTTTTTCTTTTTGCCGTAAACCATGACGACGATGGAGTCCACATCGTCATCGTCGATCAGGTCCCGCAGCAGCGTCTCGTTCTCGTTCGCCACCTCGACCCGCCAGGCGCCGTCGTCGAAGCCAGCGCCGAACAGGCGGGTCAGTAGGCCTTCGGTTTCGTCCGGTTCGTATCGCATCGTCATGACTCCGTTTCCTCCGGGCCCGCTCAGATAAAGTCGCGGACGTCGGCCAGGGCGCCGGTGACTGCGGCCGCTGCGGCCATCGCCGGGCTGACCAGATGGGTGCGCCCGCCGCGGCCCTGGCGGCCTTCGAAATTGCGGTTCGAAGTCGACGCGCAGCGTTCGCCGGGCTTCAGCTTGTCGGCATTCATCGCCAGGCACATGGAACAGCCGGGCTCGCGCCAGTCGAAGCCGGCCTCGATAAAGACCTGGTCCAGGCCTTCGGCCTCGGCCTGCTCCTTCACCAGGCCCGAGCCGGGCACGATCATGGCATGGACGCCCTCGGCCACCATACGTCCTTCCGCGACCTTGGCGGCAGCGCGCAGATCCTCGATCCGGCCGTTGGTGCAGGAGCCGATGAAGACCTTGTCGATCGGCACGTCGCGCATCGGCGTCCCGGGCGTCAGCGCCATGTAGTCCAGCGACCGCTGCGCCGCGAGCCGTTTGTTCTCGTCGCCGAAATCGGCCGGATCCGGAACGGCGGCGGTGATCGGCACCACGTCCTCGGGGCTGGTGCCCCAGGTCACCTGTGGCGCGATGTCGGCCGACTTCAGGATCTCCTCGCGGTCATATTCGGCGCCCGCGTCGGATGGTAGCGACCGCCAATAGGCCTCCGCCTGTTCCCAGGCGGCGCCCTTCGGCGCCATTGGCCGGCCGCGGACATAGTCGATTGTCTTGTCGTCGGGCGCGATCAGCCCGGCCCGCGCCCCGCCTTCAATCGCCATGTTGCAGACCGTCATTCGGCCTTCCATGCTGAGCGACCGGATCGCGCCGCCGGCATATTCGATCACATGGCCGGTGCCGCCCGCGGTGCCGATCTTGCCGATCACCGCCAGGGTCAGGTCCTTCGCGGTGACGCCCAGCGGCAGGTCGCCGTCGATGGTGATCCGCATGTTCTTTGCCGGCTTCTGCAGCAGGGTCTGGGTGGCCAGAACATGCTCCACCTCCGACGTGCCGATGCCGAAGGCCAGCGACCCGAACGCGCCGTGGGTGGCGGTATGGCTGTCGCCGCAGACGATGGTCATGCCGGGGAGAGTGAAGCCCTGTTCCGGCCCGACGATATGCACGATGCCGTTGCGCACGTCGTCCATGGTGAACAGCTCGACCCCGAAATCGGCGCAGTTCTTGGCCAGCGTCTCGACCTGGATGCAGCTTTCCTCGTCGTCGATGCCACGGCTGCGATCGGTCGTGGGCACGTTATGGTCGGCCACCGCCAGCGTCGCCGCCGGCCGGCGGACCGTGCGGCCCGCCTGGCGCAGGCCTTCGAACGCCTGCGGGCTGGTGACCTCGTGGACCAGGTGACGGTCGATATAAAGTACGCAGGTGCCGTCGTCCTGAACCTCGACGACGTGGCTGTCCCAGATCTTGTCGAACAGTGTCCGCGGTTGCGCCATGCCTTGCCTCCCGGGTCGGGCGCCGCGTCCTGCCGGCGTCCCGTCCCGTCCATCTTTCTTACGTTACGCCTTGGCTTCTTCTGCGGCCGGCCCGTTGTCCTCGGCGGCCTCGGGCGCGGCGGTTTCCTCGGGCAGCGGCGCGGCAGGCTCCAGGTGGGCCGCCTCTGCCTCTGCGGCGGTCGCCACCTCGTCGGGCGCCCGGCGCCGGCCGGCCCGCTCGGCGATGCGCGCCGCCTTGCCGGTGCGGCCGCGCAGATAGTACAGCTTGGCGCGCCGCACCTTGCCGCGGCGGATCACGTCGATGCCCTCGATGCGCGGGCTGTACAGCGGGAATGTCCGCTCCACGCCCTCGCCGTAGGAGATCTTTCGCACCCGGAAGGTGCTGCGCAGCCCGTCGTCGCTGCGGGCGATGCAGACGCCCTCGAAGGCCTGGATCCGCTCGCGGTTGCCTTCGATGACCTTGACGCACACGCGGACGCTGTCGCCGGGGCGGAAGTCGGGAACCTGCTTTCCGTCCGACAGCTTCTCGACCTGCTCCTGCTCGAGCTTTTCGATGATGTTCATGATCTTTCTATCCTTTCGATCGCACTATTTCTGACCGGCCGCATAACGCTGCCACAGGTCGAGCCGGCGCTCGCGCGTGACCCGCTCGGACTCGGCGCGCCGCCAATCCCTGATTCGTTCGTGATGGCCGGACAACAGAACCTCCGGCACGGGCCGGCCGTCCCACTCCGCCGGCCGGGTGTAGTGCGGGTATTCCAGAAGCCCGCCTTCGAAACTCTCTTCGTCCAGCGACGCCTCGGCGCCGACGACGCCCGGCAAGAGCCGCACGCAGGCGTCGATCACGGCAATCGCCGCCACCTCGCCGCCCGACAGCACGAAATCGCCCAGGCTGATCTCGCTGACGCCGTGTTTTTCCAGCACCCGTTCGTCGACGCCCTCATAACGCCCGCACAACAGCGTGACGCCGGGGCCCGATGCCAACTCCCGGATCCGCGCCTGGGTCAGCGGCGTGCCGCGCGGGGTCAGATAGAGCACCGGTCCTGTGGCCTGGACGCCGGTCAATGCCGCATCGACCACGTCGGGGCGCATCACCATGCCCGCACCGCCGCCGAAGGGGGTGTCGTCCACCGTCTGATGGCGGTCGGTGGCGAAGTCGCGGATATTGATCGCCTCCAGCGCCCAGCGCCCTTCCGCCAGCGCCTTGCCAGCCAGCGAACAGCCCAGCGGCCCCGGAAACATCTCGGGGAACAGGGTCAGCACTTTCGCGGTCCAGACGCTCATGCCGGGGACTCCTCGTCGCCGGCCACGGCCTCGGCCATGGGAACCACGACCACGCGGCCCGCTTCCAGGTCGACCTCAGGCACGACCTCGCGGTTGAACGGAAGCAATTCCGAGCCGCCGTCGGCACGCTCCACCTCCAAGAGATCGCCGGCGCCGTAATTCTGCACGGCGCGGACCGTGCCGTAGGCCGCACCGTCCGCCGTCTCGACGGAAAGTCCGATCAGGTCGGCCTGATAGAACTCGTCCTCCTCTTCGGGCGCGCTCAACTGGGCGCGTTCGATGAACAGCTCGGTTCCCTTCAGGGCCTGGGCGGCGTCGCGGTCTTCGACGCCGTCGATGCGGGCGACCAGCGCGTCCTTGGCGCGGCCGGTGAGCGTGAGCGCAAAGGTCCTGGCGCCGGAGCGGTCGGTCAGCGGGCGATAGCCCGCCACCGCCTCGGGCTCGGCCGTGAAGCTCTTCAGCCGCACCGCCCCGCGCACCCCGTGGGCGCCGGTGACGACGGCGACGCAAAGCTTCCGCTCGGTCATGGCCAGGTCCTGCAACATCCCGCGAGATCCGTCCGTCAGGCCTCTTTGGCCTCTTCGGCCGGCGCCTCTTCGGCCGGAGCCTCTTCAGCCGCGGCTTCCTCGGCGGGCGCTTCTTCGGCCGCAGCCTCTTCGGCCGGAGCCTCTTCGGCTGCAGGCTCCTCGGCTGGCGCCTCTTCGGCGGGGGCGGCAGCCTCCGCTTCCTTGGCTTCGGCGGCCTCCTTGGCCTTCTCCTCGGCCTCGCGCATCCGCTCCTGCGCCTTCGCCTTCGGCTGGCTCTTCTTGGTCTGCTCGCGCCGCTCCGGCAGCTCGATCATGTTCGCCGCGCTCAGGAACCGGGCGACCCGGTCCGACGGCTTGGCGCCGATCTTCAGCCAGTGCTCGGCCCGCTCCTGCTCCAGGACCACCCGCTCGGGGCTGTCCTTGGGCAGCATCGGGTTGTAATGGCCGATCTTTTCGATGAACCGGCCGTCGCGCGGCATCCTCGAATCCGCGACGACGATCCGGTAGAACGGACGCTTCTTGGCCCCGCCGCGGGACAGTCTGATCTTCAAACTCATTGATCTCTTACCTCGATTGGCACGTTGAAACGAAAGTGTTCACAAACGCCGGTTGCCGGGATCACTGGAACCCGGGCGGCATCATTCCGGGCATGCCGTGGCGCATTAGGCCCTTCTTGCCCATCTTCTGCATTTTCTTCATCATCTTGGACATGGTCATATGCTGTTTCAGCAGCTTGTTGATCTCCTGGATGGAGGTGCCCGAGCCGCTGGCGATGCGCCGCTTGCGCGAGGCATGGATGATCTTGGGGTTGCGCCGTTCCGCCGGCGTCATCGACCCGATCATCGCCTCCTGGCGCTTCAGCAGCCCCTCGTCCACGTTGGCCTTCGCCATCTGTTCCTTCATCTTGCCGACGCCCGGCAGCATCGACATCAACCCGCCCAGGCCGCCCATCTGACGCATTTGGCGCAGCTGCTTGGCCAAGTCGTTGAGGTCGAAGTCGCCCTTCTGCATTTTCTCGGCAAGAGCGGCGGCCTCTTCCTCGTCGACGGTCTCCGCCACCTTCTCGACCAGGCTGACCACGTCGCCCATGCCCAGGATGCGGTTGGCGATCCGGTCGGGATGGAAGTCTTCCAGATCCTCCAGCTTCTCGCCGGTGCCGATCAACTTGATCGGGCAGCCGGTGACCGCGCGCATCGACAGCGCAGCGCCGCCGCGGGCATCGCCGTCGATCCGGGTCAGCGCGATGCCGGTCAGGCCGATACGCTTGTTGAAACTGTCGGCGACGGTAACCGCATCCTGGCCGGTCAGCGCATCGGCCACCAGGATGGTCTCGGTCGGGTCGGCCACGGCCTTGACGGCGAAGGCCTCGTCCATAAGGGCCTCGTCCACGTGCAGGCGCCCGGCGGTATCCAAGAGGACGACGTCGTAGGCCGACAGCCGTGCCACCTCCATCGCCCGCTTGGCGATGTCGACCGGTTGCTGCCCGGCGACGATCGGCAAGGTGAAGACGCCCGCCTGTTCGCCCAGCACCTTGAGCTGCTCCTGGGCGGCCGGGCGGCGCACGTCCAGCGACGCCATCAGGACCTTCTTCCGGTCCTTCTCCTGCAGCCGCTTGCCCAGTTTCGCCGTCAGCGTGGTCTTGCCGGCGCCCTGCAGGCCGACCATCAGGACCGGCACCGGCGGCACCGCCGCCAGGTTGATGGCCTGGCCTTCCGCGCCCAGCATCTCGACCAGCGCGTCGTGCACGATTTTGACCACCATTTGGCCCGGCGTGACGGACCGCAGGACATCCTGGCCGATCGCCTCGGCCTGGACCTTCTCGATGAAGTCCTTGACCACCGGCAAAGCCACGTCCGCCTCCAACAGGGCGATCCGAACCTCGCGCAGCGCCGCCTTGACGTCGGACTCCTTCAGCGCGCCGCGCTTTTTCAGGCCGTCGAGAACGCTGCCAAGCCGTGTGGTCAGGCCTTCGAACATGGGTCGTTTGGTCTCCGCCGACATGATGCCGCAGGGAGCAAATGAAAACGGCGCCAGTGCGCGAAACTCGCGGACTGACGGGCCCCTCGGGACGTCGGTAATGTTTCCAATCTACAGGTGCGGCGGGTTGTACTGCCCGGACCCACCCAAGTCAAGCGCGGCGAACCGGCCGAGACGCCTGATTCTCCAGGGTTAATACCGGTGGACTTGGGCCGGATGAAGGCCATATAACGCCCGGCACGGTGCGATGGCGGAAAGACGATGATTCCATTCGTGAAAATGCATGGCCTGGGCAACGATTTCGTTGTCATCGACGGGCGGAACGGGGCGGTCTCGATCGACCCCGCGGCCGCCCGCGCCATCGCCGACCGCAAGCTGGGTGTCGGTTGCGACCAGCTCATCGTGATCGAGCCGCCCCGCAACAGCGGCGCGGCCTTCATGCGGATCCGCAACGCCGACGGCGGCGAGGTCGATGCCTGCGGCAACGCCGCGCGCTGCGTCGCGGATCTTCTGATGGCCGAGCAGGGGGCCGACCGGGTGGCGTTCGAGACCAACGGCGGGCTGATGGACGCGCGCGCAGCCGGCGAAAACCTGGTGACGGTGGACATCGGCCCGGCGCGGCTTGCCTGGGACGAAATCCCCCTGGCCCGCGAAAGCGACACCCTGCATCTGGACATCGCGCTGGGGCCCCTGGCCGACCCCGCGGCGGTCAATGTCGGCAACCCGCACATGGTGTTTTTCGTCGACGACGCCGAGACTGTGGATCTCCCGGTCTTGGGGCCCGAGCTGGAGCATCACGCGCTTTATCCCGAACGGACGAACGTGGAAACCGCGACCGTGCGGCCGGACGGCAGCATCCGCATGCGGGTGTGGGAGCGCGGTGTCGGCATCACGCGCGCCTGTGGGACCGGCGCCTGCGCCACCCTTGTTGCCGCCGCCCGCCGCGGACTGACCGGGCGCGAGGCGGTGGTCGAGCTCGACGGCGGTCCGCTGGCGGTCCGCTGGCGCGACGACGGGCATGTGGACATGACCGGCCCTGTCGCCACCAGCTTCACCGGCGCCATCGACGAGCGGCTGCTGCCGTGAGCGCGCGCGACACCCGGGTCCTGACCTTCGGTTGCCGGCTGAACGCGTACGAGTCGGAGGTGATGCGCGGCCTGGCCGGCGAGGCCGGACTTCAGGACGCGGTCATCATAAATACCTGCGCGGTGACCGCCGAGGCCGAACGCCAGGCGCGCCAGGCGATCCGCAAGACCCGCCGGGCCCGGCCCGAGGCGCAAATCATCGTCACCGGCTGCGCCGCCCAGATCGACCCCGAACGCTACGCCGCCATGCCCGAGGTGGACCGGGTCCTGGGCAATGCGGAAAAGCTTCAGGCGGCCTCGTTCCTGCCCGGCGACACCGAAAGGGTCCGTGCCGGCGACATCATGACGGTCCGCGAAACCGCCGGGCACCTGTCGGCGGGCTTCGGCAGCCGGGCGCGGGCCTTCGTGCAGGTCCAGAACGGCTGCGACCACCGCTGCACCTTCTGCATCATCCCCTTTGGCCGCGGGAACAGCCGCTCGGTCCCGATCGGCGCCCTGGTGGACGAGATCCGCGCGCTGGTCGAAGCCGGCTATGGCGAGGTGGTGCTGACCGGCGTCGACATCACGTCCTACGGGGCCGACCTGCCCGGCCGGCCCAGCCTGGGGCAGATGGTGCGCAGGCTGCTGGCGCAGGTGCCGGAACTGCCGCGGCTCCGGCTTTCCTCGATCGACTGCATCGAGATCGACGGGGATCTGTTCAGGCTGCTGGCCGAGGAACCCAGGCTGATGCCGCATCTGCATCTGTCGCTGCAGGCGGGCGACGATCTCGTCCTGAAGCGCATGAAACGGCGCCACAGCCGGGCCGACGCTGTCGCCCTGTGCGACCGGGTCCGGTCCGTTCGCCCCGACATCGTGTTCGGCGCTGACCTGATCGCGGGCTTCCCGACCGAGACCGAGGCGATGTTCGCCCGCACCCTGGACCTGGTCGACGACTGCGGCCTGACTTGGCTGCACGTCTTCGCCTATTCCGAACGTGCGGGCACCCCGGCGGCCCGGATGCCCCAGGTGGCAAAGCCGGTGCGGCGCGACCGCGCGCGGCGCCTCAGACAAAAGGGCAAGGCGGTGGCCGCCGCCTATCTGGCAGGCAGCATCGGCGCTGAGGCGCGCCTGTTGGTCGAGCGGGAAGGCGCCGGCTATACCGAGCATTTCGCCGCCGCCGATCTTGACCGGATCTGCGCCGAAGGCCGGATCGTGCCGGTGCGGGTCACAGGCGTCCGCGACGGGCGGCTTCAGGCGACCGAACTGGAAACCCGCGCCGCATGAGCGGGAACTGGTTCTCCCGTCTCAAGGCCGGGCTCAGCAAGTCCTCCGCCAAGATCGCAGACGGAATCTCCGGCCTGGTCACCGGCAAGCGCCAGCTGGACGACGACATGCTGGAGGAGCTGGAGGAACAGCTCGTCATGGCCGACCTTGGGCCCGCGACCGCCGCCAGGCTGACCGCCAACCTTGCCAAGACCCGGTTCGACAAGGAAGTGACGGCCGACGAGGTGCGTCTGGCCTTCGCCGAAGACATTGCCGGCATCCTGGAGCCGGTGGCCCGGCCGATGGATGTGGGTGTCGGCCACCGGCCCCACGTGGTGCTGGTCGTCGGCGTCAACGGGTCGGGCAAGACAACCACCATCGGCAAGCTGGCCAAGGCGTTGCGGGACGAGGGGCGCAGCGTGATGCTGGCGGCCGGCGACACGTTCCGCGCTGCGGCGGTGGAGCAGCTCAAGATCTGGGGCGAGCGCACGGGCTGTCCGGTGGTCGCGCGCGACACCGGCGCCGATGCCGCGGGCCTGGTGTTCGACGCCATGCGCGAGGCACGCGAGCAGGGGATCGACGTCCTGCTGGTCGATACCGCCGGGCGCCTGCAGAACAAGGAATACCTGATGGCCGAGCTGGAAAAGGTCGTCCGGGTGATCGCCAAGCAGGACGAAACCGCGCCGCACGACACGCTGCTGGTGCTGGACGCAACCGTCGGGCAGAACGCCCATTCCCAGGTCGAGATTTTCCGCGAGCGTGTTGCCGTCTCCGGTCTGATCGTCACCAAGCTGGACGGCACCGCCAAGGGCGGGGTGCTGGTGGCCCTGGCCGATCGCTTTGGCCTGCCTGTGCACGCCGTCGGCGTCGGCGAAAGCGCCGAGGACCTGCGCCCGTTCCGCGCCGACGACTATGCCCGCTCGCTGATGGGAGTGGAGGGGTAGCGGCGAAACCACTCGGCATGAAAGGGAGGCTGTCTCATGTCCGAATCCGTGCAAACTACCGAGGCTGTGCTACCGTCGCCCGGTCTGCGCTTCAAGATCGGTCTGCTGTTCTTCGTGCTGACCTGGATCGCGCCGGTCTTCATGCCGCTGGTGGCGATGACCAACCTTCCCATCGCGTGGAAGGCGGCGTTGTCGGGCGCGCTGTTGGTCGGCGGGCCGGAGGTGTTCGGGCTGATCGCGATCGCCTGCCTCGGCAAGGCTGGATTCAGTTATCTGACCCAGAAAGTGAAGGCCGTGTTCCGGCGTTACGGGCCGCCGCGCGAGGTCAGCCGGACCCGCTACATCATTGGGCTGGTGATGCTGTTCGGGCCGTTGCCGTTCGCCTATCTCACTTTCTACGCGCCCCACTGGATTTCGTTTTACGAGCCGAATCGCGTGGGCATAAACCTGTTCCTGGATGTTCTGTTTGTCGTCAGTTTCTTCGTCCTGGCCGGCGCGTTCTGGGACAAGGTCCGGGCGCTTTTCGTCTACGAAGCCAGGGCGCAGTTCCCGGAGAAGTAGGGGGATTTGATCCCTTCTCCCCCAGGGGGAGAAGGTGGCCCGCAGGGCCGGATGAGGGGGTTCCGGTGTTCGGCAACGGTAACACCCTCACCCCAACCCATCTCCCACCAGGGAGAGGGGCATTTCGAATCCTAAGGCTCGCCCGCCTCGATTTCGGCTTCGCGGACGCGGACGGCGTATTTCTTCTTCGCCTCGTCGAGGCTGTTCATCAGATCCTTGCCCACGTCGCCGCCGTCGCCCTTCATGCGCCGTTGGATCACCACGTTGATCAGGTCGGTATGCGCCTTGATCAAGTCCAGAAGCTGGGGCGTGACGGACATGTCACGGCGGGAGAACTCGTACAGCGACTTGCCGAACTGGGTCATCAGCGGATAGCCGAACATGCTGCCCTGGCCGCGAAGCTCCAGCGCGATCTCGTGGATCTTGGCGAGGTGTTCCTCCGCGCCTTCGGGGTCCTCGATGGCGCGGTTCAACGCGTCGCGCAGGGTCTTGACCGAATCCGCCACCCAGTCCGCGTAATCGGTCTCCATGTTCGCGATCATGTCTTCGGCCTGGTTCAGCAGGTCAGGCTGGAACGCCGGCTCGTTCGGATCTCCGGACATGCCCGCCGACAGCTTTTGCTGCAGCCGGTTCGGCAGCCGGAAATGCCAGACCTTCTTTTTCGAGTTCTTCAGGTCGCCCAGCGACTTGCCGGAATAGATGGTCTCGATATCGTCCGCCGTCGTCTCGCGCAGATCCCGCTCCACCGGACGGCTCTGGCGGCGACGGTCCGGCCCGAAATAGGTGGAGCAATAGATGAACTGCCGGGGATGCTCGATCGCCGTCACCATGCGCTGCGCGACCATGTCCGCGGAGAACGGCTTGGCCAGGAACTCGCTGACCCCTGAGTCGCGGGCCTTGAACAGCACGTCCCGGTCGGCGGCGGCGGATACCATGATGAAAGGCAGGAACCGGTCGGGCGACAGGTTGGCGCGCCGGATCCACAACAGCAGCATGCTGCCGTCCAGCTTTGGCATGAAATAGTCGCTGATCACGACATCGAAGCCTGTCATGCCCGCAAACTCTTTGCTGGCGCCCGAAACCGGCGTCAGTATGGTGATCGCTTCTTCGCCGTCGGCCGCGACGCTGATCCGCTCCACGCCCAACGCCTTGAGCACATTCGTGAAAATGCTCTGCATGAACTTGCTGTCTTCGACCACGAGGACGGAAAGACGGCTGAAATCGTAGCGGGGCATTGTTCCCTCTTGTGGTCGGCATCGCAGCGTCGCTAGAACTGAACCTGCCGGGTGTCGTCTAACCATCATAGGCGTCAGGGTTAATATGGCGTAAATGGTTGGGATACTAAGACGTTATCGGCTGCATTGAGGGCCGGAAGGAGGAAAAGGAATGTTGATGACGGGCCACGGTTCGGTCAGTGCCCTTCAGGAGTTCTCCGACCCGGATGCCGCACTGGCCCGGATCACCGAGATCTACGACCAGAGTTGCGGGGCAATCAGGAAACGGTTCGAAGCCCTCGCCCGCGGAGACCGCGACAGCCCGTCGCCAGACGCGACCTATCCCTACGTGGGAATCGCGATCGAACAACAGGCCGTCAACACCGATTCAAGCCGTTCATTCGGCAACTTGGCCGAGGCGGGCACCTACGGCACCACCCTGACCAATCCCGGCCTGTTCGCCAGCTACTATCGGGAACAGATCGAGCTTCTCATCGCCAACCACGACACGCCGGTGGTGGTCGGTGTCTCCAACCGCAGCATCCCGCTGCCCTTCGTGATCGAAAGCGCGACCACCGGCATCACCGCCGACGATACTGCGACGATGCAGAAGGTCTTTCCCATGCCCGACCTGTCGCGCATCGACGACGCGATCGCCAACGGGACGCATGCACAGCGCAGCGGCGCACCGCTGCCGTTGGCGCTGTTCACGGCCGAGCGGGTCGATTATTCGCTGAGCCGCCTGCGTCACTATACCGGCACGTCGCCCAAGTTCTTCCAGCGGTTCATCCTGTTCACCAACTACCAGCGTTACGTGGACGAGTTCATCGCCTATGCCGAGGCGCAGGTGGCGCGCGACAGCGGCTACCGCGCTTTCGTCAGCCCCGGCAATGTGATCCGGCCGAACCCGGCGATGACCGACGAGGAACCGTCGGGCGCCGTGCCGCGGCACCTGCCCCAGATGCCGTCCTATCACCTGGTCCGCGACCGCCACGAGGGAATCTCGCTGGTCAATATCGGAGTCGGGCCGGCGAACGCAAAGACCATCACCGATCACATTGCGGTGCTGCGGCCGCACTGCTGGTTGATGGTCGGCCATTGCGGCGGCCTCAGACGTACCCAGCGCCTGGGCGACTATGTCCTGGCCCATGGCTACGTGCGCGAGGACAATGTCCTGGACAACGACATTCCAAGCTGGGCGCCGGTGCCGGCGATTGCCGAGATCCAGGTTGCGCTGACCGCCGCCGTCGCCAAGGTCAGCGGCGCGACGGGCCGCGAGCTGAAGTCCCGGCTGCGCACCGGCACGGTTTTCACCACCGACGACCGGAACTGGGAACTGAAATACGAAGAACTGGCCCAGCGCTTCAATCAATCGCGCGCCATCGCGGTGGATATGGAATCGGCGACGATTGCCGCCAATGGGTTCCGCCTGCGCGTGCCGTACGGCACCCTGCTGTGCGTTTCCGACAAGCCCGTGCACGGCGAGATCAAGCTGGCCGGCATGGCGAACGCCTTCTACCAGGAGCGGGTGGGCCAGCATCTGCGGATTGGCATCGAGACGCTGGAGGCGTTGCGCGACGCCGGCACCGATGCCCTGCATTCCCGCAAGCTGAGAAGCTTCGACGAACCCGCCTTCCGCTAGCGCGCGACCGTTTCTGTATAGGCCTTTGGGGCCTCGGACGGCGGCGGAATCTCTCTAGTTGCAGCCACATGCTTCGAGACGGCGGCTTTGCCGCCTCCTCGAGCCATGAGGGTATGATTATTCCCCTCACCCTGAGGAGGCCGCGGAACACGGCCGTCTCGAACGGTCTGGCTGCCACCGCTCCCACGCTTCAACTAAGAAAACGCATCCTCTTTCAAAGACCGCCACGCGTGATCTGGAGCATTTCGTTGCCGCCGCGCTGGAACTCGTAGCGGACCGGTTTGACCGTGCACCGATGGCCTGCCGCGGCCAGCGCCGTCCGGGCCTTCGGCAAGTGGGTCGAGGTCCGGCCCTCCAGGTCGAGCAGCGGAAAGACCCGCACGTCGGGCGCGACCCGGGCCAGTTCCAGCAGCGCGCGGGCGTGGAAATCGCTGTCGCGGTGGTCGCTGTAGGTGAACAGAAAGTGCGAGCACAGGGCGATATCGAAGGAGCCGGGCGCGAACGGCAGCGCCGGCAGGCCGGCGACCAGGTAGCGGCCCTCATCCAGCCCTGCCTCGAAGTCCTCCAGGAACATCGCCATTGCCGAAAGCCGCATGGCCTCCAGCGCCTCGGGCGAGCCGACCTCGTCCCAGACGAACCGGTCGCGGTTGGCCCGAACGCCGTCCATGACGGTTTCCCGGGTGACCTGGATCCGGCCTTCGATGACGGGTTTGGCGTGGGCGTAGAGCGGATCGACGCTGACGACCCGGTGCCCCAGCGCGGTCATCTCGGCGTTGAAGGAGGAGGGCCCGGCGCCGACATCGAGGATGCGCGGCCCGGGTTCGAGGTCCAGAAGATCGAAAAAGCTTAGGTACTCGGCGCGGCAGCGGCCCCAGGGCACCACGTCGGCCAGCTTGAAGCCGCCCGCCCCGCGCGCAGGCGCCGGCGGACCGGCGGCGGGCATCAAACCAGGACGTTGATGTAGAAGCCGCGCCGGGGCACGCCCGGACGGGCGCCGTTGCCCGCCTCGCCGTCCTGGCCCAGCAGCCGTTCCAGCCGGTCCGCCGCGGCCGCCAGATCGTGGGGCGCATGGTCCTGGCGCGCGGCCGCCCGCGGGACGCCGCCGTCCGGCAAAGGTCGCGTGCCGGCTGGCCGTACGGCACCGGCCCGGCCGGCGCTGATGCTCAGATCGCGGTTCTGCATGGCGGCGGACAATATGCCGGGGAGGGGGAGACTGTCCATGACAGCGCCCCCGGTCCGCCCTAATATAACGGGGTCATGAGCGCACCCGATCAGCCAAAGCCCCCCACCTGGGTCAAGCCGGCCGCCGATTTCGGCCCGCTGGTGGTGTTTTTCGGCGCCTTCTATGGGTCCGGAAAGGACCTGATGGTTGCCACCGGGGCGCTGATGGCCGCCACAATCGTCTCCGTCACCCTGACATACTCCTTCGAGCGCAAGCTGGCCTGGGTCCCGATCATCACGGCCCTGATCGTCATGTTCTTCGGCGGTCTGACCCTGTGGCTGCAGGACGACCGCTTCATCAAGATGAAGCCGACCATCGTCCAGGCCATGTTCTGCGTGGTGCTGTTGGGCGGACTGGTCGTGCGCAAGCCGCTGTTGCGCTACGTGCTGGGCCATGTGATGCCGATGACCGAGGTGGGCTGGCGCAAGCTGACGGTGCGTTATTCCGGCTTTTTCGCGGCCATGGCGGCCCTGAACGAAGTCGTCTGGCGAACCCAGTCGGACGACGTCTGGGTCAATTTCAAGATTTTTGGCCTGTTGGGACTGACGATGGTCTTCTCGCTGACCCAGATCCCCATGATGAACCGCTATCGGCTGGACCAGGACGAGGACAGCGGGCTGGAGGCCGGCGGCTAGACCGGCCGCCTAGAGATCGCTTCTCTCGCCGGCCCGGTTGGTGCCCGGCGGAAAGACCGCCCGGCCCCTGGTTTCCCAGTAGTATCTGAGCGCCCAGTGGACCGATGGAAAAGCCAGGTCTTCCCAGGGCACGTCGGCCCACGAAAACAGCGCGACCTCCTGGCTCTCCTCGCCGGGCTCGAAACGGGGCTCGTCCAGGATTGCGCGGTAGATCAGCTGGACCTGGCTGATCCGCGGGATCGTATACAGGCCCAACAGCGTGTCGATCCGGATCCTGGCCCGGGCCTCTTCCCAGGCCTCACGCCGCGCTCCGTCCTCGGGCGTCTCGTGCAGTTCCAGATAGCCCGCCGTGATGGTCCATTTGCCCAGGCCCGGCTCGATGGCGCGGCGGCACAACAGCAGCCGGCCGTCGTGGACGGTGACCGCGCCCGCGACGATCTTCGGATTGTCGTATTGGATATGACCGCAATCCAGGCAGACCGACCGCTCCAGGCTGTCTCCTGCGGGCACCTGGCGCACGCGGCGTCCGCGCTTGGGCGCTTCGGTTCGGTCGTCGGGCATGGGACTAATGTGACGCGCGCCATGCGCATCGGCAAGGGCAAGAGGTGCTGCGGCAGACCGCCGACCTAGACCAGGATATCGACGATCGATCCCCGCGCCGCCAGACGCCGGTCGCCCACCTGGACGGCCTTCAGCGTCCGGTCCGCCGCCGGTTCGACGACCGTGGTTTGGACCGGCTTCAGCGTTCGCTCCGGACGCGTCGTCGCGGCTTCGGCCGCTTCGGCCCGGGGGCGGCGGACGGCGCGCTCGCCAGCCCGGGACAGGGCCTGGGTCGATTTGAAGGCGGCAATCGCCTTTCCGGCTGCGGTGATGTTGTTGACGTCGGACACGGTTCCCCGAAGTGCGCTGTTGCCTGAGTTGGGTAGCTATGGAAGTAGGCGCGATTTATATAAAATGCAAGATAATAGGTCCTTAACGGCGGTTAACCGGACCGCGTCGGAATTTCCCCGTTCTCGATAACTCACTGATCAAGAAAGGAGAAAATGCCAGCCGATATGTTTCGACCAGCCGGCGTTAACGGATTTTTGGTCGGGTCGCGCCCATCATGGGCGCTCGATGCCCGTGACGGTGGAAGTGTCGACGGGTCCGTCAGATGCAACGGTGGAGCCGCAACCGTCGTGTGGAAACACGTCCCCAAGATCGACAGCACCGAGGAACTCATCGCCCTTGCCCAGGACAAGTCCAGCGCGGGGCGGGAAAACCTCGTTGCCACGGCGACTGACCTTTTTCTGGAGCAGGGCGGGGTCCTTTCCGAGCGCGAACGCGCCATCATGACCGACATCCTGCGAACCCTGATCCGTGACATGGAGATGACGGTGCGCAAGGAGCTGGCCGAGCGGCTGTCCACCTCGGAAACCGTGCCCGGCAGCCTGTTGACGGAACTGGCCAACGACACCATCGAGGTTGCGCATCCGATCCTGGTCCGCTCGGAGATCCTGAAGAATGCCGAGCTGATCGAGATCATCCGGCACCGGACGATGGAACACCGGCTGGCGATTGCGATGCGCCGGTCGGTGCAGTCCGAAGTTGCCGACGCGCTGGTGGACAGCGGCGACGACCCGGTGATCGAACGGTTGCTGGAGAACCCCGGCGCGGAGCTTTCCTCGGGCACGTTGGAACGCATCGTCGACCGGTCGGAAAAGAACGAACGCCTGCACCTGCCGCTGGTCACGCGCGAAGACCTGGCGCCCGAACTGGCCAAGCGGATGATGTGGTGGGTATCGGCAGCTCTGCGCAAGCACATCGTCACCGCGTTCGACATCGACCCGTCGACACTGGACGTGGAAATCGAAAGCGCGGTGCGGGGCCTGATCGAAGGCGGCGAATCCGGTGCGATCGACCCCAAGGTCGCGCTGGAATACGACGTCGACCACAAGCAGGTCGATCCGGAGAACCTGGTGCGCTTCCTACGCCGGGGCGAGGTCAGCATCTTCGAGAACATGCTGGCGAAGAAGCTGGGCCTCAGGCTGGAACTGTTGCGCCGGCTGCTGTTCGAGCCCGGCGGCGAAGGCCTGGCCATCGGCTGTCGCGCGGTGGAGATCCCGTCGAAGATTTTCGCCGCGATCTATCGGCTGACCCGTGAGGCGAAGGAGCAGACCACCGAAACCGAAGTCGGCGAGCTGACCCGCGCCACGCAGTTCTATCTGGCGATCGATCCCGACATGGCCCGTGAGGTCCTGACCAAATGGCGCCGCGACCCCGAATACCTTTGGGCGATCAAACAGCTCAGCCGGGTTGCAGAACGCGCCGTCGACGTCGCGGCCTGAGCCTCACCCCCGCTCCAGCGCCGCCACGCCCGGAAGTTCCTTACCCTCCAGCCATTCCAGAAACGCGCCGCCGGCGGTGGAGATATAGCTGAAGGAGTCCGACACGCCTGCCGCGGAAAGCGCGGCGACGGTGTCGCCGCCCCCGGCAACCGAGATCAAGTCGCCGGCTTCGGTCCGTTCGGCGGCGCTGTGCGCCACCGCCAGGGTCGCGCGGTCGAAGGGCGGAAACTCGAAGGCGCCCAGCGGCCCGTTCCATAGCAGGGTCTTCCAGCTTGCGAGTTCCTTTTGCAGGGCCTTGGTGCTGTCCGGACCGATGTCCAGGATCATCCGGTCCTTCGCGACGGCCCCGACCTGGACCGTTTGGGCGTTGGCGCCGTCTTCCAGCCCGCCTGCGACCACCACGTCGCGCGGCAGAAGGATCCTGCAGCCCGCCGCGTCCGCCCTGGCCATGATCTCACGCACGGTGTCCGCCATGTCGGTTTCACACAGGCTGGCGCCTACGTCGGTTCCGGCCGCATAAAGAAAGGTGTTCGCCATGCCGCCGCCGATCACCAGCGCGTCGACCCGGTCCGTCAGATTGCCGAGGACCGCGAGCTTGGTCGAAACCTTGGCGCCGCCGACGATCGCCGCGACCGGCCGCGTCGGGTCGCCCAGCGCCTTGCTCAGCGCCTCCAGCTCCGCCTGCATGTTGCGGCCCGCATAGGCCGGCAGCAGCCGGGCAAGAGCATGGGTAGAAGCGTGCGCGCGGTGGGCCGCGGAGAAGGCGTCGTTGACATAGGCATCGCCCAGCGCCGCCAGCGCCGCGGCGAAATCGGGATCGTCCGCCTCCTCTTCGGCGTGAAAACGCAGGTTCTCCAGCAACAGCACGCCCGCCGGCGCCAGGCGCTCGACCGCGCCTGCGGCCTGGTCGCCGATGCAGTCTTCGGCAAAGGCGACCGGCACGCCCAGGGCCGCCGCCAGCCCGTCGGCGACGGGGCGCAGGCTCATCTCCGGCACCCGTCTTCCCTTCGGCCGCGCGAAATGGGAAAGAACAACGACGCGCGCGCCCTTGTCGGCCAGTTCCCGGATGGTCGGGACGAGGCGGTCGATCCGGGTGGTGTCGGTGATCCGGCCGTCTTTGACCGGAACGTTGAGGTCGCCCCGGACAAGCACACGCTTGCCGTCGGGTTCCAGATCGTCGAGCGTCTTGAACATCCGTCCACGTCCCCCTTTTTCGGTGCTGCGCCGCCGTGCCGTGCGGGTCGTCTGCGATGGATAGCCGATTGACCGCGCGCATGCCACCGGGAAGTGGGCGCGCTTCGGCTGTCGTTGGGCCCCATGTCGTACGCACTGAGATTTCATGCTGCAACACCTTGTCACGGGCCGCCGAAGGCCCCACCATCATGAGATCGTAAAGCAGTTTCCGCTGGTGGATGTGATGGCAACCCAAACCGAGCGACTGATCTACGAACTGGCGCAACGTGCGCGGGCCACTTGGTATATGGGCCACTACGAACTGGCGCGGCGCACCGCGCCGCGCACCGACGCGCCGCCGCCGCCGGCCGGCCGGATGCCCGAGCGCAAGGCGATCCTGGACGATCTCGCCGCCCTGTTCAGCCAGGACTGGGCCAATATCGAGGCCGGCCACTATCGTCCGCCGTACGATCTGCTGCCGCGGCCTTTGCGCGGCCTGAACAACTCGATCCAGTTCTTCCGGGATCTGCCGGCGGTGCATCGACGCCGCCGCGACCGGGTCAATGACGAGGTGTTCAGCGCGCCCCATCGTGGCCGCTATCCCCGGTATTACCTGCAGAATTTCCATTTCCAGTCGGACGGCTACCTGTCGCGGGAGTCCGCCCGGCTGTACGACCATCAGGTCGAAACCCTTTTCTCCGGCGGCGCCGACGCGATGCGGCGCCAGGCGCTGGTGCCGATCGGGCGGTTCCTGTCGACCAACGGCGCGCGCGCGTCGCGCATGCTGGACGTGGCTTGCGGCACCGGGCGCTTCCTGACCTTCGTCAAGGACAACCATCCGCGCCTGGACGTCACCGGCGTCGACCTGTCGCATCCCTACCTGGCGGAAGCGGGCCGCGCGTTGAGGCGCTGGTCCTGGGTTCGCCTGCTGCAGGCCAACGCCGAAACGCTGCCGTTCGCCGACGCGGCCTTCGACCTGGTGACCACCATCTATCTGTTCCACGAACTGCCGAAGAAGGTCCGGCGGACCGTGGCGGCCGAACTTGCCCGGGTGGTGCGGCCCGGCGGGCAGGTGGTCTTCGTCGATTCGATCCAGCGCGGCGACTGGCCAGCCTACGACGATCTCCTGGACCGGTTCCCAATCGGCTATCACGAGCCCTACTACAAGGACTATGTGCGCGACGACCTGGGTGCACTGTTTGCCGCCGTCGGCCTGGAGCCGTTGTCGGTGGAGCGTGCCTTCTTCTCGCGCGTCATGGTCATGGAACGCCGATGAAGCGCTCTCTCCTGTCACTGGTTCTGGCGGCGCACGTCGCCGCGGTCGGCGGCTGCGCGACGGCAAACGACAGCCTCGAGGCGGCCGGGCAGCGCGCGGCGATGGTGGCCCAGATCGAAGAAAACGCCCGCGAGGCGCAATTCGCAACCGGGGTGGGCGAGCTGGATCCGCGCATTCTCGATGCGCTCAGAAGCGTGCCGCGCCACGCCTTCGTCCCGACCGAGTTGGAGCGCTTCGCCTATTTGGACACGCCGCTGCCGCTGGGCCACGGCCAGAGCATCTCGCAGCCTTACCTGATTGCGCTGATGGTTCAGCTGACCGGCGTCGACAGCGGCGACAGGGTGTTCGAGACCGGCACGGGTGCGGGCTACGTGGCGGCGCTGCTGGCGACCCTGGGCGCCGACGTCTATACCGCGGAACTGGTCGAGCCGCTTGCGCGCAGGGCCGCGGAAAAACTCGCGACGCTGGGCTACGACCGGGTCGCGGTCAAGTTCGGCGACGGCTACTACGGCTGGCCCGAGAAGGGTCCCTATGACGTGATCCTGGTCAAGGAGGCGGTGCACCACGTCCCGCCGCCGCTGTTGCGCCAGCTGAAGCCGGGCGGCCGGATGGTCGCGCCGATCGGTCCGCTGGACGGCGGCCAGATCCTGACCCTGATCACTAAGGATGCGACCGGCGTGGCCAAGACCAGGCCGGTGCTGCCGGTCCGCTTCACCCCGCTGCAGGGGGCGAGCGGATTTGACCTGCGCGTGCCCGTGCCATGGACCGGACCTAAACGGGCCCGCGTCCTGCAGATTGCCATGAAGGCAACGATCTTCGATTGCGACGGGACCCTCGTGGACAGCGAAGGTCTTGCGAACGAGGTGCTGGTGGCGGTGGCGGCGGAGTACGGTCTAACGCTGTCGCTTCGCGAAGCCCTGGCCCGGTTCCGAGGCGGTAGGATGGCTGACAACGTCGCCTGGCTGGAGAATCGTCTAGGGCACTCATTGCCGGAGGATTTCGTCCCGAAACTGCGGGCGCGGACACGCGAAGCGTTCCGGGCGCGGCTTCGGCCGATCCAGGGCGCGGCCGACCTGGTTCGGTCCACCTCGGGTCCGATCGGTGTGGCGTCGAACGGCCCGCCCGAGAAGATCAGGCTGACTCTCTCGCTGACGGGTCTGTTGCCCTTTTTCGAAGGGCGGATCTACAGCAGCTATGAGATCGGCTCTTGGAAGCCGGATCCGGACCTTTTTCTGCATGCAGCCCGTGCGATGGGCGTCCGGCCGGAGTTTTGCACCGTGGTGGACGACAGCCTGCCCGGCATTCGTGCAGGGGTCGCGGCCGGGATGCGGGTCCTTGCATATCAGCCGGAAGGCAATGACCCCGACTTGCCACCCGGCGTCGTCTCAGTCGAGCGGCTATCCGATCTCATGCCGCTGCTTGCCTGAAGGCCAGCCCGGCCCAACCGTAAGTCTCCAAGCGTTGTCTCAGCGCCCCCGGTACCGGTTCCAGGCGTAAAGCGCCGGCGCGAGGATCCGGTTGTAGATCGCTTCCGCGCAGGGCCGTATCCCCGGCAGGCCTACCAGGCGACCGAGCCAGGCATAGCCCGGCACCGTCGGCCAGATCGCAAGAAAGGCCGCGACCCCGATGTGCAGGGTTCCGTCCGGCCCGATCACGTGCAGCCGTTTCTTCGCCTCTTCCCGGTCGATGCCCAGGCGCTGCAGCGTTGCGGTTTCGTCCGTGATGTCGCGCCAGTCGACGACAATGCCCGCTTTTTCGCAGCGCCGCCGGCAGTGCCGGATCTCGGTGCCGCAAACGGGACAGGCGCCGTTGTAGAGTACGGTCGGCGAACCGGTGTCGGCCTCGTCCGTCATGCGCTGCAACGGGCGATCACCGCGCGCACGAACCGGGTGCCCGCCTCGATCTGCTCTATCTCGATGAACTCGTTCGGCTGGTGCGCCTGGTCGATGGAGCCAGGTCCGCAGATCACCGCCGCCATGCCGGCATCCTGGAACAGACCGCCTTCGGTCCCGAAGGCGACCGTGCGGATCTCGTTGTCGCCGGTGATCTGGCGGCACAGGGTCTCTGCCTCGGAGTCCGGCTCGTGGCGCAGGCCCGGCACGGCGTTCATCGTCTCGGTGACGATGCCGCTGTCGGGCGCGACGGCGTGCATATCCGGTACGATGTCTCGGTTGTACCAGTCGACGAAGCTCTCCTGGATGTCCTCGGGGAACTCGTCCGGCAGGTGGCGGATGTCGCAGCCGAAGGCCGCATGGCGCGAGACGATGTTCAAGGCCGTGCCGCCTTCGATCGTTCCCACGTGGATCGTCGTATAGGGGGGGGGGTCGAAACCGCAGGCCGGGTCGGCTGCGGCGACCCGGTCGCGCGCCATGTCGTCCAGGCGGGTGACCAGGCGCGCCGCGGTCATGACCGCGCTGACGCCGCGATGGGGCTGGCTGGAATGAACCTCGTGCCCGGTCACGGTGGTCTGGAAGGTGAACACCCCCTTGTGCGCGGAGACGACTTTCATGGAGGTGGGCTCGCCGATGATGACGACAGACGGCCGCGGCAGGCTGGTGCCGATCTGCTGGATCAGCCGGCGCACGCCCAGACAGCCGACCTCCTCGTCATAGGACCAGGCCATGTGGATCGGGCGGCGCAACGGGGCGGCCAGCATTTCCGGCACCAGCGCCAGCGCGATGGCGGGAAACGCCTTCATGTCCGCTGTGCCGCGCCCGTAGAGCCGCCCGTCGCGTTCCACCATCTTGAACGGATCGCCGTCCCAAGCCTGGCCGTCCACGGGAACCACGTCGGTGTGGCCCGAAAGGCAGGCGCCACCGGCTTGTTCCGGACCGATCGTCACCCACAGATTGGCCTTGGATCCGTCCTCGTTGGGAACGATCGTCGGCGCCAGCCCGTGGCCGCGCAGATAATCCGCGACGAACGCGATCAGCGCCGTGTTGGAGTGGCGCGAGACCGTGTCGAATGCCACCAGGCGGTCCAGCATCTCGATCGGCGTCGGGGCGGCGGGCATCGCGGGCGATCCTCAGTTGCGCCAGAAGCTGGGCGTGATCAGGATCAGCACCGTGAACAGTTCCAGCCGGCCGATCAGCATGCCGAAGGCCAGCAGCCATTTCGCCGCTTCGGGGAGGGTCGAGAAATTGCCGGCGGGGCCGATGGTGGCGCCCAGGCCGGGCCCCACATTGGCTATCGCCGTGGCCGCGCCCGATGCGGCGGTGACGAAATCCAGCCCCAGCATGCCCAGGGCCACGGCCAGTAGTGCGAAACTGGTCACGAACAGGAAGAAAAAGCTCATCACCGATTCCGAGACGCCCTCGGGGATCGGCCGCTTGTTGTAATTGGCGATGAAGACACCGTGCGGCATCAGCAGGCGGCGCAACTGCACCCGGGCGGTTTCGTACAGGACCGCGAACCGGAACACCTTGATGCCGCAGGTCGTCGACCCGGCGCAGCCGCCGATGAACATGATGAAGAAGAAGATCGGAAAGGCGAACGAGCCCCAGACGCCAAAATCGTCGGTCGCATAACCCGTGCCGGTCATGATCGAAACCACGTTGAAGCTGCCGTGCAGGATCGCCGTCCACAGGGTCCAGCCGGCCGTCGTCTTCAGCCCGATGACCATCATCACGACGAACGCCAGCAGCAGGCCGAAGAACCACCGCACCTGGGTGTCCCGGTAAAAGGCCAGCGGTTGTCCCCGCAGCATCTGCAGGTAAAGGAGAAAAGGAAGGCTGCCCAGGATCATGAACGCGATCGAGATGATGTTGATCCAGGAGTTCTCGTAATGGCCGATCGACGTGTCGTGGGTGGAGAACCCGCCCGTCGCCACCGTCGTCATCGCATGGTTCAGCGCCGAAAAGCCGGTCATTCCCGCCAGCCAGTAGAGCGCCGCACAGATCATGGTCAGCCCCAGATAGATCAGCGCGATCGCGGCGCCGATCTGGGCGGCGCGCGGCAGCGCCTTTTCCATGCGTTCGGCGAATTCCATCCGGAACAGCTGCATGCCGCCGATTCGCAGCATAGGCAGGATCGAGACGGCCATCACGATGATCCCGATGCCGCCCAGCCATTGCAGCAGCGACCGCCACAGCAGGATCCCGGGCGGCGCCCCGTCCAGCCCCACCATGACGGTGGAACCGGTGGTGGTCAGCCCGGACATGGCCTCGAAAAAGGCGTCCGTATAGCTGAGCTGGAGATCGGCGAAGACAAGCGGCAGGGCCGCGAAGGCCGGCATCAGCACCCAGGACGAGGTGGTCAGGATGAAAGCCTGGCGCACATTGAGATTCCCGGCCTCGGCCCGGTTCATCAGGATCAGCGTGACGCCGAGGAACAGGGTCGACCCCGAAGAAATCGTGAAGACCTGCCAGTCCGGATTGGCCACCGCGGCATCCACCGCGGCCGGCAGGCCCATTGCGATGGCAAGGGTGGTCAGCAAAATCCCCAGCACGAACAGGATCGGTCTGAATTCAATCATCGGCGCATGTGGTGAACAGAGCGAACCCCCGGGGATGAAGGCGCGTCGGCGGGCGCCAAGGACGCGTCGGACGGCACCGGAAACAACCGGTCAGTGAAGCTGCATGTCCTGATGGGGACTGTCCAGCGAGAAAGCGGGGATCCTGACCTGGAACATCCCGCCATCCGGGCGCTCCATCTCGTAGGAACCGACCATGATGCCGGACGGCGTGGCAAGCGGTGTCCCGCTGGTATATTCGAAATGCTCTCCGGGCCGTAGCACCGGCTGTTCGCCGACGACGCCGGGCCCGCGAACCTCCTGCATCCGTCCGGTCGCGTCGGTGATCTGCCAGTGCCGGTTCCGCAACTGGACCGTTTCCGATCCGGTGTTCTCGATGCGCACGTGATAGGCCCACACATAGTGCCCATCGCCCGGAGAAGACTGTTCCTCCAGGTAATAGGGTTTCACCGTGACCGTGATGCTGTTCGTCGTCGTTTCGTACATTGCCGGACCAGGAAAACCGCGGTTGCGGCGCTGGGCTGCCCCTTCCCCCGGCCCATAATAAAACGCCGCGACGCCTTGTCCAGCGCCGCGGCAAGTTGTGAGACCAGCGGAGGAATTACAGTTGGGCTTCCGGATCGTAGCCCAGGAAGATCAGCTCGACCCGCCGGTTCGACGCGTCTCTGACCCCGTCGGCGGTCCGGTGGCGCGGCCGGGCTTCGCCGGCGGCACTCAGCGCGATTCGATCGGGCGCCATACCGGCCTCGATCAGGGCGGCGCGGACGGCGTCGGCCCGGCGCAACGACAGCGTCAGATTGTAGTCGGCCGGCCCCGAGCGGTCGGCATGTCCGATGACCGAGGCCAACGGCACGTCCAGCGCGGAGGCGCGGGCGACCAGATCGGCGAGCCGGGCGCGCGCCGCGTCTGACAGTGCGGCGCTGTCATGGTCGAAATGGACCGACTGCGGCGTTCCCAGCCCGCGTTCGATTGCGATCATCGCCCGCTGGAAGTCGGACCGGCAGCCTTCGATATGCGCCAGCTGCCAGTTCTCCTCGCGTTGCTCGACCCAGCAGTCGTAGGCGGCCTGGGCCTTTGCGGTGAGGTCGGGCAGCACGGTGCCGGCATCGGCGCGCGGAGATCAGCCGCGGCGCGTCGCGCCGGTCGACGTTCCAGTTGGCCGGGTGTTCGGGATAGGGCTCCGCACCGGCGGCCGCGGTCAGGCCCTTGGCCGCGAAGTGGCCGGAATCGGGCCAGTCCTTCATCTCGTCGGCCTCGTAGCGGGCGAAGGCCAGGTATTCCTTTGCCAGGGCCTGGGAATAGGCCGACCCGTCCGGCTCCGCATTTTCCAGACTGACCAGGTCGGCATTGGTGGAACAGCCGGCGACGAACAGGGCGGCGGCGGTGACGGAAACGACGGGGAGGAAACGCATGACCTTCTCCGATTGATGTTGACGGTCGGAGAATGTCGGGACATTGGGGCGGCGCCTGGGCGAATTGTGGCGCGATTTCGGCGATGGCGGGGAGTTTTTGGGGGCAGCATTTCCCCTCTCCCCGGTGGGGAGAGGGTGGACGGCGCGGCAGCGCCGGCCGGATGAGGGGGCTCCGGTGCCGGCCGTCGTAACCCCCTCATCCGGCCCTTCGGGCCACCTTCTCCCCGCGGGGAGAAGGGAAAAATGGCGCTACCGCACCTCGATCGTCACCCGCCGGTTGCGGGGTTCCTTGACGCCGTCGGCGGTCGCCACTTCCGGGTTGGCTTCGCCCTCGAAGCGCACGACGACGGCGCCGGCGATATTTCCTTCGCGCAGACTGGCGGCGACGGCGTTGGCGCGGGCCTTCGACAGCGTCCTGTTGTAGGCGGAATCGCCGGCCCGGTCGGTATAGCCGACCACGGTCACCACGGCGCCGTCATAGTCGGCCGACGCGGCGGCGGCATTGCGGATTTCGGTCATCGCGGCGGCATCCAGGCCGGCCGAGTCGAATTCGAACTGGATCCGGAAGGATTGCGGCGCGGGCTGTGGGCGGGCCGCCGTCTCCAGCGGCGTGTCTTCCGGTTCCGGCGCAGCGGCCGTCGTCATCACGTCGTCCAGGGCCGCCAGCGCGGTCTCGAACTCGCCCTTGCAGGCGGCGATGTCTTCGGTCTGCCAGGCTTCCTCCTGCTGTTCGACCCAGCAATCGAAGCGGGCCTGAGCCTTGGCGGCTTCGGCCGGATGGTTGGCCCGACCGCCTCCGTCCAGCGCGGTCACCAGCCGGCCGCGGGCGTCCTGCATCGCGGCCGCTTCGGCGTCGTCGATGCCCCAGTCTCGCACTTCCTCGGATGCGGGCTCCTCGCCCTTGGCCGCCTTCAGTCCCTTGCGCGCGAACAGTTTCTGGTCCGGCCAGTCGTATTCGACGTCGGCCTCGCGGGTGGCGAAGGTCCGGTACTCGTCGGTCAGGGCCATGCTGAACGGGCTGCCCGTCGCCTCCGTCTTCTGCAGCTCTTCAAGATCGCCGGTGCCGGCGCACGCGGCGAGAACGAGCGCCGTCGCGGCCGCGACGGCGCGAAAGGTGGGCCGTGGCATCATCGTGATCCCTTCGATATCCGGTGCAGCGCGCCCGGAGCAGGGCCAAGGCGCAACGCCGGTAGTCTATCAGATGTCGCGTGGCCCGCCGCCGCGACATCGTGACTCATTCCGCCGGCGCTTCCGCCGCCCCGCCGCGCCGTCGCCCGGCCGGCGGTTCCAGGACCATGTCGGTTTCGGCCGATCCGATGGTCAGCACAGATCCGCCGGCCGCCTTGGCGTCGGCAGGGTCGTGGGTCACCAGCAGTGTCGGCAGGGCCCGGTTCCGGGCGTGGTCGAAGACGAACCGGCGGACCCGGTCGCGCAGCGTCATATCCAGCTTGGAGAACGGTTCGTCCAGCAGCAGGGCATGCGGGTCCGCTATCAGGGTCCTGAGCAGGGCGATCCGGGCGCGCTGGCCGCCGGACAGGGTTGCCGGATCGCGGTCCTGGAAGCCGGCCAGGTCGCCGTCCTCCAACACCGCGGCGATGCGGGCCTTGCGCGCGGCTTTCGACATTCCGGGACGCAGCCCGAAGGCCAGGTTCTCGCCGACGGTCAGGTGCGGAAACAGAAGGTCGTCCTGGAACAGGATCCCGATCCGGCGCCGTTCGGGCGGCAGGCCGCCCAGCCATCGGCCGCGCAACCGGACCCTCCCGGCGGCGCGAAAGGCCGGGTCCAGCGTGCCGCACAAAAAGGACAACAGGGTCGACTTGCCCGAGCCACTGGGCCCCATGATCGTCATCACCTCGCCCGGCCGAACGCGCAGCGACAGAGGCGGCACCAGCGTGTGACCGCCCAGCGCAATGCTGACGTTGTGCAGGTCGAGGCTGTTTTCGTCGGACATGTGGTTTCCGCGCCTTACGTCGCGTGCCGAAGGGCGCCGCGTTCCCGGTAGATCCAGTTCGGAACCGCCATCGCCAGCACGAAGGCAATCAACGGCAAGACCGCCTGCAACAGAGCATACACGCCGATGACCCGCCGGTCTGCCCCGCCGGCCAGGCTGACGGCTTCGGTCGTCAGGGTCACGAACCGCCCGCCGCCGCCGAATATGGTCGGCAGGTACTGGCCCACCGAAACCGCGAAGCCGACCGCCGCGGCGATCAGGATCGGCCGCAGCAGCATCGGCGCCCTGACCCGCCAGAACACGCGGGCCGGACTGGCGCCCAGGCACAGCGCGGTGCGGGCGTAGCGGTCGTCCAGCTTGCGGAACGGGTCGGACAGCGACAGGAAGATGTAAGGAAGCACGAACAACAGGTGGGTCCAGATCAGCGCCACCCAGCCGCCGTCCAGCCCGCCCAGCACCAGCAGGACCTTGACGCCCAAGAGAAAGCCCACCTGCGGCACCAGCAGCGGCGTGTAGAGCAGCCACAGGCCCCGGTTCGACGGCTTGATGCCGTAGCGCTTCTCCGCTTCTAGGCAGCCCAGCACCAGGCCAAGCGCGATCAGCGCCGCGGCCACGCCGACGACCACGGTGGTCCAGGCCGGCCAGGCCAGCGCGTCGGCCTGCCGGTACCAGTTGTTCATGGTCCACTGGCTGGGCAGCGCGTCGGGATACCGCCAGCGCCTGGCGAACGACCACAGCGCCATGCCTGCGATGGCGGCAGTCCCCAGCGAAATCAGCCCGGCGACCAGGGCGGTGAAGAAAGGCCCGGCGGACACCGCGCCGGTGCCGCGGCCACCGGCCGAAATCCAGCGCCGTCCCAGTGCCGCAGCCAGGCGCTCCAGCACCAGCCACAGCCCGATGGCGCCGCCGGCGATGCCGAGCTGCAGGCAGGCGCCCGCGGATGCCAGGAAATGCCGGCTGAGGTCCGGGTCGCGGAACCATCCCAGCACCCGCACAGCCAGCGGCGGCGGCGTCGCCGGGGCAAGAATCAGCGCGACGTCCACCACAGACAGCGAAAAGGCCAGCACCGCGAACAGGGGCAGGCGGATCTGCGGATAGACCAGGGGCAGCACCGTCTTGATCCAGGCCAGCATGCGCCCGTATCCCAGCGAACGGGCGATCGCCAGCGTCCGGTCGGCGGGAACCTGGCCCAGCGCCGCCACGGTCATCAGGAACAGAAAGGGCACTTCCTTGACCACCAGCCCGGCGATCAGGACCAGGCCCCAGGGATCCGGCGCCAGCGGCAGATCCGGCGGCAGGTCCCAGCCGGTGGCCCAGGGCGAGACCAGGCGGATCGCCCAGCCCGACGGGCTCAGCAGGAACAACAGCCCCAGCGCTACCGCGGCGTGCGGCACCGACAACAGGGGCGACAGCATCCGCCGCATCAGGGTGAAGGCGCGGGTGCCGTGGCAGGCGGCGCAGAAGCCGACGACGATCGCGAAGGAAATCGCCGTCGCCGTCAGGCCGGACACCAGGGTGAGGCGGACCGACCGGCCGATCCCGGGAAAGGCCAGCAGTTCGCGCCACGCCGCCAGCGTCAGATGCTCGCCGCCCAGGGCCGGCAGCAGGCCGAAGCTGGGAACGATGGTCGCAATCAGGCCGGCCGCGACCGGGCCCAGGAACAGGATCAGGGTCAGAGGCGGAACGAACCGCAGCGGCTGTGGACCCGGCGCCCGTCCCCTAGCTGCCATAGCGGCGCAGCCAGGCCTCTTCGATCCGGGTCATCCAGGAGGGATGGGGCTCCGGCAGGGCCGGGCCCAGCGCCTCGGCCGACAGGGTCGCCGCGCCGCGCGGCAGCCTGTCGAACCGCGCTTTGTCCGCCGCATTCAGCCGTGACATCGACAGCACCGTCGGCTCGCCCCAGATGTCCGGGTTCTGCTTGCGCGCCTGGGCCTCGGGCGACAGCAGGAAATTGGCGACCACCATGGCGCCTTCCTTGGCCCGGGCATTGAACGGGATCGCCACGAAATGGGTGTTGGCGATGGTGCCTTCGTCCAGGACGAAGGTGCGCGCGCTTTCCGGCAGACGACCGTCGGCGATGGCCGAGGACGCCTCGCCCGGATTGAACGAGATTGCGATGTCCAACTCGCCGTCGTCCAGCAGCTGGATCTGCGCCGTGCCGGTTTTCGGATGGTCCTCTCCCTGGCGCCACAGGTTCGGCCGCAACGCGTCCAGATAGTTCCACAAGGGCGCGGTCACGGTGTCGAAATTGTCGCCGGCCGGTTGCAGCAGAACGGCCCGGTTCTCGACCAGCTCGTACAGCGCCTGCTTCAAGAAGGTCGAGCCGATGAAGTCGGGCGGGGCCGGATAGGTGAACCGGCCGGGATTGGCCCGGGCGTAATCGAGGAACCCGGCGATCGACCGCGGCGTCTCCTCCAGCCGGGCCATGTCGTAGATGAACACCAGCTTGGCCATGCCCCAAGGTGCTTCCAGGCCGTCCGTGGGGACGGTGAAGTCCAGCACCGTCGTCGGCTTCTCCTGGGTGTCGACCAGTGCGAAATGCGGCAGCCGTTGCACGAACGGGCCGTACAACAAGCCGTTCTCCTTCATCGCCTTGAAGTTCTCGCCGTTGATCCAGATGAGGTCGACCGAACCGTCCGCCGCGCGGCCGGCGGTCTTTTCGGCCAGTACGGCCTGGACCGCATCGGCGGTGTCGGACAGTTTCACATGGCGCAGGGTGACGCCATGGTCGTCCCGGACGCGCTTGCCGACCCAGGCGATATAGGCGTTGTACTGTTCCGAACCGCCCCAGGCGTTCCAGAAGACCTCCTGGCCGCGCGCCGATTCGAGAACGGCGTCCCAGCTTTCGTCGGCGGCTGCGGGCAGGGCGCCCATCAGCATCAGCGCAAGGGCGGCGAGGATCCGGCGACAGGTCATCGACCTCAACTCCTTCCAATAAACGGACTCCAAGGAACCGCGCGCACCGTACCCAAAGCGTGGGAAGCGTGTCAGCCGGTCCCGCGATTTTCTACGAAATTGTGATCTTGGCGGCGCCGGCCGCCCCGTGATATGACCGGGCCGTCTGCAACCGAAAGGCGTGGGCATGGCCCTTTTGACAGCACAGCGACGACGACGACTGACCCGCTTCACTCAGCGGGCGTTGCCGTCTTGCGCCCGGGGCCGTTGCCGCCGATTGGTGATCTGACAACGGCGCCGGCTCCTAGCCGAGAAACGCGACGGTACCGCCCGATCCCCAGGTTTTCGTTCTTTTGAAGGATCGTGCGTCATGTCATTTGCAATCGCCCCCGAACAACCCGCCGATGCGCCCGAGATCGAGGCGCTGGTCGACCTTGCCTTCGGCGAGGACCGGCAGAACCGCGCCGTCGCCCGGCTGCGGGCCGGCCGGCCGCCGATCCCCAACATGTCATTCACCGCCCGGAACCACGGCCAGCTGGTCGGCTCGATCCGTTTCTGGGACGTGGCGCTTCCGGACGGGACGGTCGTGCCGCTGCTGGGCCCGCTCGCCGTGCGCCCGGAACTGCGCGGCGAAGGTATCGGCCGGGCGCTGGTCACCCACGGTCTGACCGCGCTGCGGCTGGCCAAAACGCCTGCCGTCCTGATCGTCGGCGATCCCGGCTATTACGCGCCGTTCAAGTTTTCGGTGTCGGTGGTGCGGGGACTGAGATTGGCGGGTCCCGTCGCGCCGCTTGCCCTGATGGGGCGGGAGTTCCAGGAAGGCGTGCTGTCGCGGACAAAGGGAAAGGTGGGCATACCGGTCGGTGCGGTGGCGCCGGCAACGTAACCCCCCTCACCCCAACCCCTCTCCCCGCGGGGAAAGGGGCTCTTGGTTACTTCTCCCCGGCGGGGAGAAGGTGGCCCGAAGGGCCGGATGAGGGGGTTCCGCTCTCTGAAACCTACCGCCCGCGCGCCCGCTCGACCAACGCCGCCGCGCAGGCATCCAATATCGCGTCGGTATCCACCCGGTAATGGGCATAGAGATCCTGCAGGTCGCCGGACTGGCCGAAATGCTCCACGCCCAGGGCCTGCATGCGGTGACCCTTCACCGAGCCCAGCCAGCCCAGGGTCGCCGGGTGGCCGTCCAGAACCGAGACCAGCGCAGCGTCTGGCGCCAGCGGCGCCAGCAGGGTTTCCACGTGGCACCGCGCTGCGGTGTCACCCGCCTGGCGCGCCTTCTCCGCGGCGCTCCAGCCGGCGTTCAGCCGGTCCGCCGAGGTCACGGCCAGCAGGCCTGCGCCCGGCAGGTCCTCGGCCAGCGCCGCATGCGCCGCGATCGCCTTGGGCGCCAGCGCGCCCGAATAGACGATCGCCAGTTCCGCGCCCGGTGCCGGCGGCTGCAGCCAGTAGCCGCCGGCGATGATGCCGGTTCGCAGGACGTCGTCCATCTCGCGTGCCGGCCGGTCCAGCGCCCGGGTCGACAGCCTCAGATAGACCGAGCCGCCTTCCTGGTCGCGCAGCCAGGCGATTTCCGAACCGCCGCTGCCGTCGCGCTGCATATACTCGAAGGCCCATTCCATGATCGCGGCCAGTTCGTCGGCGAAGGCCGGTTCGAAGGCCGCCAGCCCGTCCTGGGCCATGCCGATCAGCGGCGTTCCGATCGACTGGTGCGCGCCGCCCTCCGGCGCCAGCGTGATGCCCGACGGCGTCGCCACCAGCAGGAACCGCGCGTCCATGTAACAGGCACAGTTCAGGGCATCCAGGCCGCGGGCGATGAACGGGTCGTACAGCGTGCCGACCGGCATCAGCCGCGCGCCGAACAGCTCGTGGCTGAGCCCCAGCGCGGCCAGCGCCAGGAACAGGTTGTTCTCCGCGATGCCCAGCTTCAGGTGCTGGCCGGTCGGCGCACGGTCCCACTTCAGGGGCGAGGCCACGTGCTGTTCCCGGAACGTGTCGGCCAAGGGGTTGCGGTGGAAGATGCCGGTCTGATTGACCCAGCCGGCCAGGTTGGTGGAGACGGTCACGTCGGGCGAGGTGGTGATCACCCGTTCGGCCAGTGGTCCGCCCGCGCGGGCAAGGTCGTTCAGGATCCTGCCGAACGCCTCCTGGGTGGAGGCGGGCTTGGGGGACGCCGGTTGTGCCAGGGGCGGGATGGGAAGGGCGGCGGGTTTGACCGGCGCCGGCCGCTTGTCGAAGGCGACCCCGTCAAGAAACGCCTGCAGGGTTTCCGGCGGCAGGTCCAGGCCCTCGAACGGGTCCCACTCGCGCCCAGGGCCGACGCCGTGCCGGGCCCGGAAATCCTCCATCTGGTCGGGCGTCATCAGGCCGGCATGGTTGTCCTTGTGACCGGCCAGCACCAGTCCGTAGCCCTTGATCGTATAGGCGACGAAACAGCGGGGCCGGTCGTCGTCCACGCCGTGGAACGCCTCCAGCACGGATTCCATGTCGTGGCCGCCCAGGTTGGTCATCAGCTGGGCCAAGCCCGCATCGTCGTGGCCATCCAGCAGTTCGGCCAGCCCCGACGTGCCGCCCAGGTCGGTGGAGAGCTGGTCGCGCCAGGCCGAACCGCCCTTGAAGGTCAAAGCCGAGTAAAGCTGGTTCGGGCAGTCGTCGATCCACTGCTTCAGGGCGCCGCCCGCCGGGCCCTCGAAGGCCGCCTGCAGTTTCTTGCCGTACTTGATGTTGACCACGTCCCAGCCGACGGTCTGGAAGAACGACCGGATGCGCTGAAACAGGTAGTCGTTGACCACGCCGTCCAGGCTCTGGCGGTTGTAGTCGATCACCCACCACAGGTTCCGCACGTCCTGCTTCCAGCCTTCCAGCAGGGCCTCGAAGATGTTGCCCTCGTCCAGCTCGGCATCGCCCATCACGGCGATCATGCGCCCGGCGTCGGCGCCGTCATTGGCCAGCCCGTGGGCGCGGACATAGTCGCGCACCAGCGAGGCGAACAGCGTCACCCCGACGCCCAGCCCGACCGAGCCGGTGGAGAAATCGACGTCGTCCCGGTCCTTGGTGCGCGAAGGGTAGGACTGGGCGCCGCCATAGGCGCGGAACCGTTCCAGCGTGTCCCGGTCCTGGCGGCCCAGCAGATACTGAATGGCGTGAAAGATCGGCGCGGCGTGCGGCTTGACCGCGATCCGGTCGGCGGGCCGAGCCACATCGAAATAGAGCGCCGTCATGACGGTACCCAGCGAGACGCAGGAGGACTGGTGGCCGCCCACCTTCAGCCCGTCGCGCGACGGGCGCAGATGATTGGCGTGATGGATCGTCCAGCAGGCGAGCCACGCCACCTTGCGCTCCAGCGTCTCCAGGATTGCGACGGTTTCGGACCCGGGCACCTGGGCGGCGCCGGCGGACGGGACGGGTTGGTCGGGCATCGGCATGAACCTTCAATCGGGCCCTTCCGGGCAGGTTTCAGTCATGCCGGCCGGCTGCGGCCGGGTCAAGGGGTGGGGCGGGCCATGCTTTCTCGTCATGCCGGCCATTCCACCGTTGAATGTTGCAAAAGCCGTTGAAACGCATAACTTTGCTGCAACGCACAATAAGACGTGCCGAACGAGGAAATGCCCTGCGAAACCGCAGGAGAACGCCAATGACCAGCTATCCCTATCAGCGCTACCGCGCGCTTGCCATCCGGGAACGCAACAAGACGGCGGTCCACGCCGTCAAGGGGCTTCGCCGCTGGCTCGTGGACGAGACGCACCAGCCGGACCGCCATCTGGACCGGATGGGCATCGCCGACAAGGCCCGCTTCGTCCTCTAACCCCTTGCCGTTCCCGGCAGTCTGAATGTCTCGGGGTCCCGGCCGGCGCGCCTGGATGGTTGCGGATGCGCCGGCCGGGGATTGCGCCGATGCCCGCGGCGGCCGGTCATGGACCTGTCACGGTCCCGTAATCCTTTCTTAACGCACTGAAATTAAAAGATTGGTGCAGTGCAGCATGAAAAAGGTCTCTGGGAGGGGCAGACCTTTTTCGACACCAGGAGAGAAGACATGCATTTGCACGACGTTGCCTATTACCGCGCCCGCGCCGAAAGAGAGCGGAGCATTGCCGTTTCCCAGGCCCTGAAGAGCTTCGCGCGCTGGGTTGTCGCCCCCCGCCGCCGGGAGAGTTCCCATGTGGCCATACAGCATTGAAGAAGCGGCCTGGCTGAGCACCCGCCGGCCGGCCTCGCAAAGGCGAGACCGCCGGCACGCGCGGCCCGCGCCCGCCAAGAAGCGGACCTAGTTCGTGACATCACCCTGGCACGACAGCGCGGCCGGTTGAACCCGGCCGCGCGCGCGCCTATAACCGTTGAACGCGTTTCAGGCGCCATGGCGCGGGCGTAGTTCAGTGGTAGAACGTCAGCTTCCCAAGCTAAATGTCGTGGGTTCGATCCCCATCGCCCGCTCCAATTCCGTCCCCCAGTCATCGCCTGCCCGAACGCCGGCACGGACCCATCGCCACTGAGCCGGGGGACTGCGACTTGCCTGAATCCGTCACCGTCTTTGTCCTGCTCGCCTCGCCCTTCGTTGGCAGTTTCCTGACGGTCTTGATCGCGCGCCTGCCGGAGGGCCGGCAGGTGGTGTTCGGCCGGTCTCGTTGTCCTGCGTGCGCCGGGCCGATCCCTTTTCGCGACCTTGTTCCCGTGGCCGGCTGGGTCCTGCGTCGCGGCCGGTGCAGCCGGTGTGGCGCGGAGATCCCGGTCTGGTATCCGGTCGTCGAACTCACCGCCGCCGTCCTCGCCGTCTGGGCATTTCTGGTGGTGCCGGGCTGGCTGGCGCTCGCCACTTGCATCCTGGGCTGGAGCCTGATTGTCGTCGCCTTCGTCGACTGGCAGCGCCTGATCGTGCCGGACGCCGTCGTCCTGCCGCTTGCCGCCGTGGGCCTGGGTGTGAGTGTGTCATTCGGCGCCGAACGGGCCGTCGACCACCTGATCGGCGCCGCCGTCGGCTATATCGCCCTTCGCGCGGTCGGCGCGGCCTACCAGATGTTGCGCGGCGAGGAAGGCCTGGGCCGGGGCGATGCCAAGCTTTTCGCCGCGGCCGGGGCCTGGGTTTCCTGGGTGGGGTTGCCAAGCGTGCTGTTGTGGGCGTGTCTGGCAGGCCTTGCCGTTGCAACGGTGCGTGCGGTTCGGTCCGGGCGCCTTGACCCGCGCCAGAAGCTTCCGTTCGGCAGCTTCCTGGCGCTGGGCATATGGCTGGTCTGGCTCTGCGGGCCTGTCCGCATTCCCTAGGCCCGCAGCGGCCGAAACCGCGCCGGACCCGGCATGCGATTCATATTGGCGCATGCACAATTGAAAGTTTCTATTTCATCGCAATTGAAAGCAGGATAGAAAAGACCGGTTCGAATTCATGCAATGGTCGCAGGGTTATGGTTTCCGTACCGTCCGGTGACGTCGATACAGATGTCGTCAAGGCCTTTGCAGATCACCTTGTGTCGTGCGGCAAGGCAGAGCGCGCGGCAATCGAACGCGCGATGCAGTGGCACCGGCTGCAAGCCGAAAGCTTCCCGAAAACCGTCACGTCGCTGGGGTTGGTTTCCGAGTCCGACATGGCCGCGCTACTGGCCCAGTTCCTGGGGCTGGAGCTGCTGGGGCCCGACGATTATCCGGACGATCTTGCGGAAGGCCTGGACATCCGGCCCTCGTTTTTTCGCCAGGCGCAACTTGTCCCGTTGAGCGTCGGCGCCGGACTCGTCTGCGTTGCGATGGTCGATCCGTTCGACAGCTTTGCCCGGCAGGCATTCGAAATGAAGCTGGGACGTCCCGTCACGGTCAAGGTCGCAGTCCCGTCGGATCTGGAAATCGCGGTCGAACGGTATTGCGCGGACGGCGGCGCATCGATCTCGACCATCGTCGAGCATCTGGACGGCGAAGCCGACGACGGCAACGAGGACGAAGAACGCCTGAAGGATCTTGCCAGCGAGGCCCCGGTGATCCGGCTGGTCAACCTGCTGATCAAGCAGGCGGCCGAGGCACGCGCATCGGACATCCATATCGAGCCGTTTCAGAACCGGCTGAGGGTCCGCTACCGCATCGACGGCGTGTTGCGCGACGCCGAATCGCCGCCGCCGGGCCTGCGCGCGGCCGTGCTGTCGCGGGTCAAGATCATGGCCAAGCTGAACATCGCCGAACGCCGCCTGCCCCAGGACGGCCGGATCAAGGTGATCGTGCAGGGCAACGAGCTGGACATCAGGGTGTCCGCGGTGCCGACCATGCACGGCGAAAGCGCCGTCTTGCGCCTTTTGGACACCGCCGGCGGGGTCTACGAACTGCAGGAGCTGGGCTTCAGCGCCGACGATGAGGACGCGGCCGCAAAGCTGCTGGCAAGGCCCGACGGCATCCTCCTGGTGACCGGACCGACCGGCAGCGGCAAGACCACCACGCTTTATGCTTCACTGCTGCGTCTGAATTCGGCCGAACGCAAGATCATCACGGTCGAGGGCCCGGTTAATACCAGCTTGAAGGCATCAACCAGATCCAGGTCAAGCCGCAGATCGGCCTGCGTTTCGCCGACGTTCTCAGATCGATCCTGCGCCAGGATCCCGACGTCATGATGATCGGCGAGATCCGCGATCTGGAAACGGCGCAAATCGCGGTGCAGGCCTCGCTGACCGGCCATACCGTTCTTTCCACGCTGCACACCAACTCGGCTGCGGCGACGATCACGCGGCTTTTGGATATGGGGGTGGAGGGTTACCTGCTGGCCTCGACCCTTTCGGGCGTGGTCGCCCAGCGACTGGTACGCCGGCTGTGCACCCATTGCCGGGAGGCCTTCCAGCCACATCCGGACCTGCTGCGTCGTTTGGGACTTTCCGAACCGGAGACGACGGCGGCGCAGTCGTTCTTCCGGCCCATCGGCTGCCCGGCCTGCGGCGGAACCGGCTATCGCGGCCGCGCCTGCGTCGCCGAGGTTCTGGTGATCGACGCGGCGCTGCAGTCCCTGATCCTGGACCAATCGGATACGCGCGCCCTTGCCGAAGCCGCCGTCACGAACGGAATGACGTCGATGTACCGGGACGGCCTTGCCAAGGCGGCCGCCGGTGTCACCTCGCTGCAGGAAGTCCTGCGCGTGACGCGCCAGACGTGAGCGCGGGACCGATGGGCGCATACCGATACAAGGCCGTGAACCCTCGCAACGAACTGGTCGAAGGCGAGATCGAGGCAGCGAGCGAAGCCGAGGCCTTTCAAGGCGTGGAGTCGCTGGGTCTGTTCCCGGTGGAAGCGGCCGAGACCGCGGGGACCCGCGGTTTGCTGGACTGGCTGAAGACGGATATCAGCCTGTCCAAGAGCGGATCCCGGCGCGACATCGTCATGCTGACGCAGCAGCTGGCGACGCTGCTCCGCTCAGGCGTCGAGCTGGAGACGGCGCTTTCGATCCTGGCCGCGCTGTGCGACCGCGACACGCTGCGCGACACCGTCACCCGGGTGCGCGACGAAGTCCGCGGTGGCGCGTCGTTGGCCGACGGGTTGGACCGTCACTTCAGTAGCCTGCCTGCCTACTACGTCAGCATGATCCGCGCCGGCGAAAGCGGCGGCAAGCTGGAGCAGGTCTGCGATCGGCTTGGCGCGTTCTTGAAGAACAGCCAGGATCTCCGCGATTCCATCGTCGGGCAGCTGATCTACCCGGCGGTGCTGCTGGCGACGGCGGGCGCCTCGCTGGTGGTGCTGGTCGGCGTGGTCTTGCCCCAGTTTGAACCCATCTTCCAGGACGCCGGCGCGGCGATGCCGTTCGCCGCCCGTGCACTGTTGGCCATGGGCGATGTGTTCGCCGCCTACTGGTGGCTGTTCCTGGCGGGCGCCGGCCTGGCCGTGGCGGGCGCGCGGGTCGCGATGACGGGGCCGCGGCTGTCGCGTGCGGTGCATGCCGGCTTCCTGCGCGTGCCGGTGATCGGTTCGGTCCTGTGGCAGATCGACATCGGCCGCTATACGCGGACCCTTGGGACCCTGCTGTTGGGTGGCGTGCCGGCGCTGTCGGCCTTGACGCTGGCGCATGGCACGGTCGGCAACCGGGCCATCTCTTCCGCCCTATCCCCCACCGCCGGGCGGGTCCAGCAGGGCGCCAGCCTGTCCGCGGCGCTGGCCGAGACGGCCGGCTTTCCGACCCTGGCAAAACAGCTGATCGCCGTGGGCGAGGAAAGCGGCCAACTGGAGCCGGTTCTCGTCCAGGTGGCGGATCTCCTGGACCAGGAGGCGGCGCAGCATCTGCAGCGCCTGGTGGCGCTGCTGACTCCGGTTCTGACGATCGTGCTGGGCGGCTTGATCGCCGGGCTGATCGCGTCGGTCCTGCTGGCGGTCTTGAGCATCAACGAACTTGCGATCTAGGAAAATGGAACAGTCCTCAACCCGATCACGTCGAATCTCGCATTGGAGTCGTCGCAATCGCGGTGCGTCACCGCGCGCGCAAGACGGCTTCACGCTGGTCGAACTGCTGGTGGTGTTTGCGATCCTTGCGCTGTTGGCTTCCCTGGTGGCGCCGCGGGTCATCGGGCATCTGAGCGCGTCGAACACGCGCGCGGCCAAGATCTAGATGGCGAACATCGAGGCGAGCCTCGACCTCTACAGGCTGGAGCTCGGCCGTTATCCCGAAAGCCTCGACGCGCTGGTCCGCAAGCCGGCCGAGGCCGAGGGGTGGAACGGACCCTATCTGAAAAAGGCATCCGGGATCGTCGATCCGTGGAAACAGTCCTATGCCTACAAATACCCCGGTGAACACGGCGAATACGATCTCTATTCGCTGGGCGCTGACCGGGCCGAAGGGGGAGATGGCGAGGATCAAGACATACGGAACTGGTAGCCGCTGCGACGAGGGCGGCTTCACGCTGTTGGAACTGCTGGTCGTCGTTTCGATCGCGGTGCTGGTCGCGATGCTGTCGGTGCCGCTGTTTTCGAATGCCCGGAACGGCGCCGACCTGCATGCCGGGACGCGGGACGTTGCCGCCGCCTTGCGTCTTGCCCGCAGCGAGGCCATCCGCCGCAACAGCCAGGTTCCCGTGGTGTTCGACGTGAATCGTCGCACGGTCCGCGCAGCCGAGGACACGCCGCGCCGCCTGTCCGACGGGCTTTCGATCGCGCTTGTGTCCGCGCAATCGGAAATCGTGTCGGGGACCGTGGGCAGCATCCGGTTCTATCCCGACGGTAGTTCTACCGGCGGCGCCGTCCGGCTGACCGCGGCCGACGGCGACGGGCGCGAGGCCCGGATCCACGTCGATTGGCTGTCGGGACGCGTCACAGTGAGCCGCTGACATGAATCGCGGCTTTACCCTGCTTGAAGCCCTGGTCGCCTTCGCCGTGCTTGCCGTGGTGCTGGGGATGGCGATGCAGGCCTTTTCCGGCGGCCTGAGGAACACCGGTGCGGCATCGGACCATGCGCGCGCCGTCGCGCATGCACAGAACCGGCTTTCCGTCGTGGCCGCAAGCCGGCGCCTGCCGCCCGGACGGTCGTCGGGCCGCTTCGAAGACGGGCAGCGCTGGACCCTGGATGTCAAACCGCGCGAGCCGGACACGCGGGCCGCCGTGCCGGCAGCGCACCGGGTCATGGACGTGCGGGTGACAATCGACTGGGGGGACACGGCAGATCCCCGGCGCATCACCCTGTGGACCGCCGCACTGGTGCCAGCCGATGACCGTTGATCGCGCACTGACGGCGCCGGCCCGGCGCGGACAGGACGGTTTCACCCTTGTGGAGCTGGTGGTCGCGTTTTCTCTTCTGGCCCTGATCGTCGCCATGCTGGGCGGCGGCCTTCGGTTCGGCGCTGCCGCCTGGGAGGGCGCGGAAAGACGGGGCGCGGACCTGCAATCCCAGCAGGCGTTCCGAAGCGTCGTGCGCCGGCTGCTTGGGTCAGCGGTGCCGGTCCAGCCGGCCGAGGACCGGCCTCTTGCCTTCCACGGACGTCCGCAACGTCTCGGCTTCGTGAGCGCCGCGCCCACGGATGGCCTGGATGCAGACCGCTACGCCTACCTGCTGCGCCTTGACCCGGCGCCATCCGGGCAACGGCTGATCCTCCTGTGGCAGCCGCTGGTTCCCGGGGAAGAGCCGAATCTTATCGCTGAACGTGGGATGCGCGGCACCACGCTGCTGGAGGACGTTGCCGGCGTCGCCTTTTCCTATCGTGCCGGCGGGCCGGGCGATCCGGTGGGCCACTGGCAAGACGCGTGGTCCGACGGTGCGACGTTCCCGGCGCTGGTTCGCGTCTCCGTTTCCCCGGCGCCGGGGGAGAAGGCATGGCCCGATTTGGTGGTGCCGCTGCGCGTGAGCGTGGCCAGGCGTCGGGGGAGCTAGGCCGATGGCAGGCTTTCCGACCGTCCGGATGTTCTTTCAGTGGTGGTGGCGCGAACTGCGCTGGCTGTTCCCGGGGTTTGTCGTTCGAGCATTCACCGGCGGCCGGACACACCTGTTCCTCATCGTTCGCGGCGACACCGTCGACCTTGCCGAAGGGACCGTCCGTCCGGAAAAACGTCGGGGCTCGGTGTCGACTGCCGGCCGGGATGATGCCGGTTTGGTCAAGGCGGTGCGGTCGCTGAGCGGGAAGCGGTTAGGCAAACGGCCGCTTGTCGCGGTGATCCCGTCCACGCAGGTGCTGCGCCGGTCGCTCCTCGTTCCCGATGCGGCACGCAGGAATTTGCGAACGGTGCTGGAATTTCAGTTGGGCAAGACGACCCCGTTCGATCCGCAGGAGGTTGTGTTCGATTATCGCATCGACCCGCACCAGCGGTCGGACGGAAAGTTGAAGGTCAAATTGGGTGTTGCCGCCCGTGCCGCGGTGGACGACGCCGTCAGGGTCGCGTCCCGGGCCGGGTACGACCCCGTTGCGGTACGGGCGGAAGCGGAGGAGGGCGACGAAGACTGCATTTTCGATTTCTCGCCCGCAGGCAAAGGCACGTCGGAAACCCGGATCTGGGCGGCCCTGACCGTGGTGCTTGCCATCCTGGCCGTTGCACTGGTTGGAACCGCTACCGCCCTGCCGTTCGCCTATCAACGGGCGGCCCTTGAGAGCCTGACGGACGAGATCGCGCAAATGCGGGCGAAGGCCAAGACGGTGGCCGCGATGCGCCAACACAGCGCCGCGGCCGCCGCGCGCCGCAATTTCCTGGCGTCGCAGAAACGTGCATCGGTTCTCCATACAAAGCTGCTTCACGATCTGACACGGCGAATTCCCGACGGCGCCTGGCTGGTGCAGGCGTCCACGTCCGGCCGCACCATCCGCATCCACGGTTTTGCGCCGTCCGCCGCGTCGCTGATGGCGGAGCTGGAACGCGCACCCGAGTTCCAGGACCTGTCGGTCGTGTCGAAAATGGTACGGGACCGCGATTCCGATCTCGAGAGCTTTCAGCTCAGCCTGCAAGCCACGCCGGAGGCCGAGTGATGCCGGCGGTGCGTGCCGCGCTGTCCAGGTTCTTGGCCGTGGCGCTGCTTTTGGCGTCATTGGGGGCCGTCTACCTGATTGCCGTCGAGCCGCTTTTGGCGCGCTACCGGGCCAATGCGGAAGCCCTGGATGATTCGCGCGCTCTGCTGCAGCGCTATCGGCATGCGGTCGCCGGCGCCAGCGCGTTGCGGACCTTCGATGCCAGGCTGCGCCAGACCGGACGGATCAGCGCCGGTTTCGTGGTCGCGGCGCAGAAGGCGCTTGCCGTGGCGGAGGTTCAGGGACGGATCAAGCGCGTCATCAAGCAGGCGGACGGGCAGCTGATCAGCATTCAGGTCGTCCAGGACCGTGGCGACGATCCGTTCGAGCGGGTCACGGTCCGATCCCAGATCGAGGTCGAAACGGGGCAACTGCTGCGCATCTTCCGCAGCCTGGAATCCGGCATGCCCACCCTTTTCCTGGACAATCTGCTGCCGCAACCCGTCGCGGACAGGCCCGCTCGCCTGCGTCGCAAGGCGGCCGGCGACGACACGCCCCAGACCCAGCGCCTGAGCGCGCGGTTCGACGCCTACGCCTACCGCTGGCGCGAGGCGGATCGATGAGCAGGGTCGGCACATACCGGCGCCTTGCCGTCATCATGGCACTGGTGTGCTGCGCGGCCGGTTTCGCGGTGGCGCGCCAGGCCGCCTTGCCGGAACGCGGGGCGCCCGTGTCGCAGTCGGTCGCGTCAAGCCAAGGCGATGCGGTGCCGGTCGGCGTGCCGGAGCTTCTGAGGGTTGCCCCCATGGCGCCGGTCGCGGCCTTCCGGGAAATCGAAGCGCGGCCGCTGTTCTTCGCGTCGCGCCGTCCGGTCGCGCCAGCGCCCAGGCAGGAACAATCGCAAAAGCAGGACGCCCCGCCACCGAACGCAGTCCTCACGGGCACGATCATCACGCCCCGCGAACGGGTCGCCCTGTTGAAGATCAAGGGCGTTGCCGGACTGTCCAGGATTTCCGAAGGCGGCGACGTGGGCGGATGGACGTTGTCGAAGGTCCTGCCGCAAACGGTGGAACTGACCGAAGGCGAACGGCTGCACCGCCTGAAGATCTTCAAACCGGCCGTTTCCGTCGGGACCACGGCGGTGACACCCGGACTTGGACAAGCGACCAACGGTTTCGACCCCGACGGGACGGCACCGCCGAATGGGGCGACACTGCCGTGATCGGCGCGGCCGGATCGGGTCGTCGGCGCAGGCCGCAGCCGGTTCGTCGGCCGGCCATTGCCGTGTTTTGCGCGGTCATCGCGCTGGCCACGGCCGGGTGCAGCGAGTGGCCCTGGGGCGACGACCAGGACGGGGCCGGCGGCCCGAGCCAAGGCGCGGCGACCGAGACGCCGCGGCGGTACCCCGGTGCAACCGAAACGCCTTTGTCCGTTGACGAAGCAGAGGCGTCCTATCTGGAAACGGAGCGGGTCATCGGGACCGGCGTTTTCGTGAACACGACCGCGGCCGCGCGCAAGGCCCTCAGGGTCGAAGAGGACGGCACGATCACCCTGAACTTCGTCGAGGTGCCGATCAAGGACGTCGCGGCGGTGGTGTTGGGCAAGACCCTGAAGCTCAATTACGCAATCGACCCGAAGGTCCAGGGCACGGTGACGCTGCGCAGCGCCCGGCCGCTCGCCCGCGCGGCGCTGCTGCCGACGCTGGAGAGTGTCCTGCGCCTCAACGGCGTGGTGATCGTTGAACAGAATGGCCTGTTCCGGTTGATTCCCGAAGCCGAAGCCCTGGCGGGCAACGTCGTCCCCCGGCTGGGCGCGGACGGGGCCGAACGCGAGGCGACCTTCGGTGTCCAGGTCATCCCGCTGCAGCACACCGCGGCGACCGAAATGGCCGGGATTCTGGAACCGCTGTCGCGGGCGGGAACGGTGCTGAGGGTCGATACCGAACGGAACCTGCTGCTGGTTGCAGGAACCAAGCAGGAGCGCCTGAACCTGCTGCAGATCGTCGAGATCTTCGACGTGAACACTCTGGAGGGGATGTCCTTCGCGCTTGTCCCTCTGCGCGCGGCCACGCCTGAAGTCGTGATTCGCGACCTGGAAAAGATCCTGGGCCAGGACGAGAACAAGGAGCTTGTCGACCTGGTCCGCTTCGTCCCGATCGAACGGACCAACGCGATCCTGGTGATGACGCCCAACCCCGACTATCTGGGCCAGGCCGAAGAATGGATCGAGCGGCTGGACGTGGGCACCGATTCCAACGAACGCCGCCTGTTCGTCTATCACGTCCAGAACAGCAGGGCGGCGGAACTGGCGGTCGTCCTGGACCGGATCTTTGCGGCATTCGGCGATGAGGTTCCGCCGATGGCGGAGAACGGCCTTCGTCCGGGCCTTGTTCCGGCCGAGATCAAAAGCGCCGGCCAGACCGCCGAATATACGGCGGGCCGGCCCGAACAGCCGGTGTCCCAGTCCGCCGCCGCCCCGACCGGCGCGGAACCGCCGCCAGTCACGGGACAGGCGCCGCGGCAAGGCGCGCCGGCGTCCGCGCCGGCCGGCGGTGCGGGTCTTTCCCTGGCGGGCGAAGGGGGCGTGCGGATCATTGCCGACGACGCCAACAATGCGCTTCTGATCCTGGCGACGCCGCAGCGCTACCGACAAATCCGCGCCGCCCTGAGGAACCTGGACCTGGCGCCGCTGCAGGTTCTGATCGAGGCGACCATTGCCGAGGTGAGGCTGGAGAACGAACTGCGGTATGGCCTGCAATGGTTCTTCAAGTTGGGCAGCAGCCGGTTCACGCTCAGCGACAGCGAGTCCGGTTCCGTTGAGTCCGCATTCCCCGGCTTTTCCTACCTGCTGACCAGCGGCTCTGACGTGCGCGTGGTGCTCAACGCGCTGGAGGGCGTGACGGATGTCAAGGTCCTGTCCTCGCCGCAGTTGATGGTTCTGGACAACCGGACGGCCGAGCTTGTGGTCGGCGATCAGGTTCCGATCGCGACCCAGGCGTCGGTCAGCACGACGGATTCCGATGCGCCGATCGTCAATTCCATCGAATACAGCGAGACGGGCGTGGTGCTGCGCGTCACGCCGCGCGTCAATTCCAGCGGCGTCGTCACCCTGGATATCGAACAGGAGGTCAGCGACGTTATCGAAACGACCTCGTCGGGTATCGACTCGCCGACGTTCCAGCAACGGCGCATCAGCAGTTCCGTCGTGATCCAGAGCGGCCAGACCATTGCGCTGGGCGGCCTGATCCGGGACAGCGAGGAAGAGACCAAGACCGGCGTGCCCTATCTCTCCCGCATCCCGGTGATTGGCAACCTGTTCGGAACCACCGAGACCGAAGTCAGCCGGACCGAGCTCTTGGTTCTAATCACGCCGCGCGTGGTGCGCGACCAGGACGAAGCCACCGCGGTGACCGAGGAGCTGCGCCGCAAGGTCCATTCGGTGATCACGCTGTACAACGAGGCGCTTCAACAGGAGCCCACGCCATGACTCGGGCAAGCGAACGCGGCATCGCCCTGGTCGGCGTGATCTGGGGTTCCGTGTTCGTCGCCATCGTTGCCGGCAGCTTCGTCCACGGTACGCGGACCGACCTGCGGGTGGTGTGCAATGTCCTCGACGCCGCACAGGCGGAGGCCCTGGCTGACGGCGGCATCGAACTTGGTCTGGCCGACCTGCTGGCGGCACGGCGCGACCGGAACCGGGTTTGGGACGGCAGGCCCCGGACATACCGGCTTGGCGGCGAAAAGGTGCTGGTGTCGATCGAGGATGAATCCGGCAAGGTCGATCTCAATGCGGCGTCGGCGGCGCTGTTGCGCGCGCTTTATCTGTCGACCGGCATCGGCTCCGACGACGCCGACGCGCTGACCGACGCCACCCTGGACTGGCGCGACCGCGACGGCTTGCCCCGGCCGAACGGGGCGGAGGAGGCTGCCTACCGACGCGCCGACCGGGATTACGGTGCGAAGAACGCGCCGTTCGAAAGCGTTCGGGAGTTCCGGCACGTCCTCGGCGTCGACCAGGCCTTGTACGACCGCCTCGCCCCGGCCCTGACGGTCTATTCCAGGCGGCGCGGGATCGATCCCGCCGCTGCCCCCGCCCGGTGTTGGTGGCGCTGACCGGGGCGGACGACGTGGCGGACGCCTTCATTGAGGACCGGGCCGCCGGTGCGCGCGTTTCACTGTCGGCGTTCCGTTCCCTGGGACTTGCGCGCGGGGTCGTGTCGTCGTCGTCGCGGACCGCCTACACCATCCGGGCGGCCGTGCGGACCCGAACCGGTGCGGTCTTCGTCCGGCGCGCCGTGGTTCAACTCGGCGGCGACGGCGAGACGCCCTATCGGATCCTGCACTGGGCGCGAGAGGCAGGCGATGCTCCGCTGGAGGGCCTTCGAGCTGCCGCGCGTTGAACGCCATCAGCCTGGGTCCATTCGTTAATTGCGATACAAAAGACGCAAAAGAAGTCCTATATCGCATTTTTAATGGATCTCCCGGTGAATCACCGTTAACCTTTCTTGCAACGATAGCGGGTCGACCGGTCTAACCGGTCCCGTTGAACGGAGTGAGCCATGCAGCTTCTTCGAACGGTCGTTTCTTGCCTTCGTCCTTCTTCGTCTCCCCGCAACCATCTTGTTCAAAAAACAAGGAAAAACGATGCCGACGCCAGAACCCCAGAGGCACGGGGGCCGGCGGCGGAATCAACCGGGTCCCGCCGCCGGGTGCGGCACCCAGGGGTTGTGCGACGGTCGGCAAGCTGCGGCGTCGCTCTGATCGCTCTGATCGTCCTGCTGGGGGGCGCACCGGTGCTTCAGCCGTCCGAGGCGCAGGCCGAGTCCTGGTGGAAGGGCGTTAACAAGACCGGCAGGTTAGCCCAGTGCACGACCAAGATCGGCTACTTCTGGTACTGCCGCACGCCGGATGAGGCCTGCAAATCCAACATCAGCCAGAGCTGGGAACCGCTGCAGGATTACAAACTCACGCCCGTGTACGACGGCAACAATATGCTGACGCAGTACGACTGCTACTTCGATCCCAAGGCATTCATTCTTCCTGTTAACACGCCCGTCTATCGTCTCTGCACCGCGCCGGGCGGCTGTGCGAATGAAACGCCGGAAAAAGCGCTTGGCGATTCCGAGGACGGATGCTCTGCGGCCGAGGATAAGGTCGGCAATCCGATCGACGTCTCGACCGGCAACAAGTACATGGAAGTAGAGGACTTTGCGACGGCCGGCCCCGACGTGCTTGCGTTTCGGCGCTACTACAACAGCATGGAGCTGAAGATCGGCCGGTTCTTCGATCACAAGTGGCGCAGCAATTTCGACCGGGCGCTGATCATCAATGCCGCGGTCACAAAGATCGATCTCCAGCGACCCAACGGCCAGACCTTCAAGTTCGAAAAAAGCGGGTCTGAGTGGGTCACCTCGGCGGGCAATGACGACGTCGATTTCGGGTTAAGCGACGCCGCCCCGGGCTACGAGGTAACCACGCCCAATCAGACCGTGGAGACCTATGACGCCGGCGGACGGTTGACGGCCATCACCGCCCCGAACGGCTACCAGCAGACGCTGACCTATAACGGGTCGGACCAGCCGACCGCGGTGACGGACAGCCACGGACGGACGTTGACCTTTGCTTTCCACCCTGGCCGCGATCTGCTGTGGAAAATGACCGGCCCGGACGGCCATGAGGTCAACTATTACTACCACATCGATCCGGCGCGGCTGCGCTATGTGATTGCTGCAGACGACACGCCCAGCACGTTTGCCGACAACCCGCGGGTCGAATATCACTACGAGGACGCAGGTTTCCCGCTCTACTTGACCGGCATCACCGACTGGAGCACCGGGAACCGGTTCGCGACCTACACCTATGACGACCAGGGCCGCGCGATTTCCAGCGAACATGCCGGCGGGGCCGGCAAGGTCACGGTGACCTATAACGGGGACGGCACGACCACGGTCCGCAACGCGCTGAACAAGGACACGACCTATATCTTCGCGACCGTGCAGGGGGTGCAGAAGATCACCCGGATCGACGGGGTCGCCAGCACGAACTGTCCCGCCGACAACACAGATTTCGCCTATGACACGAATGGCTATGTGAACAGCGTCACCGACCGCGAAGGTCACCTCACGACCTATGTCAAGGACGGACGCGGCCTGCCGACCAGCGTCACCGAGGCCTCGGGCACGCCGCTGGCACGGACCACCACGACGACGTGGCACGCCACCTATCGCAAGCCAACCCAGATCGTCGCCCCGGGCCTGACGACCGACTTCACTTACGACGCGGACGGCAACATGCTGACGCGCACGGAAACGGACACGACCACCCATTCCGTGCCTTACAGCACCAACGGCCAGACACGGGTCTGGACCTTCACCTATACGACCGCGGGCCAACTGGCCACGGCGGACGGGCCGCTGTCGGGGACGGCCGATACGACGACCTATGCCTACGACACGGCCGGCTACCTGACCCAGGTGACCGATGCCTTGGGCCATGTCACCGACATCACCGCCGTCAACGGCCGCGGCCAGCCCACCAGCATCACCGATGCCAACGGTGTGGTGACCGATCTGGAATACGACCCGCGCGGGATGTTGACGAAGCGTACGGTCGATGGAACGTCGGTGACCCACTTCGACTATGACAGCGTGGGGCAACTCGTTCGTATGGTGCTGCCGGACGGCTCTGCCTTGAACTACGCCTATGACGGCGCCCACCGGCTGACCGGCGTATCAAACGATAGCGGCGAGAGCATCGCCTACACGCTGGATGCAAAGGGCAACGTGACAGTGGAGGAGGTCAAGGACCCCGCCGGTACGGTCAAGAAGTCGCTGACCCGGACCTTCGACGAACTGGGCCGGATGCTGACCAGCGTCGGCGCGGCGAGCCAGACAACCAGCTTCGCATACAATAAGAACGACCTTACCGACGACGGTCACGGACCCGCGGTCCAACGTCACCACAAATGCCTTCGACGCGCTCAATCGTCTGGCGACGGTGACCAACGCGCTCAACGACGCGGCGGATTCGGATTACAATGCCTCCGACGACCTGGTCAGTGTCAGCGACCAGCGGGCGCTGGACACGACCTATGTGCATAACGGCTTCGGCGACGTCATCCGGCGAACCAGCCCGGACACCGGCATCACCGACTACGAATACGACACCGCCGGCAACTTGACCAAGATGACCGACGCCCGGGGTGTCGTCACGGACTACGCCTACGACGTGCTCTATCGGCGGATCTCGAAGACCTTTCCGGCCAGCACGGCGGAAAACGTTACCTACAGCTATGACGATGTCACCGGCGGAAACAAGGGCAAGGGCCGGCTGACAAAGATCGAAGACAGCAGCGGCTCGACCGCCTTCGTCTACGACGCCCGCGGCAACGTGACCAGGCAGACCCGGGTCATCGGCACCCAGACCTATGTCATCGACTATGCCTACGACGCGGCGGGCAACCTGATCCGGATCACCTATCCATCAGGCCGCCTCGTGGAGTATCTACGCGACGGCGAGGGCCGGGTGGCCCATGTGACGACCCGCAAGACCGCGGGCGCGGCCATGACGATTATCGCTGGCGCCATCACCTACATGCCGCACGGCCCGATCAGCGCGCTGACCTTCGGCAACGGGCTGCAGGCGACCTTCAGCTACGACGCGGACTGCCGCCTGACGGGGATCGACACCACCGACGGCACTTCGGCCGTGCAGGACCTGGATTATGCCTATGGCGATGCCGGGGGGGGGGATGCGGGCAACATCCGGTCGATCACAGACAATCTGGCGCCGTCGCTGAGCCAGAGCTTCGACTACGACGCGTTTTACCGGCTGACCGGCGCCAACGGCGCCTACGGCGATTTCGACTATACCTACGACGCGGTCGGCAATCGGTTGACCCGGACCATAACGGCCGGTTCGACCGTCACCGAGACCTCGACCCTGGACACGGCCAGCAACCGGCTGCTGTCGGTCAGCGACGGCACGACCACGCGCGCGCTGGGCTATACGGCGAACGGCAATATTGCAACGGACAGCGCCGGGGCCGGTTTCGCCTACGGCTACAACCACGCCAACCGCGTGACGACGGTGCAGGAGAACAGCGTCACCGTTGCGAGCTATACGTATAGCGACCTGGGCGAGCGGGTGGTGAAAGACCTTGGCGGCGGCGCCATCACTCATTTCCTGTTTGACCTGGGCGGGGCGCTGCTGGCGGAAAGCAACGCGGCCGGCGTGGTGCAGCGCGAATATGTGCATCTGGGCGGCCTGCCGTTGGCGGTGATCGCGCCCGGGACGTCCGACACGCCGACGGAATTCACCGTCGACAATGACAGCCCCGATGCCGGCGGGACCGGCGCCTGGAGCACGGAGACCGCCGGAGCGGGCTACGAGGGCACCAACTACGCCGAACGCGGCGGTGGCGAGGGCCTGGAGAGTTTCGTCTGGACACCCAACATCGCGACGGCCAGTCCCTAACAGGTCTATGTGAAGTGGCCTTCGGGCACGCCGCGGCCGTCCACCGCCAGCTACACGGTGCATCATGCGGCCGGAACGACGGAGGTGACGCGCGACCAGCGGACCGGCGGCGGTGAGTGGGATCTCTTCGGGAGCTTTCTCATGACGCCCGGCGCGGGCCATCGGGTCGTCCTGTCGGACGAGGCGGACAAAGGCCAGGTCCACGACGTCATCATCGACAACGATTCGATCGGCACCGCGCATGTGGGCACCTGGATTACCCACAACTGGCTGGGCGGCGGCCGGCCTTACGGTGCGAGTTTTCAGCGCATGGACGCGCCGGAGACGTTCGCCAGTTTCACTTGGCCGGCCTCCTACGTGCCGGAACGGGGGCTCTACCGGGTCTATGCCCGCTGGCCCGCGAATTACGGCGGCACCGGCTATTCCGTCAGCGCCGATTTCACGATCAACCATGTCGGCGGCGCAACGACCGTCAGCGTCAACCAGCGCGAGAGCGGCGGGCAATGGATGCCGCTGGGCAGCTTCGAGTTGGAGCCCTCCGAAGGCACACTCATCGAGTTGTCCGGGTATGAAAACAACGGTTATCTGATCGCGGATGCCGTGCGCATCGTGCGTCTCAAGGGTCCGGCCGAGGACGTCATCGTTGACGACGAGGATCCGTCGACAACGATCACAGGCACCTGGTCGTCCAGTAGCTGGACCGGCGGCGGCGCCCCCGTGGGCAGCGTCTTTCACTACAAGTATGCCGGCACGGGCGCCGCGAAGATTTCGTACCCGCTGGGCATCTCGTCGGCCGGCAAATACCGGGTCTACGCCCGCTGGTCTTCCATGGAGAACCGTGCCTCGGACGTGAAGTACACCGTGTTCCACGACGGCGGTTCGACCCAGGTGACCGTCAACCAGGAATACAACGGCGGCATCTGGATGCTGTTGGGCGTGTTCGACCTCAGTCCGGGCGCCAGCCCGCGGGTGGAGGTCACCGACAACGCCAACGAGTATGTTGTGCCGGACGCGGTTCGGGCGGTGCGCCACACCACGGCGGAGACCGAGTTCATCGTCGACAACCAGTCGCCGGGCGTGACCGTCGTCGGCTCGTGGGTGACCGCCACGACCACCGACTACGGCATGCCCTATGACGGGAACTGCATCTACGCCCAGAACGGCGGCGGGGCGAATTCCATCACCTGGCCGTTGGCGGTGCCGGCCGCCGGCAAGTATCAGCTTTACACCCGCTGGATCGCCAACACGACCCACAACACCCAGGCGACCTATACGGTTCACCACGCCGGCGGTACGACCGAGGTGCGGTTCAACCAGCAGGCTTCCGGCGGGGTGTGGCGGCCGATGGGCCTGTTCGACCTGGCGCCGGGGGCGGGGCACAAGGTGGTGCTGACCGACCAGGGCAGCCTGGCGGTGATCGGCGATGCGATCAAGGTGGTGCCGATCGAGACCGACACCCACGCGGTCGTGGCCGACGCGGTGAAGCTGGTGGCGAACGACGCCGAGGACCTGCTTTACGTCCATGCCGACCACCTGGGCAGCCCGCGGAAGATGACCGATGCCGGCCGCGCGGTGGTGTGGGACGCGTCGTTCGAGCCGTTCGGCACGGAGGACTCGATCCTCGGTGCGGAGACCAACGACCAGCGCTTCCCGGGCCAGTATTTCGATGGCGAGACCGGGTTTCACTACAACTATTTCCGGGACTACGACCCGGCGCTGGGAAGATACACCAAGAGTGATCCGATTGGTCTTCGTGGTGGCCTGAACACGTACATCTATGCTTGGGGAAATCCAATCACCCAAGTCGATCCGTTCGGGCTTGATAGTCTAAGATTTGACGGTGCGAGACTGTCTCACATCGACAATGCTGGAGGTGTTGTGCAGTCCTGGCCGGCGGTATCAGGCGCCCCAGGTTCCGGGCCGGCAGACTCATACAGGCGGAATTACGGACCGATACCGGAAGGCGACTATTCGGTCGATCCAAACAAGGTTAACTACGACAGATGGTGGAAGTGGGGATGGGGTAACAGTGACGACTGGGGAACGGTGCGCACGCCAATCGATCCCAAATCCGGTACAAACACCGGCGGAAGGGACGAGATGTATATTCATGGAGGAAGGAGGCCGGGTTCCATAGGTTGCATCGACCTTACTGGACACAACGATCACTTTCATGATTGGCTCAAACGCCAGTCAGGCCCTGTCGATTTGACTGTCGACTATCCAAATTACAGGAGCCCGTATGCCCAATAGAAATGTGCTCAGGTTTTGCCTCTCCACACTTAGTTTCGTCGTGTGGGTAGCATGCACCGGCCCGGCTTCTGCTGCAGGCGAAGGGTACCTTTTCGGGGTTGAGATCCCTTGGAATGTGACCTTCTCAGGCAAACAACTGCCTTCTGGGCGATACGTTGTAGTGGTCGAGGATCCGGACGAGATTTGTCATGCCGCGTTCCATTCCTTGGAAGAGTTCTCCAAAGACACGGAATCCCAACCAGTTGCTAGCGTAACGGGAGCGTGCCTCTTGGACGACGGGCTCATTCCGGGAGAGAATGTAGATAGTAATTATACCTCTGTAGATGTCCTGAATTCCTCATCCAAGAAACTGTCGATCGTTGTGTTTGAAACCACGGACCTCGAAATAGCGAAAACAAGAGTAATTATGATCCCGCTAAGGCGCGGCTCTCAGCAGAACTGAATAACACCGAAATGGGGCGATTTACGACGATATAGCGTCAAGCATTTCGCGTTGGGCGGGAGCCTCTCCCGGCATTGTCGCTTCAAATCGCAGGATCAGATCCTGTTGCTTGCATAACGTCTGGGCAATGCCAAGGCTGGGACCTGGATTGCTAACACTGTGGACAAGGTCTAGGTGACCGACAAGATCCACCATGCCGGCGGCACCGCCCAAGTGCAGTTCAACCGGCAGGTTTCGTGCATCGTTCGATGTCAAAAGGTCATGTAACCAAGCAGGATGTCGTGCGTTCGACCCCGTCGCCCGCTCCAGACCTCCGCTCTCGACCCGCCCTCGGTCCCGCTGGACCCTAAGAAAACAGCGGCCGTTCGGTGCGCCACCATTCCGGCGGGTCGTAGCGCCGGTTTTCGGGGTCGCCCAGAAATGCTGCCGCCTCGTTTCGGCCGTCCTCGATCAGCGCGCGGATGTGTGCGGCGCTGCGGTCCAGCTTGGAGATGTGGTCCAGCTTTTCGGCCGTCTTCTCGCTCATGTCGACGATCCGTATCCTGGTGTGCGTGATCAGCTCTTTCTCCAGGAAGTCCTCTTTGAACGCATCGTGTTCCAGGAGTTCGTTGAACATCTCCACGACGCGCAACTCGATCGCCAGCATGATGTTCGCGGAAAGCTCGTTGCGCCTGTCGACGATCTCCGCCGTCTCGTCCGGCACGTCATCGCGGGTTTTGGGGTTGATCTGAACCACCCAGATTTCGTCCGGGATCGTCTGCAACATCCGGCCGAGCGGCGGGTTTTCGGCGAACAGGCCGTCCCAATAGTAATTCTCGTCGATCTCGACCGCGTCGAACAGCGACGGCACGGCGGCCGACGCCATCGCCATCTCCACGGTGATGTCCTCGCGGGCGGAATCGAAGGACTTGAAGCTGCCGGACAGGACATCCACCGCGCCAAGGAAGAGGCGGGGGCTGAATGCCTGCAGGCCCTCAAGCTCGGAGAATGTGACATGGTTGTCCAGCAGCGCCCGCAGATCGAAGAACTCCTCTCGTGCCCCCATTGCGGCCAGGTTCCGCGCGACCTGCGCGGCCCAGCCCTGGGGCTTGGCCTGCGCCGGAGAGAACCCGGTCTGCAGCATTAGCCGCCGGCTGTTGATGATCGAGCTGTTCAGGAAATACTCCCACGGAAAGTGCGGCGTGTTGTCGGCCCAGAATTCGTCCAACCATTTCGCCGGCCGCTCGCCGGACCCGTTGGCGGCCTTGACCAGGCCGTACCAGGCCAGAAGCGCACAAATGCCCCCGCCGGACGTCCCGCTCAGTCCCACGATGTCGAATTTGTCCTGCACCTTGCTGTCCAGCCAGGTCGACAGGACGCCTGCGGTGAAGGCCGTCTGGCTGCCTCCGCCTTGGCAGGCGATCGCGAGTTTCTTCTTTGTCATCAGAAGTCCTCGGTCTGTGTGTGTGCCTTATGGAGACGCTTGCCGGTCCCCGGCGGACCGAGCGCGCTTCCGGGCGTCGGGACAATCGTATCTAGCGTATGGGACCGTGGGCTGCGTTGCGACACGTTAAGGTTGCGTCTTGTTGCCGCGCGGCGGGCGCCATCAGTTGGGGCAGATGTGTTGCGGCGGCATCGCCACAACCGCCTCCGATTGCGGTAGCATCGGCCTTGCGCGCCGATGGACGACGGCATCGATCACGGTTGAGAAGGAGACCGCTTTGTCTGACGAACTGACCTATGAGCTCCGCGACAACGTCGCCTGGCTCACCTTGAACCGGCCAATGGTCTTCAACGCGATGAACGGCGCCATGACGATGGCCCTGTGCGAGGCGGCGAACCGCTGCAGCACCGATCCGGTCGTGCGCGCGGTGGTGATCACCGGGGCGGGCGCCCCGGCCTTCTGCGCCGGCGGCGATGTGGGGTCGTTCCTGGAAAACAAGGACCGGATCGGGCCGCTGGTGCAGGAGATGACGATGTACCTGCATTCCGCTATCTCTCGCTTCGCCTGGATGCGCGCGCCGGTCATCGCCAGCGTCAACGGCGTCGCCGCAGGCGCCGGACTCAGCATCGCCGCCTTCGCCGACCTCGCCGTCGCCGCCGACACCGCCAGCTTCACCAGCGCCTATACGCGCATCGGGTTCACGCCCGACGGCAGCTCCAGCTATTTCCTGTCGTGCATCCTTGGCCACCGCCGGGCGATGGAGCTCTACCTCACGAACCGGGTGCTGACGGCCGAGGAGGCGCTGGATTGGGGCCTGGGCAACCGGGTCGTGCCCGCCGCGGAGCTGGGCGCGGAGACCGAAGCGCTGGCCAGGCAGCTTGCCCAGGGGCCGACGGTTGCCTATGGCGGGGTCAAGAAGCTGTTGCAGATGGCCGGCCAGGACAGCCTCGAGGGCCAGATGGAGCGCGAGACACGGCAGATCGTCGAAACCGCCCAAAGCGCGGACGGCCGCGAAGGGGTGGCTGCGTTCGTGGAAAAAAGGCCGCCGGTGTTCAAGGGAGAGTGATTGCCCTTCCGCACCGCCTCGCGGCCGGCCCCTGCGACGGCGCTCGGCTCAGTGCTTCCGTCTGTTCGGACTGACCGCCTCCAGCGGAATCAGGTCGGCCCGAATGGCCTCGTAGACCGTCTGCGCCGGGGTGCGCGTTCCCAGCGCCTGCGCTGCGGTCCGCAGGTGGTTCCGCACCATCCTTTCGGGGATTTTCATGTGGTCCGAGATCTGCGGCACCGTCATGCCGCCGGCCAGCAGGGTCAGGCAATGGACCGTCCGCCGTGGCAGGACGACGTCCAGATGCGGGCGACGGAACTGCGCGGTGCTGCAATAGGCATAGTGAAACTGCAGGCCGATGCCATGCAGGAAGCGCAGGGTCCTGGCCGGTGCGTCGCCATAGTCGTCGCGCGCGAGAGTGAGCGCGAAAGCCCTGCCGTTCGGCGCCGTCAAGGGAATGGTCACGCCGTCGCGCAGCCCCGCCTCCTCGGCGTCCATCATGAAGATCTTGCTGTGCCGTTCGACCTGCGGCTGGTTCAGAAGCCAGTCCCAGGTATAGGGCCGCACCAGTGTGGGCGCCAGCTGGAGAACGGGATCAATCAGGTGGCAGTCTTCCGAGAAGTAATGGTCGAGCCAGGGCTTGGGATACTTCAGAAGCACGATCGACATCACGGTCGGCATCAGGTCCACGGTAACCTCGGTCGGCAGAGGGTCGGCCAAACAGGTGTAGGCAAGCTAGCGATAGCCGGCCTGTTCGGTCATCTGTGCCATCAGCGCAAACAGCGCCGCCGGCGTCCCTGCAGCGTTCGTTGCGTCGATATAGTCGTCGAAACGCATATTCGCGTTCCCGCCTGCGAGAATACCATGATAGCCGCGATTCACCCGGATTGCTGCAGACTTCTTGCGGCATCGTGCCTATGAGGCCGCACGGCAGGCAGCCATCGTCCGATCGCGGGCGATTTCGTGCACACGTGTGCGTTTAATGCTTCGACCCCCTTGGCCCGTGGCCGGAAACCTGCCTTAATACGCGCAACGATCAAGACCGGCCCGTCAAGGGGTGGCGTCAGGGAGGCGGCATGTCCGTTCTGGAGCTAAGCGGAATCGCTAAGCATTTCGGTGCCATCGAGGCGCTGAAGGGGGTCGATCTCGCGCTGCAGTCCGGCGAGGTCCTCGGCCTGATGGGCGACAACGGCGCCGGCAAATCAACCCTCGTGAAGATCATTGCCGGCAACTTTCCGCCGTCCGAAGGCGAGATCCGCATCGACGAGAACGTCCAGCATTTTCACAAGCCGGTGGACGCGCGCGAGCAGGGAATCGAGGTCGTCTATCAGGACCTGGCCCTGTGCGACAACCTGACGGCGGCGGAGAACGTGTTCCTGGGCCGTGAACTGAAAAAGCGTGTCGCTTTCGTCAAGCTGCTGGACTTCCAGTCCATGTATGCCCGTGCCGCCGACCTGTTCGGCGAGCTGAAATCGGAAACCCGGCCGCGCGACCTGGTCCGCCAGATGTCCGGCGGCCAGCGCCAGGCGGTCGCGATTGCCCGCACCCGGCTGTCCGACGCCAAATTCGTGCTGATGGACGAGCCGACGGCCGCGATCAGCGTGCGCCAGGTGGCCGAAGTGCTGGACCTGATCCGCCGTCTGAAAGCCGCCGGGATCGGCGTCATCCTGATCAGCCATCGCATGCCCGACGTTTTCGCCGTCTGCGACCGGGTCATGGTTCTCAGGCGCGGCACCAAGGTCGCGGACAAGCTGATCGATTCCAGTTCGCCCGAAGAGGTGACCGGCCTGATCACCGGCGCGATCAAGGCCGCCTGAAGGGACGCGTATCCACATGCAGGACACGACCGGATCGGCCGGCAGCGCGACGGAAACCAGCGTCGCCATCGACGACGTCACCGGCCTGAAGGAGCGGACGCTGGTCCAGCGCATCATGGCGGCCCAGCCGTTCTGGGTTGCGGTGGCGCTGGTTGCGATTTGTGGCGTCATGTCCTTCATCGAGCCGAACGCCTTTCCGACGCCGGACAATTTCTTCAACATCACCCGGAGCTTCGCCTTCATCGGGATCATCGCGCTGGGCATGACCGCGGTGATCATCACCGGCGGCATCGACCTGTCGGTGGGCTCGATTATGGGTTTCGTCGGCATCATTTCCGGCATCTGCCTGCAGGCTGAGTTCCCCTGGTGGTTTGCGATCATCGCGGGTCTGCTTGCCGGTCTGGCGTGCGGCGCGGTCAACGGCGTCCTGATCGCCTATCTGAAGCTTGCGCCCTTCGTCGTCACGCTGGGCATGCTGTCGATCGCGCGGTCGCTGGCGATCGTGGTTTCCCAGAACAAAATGATCTACGAGTTCGGGCCCGACGCGGAGATCATCTACGAGATCGGCGGTGGCGAGCTGATGGGGCTGTCCAACGCGGTGTGGCTGCTGCTGATTTTCGGCCTGATCTTCGGGTTCGTGTTCAATTTCACGTCCTGGGGACGGTACGTCTATGCGATCGGCGGCAACGAGAACGCCGCGCGGCTGACCGGCGTGCCGGTCGACCGGATCAAGCTGCAGGTCTACATGGTCTCGGCCTTCATGGCGGCGGTCTCTGGCGTCATGATCATCGGCTGGCAGGGATCGGCGATCAATGCGCTGGGCACCGGATAGGAGCTGCGCGTGATCGCGTCCACCGTGATCGGCGGCGCCAACCTGATGGGCGGCGAGGGCGGCGCCTTCGGCGCCATCATCGGCGCAGCCCTGATCGAGGTCATTCGCAACAGCCTGCTGATGGCGGGCGTCGATGCCAACTGGCAGGGCGCCTTCGTCGGGCTGTTTATCATTCTCGCGGTTCTGTTGGAAAAGATCCGCGGTCGTGGGGGTGGCTGATCGACGGCGCATCCCAAAAACTCAAGAAGGCAAGGGAGGAAGAAGATGAGAAAGCTTTTGTTGACGGCGGTCGCGCTTGCCGTGGCCGGATGGGCCGCGCCTGGCTCGGCGCAGGAATACACGTTCGCCTTGGTGCCCAAGAATATGAACAACCCGTTCTTCGACCAGGCCCGCGACGGCTGCCGTAAGGCCGAGAAGGAACTGGGCGGCACGGTCAAGTGCGAGTATATCGGCCCGCCCGAGCATGGCGGCGGCGAGGAGCAGGTCCAGATCGTCAACGACCTGATCGCACGCAAGGTCGACGGCATCGCCGTTGCCCCGTCGAACGCCGCGGCCATGGCACGCGCGCTGAGAGGCGCCCAGGAAGCCGGCATCCCCGTCATCACCTGGGCAGCGACGTCCTGGACAAGGACAAGGGCATGCGGGTCGCCTATGTGGGCACCAAGAACTACGACATCGGCGTGAACCTGGCCAAGATCGTCCAGAAGGTCAAACCCCAGGGTGGATCGATCTGCATCCAGTCGGGCGGCGCGGCCGCGGCCAACCACAACGAACGCATGCAGGGTATTCGCGACACGCTTTCGGGCGCGTCGGGCACGACTCTGCCGGGCGAGCGCCTCACCGGCCAGAACGGCTGGACGGAATCCGACGGTTGCCCGCTCTACACGAATGACGACTTCCCGCTGTCGGTTCAGCAGATGGAAGACATCCTCGCCAAGTATCCGGAGCTGGACGCGTTCGTGCCGACCGGCGGGTTCCCGCAGTTCATTCCGCAGGCCTATCGCCGGGTCGCGCAGAAATACAAAGACCGCATCGACAGCGGTTCGCTGGCGCTGGTGGTGGCCGACACGCTGCCGGTCCAGATGGACATCCTGAAGGACGGCCTGTCCCTGGGCCAGGTCGGCCAGCGGCCGTTCGAGATGGGCTATCAGGCGATGTTCTTCCTGAAAGACATCAAGGAAGGCAAGACCGTCGCGGACCCGAGCTATACGGGTCTGGACGTCTGCACGCCCGACAATATCGACAGCTGCATCGGCGGCTGACGGCAACGCTTCTCGGTACCGGACCCCTCGGCGTGAAGGCGCCGGGGGGTTTTCCTTGCGCCGCGGTCCGCGGTATCGGGTCCGACGCCGGCCGGTGTAGTATGGCAGGAATCTGGGCGCCGCCCGGTCTAGTCAGTTTTTCGAGGCGAACCGTCAACAACAGTGCTCCATTGGTGGGGCCGGACCGCAAAGAGGAGGTAGGCATGATGCGTGATCGATTGCGCCGGGTATGGGCCGGTGCATTGGCCGTGGCCGTTGCATTGACGCTCGCGCCGGCAATGGCCGACGATGACAGGACACCGGACGCCACGATCGAGATCGACCAGGGCCAGTTCGCGCTGTTGGCGACGGTCAAGGCCGGCGGCGGCAAGCTAATGTTTGACGGCAAGACCTATGAGTTCGAAATCGGCGGTCTTGGGCTCGGGGGTGTCGGGATCGCCGACCTGAAGGCGACGGGCAAAGTCTTCAATCTGAAGAACGTCGAAGACTTCTACGGGGCATATTTCGAAAGCGCCATGGGTGCGGCGGCAGCCACCGAAGGTGCCGCCGAGATGTGGCTGAAGAACGGGAACGGCGTCGAACTTGTCATCGAAGCCGATGCCAAGGGGTTGCTCCTGACCCTGGATACCAACGGGATGCTGATCGGCAAGAAATAATCGCCGTCTTCGAGGCGCGCCTAGCTGCGCGCCTCCAGCGGGGTGATCACCAGGCCGGCCTTGCGCAGCCCGTCTTCGACATGTTCGATCAGGGGCTGCGGCATGTTCCAGATCCGCAAGGTCGCATAGACCTGCTGGCCGATGTTGGGCTTCAGGCGCAGCAGCTTTTCGACACTGGCCTTCGCCTCGCGCTCGCGGCCGAGCTGGCCGTAGGTCATCGCCGCGGTCATGTGGGTCCAGTAGAAGTCCGGCATGTTGATCCTGCGAACCTCCGACAGGGCCTTTGCGTATTCCTTGCGCTCGTAGTGATAGAGCACAAACGGAAAACGATACCAGCCGGGGTGGTCGGGATTCATCGCGATCGCCTTGCGCATTAGGGCGAGGCCGCGATCCCATTCGCCGATGAAACACAGGCGCAGACCGTAATTGGAAACGAGATAGGGGTTGTTGGGGTTCAGCGCCAGCGAGCGCTCGCCCTCTCGGCGGAACCCGTCAAGGTCGTGCACGTTGAAATAGGCATCGGCCAGCATGATACGCGCGGTCGCGCTGCTGGTGTTCACCGCCACCGCGCGTTTCGCCGCTTCCAGCGCCTTGTCCGTGGCCACATAGAGCTCGGGCCGCGGATTGAAGCCCAAGCGGTGCTCGTCGGCGTAGATGGTGCTGAGCAGCGCCCAGGCCTCGCCGTAGCCGGGGTCGACCTCCACCGCCTCTTCCAGGCAATCGCGCATCGCGGCGTGTTGTGCGGGGACGCCGGAAACGTCGTAGTGATAGCAGTGCAGGACGCAGTCATAGGCGTCCATCGAGGTCGGCGGCTTGCGCGCCGCAGACGCCAGATCGGACCGCGCGATCGCGCCGTATCCGCTGCCAACGCTGGCAGCCACGCGACGTGAGATCTCTTCCTGCACCTCAAGGATTCTGTCCGGGCTCAGCTCGCGACCGAATTCCTCCGCCCAGACCACGCGCCCCCGCTTCGTCTCCACAAGACGCACTGTGATCCGCACCCGTCCTTCGACCCTGCGCACGCCGCCGGCCAGGAAATAGTCGGCCCCAAGGTCCTGTTTGAGGTCGCGGTGATCGACGGCCTGGTCGCGGTACCTGCTCGTCGAAATGGGCGACAGCACGTACATTCCCTTGAACCGGGTCAGGTCGGTGACGATCTGCTCGAACACGCCATCGGCGAAGTAGTCCTGGCCGGCATCGCCGCTGAGGTTGCTGAACGGGATGACCGCGACGGAGGCACCGCGCGGCAGCGCAAGCGCCGGGTCCGCGGCTTGGCCGGCATGGCCGCGTAAACCGGCGGTATCCGCAGTTAGGTACCAGGTCGGCAACGCGACGGCCGCAACGGCCAGGGCGGCCACGGCGCCGGCCGTGCGCGGCCGGCTTGCAAGGGGAATCTGCCAGGCAGACGGGTGTCGCGGTTTGACCGTGTCCAGCGGCCGCGCCGTGAAGACGGGAACGTACGCGCCCTTGGGCACTTCGATCAGGATCGGATCGTCGCGTCCCGCGGTCAGGTAGTACCGCTCCAGGTCGCGGCGGAGTCGTCCGGCTTCCAGGCGCACCACAGGGTCGGTCTGCGGGTCGAAGCTCTCCTCGCGCCCGAACACGGCCAGGCCGATGCTGTAGCCTTTGAGCCGATCGGCGCGCCCGGCGAGTGATTCCTCGACGATGTAACGGAGAAAGGCCTTGCGGCGGGCGCTGGCCTGGAAGTCTGCACTGGCGATGACGCGAATCAGTTATTCGCGTACGTCCTGAGCGGTCGTACGCGCATGCACATCACCACGCGGCGCCGATCGTGCGCCGCTTGGCCCGAAACTGAGCCAACGTACCATGCCAGTCGTCCCCTGATCCGCCAGAGACTGCCGGTACTACCGCACATACGGTAGCAGACTCTCGGGGTAACATCCCGAATCGTACTCCTGTTCCCGGTCGAATCCGCTTTTGCTGTGACCGAACGGCAACAGTCCGCCGGGCGGGGGCGAAGATCCCTGATCAGGATAAGAGCGGAGCATTTGAGTACATGAGTCAGAGTCTTGCGCGTCGGTTTCCCGACCATGCTGATCGGTTTGATCGCCTGTTTCAGGAAAACGACCTCTTTCAGTCGATTTGCGAAGACTACGAAGAAGCGGTGCGGGCGCACCGGCATTTTTCCGCCGAATCGGGCGGCACGGACATCAGGGCGGAGGAATACCGTCAGATGGTCCAGGAACTTGAAGCCGAGGCTGCGGCCGTTCTGAGCAACGCGCCACCAGGTTGAACAGGAATGAAACCCGACCGGACCGGGTTGCGAGGCACGACCCGGTCCGGCGCCGAAAACTGGAGATCGATATGGGTGAGCATATCTACAGACGCGCCTCCGGGCGGTTCGCCGGCAATCTCGTCGCGATGGTGCTGGCGGCAGGATTGACGGCGGTTGCATTCGTCGTCCGGGGCCTGGTTGACGAAGGGGAGACGGGCGGTGGCAAGCTCACCTATCTGGGCAACACCTACGAGTTCCGGGTGACTGGCCTGAACCAACCCGACACCGACCTGACCTCTCTGGTTTCGACCGGCCAGGTCTACAATCTGACCGACCTGGCCCACTTCCCGGGCACCTACGGCAAAGCGCGCGTCGCCGCCGTGCTGGCCGACGACGCTGCCGGCGAATTGTGGCTGGAGAATGCCAACGGCGTCGTCATCCGCCTGGACGCCAAGGGCGCCGGCCAGATGCTGAGCATGGCGACCGGCGGCGTCAGGGTCGAGCTGGACTGACCGCCACATTCGCCCAATTCGAACTGGATTTCCCAAACGGCGTTTTCCCGCCACAGTACCGTACCGGAAAGACCGAGACCCGCGATGGCTTCCCCAAGGCCGCCGCGGGTCTCGACATTTGTGATATCCGGCCGAGATTTCTATAACGGTCATACGCTTTCCGAAACTGCGGCTCCTATCGATGACGTCAACACCAAGCCTGCGCGCCCTTCTGGACCGGCCCGGCCCGGTCGTCGCCCCGGGCGTCTTCGATGCGCTCAGCGCGCATTTGGCGACGCAGGCGGGATTCCAGGCGCTGTACCTTTCCGGCGCCAGCATCTCCTATACCCGGCTGGGCCGGCCGGACGTGGGCCTGGTCGGCATGTCCGAGGTGGCCGAGACCGTGGCTTTGATCCGCGGGCGGGTCGACCTGCCGCTGATGGTCGACGCCGATACCGGCTACGGCAATGCGCTGAATGTCGGGCGAACGGTCCGGAGCTTCGAACGGGCCGGCGCGTCGGCAATCCAGCTTGAGGACCAGATCCTGCCCAAACGCTGCGGCCACATGGAAGGCAAGCAACTGGTTTCGACGGCGGAGATGGTCGGAAAACTCCAGGCTGCGCAGGACGCACGGGCATCCGACGAAACCATGATCGTCGCCCGCACCGACGGGATCTCGGTCGAAGGGTTCGAGGCCGGGCTGGACCGCGCGGAATCCTACCTGGAGGCCGGCGCCGATATCCTGTTCCTGGAGGCGCCCCAAACCCCGGAGCAGTTGCGCACGATCGGCGCGCGTTTCGCCGGCCGCACCACCCTGATGGCGAACATGGTCGAAGGCGGCCGCACGCCGATGATGGCGGCGGACCAGCTGGCGGAACTGGGTTTCGGGTTCGTGATCTTTCCAGGCGGCCTGATCCGCGCCCTGGTGTCGGCCGGGCAGGACTATCTGGCCAGCCTCAAGACGCACGGAACGACGACGCCGTTTCGGGACAGGATGCTCGATTTCGAAACCCTCAATCGGGTCCTGGGTCTGGACGAGGTCCTGGCCGCCGGCGCGCGTTACGAGCCCGGCGAAGACTGACGCCGCCGCCCGCATCCATGGCCCAGCACAGGACGCTTTTCGACAAGGTCTGGGACCGGCATGTGGTTCGCACCGAACCGGACGGGTGGGCCCTGCTGTTCATCGACAGGCACTTTGCCCATGAGGGGTCGTTCCATGCCTTCGACCGGCTGCGGCGCATGGGCCGTGGCGTCGCGCGGCCAGACCGGACGGTGGCGGTGATGGACCACTACGCGCCCACCGGCGACCGCAGCAGCGGTGGCCCCGACCCCGAGATCCGTAACATGATGGACCTGTTGCGGCAGAACGCCGATGCCAACGGCATCCGGCTGTTCGGGCTGGATGCGCCGGAGCAGGGCATCGTTCATGTCATCGGTCCCGAGCTTGGCCTGACCCTGCCGGGCCTCACCATCGTTTGCGGCGACAGCCACACCTCGACCCACGGCGCTTTCGGGGCGCTGGCTTTCGGGATCGGCGCGTCCGAGGTGGCGCATGTGCTGGCCACACAGACGCTGTGGCAGGCGCGTCCCAGGACCATGCGCATCACCGTCTCCGGCCGGCTTGGCGACCATGTCCAGGCGAAGGATCTGATCCTGGCGCTGATCGCGCGGATCGGGGCCGGCGGCGCGGCCGGCCATGTCATCGAGTATGCCGGGCCCGCAATCCGTGCGCTGTCCATGGAAGGCCGGCTCACGGTCTGCAACATGTCGATCGAGGCCGGTGCCCGGGCCGGCATGATCGCCCCGGACGACGTGACGCTGGACTACATCCGGGGCCGGCCCCACGCCCCGACGGGCGCACGGTGGGAGGATGCGGCGGCGGACTGGCGCACCCTGGTCAGCGACCCGGAGGCGCGGTTCGACAGCGAGGTCGCGATGGACGCTGCGGAGATCGCACCGGTGGTGACCTGGGGCACCAGTCCCGACCAGGCGCTGGCCGTGACCGGGACCGTGCCCGACCCGGCGCGCGAACCCGACCCGTCGCGCCGTGCGGCGGTCGCCGACGCGCTTGCCTATATGGGTCTCACGCCCGGCGTGCCGTTGACGGCGCTGGCCGTCGACCGGGTCTTTATCGGATCCTGCACGAATGCCCGGATCGAGGATCTGCGGGCCGCTGCGGCGGTGCTGAAGGGCCGGCGGGCCCGGATCCCGGTGATGGTGGTGCCGGGCTCCACGGCGGTCAAGCGCCGGGCCGAGGCCGAAGGCCTGGACCGGGTGTTTCGCGACGCCGGCTGTTCCTGGCTGGAATCGGCCTGCTCCATGTGCGCGGGCACGAACGGCGACATTGCCCGCCCGGGCGAGCGCGTCGCCTCGACCACCAACCGCAACTTCAAGGGTCGCCAGGGCCCGGGTGTGCGCACCCGTCTGATGAGCCCGGCAATGGCGGCGGCCGCCGCGGCAAAGGGGCGGATCGCGGACGTGCGGGCGCTGGGCGGGGAGGACGGGTGATGCGGCCCTTCACCAGACTGACCGCCGTCGCGGCGCCGCTGCTTGCCGCCAATGTGGACACCGACCAGCTGCTGCCCGGGCGGTTTCTGCGCAAGCCGCGTGACGACGGGTATGACCGGTATCTGTTCCACGACCTCAGGTGCCGGGCCGACGGCAGCCCGGATCCGGATTTCGTGCTGAACGACCCCCGCTACGATGGTGCGCGCATTCTGGTGGCCGACGACAATTTCGGCTGCGGCTCCTCCCGCGAGGGGGCCGTCTACGCGTTGGTCGATGCAGGCTTCCGGGTCGTGCTGGCGCCGGGCTTCGGCGACATCTTTGCGGGCAATGCGGTCAACAATGGCCTTCTTGCCGGCCGCATCGACCAGCAGGCGCGCGATGCGCTGTGGCGGGCGCTGGCGGAGCGGCCTGGGCTGGAGATCACGGTCGACCTTGAGACCTGTGCGATCCAGGTACCGGGCGGCCCGCGGCTCGGCTTTACGATCGACGAGTCGCGGCGGGCGCGCCTGCTGGCGGGCCAGGACGATATCGACCTGACGCTGGCCCACCAGGACGAGGTCGCGGCGTTCGTGCGCGCCTATGACGCCCGCTATCCCTGGTCGGTCTGAAAGCATGGCAAACCGGTGCAATAGCGTTTGCGTTCCGGCCGGCCGGTTGGCAACATGGCGCCGCCGCGCGGAACAACGGGACGGGTGAATGTCGGATCAGGAAACGCCGCTGATCGAATTGCGGGACGTACACAAGAGCTTCGGGGACAATCACGTCTTCCGCGGTCTCAGCCTGACCCTTCACCGCGGCGAATCGCTGGTGCTGATCGGCAGTTCGGCCAGCGGCAAGACACTGATTATGAAGACCATCCTTGGATTGGTCGAGCCCGACAGCGGCAGCATCCTGATCGACGGCCAGGAAACCACCCGCATGAAAGCCAAGGCGCGGTCTCGGCTGTACGAGCGGTTCGGCATGCTGTTCCAGCAATCCGCACTGTTCGACAGCCTGCCGGTCTGGCGCAACGTTGCGTTCCGGATCCTGCAGCAGGAGGGCGTGACCCCGGCCCAGGCGCGCGAGGTGGCTGTTGAAAAGCTGGCCAGCGTGGGGCTGGACGAGGATGTCTGCGACCTCTATCCGGCCGAGCTGTCCGGCGGCATGCAGAAGCGCGTCGGCTTTGCGCGCGCCATCGCCGCGGCGCCGGAAATCGTGCTGCTGGACGAACCGACCGCGGGCCTGGACCCGATCATGAGCAACATCATCAACGATCTGATCCTGCACAGCGTCGGAGAGATCGGGGCGACCACCCTGTCGATCAACTCGGACCCGGTCGGCGCGAAGAAGATCGCCACGCGGATCGCCATGCTGCATGACGGCGACATCATCTGGACCGGCCCGTCTTCGGTTGCCGACAATTCAGGCAACCCTTACGTGGACCAGTTCATCCACAAACGCGCCGAAGGCCCGATCAAGATGGCGGTCACCCAGCAATAGCGCCCCGGCCGCCGGACAATGGCGGCTTACCAGTGGCCGGTGTTCTCCATTGAAGCCCAAGGCTCCTGCGTCGGCAGGGCGTCGCCCTTCTGCAGCAGTTCGATCGAGATGTTGTCGGGCGAACGCACGAACGCCATGTGGCCGTCGCGCGGCGGCCGGTTGATGGTGACGCCGGCGTCCATCAGCTTCTGGCACAGCCCGTAGATGTCGTCGACCGCATAGGCCAGATGGCCGAAGTTCCGGCCTTCGCCGTATTCCTCGTGGTCCCAGTTGTAGGTCAGCTCGACCTGGGCGTCGGACTGGCCGGGCGGTGCAAGAAAGACCAGCGTGAAGCGGCCCTTGTCGTTGTCGATGCGGCGGGTCTCTTCCAGCCCCAGCAGATCGCAGTAGAACTTGAGCGACTCGTCGATGTCGGTGACCCTGACCATCGTGTGCAGATAGCGCATCCCTTGCCCGCTGGTTTGGCGGTTGACTGACAGCAATATAGGCAACCGTCCGCCGGAATACAGCCGTGCGTGTACCGCACCGCGCCGGCACTTGTGGCACCTGTGTCCGTTCCGTGTAGGATGGCCGGCATGACGGACGAATCAAGCTTTGGGAGAAGACGATTGGTCGCAATCGGACGGTCGCTGGCGCTGGTCGTTTGCTGTGTTTTTGTTACGTGGCTGCCGGCGCGCGCCGACGAGGCGGCGCTTGCCCGGTTCTACGGCAGCTTCGAGGGCGAGGGCCTGGCGGAATCGCCGAAAGGGGAGACCCTGCAGCTCACCGCCCGCACCATGTCGGTCCGGATCGGAGCGGCGGACAACGGGTTCGAGTTGGTCTGGAGCGCGGTGATCTGGCAGGGCCGCGAATCAAGCAACCCCACCGCCAACCGCAAGACCTCGCGGGTGGTGTTCGAGGTGATCGAAGGGGCGGATTTCTATGTCGGCCGCGGGTCCGGCAACCCGGCTGCGGGCAACCCGTTGTGGTGGGCGCGGGTCGACGGCGACGCCCTGACCGTGCAGGTTCTGACAATCGACAAGCGGGGCCGGCTGGATCACCAGACCTACAGGCGGACACTGACCGCGGAAGGCATGGAGTTGGTTTATACACGCGAGCGGGAAGGCGAAGTGGTGCGGCGCGTGCGCGGCGCGCTGGCCCGCCGCTCGGGCTGAGGGAGGGGACATGCATATCATCGTTACCGGCGGCGGCGGCTTTATCGGGCGCAAGCTGGTCGCCGAACTGCTGCGCCGCGAGGTGCTGGACATCGGTAATGGCCCGCAGCCGATCACTACGCTGGAGGCGGTGGACATACCGGCGGCCGCGACCCCGCCGTCGGACGACACGCGTTACCGGTTCACCGCCGGCGACCTGGCCGACCCGGCGTTCGTCGACGGGCTGGTGGGCCAGGGGATCGACGCGGTCTTCCACCTGGCGGCGCTTGCCAGCGGCGGAGCGGAGGCCGACTTCGACCTCGGGATGGCGGTCAACCTGACCGGCACGATGAACCTGCTGGCGGCGATGCGGGCCGACGCGCCCGGCCGGCGGGTGGTCTTTTCCAGCACCGTGGCCGCGTTCGGCGGTGCGATGCCGCCGGTGCTGACCGACGAGACGCCGTGCCGGCCCCAGGGCTCCTACGGCAGCCAGAAGGCCATGTGCGAGCTGTTGCTGAACGACTACCGGCGCCGCGGCTTCGTCGATGGCCGGGCGCTGAGGCTGCCCACGATCGTGGTGCGGGAAGGCGCGCCGAACACGGCGGCCTCAAGTTTCATGAGCAACATCATCCGCGAGCCCACGGCCGGCGAAGCCACGGTCTGTCCGGTGCCGCCGGAAACCGCGATGTGGGTGCTGTCGCCGGACCGGGTGGTGGATGCCCTGATCCACGCGATGGCACTGGAGCCTGCCGCATGGGAGCCGTTCTCCACCGTCAACCTGCCGGGGATGACGGTGACGGTTCAAGAGGCGCTGGATGCGCTGGAGGCGGTGGCGGGCGCCGAGGCGCGCGCCCTGGTCAGCTTCGACGTGCAGGAGAGCATCATGAAGCTGGTCCGCAGCTGGCCCTTCGCCTTCGAGACGCCGCGGGCGCTGGCCATGGGTTTCAAGCCCGACGGCAGCTTCCGGGAGATCGTGGAGCAGCATCAGCGGGCGATGGCGCGGGCCTAGAACACACCCGAACCCCCTCATCCGGCTCTTCGGGCCACCTCCTGCCTTCGCCGAAGCGCAGCTCCGGCTTCGCGCAGGCAGGTCTCCCCGCCGGGGAGAAGGGAACAAAAGCCCCTCTCCCTGGAGGGAGAGGGGTTGGGGTGAGGGTGTTACGGTCTGGTATTTGTTCACTCCGGCGCGAGCGGCACGACATGTGGCCCTTCGTGCGATTCAAACTCGGGCGATCATGCTTTAGAACGTCGCGTCCAGCCGCTCCAGGCAGCTGCCCAGCCTTCGCCGTGCAGCTTGCGCGCTTCCTCGGACGGCAGGCCGCTGTGGGTCAGGCGCAGTCCCGCGCCGTCGGGATGGTCGGCGAAGTCCGGCGCCACCGTCATCTCAAGGCCCGCAAGATCGCCCTGGCCCCAGATCCAGGTATAGGCAAGCCGCTGCGGCGGATCGACTTCCAGATAGGTGCCGCTCAGCATGTGGACGTTGCCGTTGGGTATGTGCATCTCGACCCGGTAGGCCCCGCCCACCCGCGCGTCCAGTTCGTTCACGACGCTGTTGCAGCCCTTCGGGCCCCACCAGACCTGGAACCGCTCCGGGTCGGCGACCGCCTCGAACACCAGCTCGCGGGGCGCCTTGAAGATGCGCTCCATCGTCAGGGTATAGGTTTCGGGGGCGGGTTCCGCCGCCCGTGCGCTCACGTCGCTCATGGCGTGCCTCCTTTCGGACAGTTGCCGGTTAAGATAGGTCTCCAATGTGTCGAAACTGCGTTCCCACAGCCGCCTGTAGAACGCCTGCCAGCCGCCGGAACAGGCCAGCCCGACGATCCTTCGGGCGCCGTCATTCCGGTCCGCCATCTTGCTTCAGCCGGGACAGATAATCGTCCAGCGCGTCCAGGCTTTGCTCCCACAGATCCTTGTGGATCGAGATCCAACGGCCGGCCCGGACCAGCGCCTCGGGATTGAAACGGCAGACCCGACGCTGGGCGTCCTTTTCGCGGACGATCAGATCGGCCGATTCCAGCACCTTGAGGTGACGGGAGATCGCCGGCAGCGAAATATCGAAGGGGGCGGCCAGTTCGCCCACATTTGCCTCGCCCTTCGCCAACCGGGCGAGGATCGCCCGGCGGGTGGGGTCGGCCAGCGCGGCGAAGGTGGCGCTGAGGGGGTCGGGGGACGCGGTCTGTTCCATTTATAACGCATCAGTTAATTAACGTAAGTGTTAAATATATGGGATGGATGCAATTGTCAAGCGGCGTCGCTAAACAAGGTGACGGGGGCGTGTCGTGGCCGGCGCGCTGCTGTCCGAGGGGGTCACCATGTCCGTGCCCGACGAGTCCTTGATCGGCGCCGCGTTGCCGCGGCTGGAAGACGGACGCCACCTGACCGGCGGCGGCCGGTTCGTTGCCGATCTGGATTTCGACGGGGGCCTGCATGCGGCGTTCGTCCGCAGCCCGGTCGCCCATGCCGCGATTGCCGGGATCGATTGTGCCGAGGCCCGTTCGTGTGCCGGCGTCCGCCTGGTCCTGACCGGCGAGGATGTGGCCGCGGCGGGACTGGGGCCGCTGCCCTGCCTGACGCCGGTGGACAGCCGCGACGGTACGCCGTTCGCGGCACCGGTGCGGCCGCTGCTGTGTCGGGAGACCGTCCGCCATGTCGGGGACAGCGTGGCGATGGTCGTCGCCGACAGACCCGCCGCCGCGGAAGAGGCCGCGGCGCTGGTTGCGGTGAAATATGACGAGCGGCCCGTCCAAACCGACCCGGCGCTGTCGACCGAGTTGGCCTTCGACTGGGAGATGGGCGACGGCGCCGCCGTCGATGCGGCAATTGCCGCCGCGGCGCACCGGGTCGAGATGACGGTGGTCAACAACCGGGTCGTGGTCGCGCCGCTGGAACCGCGCGCGGTCGTGGGGCTGTTCGAGGATGCGGTGGGCTACACGCTGGTCACCCAGTCCCAGGGCGTGCATTTCCTGGCCGGGATTCTGGCCCGGCAGGTATTGAAGATCGAGCCGGAACGCCTGCGCGTCGTCACGCCGGACGTCGGCGGCAGCTTCGGGATGAAACTGATGGCCTATCCCGAACAGGCGCTGGTCCTGCATGCCGCGCGGCTGACCGGGCGACCGGTCAAGTGGGTCGGCAGCCGCACCGACGCCTTCGTGACCGACCTGCACGGCCGTGCACAGGTTTCCAGGGCCGTATTGGCGCTGGACGCAGATCATCGGATCACCGCGCTGCGGGTCGAAACCCGCGGCGATCTCGGCGCCTACGCGTCCACGATGGCGCCGTCGATCATCGCGCGCGGGTTCTCCCGGGTGCTGGGCCACACCTATCGCATCCCCGCAATCCACCTGGTGGTGGAGGGCGTCTTCACCCATACCACGCCGGTCGATGCCTATCGCGGCGCCGGCAAGCCAGAGGCGGTTTCCGTGGTCGAACGGCTGATGGACCGGGCGGCGCGGGAATGCGGCATCGACCGCGTCGACCTGCGTGCGCGCAATCTGGTCACCACCGAAGAGATGCCCTACCGCACGGCGCTGGGGCTGACCTACGACACCGGCGATTTCCCCCACCTCCTGCGCCGTGCGCTGGCCGAGGCCGACTGGGCGGGGTTTGCCGCGCGCCGCCGGCACAGCGAAGCGGCGGGCCTGCGCCGCGGGATCGGCCTGGGCCTCTACCTGCATACCACCGGCGGCGATACCGCGGAGACCAGCGAGGTGACGCTGATGCCCGACCGCACCGTGCGGGTCCGCAGCGGCACCCAGGCGTCCGGCCAGGGGCACGAAACCGCCTACGCCCAGATCGTGGCCCAGCGGCTGGGCATCGCGCCCGACCGGGTCGTCGTCGAACAGGGCGACAGCCGGACGCTGCCGCGCGGCGGCGGGACCGGCGGGTCGTCGTCGCTGCCGATCGCGGGCGTCACGATTCGGCGGGCGACCGAGGCGATGCTGGAAGAGGCGCGCGGCCTGGCCGCCGACCGTCTGGAAGCCGCGGCCGTCGACGTGGAGTTCGGCAAGGGCCGGTTCACCGTGGTCGGCACGGACCGATCGGTCCACCTGTTCGACCTTGCCTCGTCCGGTGCGGGCCTGGGCGAACGGATCTGCGGCGGCCTTGCCGAGTTCGAGGGCGAGAACACGACCTTCCCGAACGGCGCCTATGTGTGCGAGGTCGAACTGGATCCGGAAACCGGCGCGGTCGCGATCGTCGGCTTCACCGGCGTCGACGATATCGGCACCGTGCTCAATCCGCTGACGGCGTCGGGGCAGATCCAGGGCGGGATCGCCCAGGGTATCGGGCAGGCGGTGCTGGAGCATGTGGTCTACGACCCGGAAAGCGGCCAACTCCTGTCCGGTGCGTTCACCGACTACGGTCTGCCACGGGCGGACGATCTGCCGGGGTTCCGGTTGGTCCAGGACGGCGTGCCGACGACCAACAACCCCCTGGGCATGAAGGGCGCCGGCGAGATCGGCACCATCGGCGCGCCGGGCGCCGTGATCAACGCCGTTGCGGACGCCATCGGCCATGACCGGATCGACATGCCCGCTACGCCCGAACGGGTCTGGCGCGCGTTGCGGGAGGGGTAACGGCATGCAGACGAAAAGCACGCTTCTGATCGAACCGCGCCAGCGCGACATCGGCAACCTGTCGGTCAACCGCCTGTTGCCGATTGCGCGGCGGCGCGCGGTCGGGCCATTCGTCTTCTTCGATCACATGGGACCGGTCCCGTTCGCGCCGGGCACCGGCCTGGACGTGCTGCCGCATCCGCATATCGGGCTTGCCACCTTGACCTACCTGTTCGCCGGCGAGATCACCCATCGTGACAGTCTTGGGGTGGAACAGGTGATCCGCCCGGGCGACGTCAACTGGATGACCGCCGGCCGGGGTGTCGTCCATTCCGAGCGCACCCCGCCGGCAACCCGGGCCGCGGGTGGCACGCTGGACGGTCTGCAGATCTGGATCGGCCTTCCCACGGCCGAGGAGGAACGCGCACCGGCGTTCGAACATCACGCGGCGGCTGACCTGCCGGTCCTTGAGACGGGCGGCGTGCGCCTGCGCCTCGCCGCCGGCGCGGCGTTCGGTGCGCAGGCGCCGGTTTCGGTCTATTCCGAGATGTTCTATCTCGATGCCGGCTGTGCGCCCGGCTCGTCGCTGACGCTGCCGCCGGACCTGGGCGAGCGCGCGCTGTACGTCGCGGAGGGGCAGGTCGCCGTCGCCGACCGGACGGTCGCCGCGGGCCGTATGCTGGTCCTGGAAGACGGCGCCGCCGTAAAGATTTCCGCCGACACCGCGGCCCGTCTTGTCCTGTTTGGCGGCGCGCCGCTGGACGGGCCGCGGCACATGTGGTGGAACTTCGTCTCCAGTTCGAAGGACCGGATCGAGCAGGCCAAGGCCGACTGGGCCGAAGGGCGGTTCGACGCCGTGCCGGGCGAGACGGAATTCGTGCCGTTGCCCGGGACCTGAGCCCCCTCATCCGGCTCTTCGGGCCACCTCCTGCCTTCGCCGAAGCGCAGCTCCGGCTTCGCGCAGGCAGGTCTCCCCCCGGGGGAGAAGGGACCAAAAGCCCCTCTCCCCTGGGGGGAGAGGGGTTGGGGTGAGGGGGTTCCGATGCCTAAGGCACCATAAGAAAAGCCGCGTAGACGAACCCGATCGCACAGGCTCCGACCAGCGACACCGCCAGGTAGAGCGCGAAGACGTGGGTCTTCACCAGGGCCTTCACCGCGATCGCGGCCGGGATCGAGGTGACGCCGCCGGCGACCATGAAGGTCAGTCCCGCAGCCTGGCTGAGGCCCAACTGCATCAGAGCGTCGGTGGTGGGGATGGCGGCATAGCCGTTGAGATAGGCCGGCACGCCAAGCAATGCCGCGGCGGGGATCGACAGCGCGCCCAGATCGGCAAGCCACTCACCCAGCGTCTCGGCCGGCACCCAGGTCAGCATCATCGCCTCCAGGAGGAAGGCGAAGCCCAGCCACTTGCCCAGAAACAGGCCGTTGTTCCGTGTCTCCTTCCAGAAGGCCAGCCGCCGTTCGGGCTCGCGATGAAACAGCCACAGCGGCCGTGCGTCCGACGTGACCGCGCCGGCGCCGCAGGTCGAGACCGCGCCGCTGAGCGGATCCTGCAGCCGGCCGCCGCGTTGAAGCGCCAGGACGGTCGCGCCGCCGAACACGCCCATGGCGACCGCGGCCGCCGTCTTGGCGACGGTGAACGGCACGCCCAAGGTCGCCGACAAGAGGATGAACATTTCCGGGTCCATCAGCGGCGAGGCCAGCCAGAACGCCATCACCGGGGCCAGCGGCACGCCGGACGCCAACAGGGCGGCGACCAGCGGGATCACCCCGCAGGAGCAAGACGGCGAAAACGCGCCGACCACCGCCGCCAGCAGGACAGTTTCCCGGGCGCGGCCGCGAAAGGCGTGGCCGATCAGCCGGTCGGCGCCGCTGGCCTTGAGATAGGCCGCAAGCGCGACGGAAACCACGATGAAGGGCGCGATCTCGACCAGGGCGCGCGCGGCGAAGGCGACGATGCCCGGCAGTTCGCGGGGAACGATCAAGGCGATCACGGCCAGGATGACCGCCGTCAGTAGCAGCACCCGGTCGATGCGCGGAAACTGCGCCAGAGTTCGGATTATTCTGGAACTACCGAAATATCGGCCGGATCCGGTTCGGGTCTGGTCCAGCGTGGTCATGCTCCCTTCCCCTCTTTTCCGAAGCGGCGGCGCGGTCCGCGCTCAGCTCGCCGCCTTGACGTCGAAACCGACGCAGCACTCCGCCGTCAGGAATCCCAGGACGGCGTTCATCTGGCTGTAGTCGGCGCGGCACAACAGTGTGGTGCCGTGGCGTTCCTGGTGGATCAGACCCACCGATTTCAAATGTTTCAGGTGATGGGTCAGCGTCGAGCCGGGGATCGACAGCGCCGCCTGGATGGCGCCCACGCTGAGGCCCTCTTCACCGGCGCGCACCAGAAGCCGGTAGATCGAAAGCCGCGTGGGATTGCCCAGCGCGCTCAATGCATCAGCGGTTTCGTCCAGCGTCATGGTCGTCGCTCCCGGTCGTCAGTAATTATATAATTCCAGAATTATCGAAATACAAGCCAAAAAAACGCAGCCGCAGCCTTGCCGGCGCCTTGCGAGTCGGGTAGGGACCTGCAGCCATGACCGACCCTGCCGACCCCCAATCGCCCTGTATCGCCGTCTGCCGCCTGGATCGGCGGACGGGCGTCTGCATCGGGTGCCACCGCACCGTCGACGAGATCCAGCAATGGCCTCGCGCCGACGCGAGCACGCGGCGCGTCATCCTGGACCGCGCCGCAGCGCGCAAAACCGCCTGAAGCGTTGGCGCTCAGTCCCCCAGGCGCGTGGGCGCCGGCACGTCCAGCGTTTCCGCCCAGGTTGTCAGCGCGTCCATGATCCCCGGATAAAGAGCCACCCCGCCTTCCAGCATGGCCCGCTTGCGGGCGAGGCCGCGCTCGCCCGGCAGCCGCACCCGTTCCACGCCCGGTCGCGGCCGGTTCGCCCGGGCGGCGTCGGCCAGCCAGCCGGTCTGGCGGGTGAACGCGTCGAGACCGCCGAACGCATCGGGGTCGATGACCTGGACGAAGGTGTTGGAGCCCCAGCCTTCGGACGGATCGGCGCGGCCGTGCCCGGCAACCCCCTGGGTCAGGGCCTCGACGATCAGGTCCAGGCCGAAGCCCTTGTGCCCGTATTCCAGGCCGCCGACCGGCAGGATGGAGCCGGGCGGGTCCGTGAACAGGACTGCCGGGTCGTCGGACGGGGCGCCGTCGGCGTCGATGGCCCACTGTCCCGGCATCTTCTTGCCCTGGGCGTTGAGACGGCCGGTCATCCCGTTCGTGGTGATCGACGCGCTGATATCGATCAGGATCGGATCGCCGGTCGTGGGGATGCCGACGGCGATGGGGTCGGGCGTGTAGAGCGGCTCGGTCCCACCGAACGGGGCGATGCTTTTGACGCTGGGGTCGGAACAGGTCAGGATCAGCATCTTGCCTCGGTCGGTCGCCCGCTGGAGAAAAGCCGCCAGACAGCCGATGTGGTGGCTACGCCGGATCGCGACCGAGGCTGTGCCAAAGTCGCCCACCCGGTCAAGGGCGGCGTCGATCGCCTGCACGGTCAGCCACAGGCCCGGCAGCCGCTGGCCGTCCCAGGTCAGGACGGCGCCGTGGTCGCGAACAGTCTCCGGTCCGCCGTCGGTCGCCATGCCGCCGTCCCGGATGGCGCCCAGGTAGCCCGGCGCCTGGGCCAGGCCGTGGGTGTCGTGGCCCAGCAGGTCCGCCTCAACCAGGTAGCGGGCCGTGGTTCCCGCTTTGTCGGCATCGAGGCCGGCGGCCTCGAACAGCGCGGTCGCAAAGCCGACCAGCGCGGCGTAGTCGTATAGCGGTTCGCCCATGTTGTTTTTCTATCCCTGCAGGTTCGTGCGCCTGCGGGATTATGGCGTGTCCGGATGCGGCTGTCAGCGGGGCGCTCTCAGCCACGCCCTTCGGGCGCTCAGGGTGAGGGGTGTCACGATGCCTCTCCAATAAAGAACCCTCATGGTGAGCAACCATTAGGCGCGCGCCGGCGCGCCGTCTCGAATGTATGGTCCGCCCCCTGTTTGCAAGTTTGATTTTAGGATGGCTCGATGCAGTCTGCGTGAATGCATCCGGCCTCTGTGTTGGGCATCGTTGCCCTGGGCCCTGATGGGAGGACGCACATTCCGATCCTTCAAACCATCGCGACCTGCATTGGCCTTTCGAGACGTCAGGTTTTTCGGAATGCCGTTGGACT